>OGPO01000001.1_pt1 | contig 317315 bp, 272 predicted proteins | sample 1553041 | NCBI WGS metagenome assembly OGPO01 (sample SAMEA2580281, study PRJEB22360) | human gut metagenome | biome: human gut; feature: human-associated habitat; material: faeces | place: Denmark | collected 2008/2010 | reverse complement strand
TTTTCATATCATCTCGGTTTATGTAATTACTTAAACTTATTCACATTACAAAGATAAGGAAGAGATTCGCCACTCTAGGGAGATTTTCCCCAAAGGATAATAGGGAAATCCCTATTTCTAACTATCTTTGCAAAAGATTCACCAAATTAAAAACAACTATGAAGTATTTTGAGTTCACATTCCATACAAGTCCATGCACAGAAACAGTAAATGACGTACTGGCTGCCGTATTAGGTGAAGCCGGATTTGAAAGTTTTGTTGAAAGCGAAGGCGGACTGACTGCATACATACAACAGGCATTATGCGATGAAAATACAATAAAAAATGCAATAACCGAATTTCCTCTGCCCGATACGGAGATCACTTATACATACGTTGAAGCGGAAGACAAAGACTGGAACGAAGAATGGGAAAAAAATTTCTTTCAGCCGATTGTGATCGATAACCGATGTGTTATCCATAGTACCTTCCATAAAGATGTACCCCAGGCAACTTATGATATCGTTATCAATCCGCAAATGGCTTTCGGCACGGGACATCATGAAACGACAAGCCTCATCATCGGGGAGTTACTGGACAATGAGTTGAAAGATAAATCACTTCTGGATATGGGCTGTGGAACTTCGATCTTAGCTATTCTCGCCCGCATGCGGGGAGCACGCCCATGTATCGCTATTGACATTGACGAATGGTGTGTACGAAACTCTATTGAGAACATTGAATTAAACCACGTAGACGACATCGCCGTTTCACAAGGAGATGCCTCATCGCTTGTTGGCAAAGGGCCCTTTGATATCATCATCGCTAATATAAACCGGAATATTCTATTGAACGACATGAAGCAATACGTTGCCTGCATGCACCCGGGATCGGAACTTTATATGAGTGGATTTTATGTGGACGACATTCCTTTCATCCGCCGGGAAGCAGAAAAGAACGGACTGACCTTCGTACATCATAAGGAGAAAAACCGCTGGGCAGCAGTGAAGTTCACATATTAAGCATTAATCTTCCTTATCTGTTTCAAGAAGACACAGACCACGTATCTTTAAAAGACAGCATATATTTGTAGTAGAGATAAGATGTACGAGATGCTCATCTCGTGCTGTACGGCATGCTCATCTTGTTATACACCAGATGCTCATCCAGTAGTGTACGAGATGAGCATCTGGTACATACCATCCTTTAATGAAAAGAATGGTATGATATAATATTCCTTCTGTTATGTTACCGGGAAACAGATATAAAGTATTAAGGTTTTGAATCAAACTCATTCTTTACCTGTTCGCACCATTCCCTGATTCTCTTTTCCGCTTGCTCGGATTGATTATCCAAATCGACGACCAAACCGCACCACCGATCACCACGCAACGCTCTGGAACGTTCGAAAGTGTATCTTTCGGAAGAAGTAAAACCGACCAGTGTGGCCCCGTCTCCTTCAAATACCTCGGCAAGCAGTCCGATTCCGTCAGCAAAGTTTTCGGGATAACGTATCTGATCTCCTAACCCGAAGACAGCTACTTTTTTCCCTTTCAAGTCCAATGTACGAAGTTCCGGCAATAACTCATCCCAATAGGTAGGAAGTTCTCCGTCAAACCAGGTCGAAGCACCTACTATTAAACAATCGTAAGCTGCAAAATCATTTTGCCATGCCTGCTCAATAGGCACCACTTCTATCCTATCTTTTCCAAATTCTTTCTGAATTTTCTCTGCCACCCAAGTAGTCTTATCAGCTTTGGTGGCATAAAACAAACCAATCTTCTTCATATACTATACCTCCATTTTATTCCATTAATATTCCAATAGCTTTTTAGCTGCCTCATAGATCTTCGCCTCATCCGGCAATATCTCTTTTTCCAGAATCGGATTGAAACCGACAGGAGTAAATGTAGATCCGACACGCTGCACCGGACCATCCAGATAACGGAACATATCCGTTCCGATCATAGCCGCAAGTTCCGCACCGAAACCGGAGAATACCTTGTCTTCGTGAACAACCAATGCTTTACTAGTCTTTTTCACTGATTCGAAAATCGCCTCCTTATCTAATGGTATCAATGAGCGAATATCGATCACTTCGACTTTCCAGCCACTTTCTTTTTCCAGTTGCTCTGCTACGTGCAGGCAGAAATGGGTCGTATTGCCATAAGTAATAATGCTCAAATCCGTTCCTTCACGACGAATACGTGCCTTTCCAAAAGGAACCTCAAAATCTTCCGGAACAACAGCTGCCGCTTCTACCGAATTATATAGAGCTTTCGGTTCCAAAAACAAGGTAAATCCCTTTGAACGCATACTGGTTCGTAACAATCCGGCTGCATCATCTGCAAAAGAAGGACAGACAATACGTGCACCCGGCAACGTTGTCAGAGCACCCTCTATATTTTGGGAATGATATAATCCACCACCGATATATCCTCCGGAAGCAAGCCGTAAAGTGATATTCGGAGCAAACTTACCGTTACTGCGCCAATATTCATGAGTACACTCCACATACTGTTCTACGGCAGGCCAGAAGTAGTCTGCAAACTCAGCTCCTTCTATCACTACATGGATTTTAGGGTCAAATCGGCTCATACCATTGGCTGTACCTACAATATAATCTTCGGCAATCGGTGCGCTGAATACACGCGCCTCGCCAAATTCCTGCTGCATGCCTTTGGTCACATTAAAGACCCCGCCTTTTTCTCTGTTTGCCACATCTTGTCCCCAGATAAAGGTATCCGGATTATGGCGGAATTCCGCTTTCAATGTTTCATTAATTGCATTGACCAGGAAAGTCTTCTCTCCTTCTTCCTGATGAGTACCTTCTTTGTATTTTTGCGGCTGATAAGGTTCGGGCATCACAAAATCGTAAATGCTTTTAGGATCAGGTTCAGGGGCAGCCAGCGCCTTGCGGTTGGCAGCAGATAGTTCCTTCTTTGATTCAGCTTCAATTTGCAGCAGTTCCTCTTCCGTCAAGCGCTTATAGCGCAATAACATCCGGCGGAACTTCATTAGCGGATCGGCTTCTTTCACATATTCCAGTTCGTTTTCATCCCGATAAAGTGTATGTTTATCCGAATTGGAATGAGAGCCGATACGAACGCAGTTAGCCTGTACAATCACAGGATTACGGGTACTGATCGCATATTCGCGTGCCTCAGTCATGGCATTCATGGAATCGAACACATCTTTTCCATTGCAGTAGATAATCTTCAGATTCTTGAAACCGGAGAAGTTCTCAGCTACTTTACGATTGGCAGTCTGCTCGGATTTAGGAACAGAGATGCCATATCCGTTATCCTGTATAACGAAAATCACTGGAAGACGTTCCAGACTAGCTCCATTGATAGCCTCGTAAACAAAGCCTTCGGAAGTAGCAGATTCTCCGTGCGAAGTGATTGCTACTCCTTTATGCCCATAATATACCATTGCTCTTGCTACACCTGCCGCATGAAGGTCATGCGTTCCGGTAGCAGAAGATATATTTTCAATATGCCATTCCGGTTTGGCGAAGTGATTCGACATATGACGTCCGCCGCTACCGGGATCGGTTGCTTTCGAAATGCCGTTCAATATAATCTCTTCCGCAGTCATTCCTGCAGAAAGCACAGTCAGCATATCTCTGTAATAAGGGAACAGGAAATCTTCTCCCAATGTGAAAACCTGACCGACAGCCAGTTGGATACCATCATGCCCCGCATAAGGAGCATGGTATGACCAACCCAAGGATTGCAGCTGGTAAGACGGCGCCTTCTCGTCCAAAGCACGCCCCAATGTCATCAGACGATACCACTTTTTCAGTGTTTCAACATCCGTAGTCTTTATATCATATTTCTTTTTCATAGTTAATGAAGTTCTTAATGAATAAAACAATCTGTTATCAGCCCTTCCAGTTTTCCAGGTAATCGGCTATGAAGTGCAGGAAGTTGCCTCCCAGCATACCGTCAACTACACGATGGTCATAAGACAGGGACAGATACATCTTATGACGGATAGCAATCGTATCACCTTCCGGTGTCTCTATTACGGCAGGCTTCTTCTCAATATATCCCACTCCCAAAATGGCAACCTGGGGCTGATTGATTACCGGCGTACCGAACAAACTCTTGAATGTACCGAAATTAGTAATGGTAAACGTACCTCCGTCAATATCATCCGGCATCAATTTGTTATCACGAGCCTTCAATGCCAGCGAGTCTATAGCTACAGCCAATCCATTCAAGTTCAGATGATCGGCATCGTGTACCACAGGAACTATCAGATTGCCATCATTCAAAGAAACAGCAATACCGATATTGATATGTTTCTTGAAAAGAATATTATATCCGTCAACAGATACATTGACCTGAGGATATGCTGCCAATGCTTTTGCAACAGCTTCTGTTATGACAGGCATATAGGTCAGTTTCACTCCCTCACGGCGGAAGAAAGCGTCTTTATTCTTTTCACGCCAGCGTACCAGTTTGGTTACGTCTACCTCTACTACATTGGTTACGTGTGGTGAAACCTTCTTGGACATCACCATATGATCCGCAATAATCCGGCGGACACGATCCATTTCTTTCACTTCTACTCCCGGAATATTAGCAGCTGCAGGTGCTTGTTTAGATGGAGCAGACGGTGCAGCAACAGGAGTTTGCACGGAAGCCGCCACAGGAGAAGTTGTCATAGAGCCAGCCCCTCCAGTCGAAGAAGGCATAGAAGCCGTAAGTGCATCACCGGTAGGTATCGCCGCCTTCGAGACTTCGGAAATTCCCCTTTTCTTCTTCTCAATATAATCCTTTATATCTTTCTTGCTTAACCGGCCTTCGTATCCTGTGCCTTGTATCGAATCAAGTTCTTCTTTCGGAATATTTGCACCTCGTGCCAATTGAATCACCACAGGAGAATACCAGCGTTCCTCAGCCTTTGCTACCTGAGAAGATACTTTTTCTGCATCAGAAGAAGCATTCTCCTTACTTTCTGGAGTTTCTTTTCCACTTGCAGTTTCTTCATCGGATGCCTCTTCACCTCCCATATCTACAACAGCAACCACTGTACCCACAGCGACTGTATCTCCTTCCTTAAACAGGATTTCCACGACCTTACCGGCTACCGGTGAAGGTATTTCCGCACTGACTTTCGCCGTATTTACCTCGAAGAGAACATCGTCTTCCTGAATGACATCCCCCACTTTCACAGACCAAGAGACAATCGTCCCTTCGGTTATACTCTCGCCCAACTTAGGCATTTTTATTTCGAATCTTGACATAGACAGTAAATTTATTATTCAACCTTGAACTATTAGAACAACCCGCTGAAAAAGAAAGTTTTAAGTTAAAGTATTTTTAACCGGACTCAACGACTGAAGATCCATTCTTCGCAAATATATTTCTCAGTCCGAAGTTTATGGATTGCTTCCAATTCTTTCTCACTGAAAGTATCGGCACATCCCCTCTGACCAAAATATTCGAAGAGCATCTCTTTGAAATGATCAACCGTTTCCATAGGTAAGTAACGACTAATATTTGTAACTTCACTACGGACAGACGGAACAGCATACACAGGCGATGCCACGCCCGTCTCAATGTTCCTCTTCGGATTCAGTACCTTGTTTAAAGCAGCAAGATTCGTATCATACAGCAAAGTACAATGATAAAGCACCCTGTTCTTGTGTACACACTGGGCACTCCCCGATATTTTCAGACCATCAAGATAGATACCCAGACGTTCATCTCCTTTTGCCGGCAATCCTATCTGTTTTAAGAAATCCAGTATCCGATAAAGATAAAGACTGAAATCAGGCAAGCGGGACACTGTTTCGATAAAAGTTAAATTGACATTACCCAAATCATGATATACAGCTCCCCCACCCGAAAACCGACGGGCTATTTGAATCTGTTGTTCTTCCGCCCATTCCCGGTTCACTTCCAACTGTACAGATTGGTGTTTTCCCATCACTACAGAAGGAGTGTCCTGCCAAAGCATGAAAACCGAATCTGTTTCCTGCTTCAGCAAATACTCTTCTGCCGCCAGATGAAAATAAATATCCGTAAAAGTGTTATGAAAGCACCTCATGATAAATCTCTCCAACCGTAGGATGGGGAAATACATTCTTCTGAAATTCCTCAACCGTATAGCCCTTCTGAATGGCTATTCCGGCAATCACAATCAATTCCGACGCTGGATTTCCAAGCATATGACAACCGATAATATGATCAGCTTCATCAAGTATCAGCTTAAATATTCCATTTGCCTGTTCGTTCTCCGCAACAAAACGTCCGGAATAAGCCATCGGCAACTTCGTAACACGATAAGGAATGCCCTGTTTGGTCAGCTCTTCTTCTGTCTTACCTACGCCGGCCACTTCCGGATTGGTGTAGACAACTCCCGGCACACTGTTATAATTCATCCGGTCTTCCACTCCTAAAATATGATTGATTGCCACTTCCGCCTCCCGAATTGCCGTATGCGCCAATAAAGAATAGCCTGTAATATCACCGCACGCATATACTCCGGGATGAGAAGTCTGAAGATATTCGTCTACTTTAACCCCATTCCGATGAAGTTCTATATTCAGCTTATCCAATCCGACATTGGTAATATTTGCTTTACGCCCCACACTGAGCAAGATCTTTTCCGTTTTGATAGTAGAAGCCTTCCCATCTTTCTCTATGACGACTCCGTCAGGTTTCACTTCTATTACTTTTGTATTCAAGTAGAAAGTGACTCCACGTTTTGCATATTCCATACGAAGCATACTGCTGGTTTCCTTATCCATGACTCCCAGTATCTCCGGCATCATCTCGACAACATGCACTTTCACTCCCATACTGTTGAAGAAAGAAGCAAACTCCATTCCTATGACTCCACCACCTATAACAACCAACGTTTCAGGAAGCTCTTTGATCTCCAAAGCCTCTTTTGACGTCCAGTAACTAACTTCCGACAGTCCCGGTATCGGAGGAATAACCGTGTCGGAACCGGTACATACCAGCAGATATTTCACTTCATATCTTTCTCCGTCACAGATGATACGGATCAGCCCGTTTTCTTCTCCTTCTATAAAGGCTTCTTTTTCCACGATCGTCACTCCGTAAGAGTTCACAGTCATCTTTACCCCACCAGTCAGCATTTTCACCGTTTTCTCTTTACGGCTCATTATTTTAGTTAAATCAAACGAAGGAGATTCGGCAGAAATGCCATATTTGGAAGCACTCTTGATGCTATCCAGAATTTTAGCAGAATATAACAACGTTTTAGTAGGAATACATCCTTCATTCAGACACACCCCACCTATTGCCTTTTTTTCAAACAAAACGGCTCTCAGTCCGTTTGCCCCTGCCCTTTCGGCAGCTGTGTAACCAGCAGGGCCACCACCAATAATAGCTATATCAAAGTTCATAATCGTATCTTTTTAGTAATAATACGATTATAACAAATGAGAGAAGAGATTAGTTGTATGACAGATCAATCATCCTACTTGATCGTCAGCTTTTTGAGTTCTTCTAATGTACCGTTGAATACATTGAGGTCTACATCTTCTTTAATACCGGGTACATTTCCGACATCAGTATGTTGCCAGAAATCCCACTTACCCTGATATTTCACCGAATCGACATAATAGTGAGCGATCCAATAAGGATAAGCATTGAAAATAGAATCGTCCAGATAACGGGTCTTGAACTTATAAGAGGTATAAAGAATGGGCTTCACCCCATAATGGGATTCTATACGGTCCAACCAGCGCTTAATGCCTTGCTGCAATTCTTTTTTCTCTTTTCGTCCGGTCACTTCCACATCGAGAACCGGAGGCAGGTCGCCGGAATCCAGTTTGACCGTACGTATAAAAAAGTCCGCCTGTTTCAAAGCATCCGTACCGGGAATATAGAAATGATAAGCGCCACGAATAAAGCCATGATTACGCGCATTAGCAAAATTAGTTTGAAAGGTAGTATCGTTATGATCTCCCCCTTCCGTCGCTTTCATAAAAATGAAGTGCAAAGGAGTTGCCGTCTGTTTATTCTGTAAAAGTCTCCCCCAGTCTATTTTTCCTTGATAATGGGAAATATCAATCCCATGAATATCATATCCGGAAGGAATACAAACTCCATATTCCTTTAAACCATTACAAGGTTTCCACCGATAAGCATAAGGACGTATAAAGAAATAATAGAAAACCATAGAGAAACAACCAACAATTGCCACAGCCAATATATTTCGAAGCCAACCGGGCATCGAATAATGCTGCTTCACCGGTGCCTTTTTCGGAGCACGGGAAGGCCTGGAAGAAGAAACCGTCCTCTTTTTTGGGGTAGTGGAAGCAGTTCTTTTCTTTTGGACAGCAGAAATCGGATTATTACGTGACGACATTTACTTTGAGTGATGAATGTAATATAGATAGGCACGGATTACACGGAATACACGGTTTTAAGAAATAGTATAACTAAAACCGCGTCAATCCGCGTAATCCGTGCCTGAAAGAGCTCTTCATTGCAACTGTTTCTTACTACAGTCCGGTGAAGTTTTCTTATTTAGCTTGTTCCAATTGCAAAGTCTTAGTTGCCTGGTCGCAAACTTCTGTAGGACCAAAGTACTGAATCGGACCCGGATATACATAATCCGTTTCAACAGCCCAACGGTCACGCTGTGCAGCGAATGCTTTGAAAGGAGCACCATCCAATTTCACTAATGCTTTCTGGATCACCGGTTTCATTTCACCGTGGCGGCGTTCCATATTCATCATCATGGTGATAGGCACACCACCTGCAATCCATTCGGCAGCAGGAGCAGTTGTGTTGCGTACAGAAGACATATAACCGGTCTTACCGTCAGCAATCAGCATAGAAGCTGTGTATCCCAAAGAATAGCAGTAGTCAGCATCAAAGTTTGACGGAGCAGCGCAACGACCTTCGTAACCGAAGAAGTGGTGCTGTGCAGCAAACTTACCCACATATTTGCCATCTTCTTTCCAAGCAGCCAATTTGGTAGCTACCATTTCAGACAACAGTTTTTCTGTTTCGATCAGTGATACCTGAACGTTTCCGTGCGGGTCACGATCCAGTGTCAGCTGGCGAGCTACACCTTCCGGCAGACTTGCATAGATAGCAGAGTTTTCCGGAGACAGCTTACGGATGATGTAATCACGTTGATGAGACTTCTTGATCTGAGAGAACTCTTCTGCATTTGCAGCCAGGAAGTCGTTCAATTCAGCGATCAGACGCTTCATAGCCGGAATAAATTCCACCAATCCTTCCGGGATCAATACTGTACCGAAGTTATTTCCCTGTGCAGCACGGTCAGCTACCACTTTAGCGATAGATGTTACTACATCATCCAGAGACATATCTTTTTCTTCCACTTCTTCAGAAACGATACATACGTTAGGCTGTACCTGCAAAGCACATTCCAGTGCGATGTGAGAAGCCGAACGACCCATCAATTTGATAAAGTGCCAGTATTTACGGGCTGAGTTACAGTCACGCTGGATGTTACCGATTACTTCTGCATAAGTCTTACAAGCTGTATCGAAACCGAAAGAAGTTTCAATCATATCGTTCTTCAAGTCACCGTCAATCGTCTTCGGGCAACCGATCACCTGTACACCGTACTTCTTGGCAGCATAGTATTCAGCCAATACACAAGCGTTTGTATTAGAGTCATCACCACCGATGATAACCAGTGCTTTGATGCCCAATTCTTTGATGATCTCAAATCCCTTTTCAAACTGAGCTTCAGTTTCCAGCTTCGTACGTCCCGAACCGATGATATCGAAACCACCTGTGTTACGGTATTCGTCAATGATGTCAGCAGTCAGTTCCATATAGTTGTGGTCTACCAGACCGCCAGGACCCAAGATAAAGCCGTACAGCTTACTTTCAGGATTCAGCTTTTTGATACCGTCGAACAAACCAGAGATTACATTGTGTCCGCCCGGAGCTTGTCCGCCGGAAAGGATTACACCTACGTTCATAGCAGGAAGTTGAACAGCTTCACCCGCTTCGAATGTAATCAACGGCATTCCGTACGTGTTAGGGAATAATGCTTTGATAGCTTCCTGATCGGCTACAGATTGAGTAGCAGCACCTGCTACAGCTTTAACGGCTCCTGTTGCCAATGCTTTCGGAAGTTTGGGCTGATAAGCAGCCCTTGCGATTTGCAATGCACTTTTAGTCATTTTCTTTATTTTTATTTAAAGGTGTTAGTAAGTTTCTTGTCAAACTTGAAAAGCGTTGCAAATTTCGCATTTTTCCTCGAATTATGAAAGAGAAGCCCTCATTTTATTTCGCTGCATAGTTACAGAGGCTATTGCTTCCAGCCACCGCCAAGTGCTTTATACAGTTGTACTACGGTGATCAGTTCATCACGAATAGCGTTACTCAGACCAATTTGTGCGTCAAAATAACCACGCTGGGCATCGAGAACATCCAAATAATTGATCACTCCATTGATATATTGCAACTGCGCCAAATCCATATAACTCTTAGCCGAACGTTCCAGATTGGCACGAAGTGCGTACACCTCTTTTATCTTATTAAAGTTGACAATCGCATTACGTGTCTCTTTGAAAGCCGTCAGGACTGTTTTCTCATAACTATGTATTTCTGCTTCATAGGCCGCTTTTTTGCCTTTCAACGCAGCACGGTTCTTTCCCCAGCCAAATATAGGAGTCAATAAAGCACCTTCCATAACGGCATAAGGCGATTTTAGAAGTTCTGACAAAGACGTGCTTTCACTACCGAAACCACCCGTCAGTGCCAGACGAGGAAACATATTCGTATAAGCCACACCTACTTTTGCATTGGCAGCGATCAGCTTCTGCTCTGCCTGACGTATATCGGGACGGCGTTCCAGCAAAGTGGAAGGCATCCCTATCGGAAGAGTTTCCGGGAAATTAAACTCCTGAAGCAAACGGGAACGGGCTATGCGATTCGGGTATTCTCCGGCCAGAAAAGCAATATCATTCTCTTTCAGCGATATTTTGCGTTCCAGATCAGGAACCAGAGTAGCTGTACGTGCCAACTCTACCTGCGCCTGACGATAAGAAGTCTCCGAAGTAAGTCCTCCTTCAAAACGGATACGTGCCAGACGAACCCCTTCTTCACGAGCTTTTAAAGTCTGCTTGACGATATCCAGTTCCGTATCCAAGGCAACCAGCTCATAATATGCCTGTGCCACTTCCGCCACAATCGTCATCTGAAGCGCACGTTGCGCTTCTACTGACTGCAGATATTCGGCGATGCTGGCAGAACGTGCCCATCGCAGATTTCCCCAAAGATCGAGTTCCCATGAAACAAGGAACTGCGCTTCAAAAGTATCCGATTTCTTAAAAGCATCTCCTCCATGATTTTCAAGTTCACGCTCGGCAGTCACTTTACCTTTAATATCGGGAAGCAGCGCGGCAGTGGATATCCGTTTCTGAGCTGCCATTTCCTTGATGCGGGCAGCCGCTATCAACATATCTTTATTATGATCCAACGCACGGTCTATAAGACTGCGGAGTGTGGAATCCGTGTAGATTTCCTCCCAATCCTGATCTCCAAAGCTGACCGTATCCTGATGCTGAGCCAGACTATCGGGTAAATGAAGATCAGGACGGACGTAGCTCTTGCCTACTTTGCAGGAAGTCAGTATTCCTGCAAAAAGTAGTATAGCAATATATAGTTTATTCAGTTTCATTATTTCTTATGTTTTAAGATTTTCGACTTTGTTTTATACACCATCACAAAGAAGAACGGCACGAGAATGATACCAAATACGATAGCGAATATCATTCCGAAGAATACGCCCGTACCAATCGCCTGTCGGCTCGCCGAACCCGGACCACTCGCCAGTACCATCGGAAGCATTCCCAGTACAAATGCAAGGGAGGTCATCAGAATAGGACGGAAACGTAATTTCGCTGCGTAGATTGCCGACTGAATCAAATCTTCACCTCTATCTACCTGCACTTTGGCAAACTCTACAATCAAAATGGCATTCTTGGCGGCAAGCCCGACAAGCATTACCAATCCGATCTGGAAATAAACATCATTCTCCAGTCCGCACACCCAGACTCCCAGATAGGCTCCCAAAGCTGCTACAGGCAAGGATAGCAATACAGCAATCGGCACTGTCCAACTTTCATATTGTGCGGCAAGGAAGAGGAAGACAAACAAGAACACCAGTGCCATGACCATCCCCGTCTGACCGCCTGCCTGTTTCTCCTGATAAGAAAGTCCGCTCCACTCCAGTCCGATATTATCCGGAAGATGGTCACGGGCGATCTGCTCCATAATCTCCATTGCCTGACCGGAACTGTATCCCTGTGCGGCAGCACCCCGGATAACGGCAGTAGTAAACATATTGAAACGCTTGATACTTCCCGGTCCTGTCGTATAAGAAGCATTACCCAAAGAGGTCAACGGCACCATAGCTCCATTGGAAGCTTTCACAAAGAACAGGTTGATATTGTCTTTATGTTCCCGATAAGGAGCTTCCGCCTGAATATACACCTTATATATACGGTTGAACATATTAAAGTCATTCACATACACCGAACCTGTATACGCTTTCATCGTAGAAAACACATCTGCCAAAGGTACTCCCAGCATTTTCACCTTGTCTCTGTCCACGTCAAAGTAGAGTTGAGGAATCTCCGACTGCAAGGAAGAAGACAAACCGGTAAGCTCCTTACGTTTGGAAGCATAATACATCAACGTATCTGCCGCATCTACCAGGTTATCGAAAGTAGCCTCACCACGAGCTTCCAACTGCATTTCAAAACCACCGGAGCTGCCCAGTCCCGGTATGACCGGAGGAGTAGACAGGTAGACTTTACATTCGGGATATTCTCTCAAATGTTTTTCTACCGTATCCATAATTTTTTCAATACTGATGCTCTTTCTCTCTTCCCAGGGTTTCAGAATAACGGTCAGTTCGGCACGTCCCTGATTACTGCCTACACGCGGACTGCTTCCGGTCACGTTCTGCACATATTCTATATATGGATTCTTCTCCAGATAAGCAATCGCGCGTTCCGTTACTACCCGGGTACGCTCCAAGGTAGCTCCTTCCGGCAATTCAAGTTCAATCTTAAAGTATCCCTGGTCTTCTACCGGCAAGAAACTGGTCGGAATAATCCGGTGAATCAACAGAATAGCAATCAATACCATACCAAAAGCACTCAAAACCCGACGCGGATGCTTGATAGTACGGGTGACGGCAGCTACATACTTATTACTTCCGATCCCCAGCCATTCATTGATCTTTCTGAATACTATATTTTTCTTCTTGCCACTATCCGGTTTCAATATGAGCGAACACATCACAGGGCTCAGCGTTAAAGCAACCACAGTAGAAATCAGTACAGATACCACGATAGTTACCGTAAACTGACGATACAGCTGCCCGGTAATTCCACTCAGAAAACTTACCGGAACAAACACAGCCGCCAATACCAGTGAAGTAGCGATCAATGCGCTTGATAATCCGTTCATCGCTTTCTTTGTCGCCTCATAAGGACTCAGCTTCTCCGTTTCCATAATATGCTCTACTCCTTCCACCACTACAATCGCATCATCGACCACGATACCGATGGCGAGAATCAAACCGAGTAAGGTCAATATATTAATAGAGAAACCAAAAATCAGCATGAATCCGAAAGTACCAATCAGGGAGATAGGTACCGCTACCACCGGAATCAATGTAGCACGCCAGCTCTGCAAAGACAGATACACTACCAACACAACCAGCACCAATGCTTCAAACAATGTTTTATACACCTCATGGATAGACTCGGAGATATACGTTGTCATATCAAACGGAATCTCATAACTCAATCCTTCCGGAAAATTCTCGCTGATTTCTTCCATCGCCTTCTTTACATTCTTGGCTACTTCCATCGCATTGGCACCCGGCAACATGTAAATACCCAGTACCGCTGCATTCTCACCATTGATACCACTCTCGGTATTGTATGAAGAAGCCTCCAAGGATACACGTGCCACATCCTTCAGCCGGATGATGGAACCATTGGCATTGGCACGTACCACAATATCCTCAAATTGCCCTACTGTAGAAAGACGTCCCTGAGTAGTGATAGGAATCGTTATATCCAGTCCCTGTACCGGCTGCTGACCTAATACACCGGCTGCCGATTCACGGTTCTGATCTTTCAAAGCATTCTGCAAATCCTGCACAGTCAATCCGAAGTTAGCCAACTTATCAGGCTCCGCCCATATCTGCATAGCATAGTAACGGCTACCGATATTAGATACACGGCCTACCCCCGGAATACGGCGAATCACATCGAGCACATTGATCGTAGCAAAGTTGCTCAGGTAAATTTCGTCAAACTTAGGATCGGTAGAAGTCAGACAGAGTGTCATTAACTGACTGGGTGCCTGTTTCTCTACGGAAATACCATTCTGAATCACTTCCGCCGGAAGACGGGATTCAGCCAGCTTCACACGGTTCTGAATTTCCACAGCAGCCAGATCCGGGTCGGCAGATACATCAAAGGTAACTGTTGCCGAGAAGCCACCGGAGTTAGAACTGTTTGATTCCATATAAAGCATACCGGGCGTACCATTGATTTCCTGTTCAATCGGAGTAGCCACCGCCTGTGACACGGTAAGCGCACTCGCACCCGGATAAGACGCACTGATCTTTACCACCGGAGGTGTGATCTGCGGATATTGATCCACCGGAAGCATGGTCAGCCCGATGATTCCGACAATCACAATCACGATGGAAATGACAGCCGAAAATACCGGCCTGTCTATAAAAAAACTAACTTTCATTGATTATTCTCCTTTTGCGTTATCCTTCATTCCTGTTGTAGAATCACCTGCCACCATAGTGGTATCCTTCACCTCCATTTCCGGCTGACTGATCCGTACTTTCATACCCGGAGTCAACTTATGGAAACCTTCTACAACAATTGTCTCTCCTACAGCAAGTCCTCTTTCCACTACGACGTTATTCCCCACTTCGGGTCCTAACTCGATAAAACGTTTCTCTACTGTATCATCTTTACGCATTGTATAAATATAAGCTCCGCCTTTTTCAATGGTAACAGCTTTCATCGGAACAAGGATAGCTCCTTCACGCACGTCCAAAAGTAGTTTTACTTTGGTAAACTGTCCCGGAAGCAATACCTGTTTCGGGTTAGGCATCTCTGCACGTACGGAGAAAGTACCTGTCTGGGGATCGACCTGCGGTTCTGCAAAATCGACATATCCTTTATAGGGGTAAACCGTATTATCCGCCAAAGTAATAGTTATGTTCGGTTGCCAGGAACGGGTAGAATCCTGTTGTCCGAGGTTAATATTACGTTCTTTACTTTTCAGATAATCAAGTGCCGTCATACTGAAATCGACCAATACGGTATCGCTTTTTACTACTGTAGCCAGCAGAGACTTTCCTCCGGGACCTACCAGCGTTCCCAAGTCTACATTTCTTTCACTGATATGTCCGGCAAGAGGTGAACGAACAATGGTATAGCCTAATTCGAGTTCAGCCTGCGCCAAGTCCGCCTCACTCATCGCTACTGTCGCAACAGCGCTTTCATAAGCTGCTTCCGCATTATCCAGATCCAGCTGGCTAGCAGCATTTTGTTCGTACAACGGACGGATACGTTTCAAGTCACGTTCAGCTTTCAATGCCTGTGCTTCGTCCTTTTTCAGCTGAGCCCGTGCCTTGTCGGCTTTCGCACGATATTGGTCCTGATTGATCACAAACAAGACCTGATTCTTATTTACATAAGTGCCTTCGGCAAAAAGCATGTTTTCCAGATAGCCTTCTACCCTGGCACGTACTTCGACAAATTGCTGGGCACGGATTCGCCCCACATATTCTCCGAATATCTCTACATCATCTTTTATAACCGGTTCAACAATCACTGTCGGCATTTCCGGCGCAGCCTTCTGAGGTCGAGTCAGTATCCAATATACTCCCAACACAATTACCACACATACTACAGCAGCAATGTTTCTCTTTCTCCTCAGTTTCAACTCATGTTTCGAAAAGAATAATCTCATATCGAATCTTATTATTTAATTTAACTTATGTTTGTTCTACACTCTATTATGCAATACACATACCAAAATATCCTGTTTTATCTTATCTGTTTATTATCAACATATTACATTTTTCCTCTTGAAGACGGAAGTGTGGAAAACATCCTTAAAGTGTAGAATTTATCCACATTTCCGACTTTTAGAACATTTTTTATAGTTCTTGTTTCATCAACTAAACAATTTATCCCCTACATTTGTAGTTATATTGTACATCAACACAATAACATGTCTAATGAAAAAACAAATCTTTTCAACATTAGTTTTTGCAATGTGCCTGATATTACCTTTTTCTGTTTATTCACAGGAACAACGGAAGAAGGTCGGCGTTGTCCTCAGTGGCGGCGGTGCCAAAGGAGTGGCACATATCAAAGCATTGAAAGTCATCGAGGAAGCAGGCATTCCGATCGATTATATAGTAGGCACCAGTATGGGATCTATAGTCGGTGGACTTTACGCCATCGGTTATACTCCGGAACAACTGGACAGTATGGTACGCAAACAGGACTGGACTTTCCTTTTGAGCGATCGTATCAAACGCAGTGCCATGTCGCTCACCGAACGCGAACGCTCTGCAAAATACATTGTTTCGCTTCCTTTCACAAAGAACCCGAAAGCTGCCATGTCCGGAGGAATTATCAAAGGACAGAATCTTGCCAATCTGTTCTCTGATCTGACAGTGGGCTACCATGACTCGATCAATTTTAATAAGTTACCGATCCCCTTCGCCTGTGTATCGGCCAATGTAGTCAATGGGGACCAGATCGTATTCCATGATGGCGTACTCTCTACTGCCATGCGTGCCAGTATGGCTATCCCCGGTGTATTCACACCGGTACGCAAAGACAGTATGGTATTGGTAGACGGTGGAATTGTCAATAATTATCCGGCAGATGTGGCCAAAGCAATGGGGGCCGATATTATTATCGGAGTCGATGTTCAGAATGCGCTGAAAAGTGCCGACAAGCTCAACAGCGCTCCGGACATATTGGGGCAGATTGTTGATCTCACTTGCCAGACCAATCATGAAAAGAATGTAGAACTCACTGATACCTATATCAAGGTAAATGTAGACGGATTTTCTTCCGCCAGCTTCACTCCGGCAGCCATCGATTCCCTGATGCGTCGGGGCGAAGAAGCCGCACGTGCACAGTGGAATTCCCTGATTGCCTTAAAAAAAGAAATCGGTATACCGGACAATTATGTCCCCAAACAACATGGACCGTACTCTTCTCTTTCCAATTCACGGACAGTATACGTCACAGATATATCCTTCTCCGGCGTAGAGGCTGATGACAAAAAATGGCTGATGAAGAAGTGTAATCTCAAAGAGAACAGTAACATTACCACTCAGCAGATAGAACAAGCTGTGTATCAGTTGCGTGGCAGTCATTCTTACTCAAGCGCCAGCTACACACTTACCGACACTCCCGAAGGGTATCACCTTAATTTCTTGTTAGAAGAAAAATATGAGAAAAGAATCAATCTGGGCATCCGTTTCGACTCGGAAGAAATAGCATCCCTGCTGATTAATGCCACAGCAGATCTCAAAACTCATATTCCTTCCCGATTATCCCTGACCGGCCGATTAGGAAAGCGATATGCCGCCCGCATCGATTACACACTCGAACCGATGCAGCAACGCAATTTCAATTTCTCATATATGTTTCAATATAATGACATCAACATCTATGATGAAGGTGAACGTGCTTACAACACTACTTACAAGTATCATTTAGCTGAATTTGGTTTTTCGGATGTCTGGTACAAAAACCTCCGCTTCGGACTCGGACTTCGTTTCGAATATTATAAATACAAAGATTTTCTTTTCAAGAAACCGGAACTCACTGGGCTGGATGTAGAATCCGAACACTTCCTGAGTTATTTCGCTCAGGTACACTATAGTACATTCGACAAGGGATATTTCCCTTCCAAAGGAACCGAATTCAAAGCTGCCTATTCGCTTTATACCGATAATATGGCGCAGTATAATGATCATGCCCCATTCTCTGCGTTGAGCGGCTCGTGGTCCAGTGTCATACCTGTTACCCGACGTTTTTCCATTATCCCATCCATCTATGGCCGTGTTCTGATTGGAAAAGACATCGCCTATCCCTTGCAAAATGCCATTGGCGGCGAAGTATACGGACTCTACATTCCACAGCAACTGCCGTTTGCCGGTGTGACCAATATGGAACTGATGGACAATTCAATCATGATTGCATCCGTGAAGCTCAGACAACGGATGGGAAGCATTCATTATCTCACTCTGACAGGTAATTATGGCTTGACGGACAGTCACTTCTTCGAAATACTGAAAGGGAAACAACTGTTTGGTATCAGTGCCGGATATGGTATGGACAGTATGTTCGGTCCGTTGGAGATTACGTTCGGGTATTCCAATCAGACTGACAAAGGAAGTTGTTATGTGAATCTGGGATACTACTTCTAAGTCACTATTTCGGTTCCTGCATACATAGGACTATACTTACCATGATGAGAAAAAGTTCTCACTGCGATGAGACTTTTTTCTCATCATAGTGAGAATTTTTTCTCATCGCAGCAAGAACCATTGAGAATATTCAGTATCCTAATCTGCTGTTATACAAAATTTTCCCTTTTCTGTAGATATAGTAATCCGATCATCATCCAGACTAAACTGGCGGATAAAAGGAAAATGCGGTTTTTGATAAGGATTCCCTCCCAAATAATCGGATGAACATTATCGGGAACACGAAAAGGATTCAGCAGAACGTTCCAAAAAGAATCCGGCTTACCTAAGAACATCAATGCAATGCCTATAATAATCATAAATACGGCAGTTCCGTTTCCACTCCGCGTAATGGTAGACAGCATAAAAGCCATGTTTCCGAAAAAGAGTATCGGGAACATCAACTGTAATGCCATCTCAAGCGGATTGACCGGATACAGCAATAAAATGGCTATGTATGAAAAGATAATCAGAATAACAAAAATTGCCACATAAATCATCAATAACCGCACGCCCCAAACCTTATACTTATAGTCGGGGATTCCAAAGAGAATCTCCAATATCCGGCTATCTTCATCATTCTGAATGCCGAATACAGCCGGATAGAAAATAAGCAGCATAGACGGAAACATCAGGATGCTATAGATGAGTCCCTCGTTAATCTCCTCCCGTTTCCACGCATTCTGAAACATAAAAAGAGCAAAAAAGCCAAATGCAGCCAACAGAAACCAGAAAAACTTCCCGGCAAATATAATCTTCAGGTTATACCTGACTACTTTAGGCAACAGTTGTATCAATTGTTTGAATGTCATATCCTTCTTTTCTTTTTAATTCATATTCTTCAGCAGACAGAGATAAGCGTCTTCCAAATTAGCTTCTACCTCTACAGCCCCTTCATAAGGCTGTCCGACAGAAAGATAGCGCACCCGAATCGTATCGCCTTCCTGAATATGATGTATTACCAACGATTTGTCCAGTACTTTTTCAAATTCTGTCTTATCTATATTAAACTGCCATACTTTTCCGTTAGCCATTTCCACCATATCCGAAGGATCACCGAAATATTTCAGTTCACCTTTATTGATTACCACTACCTGATTACAGGAACTGGATATATCCTCAATGATATGAGTGGAGAAAATAACGATGCGGTCTTTACTCAATTCCACCAGCAAATTACGGAAACGGATACGTTCGCGAGGGTCGAGTCCCGCTGTAGGCTCATCCACTACCAGGATACGTGGTAAATGAAGCAGAATAAGCGCAATGCCAATACGCTGTTTCATACCTCCTGAGAAAGAACCGATCTTTTCGTCTTTCCGCTCGTACATATGTACCGCTTTCAGCACATAATCCAGACGCTCCTTTCGTAACTCACCGTCTACAATCCCTTTCAGTATAGCCTGATAATCCAGAAACTCCCACGAAGTCATATTCTCATAAGTTCCGAATTCCTGTGGAAGGAAACCTATCAGACTCTGTAGCTCTTCTCTGTAGATACGTGTATCCAGACCATTGATCCAGATACTACCATAGCTCTGCTCAAAGATACCACAGATGACACGCATCAAGGTCGATTTACCTGCCCCATTGGGTCCCAGTAGTCCGAACATACCTGTCTGAATCTCGAATGACACCCCACGCAATGCTTTGAAAGGTTTGCGTCGTTTTCCAATCATAGGAACACTCTTCACCATGCGGAAATAGGAACGGCGAAGCCCTGCAAATCGTCCGGTGACACGCTCTATATTTACATCGTGATCATACAGATACTGAGAAGTGACATAGATGGCAATACCCACCAGCCATAACAATCCGATCATGATGACCAGTCCGTTATTATCCAGTTTCCGGAATAACTGAAACAGGATAAGGGGAGGAAGACTCCAGAATATCACCCGGTTTACGATCTTTGTTACCCGATTATCTCCGTACCGATAATATAAATAGGAACGTACCTTTCTCCACAAATACAGTACCGCTGCATAAATAGCGAACGAGAACAGGAATATCCAAAGCCTGTTATGAATGAAGAAATAGGTGAAATAAATGGCAAACAGTAAGATACCAAACTGCCATAGCACATTGATAAAGTCCTTCAGAGAATGGTATTCATTGCTCAATCCCAGACGTTTGCGTAATTGCAAGCCACTGTTCCACTGACGGCTGATGTGTCCAGGCCAATCGTAGATCTTAACCAGATTGCGGACAGAAATACGTATTTCTTCATCCGGATTGATAACCTCCGCCTTAGCTCTCCGAAGACTGGTTTGCGCAAAATATGTCATCCCCGGTATGCCTGCAATCAGTGCTACCAGATAGATTGACTGCCAAAGCATTCCGTCAGTGTATAGCCAGATACAGATTACACCGGACACAAAAAGAATCAGGTGAATGGTCCATAGTTTACGGGATAACGAACGGTACCACTGAAGCACATTTTCCAGTCCCATACAAACTGTCGGAATTAAAATCAGCGTCAGCATGGCAGAAAAGAAAAGTCCGCCTATCACTGTAATGGCAAAAGGTGCACCGATAGCCCCTGCATACTCCGTATCTCCCATAGCCAACGGAAGCATGGCAGCAATCGTGGTGATGGAAGTAATCAGAATAGGACGAATACGTGACATACCGGCAGTCATCAACGCCCTGTTCCGGCGGTATCCCCGTTTACGCAAAATGTTGGCGTAATCTATCAGAATGATTCCGTTATTGACGACTACTCCCAACAGAATAAGGAACCCTGTCAGTGTATTCGCATTCATCAGACTGTTGCTCGAAAGCAATAATGCCAGCAAAGAACCGATAGCGGCCAACGGAATGGTAAAAAGCAACACAAAAGGCGTCACTACAGACTCGAAGACTGAAGCAAGGATCATAAATATCAAAAGAAAAGCTGCCAGAATAAGGAATTTGAAATCCCCGAATTCATCCTCCTCATGGAATACCTGCACAGCGACTCCGGACGGAAGATTATAACTGGCAATCAACTGGTCGATATCGGAACGATATCCTCCCAATAAATCTTTCGAAGACTGAACATCTCTCGGAAAAGCATAGTATACCTCAATCTGCTTATCTTGATTGACACGGATGATGCGCGAACGCCCACGTCCATAATTCAGAGACGATATATCTTCTAGATTGTGCATACCGCCATTGGCATTTTCTATCCGGATAGCACGCAAGTCATCCACAGTTTTCTCTTTCTGAGCTTTTTCCTGTGCCTCTTCTTCAGTTTCCTTTTCCGGTATTTCGTCACGGATAATAATATCATAAATATCCTCTCCCACCTTGAAAGTAGCTTCGGAAGAGTATTCATTATTAAGCGCAGTCAATCCGGTGGTAATATTGCCACGGTTAATATCATAAGCAGTCAGCAGAATAGGGTCAAAGTTCAGATTTATTTCTGCCTGACGGGGAGTATACGAAACATGAGTATGCTGTACAAAATCCTGTTCGTCCAACAAATAACGCACTTCCTCTGCCACCATCTGCATCATTTCGAAATCAGATCCCCTGATCACCACCCGTTCACTGTTGTCACCGATACCCAACAAACGCATGAATCCGCCCAGACTGCTCAGAGCCGAGTTATCTCCTCCGCCTCCCATAGCATCAGAGACATAGATTTCCGCACCATTGATATTGGCGACTTTAGTCTGCACATCCGCTTTTATATCGGCTATTTTCCGTTTGGCGATCTTTGTGTAATCTTCCTGCAAAACGAGTGTCAGAGTCGCCTCTTTTTCCCGAATACGGCAAATCAGATCTTTCTTTTCCGGAAAATCCTCCAGACGTTCTTCCAGTACCTTTACAATCTTATCCGTATTTTCAAGCGTACTCCCGGTAGGCATCACGACACTGATGTTGAACCGGTCTGAAGCAACTTCCTTCATCTGTTGCACATTCAAGGTCAATGACAAAATCAATGTTGCAAAAAGCAAGATTACAGCTCCAAAGACTGTCACTCCCGGATTACGCATACAAGTCTTCAATAAGACCAGATAGACCTGCATCGGACGCTGAACGATCGAGACTTTTTCATAAACGACGCTGTTCCCACTCTTACTCTTCAAAAGAAGGTAAGTAATCATCGGTATAAAAAGTAAAGCTACAAACAGCGAGATCGTCAAAGTTGATATAATGGATACTCCGATATGGTGCCCGATCAGTTTTATCAGGAAATTATCAGAAAAAACGAACGGCAGGAACACAGTAATGGTAGTCAGGGTAGCCGCCACAATGGAGCGCCACACTTCTTTTGTTCCCTGCGTTACCGAACGTTCGGGCGTATAGCCGTTTCCCGACAAACGATAAATATTCTCAAGCACCACGACACTATTATCCAGCAGCATTCCGATGGCCAACGCCATTCCTACCAAGGTAAGACTATTGATAGTGATACCAAAAGCGTAGAAGAAGTTGAAAGCCGTATAGACAGAAATCGGTATGGAAAGTGCGATAAAAAACACCAACCGCATATTCTTCAGGAAAAGCCAAAGAACGAACACAGCCAATAATCCCCCTACCAATGCCAGATTAATAATCTGGTTGATATTATTTTCCATGGTTTCAGCCTTGTTCTCCTGAATGACAATTTCCAGTTCGAGCGGAGCCAGCTTCTCATTCAGCTTTTCAATCACATCGGATACACGGTGTGAAAGTTCAATCAGATTAGCCTGTGAATCATTGATCAAAGCAACCGAAACGGCTTCTTTTCCATTCACACGACTATAGGTGGTTTCATCTTTCAAGTCAAAAAAGACGGTTGCCAGGTCTTTCAGCAGAATAGGACCAGGAGCGACAACTATATTCTCCAAATCAGAAACTTTGGTATACATCGCATTGACATGGACAAAATTCTTGCTGTCGGGTTCATCTGCGAAGCCTACAAATGTCTTTTCCTGGGTATTCTGCGAGAGCAAACCGCTTATTTTGGAAGCAGTGAGGTTCAAAGCCTTGCAAGCCTCCGGATTCAGACGCACTTCAATGGCTTTCTGCCGTCCTCCGTAGATATTGACGGAAGCTACCCCATCTATATTCTCCAGATCGGAACGAACATCCTCGTCTACCAGACTCCGGACACGGTCGGTTCCTCCCGTACCACGCACTTGAAGCACCATGAAGTTATTATTCATCTGAGCAATATCCACTTTCTGTACCTGTACGGTAAAACCGGTCGGCAGGGAGGCTGCGATTTCATTCACTTTCTCCTGCAGTTTAAGACTGGTCATCTTGAAGTTGATATTCTTTTTAAAGTCAATCTGTATGCTGGACTGCCTCCTGTCAATGTAGGATTGCAGTTTGTCTACTCCACCTATCGCACTGACCGCTCCTTCGAGTGGAATAATCACTTCCGACTCTACATACGAAGGGTCCATATCCTGCTGTGACGACACCTGGACAAACAGAACCGGAAGTTCTGCGTTGGGCAGCAACTCCACCGGAAGTTGTTTATACGACACATAGCCCAGCAGGCTGAGTGCAATAAACAGCATACAAATCGTTATTCTCCTATTTAGTAAAAAGTTCATCTTCAGCTGTTTTTAGTTCGGCGATTTATACGTCTTTTGATATTCTCCAAGACATAATAGACACAAGGAATAACCATCAAACTCATCAGAGTAGAAGTTATCAATCCTCCGATCACAGCTATAGCCATCGGTGAACGTAAAGATGCACCTTCACCAAAACTGAATGTCATCGGAAGCATGGCCAGAATCGTAGTCAAAGTAGTCATGATGATCGGACGGATACGCTGTTGCCCTGCTTCTACAATGGCATCAGTCAACTCCATTCCCGCCTGACTAAGCTGATTGATACGGTCTACCAGAATGATAGAGTTATTGACGGCAATACCTCCCAGCATGACAATACCGATAACTCCCATCATATTGATAGTAGTTCCGGTAATGAAGAAAAGTAAGATAGCACCTACTACAGCCAGAGGAATAGTCAGCAAGATCGTAAACGGATGCAGCAAGGATTCAAACTGGGAAGCCATCACCATATAGACAAGTACAACAGAAAGCATCAGAGCAAACAACAGACTGTTCATTGATTCTTGCCGTTTTTCTTCTTCTCCTGTCACTGTAATACTGTAGTTAGCAGGCAATTCAATACCTTTCACCGTTTCACGCACTTCGGCTGCTACTTTATCCAGTGATTTACTCGCATCCATATTAGCCATCACCTTACCGATACGGCTTTGATTGCGGCGCAGAATCTCCTTGGGCGCTTGTCCGTGAGTAATGGTAGCAATCTCCTGTAACACAAATTCCTGTGTTCCACTTTTGATGACAAGAGCACCAAGAGAACTCAACGGGATATCCGGCACCTTTATGACGATATCACGCATCTCACCGCGATATTCCATCTTACCGACTTCCTTACCGCTTAGTTGCTGCTTCAATTGTTCGATTACCATAGCCACACTCAAATTATTGATACCGGCTATTGTACGGTCAATCGAGATCACAACTTCCGGAGCACCGTCTTCCACGGAAGTAATAACATCATAGATTCCATTTACGCCAATCATCCGTTCCTTCACCTCTTCAGTCAACTGAGCGATCTCATCCAGCTCCTCTCCTTTGACCTCCACAACAATAGGAGCCCCTTCGCTTCCTAACAGTGAACTCAGAGAATTCTCATCCTGCTGAATCGTCAGTTCCAGTCCGTCAGGATTCTTGGCCGATTCCACGAAAGACGCAATCACCTTTTCCGGTGAAAGTGTACATTCCGGTGAAAGGATCACTTTCATCATTGCTGTATTTTCTCCTTCAAATATCGCATTTTCGGAACCGCTCCCCTCACCGATATGACTGTATACCGTACATAAAGAATCACCGCCAACGATGGTATATAACAATTCTTCCAGATTACCTACAGCAGCGGAAGTGCGTTCCATCTGTGTGCCTTCGGGCATTTTGACTACAGCCGTAAACGTCTTGCTTTCCGCACGGGGCATAAACTCTGTTCCGATAAACGGAGTCAGTAATCCAGTCACGATAAGGAGCAACACTGCCATACCGATCACCAGCCAACGTCGCTGAATCAGCCTGCGAAGCACTCTGCTATATCCTGTAATACGAATGGACTTCACTTCTTCCAGCTTAACCTTCTTACCGGAAAGCTGGATATATAACATCGGAATCACCAGGATAGCCACAAACAAAGAAGAGACAAGTGAGAAAGTAACCGTCCATGCCTGATCTTTAAACAGTTCGCCCGAAGCTCCGTGAAGATAAACAATCGGCAGAAAGACGACAATAGTTGTCAGAGTGGAAGCAATTACCGCATTGGCAACTTCTGCTGTCCCGTTAATAGCAGCCTCTTTGATACTCAATCCTTTCTCTTGATTTCGGAAGATACTTTCTATGACGACAATGGCATTATCTACGAGCATACCCGCCCCGAGCGCCAGTCCTCCCAATGTCATAATATTCAGTGACAGTCCATTGAAGAACATCAGATTGAAAGTAGCCACAATCGAGATTGGAATGGCAAGACTGACAATCAGTGTTGTCCCCATCCGGCGAAGGAATACAAACAAAACTACAATAGCGAGGATAACACCCAGAACAGCACTGCTCTTTACTTCTCCAATCGCACTTTTTATAAAAGTACCCTGATTGGAAATCACCTGAAAATGATAACCGGGCAATGCATTCTCTATCACTGCCAATTGGCGGGTTACCTCATCCACCACTTTTACAGTATTAAAACGCATCTCCTTATAAATAGACAGTCCGATACTACGCTTCCCGTTAATCCGTACAATGTTCTCCGGACGAGCGTTCAAAAACTGCACAGTCGCCACTTCCTTCAAAAAAACAGGAGCTTTATTACTGTTGGCGGTTGCTGTGCCCGTAGCATTGTTTCCGGATGCTTCCTCTTGTTGTATCGCTTTGTATCCGACAATCAGATTCTCAAAATCATCTTCCGAAGCAAACAAGCTCGAACTTTTCACCAGATATTGTAATCCCAGTTCACTGACCCGTCCACCGGATATGCTCTGATTATTCGATTCGATGCGCGAAGCGATATCTTCTATTTTCAGTTGAAAAGCATCCAGTTTATAAGGATCAGTCTGAATGGTAAGAGTGCTGACTTCTTCTCCCGAAAGCGTCACTTCAGCCACGCCTTCCAGACGAATCAACTCATTGCGGATATAGCTTTCGGCAATCTTCCTCAATTCCGCCATATCTGTAATACTCTGATGAGACATTCCCACCAAAACTACCGGAGACAAGTTCGCATCGTGTTGCGTAATCTTCAGTTCAGTGATATCCTTGTTCTGGGCAAACGGATTCATGGCTTTCTGCAAATCTAGAAAAGCCTCATCCATATCCTTTGTCCAGGTATATTCTACAGTAATTCGTGCCGTCCCGGCTTTAATCACGGAAGAGACCTGAGTAACATCACTCTGCCGAATCGCCATAGACTCCATATTTTTAACGAATTGCTTTTCGATCTCCTCGGGAGGACGTTCACCCGCCTTTAATTCAATAAACAGGCGGGGATTATTCAGATCGGGCAATAAATCCACACTCAACTGATCGTATGATACTTTTCCCAACAATAAGAGGGCAAATACTACCATACAAATCGTAACCGGATTGCCTACTGCAAATTTGATTATATTCTTCATAAGTATTTCCTATTTTCAAAAGATGCGTTCATATATCGCATCCATGATTTACTTTTGGATTTTGACTTTGGCGTCTTCTTTCAGTGTTTCAAAACCCTTCACTACCAAATTGTCATTTACATTAAGTCCGGATAGAATTTCGATATTATATTCATCCTCCAGACCTGTTTGCAGATTGCGTATCTTTGCCGTATTCTTTTCGACGATATATACGTATTTCCGGCGACGATTGGACAGGATTACGTCTTTAGGTATAATGATAGAACTATCAGCTCTGTCAACGATAATATCTGCTTTGGCGAACATACCCGGACGCAGCTTCAGTTGGTCATTATCAATCAGAATCTTTCCTTTAAAAGTACGTGTCTCTGTACTGATTGCAGGAGACAGCTCACCGACTCTCGCTTTTAAAGTATCTCCGGGGATGGTATAATGAGTAATATATACCGGTTGCGCTTCCTTGACATAACGAATGCTGCTTTCCGGCAGATTGATATCCATATACATCTTATCATAAGCCATCAGACTCATCATCGCCTTGCCCTGCTCCACTCTTGTATCAGTCGTATAATGAGGCAAATCGACAATCACACCATCAAAAGGAGCTTTCACTTTCATCTTCTCCAGATTGATCTGAGCGTTTTCGTAATCGTAACGGGCACTTGTCACTTTTACTTCCGTATTCCGCATCTCGCTCATCGTCACCCCACCTTTTTCATAGAGAGCTTTTTGCTTTGACTGTTCCTGTTCGGCAATTTCAAGACTTAGCTTTTTAGCGTCAATGGCAATTCCGTTTTCATACTCCTTATCTTCCAGGCGAATAATCAGTTCTCCTTTACTCACCCTGTCTCCCATTTTGAAAGGTTTTCCGGTTCTCGGATTAGTCTGAAGTTTATAAAATCCGCTCATTTCCGCATTCTGAGATACTCCGAAAGTCGGTTGCACCGTTCCTGTTGTATTTATTAATTTACTGATAGAACCTTTCTTCAGCTCCACGACAGATACCGGAGTTGCAATATTATTGGGTGCGTTTTGTGGTTTATCGCCACAGCCGGTTAACAATAGGGTTGTTAACAAAGAAGATGCAATTAAAATTTGATACTGTTTCATGGTCTGCTTATTTTTTATCAATAATGTCTTTCATAGGAACAAGAGGAATATTCTTGTCGAAGTCATACAATGAAAGGATTTTAAGATTAAGTAATTCTATTCTGTAATTAATCAGTGCCTGCGTATAAGTAATCTTCTTATTCGAAAGCTGAGTCTGGAACTGGCTCATTTCCATACCGGTAATATCACCTTCCCGGTAACGAGTCTGATTCAGATCATAGGTCAACTGGGCATTCTGTACATTTTGCTCAGCGATCTTAATCTGAGTCCGGAGATTTTCGAGGTTACGCCATACCTGACGAATATTCAGCTCGATATCCACTTTATCTTCCTGAAACTCAAGTTCATTAATCCGTTGGGCCATCTTTTGTGCTTTAATCCTTGCTTTCTTTTCACCCCAGTCGAAAATAGGGACAGCAAAGCTGATGGAAACCCTCGGATTCTGTGTCGGATTATTATAGACTTTATTCAGGTGGCTATTATCTCCTATCAATCCGAAAGAGATGGATACATCTCCTTTAAACTCGTTCAACGCTTTTGTCTTAATCATATCGAACTCAAGTTCCTTGCTCTCTATTTCACGCTGACGAAGTTCCAGACGCGAACCCAATCCATGCGATATGGCCTGGTCCAGATTTACCTGAATCGGTTTAATCTCCACTTCCGCAAATACGAGAATATCTTCATCCAGCCTCATTCCGAGAGTCTGTTTGAGTTTGTCTTTCGCATTCTCCAGATTCACCTGACTTTCGTCTACAGACGAACGTGCCGTAGCCAGATTCAGTTCCGCTTGAAAGAGTTCGTCCTTCGCTGCTAAATCCGCTTCTACCTTATTCTTGATAATATCATAACTTTGCTGGGCATTAACCAGTTCTTCACGACTGATTTCCAGATTACTCTGTGCCATATAGACAGAATAGAACTGATCGGTTATACTTTTCTCCGTATTCAGTTGCTGCAAAGCATAACTGATATTGGCATTTTCATAATCATATTCTATTTGCTTCAGTTCCATTTTACGCTTGTTGTATGTGAAAATAGGCTGAGTCAATTGCAGATAGAGGTCATTGCTGAATGCCCGGTTACTAGTTTTATCGCCTTCTATAATGGAACTGTTGTCCTGCCAGCCGAAACGGTTGATTAAAGAAATAGTACCGTCTGTCCATAGAATGGGCTGATCGACCTGAAAGGTCCCGCTGGTATTGAATGTTTCATTCGTGTACCATTGTGACAGACGATTATCGAAACGCCTGTTCTTGTTATAGTCCACCGGGTTCAGATTTAATGAAAATCGAGACTTTAATGAAGCCTTCTGCGCCAGCAGATTCTGCTTATATCTCTCCAAATTCATGTAGGAACGGCGAAGAGAAGGACTGTTCTCCTGCGCAATCTCCATTGCCTTGTCAATCGTTAAAGGAATTTGTCCTTGTGATGTCAGGGCAATTCCCGTAAAAGTTACGATTGTCAGCAGCATTCTTTTTAATAGTAGTAAGTCACTTTGCATATAGTTTGCTGTTTTAATAATTATCGTTTCACTATTTTCACTGCGTCGGCTGTCACAGAACGCAGCTTACATTCATCCGTCAGCACGACACGAACTGTATCGGCACTAAAATAGTAAGTACCGAGTTGTTCCCAACCCTCATTGGCTTTTCTCAGATTGATATAAGCATCTTCCATCTCGCTGTCGTATGCCACCCTGAAATGATATTCACCCTGAAGGCGATCATTCCATCGCAGCTCATCATCCTTGAATACATGATAATAAAGCTCATATTGACCGGCTTCCGGCACAGGAATTTTCCATGTAGCCGTCTGACTGCCGTCTCCACTCTTAATCACATAGGCCGAACGGATATATTTGCCATAGTATTTAGCATTGGTGGTAGCTGTCCATTGTAAAGGCGCACGCCACCAGGATATGCCCGAATATTTAAAGGAAGTATCCTCCACTTTATCCAGCCATTTAGGCAGAAGTCCTACGACAGCAGGGGTAGAAAGTACAAAGAGAGTGGAATCTTCATTATCCACAATAACCTCTCCCGGCATTTCTAAGGATGATTCCGGCAAGGTATAGATAGTGTCCTTGACTATTTTATTCCGTTCTTGTTTTACATTACCAATGGATTGCCGTATCATATAAGGAAGATTGCCGGAAACCATCGTATTGATTTCCACATCACGTATCTGTTCTTCCCAGACAGAAACAAATTCTTTGCTTGTATGGGCAGCTATCTCTACCTTTTTTCTGGCTCTGGGATCTTCCATCGGTTGATACCACCAGCCATTTTGAAGAACGTTCATCTGAATGATTCCGTCATAATCCGAGTTATTGCTCACCAGTACTTTCAAGACAAAGAATTCTTCTCCTCCTTTATTGACAACTTTGGTCAGTTCGGGCTCTCCGATCGAATAAAAAGGAAGAGGCGTCAACTGTTCCCATTCTTTCAAATATGAATAAAGATCCGTCCGGCTCATTTCTCCCAGAGTATCCAGCATATTTTCGAACTTTATGTTCAGAAATGTATTACGCTTCAACATCGCATATAGTGAATCCCGGAAAGCATCTACGCCCATGTTTATTTCTGACCGGGCAAAAAGACGGCTTGCCTCCAGTCCTACGATATTATTTTGCAGATTACGCTGTTCCACATCAGCCAGCAACTCCTTGAAAGTATGCTTTTCCAGCAGCAGGTTGGCCTTTTCATTGTTACTAAGCCCATTTATCTGACGTTCCCATCCTTCATTTTCCGACTTCTTTTGCAGATATAGCTCAATAGCCCGATTGGCAACAGGCCATTCCGAAGAGTAAATATTGTAACGGAAATTATAAATCTGCGGGAAAAGGAAATAAGGATTTGCCGTAGACGAAAGATTTCCCCGTCCTCTACTACCCGACGAAAAGTTATAATCGCCTTCTGTCTGCAAAAACATCCAGGCAAAGTTACTAAAAGTCCGCATCTGGGCTTCCTGCAGACTGATTTCATTATTTCCCGACCACCGGATATGATTCTTCACCTGCCTCTTCACATCCAGTTCCCAGAATATAGCTCCTTTTTCGGGGAACAATACCATTTCAGGTTGTACTGTCTCCTGCGCTTGCGACCAGGCACGTTCATAGCTGGCAAATTGCACAGGAACTTCTACAATAGAAAATCGCTTAAAAGGATAATCCAGTTTATATTGCCGTGCCAGTTGCTCTTTCACATTACGTATCAGCCAGGGAATGGTATCGTGAATAGAATCAAACGAAGCAGTAAAATAGTCATGGTCCCTTAAATGCCAGACGCTATAAAGAATGCTGTCCGCATAAGCACTTTTTTGCTGATAGTCACCTATGACCAACGATAGTGTCTGAGACGGATAATCTCCTTTAAACGAATACACTCCTTCTTCATCACACTTTCCTTCCCCTTGAGAAAGAGGAACTAACCCCGGTAGAGGCTTGACCTTCAAGCGATAATTACTGAAATAAGTTTGCTGCCAGTCAGGATTTTTATCACTATAGCTTGTTCCTGCACGGGGATACCAATAAGTTTCAGGGGTAAGCATCAGATAATTTTTCGTCTGAAAACTATACTGCTTGTCTATGTTGAACAGAAACTTTTTATTGGAAGCTTGCAGCACTTCGGGAGGGATATCCAAATAACAGAATGAGTTATCTATCTGTCCGTCATACCTGAATGTTGCAGAGATTGTATCGCCTTTGGCATGCTTCGTGCCGAAATCCACCAATACTATTTGCTTGTCACGTTTAAACTTGAGTTGCTGTCCGGCCGAATGAACGGAATGAATGGTTAATCCCGGATTCAAACAGAAGGTGAATACGGCAGATGAGTCCAATGCCACTCCTTTCACAGTTACTTCCGACAGAAAATCTTCAGGATGCTGCTCTACAGAAAGATCATATTCATGAATGAACATCTTCGGAGTAGAAACATATTGGTTGTTGATCTTCGTATAGGTAGCGCGTATATCACTTTGATATAAAATCGAATGTATATGCCAATAACCGCATACGAAAGCTAACATGAGAGTACAAAAAGAAATAACCAGCCACGGATAATTACTGTGCGATGAATTCGGCAGACGCCTGAACAGGGAAATCGTGAAAAAGACAAACGCCAGTCCGGCAAGAAAATAGATGCCACGATGATTTAAAATCACCTCCCAGTTGGAAAAACCGACAATGCTGGACTTCACCAAAGGAAGACTATAAGCCATATAATCGAAAAGATAATAAAACTTATCTTCAATATAGAAAACGGTAAGTCCGATATATCCTAACAATAAAACGAATGTCAGTGCCTGATTTTTCAATACCAGCATCAGAAAGATAGCCAGGCCAATAATGAAAATCAGCGTAGGGACACTGATCAACAGAAAATAAAGCAAGTAAGCCATCCAGTCCACTTCTCCCAATGTCAGGTTGAATGCAGCCGTAATAGCCATAATAATGAGATTCAGCAACAAAAAGACGCGCAGATTTCCCCAAATCTTACCGATGACGTATTCAGCATTACTTAATGGACGGACATAAAAGACTTCTGATGTATCCAGCTTTTTATCTCTTTTCAGGAAGTCGGATGCCAGAAAGATAGCAATAACAGCCTGCCCTGTATTTAGCAACAGTAAAATTAGATAAGGAATGTTCGATGGAATGGCTGTAGCAATCCAGAAGCCTCCGCTATCTTCCGATACGAACAACTGGAAATTGAAAAAAGTAATGATAGTTACAGCGAGTACCGTGAATACTCTGAAGAACCAGCTTCTGATTAATAATTTACTTTCATATTTTGCTACCGATTGTATATTAGATATAAAGGTCATATCAGCATATCGTGTTTAGTCGTTTGTCCAAAGGTTTAATTGATTCTCCATATAATATACATAGGCGTGTTCCAGATTAGGGGGAAATGGTTCCGCTTCGTATCCTTCTACTTCATCGGCAACCACCTGTACTTCCCAGATTGTCCCCGATGGAATCGTGGAGATTACCGGATATTTTTTATCGATCTCATGCAACTGATCTCCCGCAGCCCTAATTCTCCACACTTTGCCCTCGGCTAATTTCAGCATATCTTGCGGAGAACCGTTGAAGGAAACTTGTCCCCGGTTCATTAACGCCATATTATTACAAGTACTGGAAATATCACCGACAATGTGAGTAGACAAAATAATAGTCACATCATTCTCGCTGACCTCTGAAAGAAGGTTACGGAAACGGATACGTTCTTCCGGGTCAAGTCCGGTAGTAGGTTCATCAACAATGATTACCTTAGGATGATGTATCAGCGCTTGTGCAATTCCTAACCGCCGCTTCATACCTCCCGATAATTTATTGGCATATCGTTCGCGAACATCGAACAACCCTACGTTTTCGAGCATTTCATCCACAGCCTGTTTTCTCTGCCTGCTATGGGTCATACCGGACAAACGCGCCGCGTAATCAAGAAACTCATACGTTTTGTATTTGGCAAAAAAACGAAAGTCCTGAGGAAGATACCCCAGAATACCGCGTATTTCTTTCCGCTGTTTCATCAAATCATAACCGCAAATTTCTACTTGCCCGGAAGTTGGTTCCATAAGGGCTACAAGAATACGCATTAAAGTAGATTTGCCGGCGCCATTGGGTCCTAATAAGCCAAACATCCCTGCAGGTATTTCCAGATTGACATCTTTCAAGGCATGATTTCCGTTTGGATAGATCTTATTAAGGTTCTTAATAATTATGCTCATGACATTTTATTTGTCCTATGTTGTATTGGGTGATAAAGATAGGCTTTATTTACAGGATACAAATCATAATTATAAACATTAACTTATATTAGTAGAATTCTGTCTAAAATGAACATTCAACAAACATCCATATATCTCATAAACGAAAAGGAAGAAACCACTTCACAGTGACCTCTTCCTCCTCATATCCCATATGATTATTGCCCAACAGGGTTTATAAAAAAGGGTTTTATTAAAAAAGGGTTATTTTTATGATCTTAATTATTTATTAGTTACTTCCACCCTTACCACCACTATGAGTAGGATTAGTAGTCACTGTCTTATACTGATGGTCAGTTCCGGTATAGCGTGTTGCAATTACTGAAATCTTCACATCCTTATTATTATACTTCACTGTGGTCGACAATGTAGTAGTACGAGTCTTGGCATAGCAAGTATAAGTCATTGTTGTATAACCGTTCACATTTACAGTATTATAGGTACGAGTTGTTTCTGTAATACCTGATGCCGATCCCATCAATGAGTATAAACGAGTTTTGAAGAAAGCTACCATAGCATTAACTGTTTCTGGTTTTGCACCTGACAAAGCTTTTTCTACAGCCGCTTTAATATCCGCATCTTTACATTCCCAACCCGACTTTTCTTTATAAGTCAATGCAATTCCTGTTACAGCTTTAGGATTTTCACTGTTATCACGACTTGCCTGTCCTAAAATCTCACTCTTCACTACATTTTCAGTACTAACTTTACTAGTGACTTTATTTTCCATAGCATAGGAAGAGAAATGCTTAACTTTAGTTGTGTAGCTACCTGATTTCTCATCATAAACAACTTTATTAATGTCCTCTGTTTGTGGAACCCACTTTCCATTCTCCAAATAAGTAAGCTCTATATCTTGGGCAAAAGTCACACCCGGAATAGGATTAGGAATAGAGATCGTTACAGCCTCCTTAAATTTCAAACCACTAGGTTCAAAGTGTGCTGCCGCCAAAGGTATGGTCTTTTCTACTTCTTTATTCTCTTCTTCTTTCTTCACTTCTGTAGTCACAGTTTCTGGGGCTGGTACATACGTAGTTACACTGACTTCAGCATTACCACCTTCCAGAACGTCTTCATTACCTTCTGTCTGAATTGCCCCAGCTGGGATTTCTAATTCAGGAGTTACAAGAGGAAGATCTTCTTTCACATCCTCCGGTTCAACAGTACCCGGTTCTTTAACTTCCTCATTCGAAGCACTCTTATCTTCTACCTTAACCTCTTCTGTATTACCAGTCTCTCCAACTTCTACAGTCGTAGGTTCACTTTGCTTAGTCAAAGCCACAGCAACAGTCACCACACTACGATTTTCCGCATTAGCAGCAATTTCTACAGAAGTACTTTGAGCAAGATAACCTTTAGGAGCAACTTCTACAGAATACTTACCTACATTCTTCTCTGTTACAGAGAACTTACCATCTTTGTCAGTCTTAATTGTCTCAGTACCAATTTTTACATCAACACCAGACACACCTTTCCCGGCATCCGTCACAGTACCCATAATATAATACTCAACAACCGGAGCGGGAGTTTCAATCACTTCACCCGGCTCTTGCTTTGGTTCATCGTCATCATCATGACAGGAAACTGTTACAAAAGACAACACACCGAAGGCTATCGCCAAAGAGCATGCATACAACCATTTTAAATTTCTCATAATTGTTCAATTTTTGTTTAAATTACTAATATCAACTCTTATTTAAGTTTTGTCTTTTCATTGGTACGAATCAAATAATAACGGATATAATCCGGCTGCCAGAAACGGCTGTTTTCAGCAGATTTCGGTTCGGTTCTATAGCTTACCCCCAAAGCACGGCGAGCAAATTCATTCCCACTACGCATGTCATATTGAAAAGCGAAATAATCCGGAAGCATCACACGTACCGCGTGACGACTACGCTTCTTACCCGGCAATGGAATCGAAAAATGAAATCCGGCATTTGTTTCTCCATCTGTATACATGCCATAAAGTCCCACGATATATTCACCGAAGTAACGTGAAAGAATTCCGCATACCCCATAATCTCCATATATAAAACGTCCACCGCTAACTTTCAATTGAGTATTCACTTGTGGAATGAAATAGCCTACACTGAGCTGCCCATTCACTCTTTTCCATTTGCTCATTCCCCAGTCACTGCCATATAAATGAGAGGAGCCGGTTATACCACCTTCTCCTTCTATCGTCCAACGACCGTCAGAAGAAAAATAACCGATACCGGCTGCGAGTCCCTGACGATCATCCGAGAAATTTCCACCAGTCAGGTATCCCTTCCAATGATTATCCAGACGAAATTCCTGGCGCAATGTCAAATACCCCGGTCGGATGCAATCCCATTTGCCCGGCTCATTATTGACGATAGGTAAGCAAACCTGCAGCCTCAATGAAGCACCTTTCCAAAGTTGCATTTCTACAGCCGGTTGCAATTCAAAAGCTGCTTTATATAATTTGTAAGTAACATTATTAACTAACATTACCCCCGGATAAACCACTACGTCCACTTTCCCAAAAGTAGTAGACTCTCGTTTGGTTCCTTTTAAGGCCTCCATTGCAGTTTTGGTGGAAGTAGTCATCTGCATATTACGGTAAACTCCATCCAAATCACATTTTCCCGATTGATAATCCTCAATCAGCTTCGCAGGCAAAGTGATACAAAGTTGCGGCAAAGCATTATCCAATATGACCAACTGCAATGTAGAGACTTCCGGAAGAGTGATCAGGCGACGTATTGCAATGCCTATACCATTATAAGATCCCCTATATACGGAAGTCTCAAATGCTGCCGTAATCGTATCCTGCTTCTGTGCTACAGAAATATTTTCCATTTGCAATTCTTTCAGGACTTCAGATATCCCAGCAGATTGCGCGTCCACACTTTCCAAAGTGCAGCAACATATTATATATAGTATACTAAATACTCTTTTCATCTTCTTAATGTATTAATGTACATTCATAACGCAAACCGGCAGAAACACAGGTAAATTCGCATGTAAACACATGGACGGACAAACGTTTCCAAAAACGTATTGCTCCACCCAAATTCCATCCATTGGTATCATACTCTGCCATCAGCTTTAACTCACGGCAAAAAGCGGGAGTATAACGAATACCACCAAAAGGGCCTTTCTTGAAAGCCGGTTGATTGCCCTGATGAAAATACCAGCCTGCTGTAACAGCCAACTGATGCCCCTTGCAGAAACCAAATGTCTTAGTTAAGACACCATAATAATCTCCCCAATACTGAGTAGCCTTTTCTGTAAAAAGGTCATCTGCACCAATTACCACAGCAGGGAAATAACGGCTTTCTTTCAATGGACGGATACGGATAGTATTGGAACGATCTTGGTTGTGATAACCGACTCTGCCATTATACGTTCGCATTTTGAGTAACGTCATACGGTAAGTCAGTTCAACAAAAGAGAACAAAGACATATCTACCGAGTAGTTCATGGTAGGATAGTTAAACTTATTAGGCGTAACCTCTTCAGGAAGAAAGTTTGCGCTTCCCATAAAGGTTCCTGTTTCCTGCATCTCGGCTGTAGGTATCATCATCTGCCCAGTTGCCCCAAGAGCATATTGTGCATGAACCCGGCTTGTTGTCAAGATGAGAATCAGAATTAATACAACACCCTTTAATGGAATAAATCGCATATCCCCCAAAATAGCTTCAGTTTGTTTCATTTTTTATCTATGTATATTCCTAAATAGAGACCTTACCCCAATTTGATTCATAAATCCTCTATTTTTACCATTCTTTTTTCTGTTACTTCTTAGGTAACGGAAAACACAGGGGAAGGGAGAAATCTCTTAAAACACGAAAAATAGGACATACCAAGTTGCTAAAGGAGGCTCAGTCTAAGCGTAGGGTGAAATTCCTTTGATTATGGGACGTAAAAATCTTAGAATATGAAAAAAAGGGTTCTTTCATGTTCCAGGCTATTTTTATCTTATTTTTGAATCAAAAAAGAAAAAAAGGATAGTTTATTTGCTTGTTATTTATTTTTTTGTCTATCTTTGTGCCATTATTATTTCCGTTACCTAAGAAGTAACTCGCATATATTTATACTGATTATTAATGCTTTATATCATTTACATATTTTACCAAGCAATTCTTTACGTAAGACAAATTCATTCTATTTACTTCAGTACGTTCTTTCAAAGCAAAGCCTTTAAGGTAGATTTGTGTTGTTTTGATTGATTTGTGTCCCAATGATTCGCTGATCATTTCAATAGGAACTCCGCGATATTTCGCAGTAGTAGCCCACGAATGGCGAATGGTATAAGAAGTGACAGGAGAAGTCAGATGCAAAGCCTTTGCCAGTCCTCTCAAATGGTTATTGAAATTCCGGAGGGCAGACTGGTATTCCCGATAAGCACTTTCATCTTTCCGCTTTTTATCACCATTCAGAATACTAAATAGATAATCAGGGCAATCCGGATAAGCAGGCTGCCTGTTCCAAAGCTGATCAATCATATCTTTAGCGGTATCCAGTATTTCCACACTCATCGGAGTCTTCGTTTTAATACGATTATAATGAAGAACATTCCTGTCTAAAGACGACTTCTCCAAATGCGCCAAATCAGCAAACGACATACCACAGAATTGGAACATCAAAGCAGCAATCGCCTGTGTACGTCGCAAAATATCCGATTTAGGATCTCCGTATAAAAGCTTATGTAACTCAGTTGCCGGCAAAGCCTTCTTTTGACGGACATCCACTCCTGTATACACCCCGTGAAACAACCGGTGAACATAAGGAGCCCTTCCCGATTCTACTCCACGATTATAAATACTACGCAGCATACGCATATACGTCGAAACCGTATTAAGCTTCAAGCCACGTTCATAAAGATACTGCCCGTAACACCGTAAGTGTTCGCGGGTTACTTGTCCGAATGACACGGTAGGTGTGCCACAAAACCCTCTAAAAGAAAGAAGTGCATTTTCATACACATGCGCAGTAGAATAGCGCCCCTCTTTTCGTAAACGACCGATGTACATCTCAGCGCATCGGCTAAACCCATTTTTTTTCATCATTTATACACTAGTTAATTATATAAATCACCTTCTCAGATGAGAGAACAAATATACTTCCTCTTAGGGTTTTAACCATCACAAGAATTATTTTATTTCGAACGAAAATCAGAAAGCGACCCTCACTCACGTGAAAGTCGCTTTCTGATTTTCATAACTTAATGAACAAACTAATAAATAATTAACCTTTTCTTAAAAATCTCAAACATTATATCTTAAACGGTTGCATCTTCAAATATACCTTATAGTCTTTAATCATCCCCGTTTTACCGGCTTCAGCCCTGGGTAAATAAGAGAATCCCGTAATAACTTTATCTTCACCAAGATCTATCACAATCTGATGAGGAAATGCAGGTTTGGAAGAGGAATAATTGGTATGCCAGAATGTTGATTCCTGCAAATCAAAAACATTTGTTGCAATATTGTTCGCGGCATCCGTTTCCTCACTATCGGCATAAATCACTTTCCAATGCTGACGGGATACCGGTTTGCCATCTTCGCCCAACAACTCCAATTCTGCAATAGCCGCGAAATCTTTCCCATCATGGGCGTTCAAAGCCTCCAGACAGAAGAAACGAGTCTCCACCTTCTTACCGAATTTCACATGTTGCCAACCATTGCCTGACTTAAATATCCCTTGATAAACAGGAGTTTCATTTGTTAAGTCCAAGTTCTCACCCATCTTACGATGAGCATAAGCTCCGTTACCACGTTGTACATCCAGAATTGGTTGACGCAGACCTTCAGTTTCGGCTTTTGAAGGACCAGCCATATCCAATATAATGATTTCATTCTCTCCTTTCTTCAACCAGCAGCCCGGCACATATAAGGTCTGTTGAGGTCCTATTTCCCAATAACGACCAATCGCATGACCATTCACCCATACCATACCTTTACTCCAGTTCATCATATTCAAGAATGTATCCCCTAACTCATTGAGGTTAAACGTCGACCGGTAATAAGCCGGTTGATTGCCAGCATTCTCCTGTTGTTTATACTGCTTATCACGGGCAAAACTATAATCTACCGGAATAGTATATACCTTCCAGTCCTTCACCAGTTCAACTCCTTTATCCGATTGCAGTTCTACTTTCTCGGTAATACCTTTCCAGTCATAAATACCTTTGCCGAAATTCATTCTTCCCATTGCTTCCACCAGGATATCCAGTCTGTCACCTTCTTGCAGTGGTGGTAACTTTACTACACCTTCCCCCTTCAAACGGCTCAGAGTAGCGAGTTTCTTACCATTCAAAAAGACTTGTGCCCAGTCATGAGCTTCTGTGATCAGTAATGTCTGTTCTTTATCAGAAGCGGATAATGAAGTCCGATACAGAATACTACCCCATCCCTGATCAAAAGCTTCCATTGTCCGGATATCCTCACTCTCTTTGGGGTGAGGCAGATTATCAAACAAGACTGCCACTTCAGTCATTTTAATAGCAGGAATAGCTATAGTCGGTATCGAATCCGGAATTTCCGGCAAGGTTTCACCTTCCGGCAGGTAGTTACCAAGCAGATTCCGTACTTCCAGATATTTAGGAGTCACTTTACCGGATTCATTGATAGGAGCATCATAATCATACGATGTGCAAGTCGGTGAAAAGTTCGGGAAATTCGCGCCTCCCCAATGCCCGAAACTAGTCCCTCCATGAGTCATATACAAGCTGAAAGAAATATTGCGGTCCAGCATTTCCTTCATACCTTTTACCAATTCTTCGGCACTTCTTGTTTCATGCTTGGCTCCCCAATGGTCAAACCATCCGGACCAAAATTCACTGCACATCAATGGAGTGTCCGGCCGTAGTTCTTTCAACCGTTTAAACTGCTCGTCGATGTTAGCACCCGTACCGAAATTAATAGTCCAGAGCAAATCATCCAGTGCATTATTCTCAAAATTCGAGTTCCAGTCACACTGGAATAAAGGAACACCTGTAAAACCGGCTTGTTTTACCATGTCACGGATTTCGGATATATACGGCTTATCGATTCCAAATGCTCCATACTCATTCTCCACCTGTACCATAATGATATTCCCTCCTTTACTAATCTGAAGATCAGCCAGCTGTTTGCCCACTTCGTTCAAAAAGAGTTTCACACGTTCCATGTAGTATGGGTCTTGCTCGCGAAGTTTGATATCCTTCTTCTTCAGCAGCCACCAAGGCAAGCCGCCCATTTCCCATTCCGCACAGACATAAGGGCCGGGACGCACTATGACATACATTCCATTCTCTTGAGCCAAACGGCAAAACGCAGCTATATCTTTCTGTCCGGCAAAATCATACCTTCCTTCTTCCGGTTCATGAAAATTCCAGAACACATACAAGCAAATCGTATTCATACCCAGTGCCTTGCACATTTTAATACGATGTTCCCAATATTCTTTCGGGATACGCGGATAATGAATCTCTGCCGCTTTTACAACAAACGGTTTTCCATTCAGCAAGAAAGTATTCTTCCCCACTTCAAATGTGCCCTCCGAAGATTGAGAGCATGAGCTGCCAAGAACAGCTACTACTAAAATAAGTAAATACAATAAAGGTTTCTTCATTTTCTATCTATTGTTTTCATGATATATCTCATATTTAATAAAGAGAATTCACTATCGGCTAATGTTTCCATTCAACCGACAGCGAATTTGAAAATAATCCAAGTGTTCCTAAAAACTAAAATAATACCTATTGAAAACTGAGTACGGTGCAAAGATGAGGTATTATGCGTAAACAAAGGTCCTCAAATAAGTCAAAAGGGTATGAATATCGTTCAAATGAACTTTATTTATCATTTTATGAACTCTTTTTACAGAAAAAATCAAGATATTTGCAAGAAATACCATAAACACTAAAACACCTCATAACGGGAGACCTTATGAATAAAACGACTTTAATACTACTAATAACATTAATTATATCATACATCAATACTGCTTATATTCAAGCACAGACTCAACGTGTCACAGTACAGGGAACTATTCTGGAAAAAGACACACAGTTCCCCGTTGAGCAAGCTACCATACAACTGTTATCCTTGCCCGACAGTAATTATGTAAAAGGCATTTCCAGCTTGGAACAGGGAAAATTTTCACTCACAACTCTCCCGGGACGTTTTTTGCTAAAAATTTCTTTCATAGGCTTCACTACCGAATATAAGACTCTGCAAATAAACACAACCCAGACTATTATTCAACTAGGCAAAATAGAGTTGAAACCTGATGCTGTACTTCTTAACGAAACCGTCATTGTAGCCCAAGCCCCGCCTGTTGTCATCACAGGTGATACAACCGCATATAATACTTCCGCTTACCGTGTCAGTGAAGGTGCTGCACTGGAAGAACTAGTCAAAAAGCTACCTGGAGCCGAAATAAACGAAGAAGGGAAATTAATCATTAATGGTCAGGAAGTCAAAAAAATCATGATGAACGGAGAAGAATTCTTCCTTAACGACCCCAATACGGTTTTAAAAGAACTGCCAGCCGATATGATAGATCAACTAAAAACTTACCAAAAGAAATCAGACATGGCACGTATCACCGGAGTTGATGACGGTAAAGAAGAAATGGTACTCGACTTACGCGTAAAACCAAGTATGAGAAAAGGATGGAATGGTAACTTTGAAGCAGGATATGGAAATGACGACCATTATAGGGCAAAAGGAATGGCCAATCGTTTCAAAAACAAAATGAACTTATCAATCAATGGTACCGCCAACGACAATGGGATTAATTCCAATCAAAGAATAGGTGCCAACTATTCTCAGAATACTCAGAAACTCAAATATGGAGGTAGCATTGAAGTCCGGGAAAATAAACGCAATTCATGGAGCAAGCGTCATACAGAATCTTTTTTGTCAGACAACACTTCTCAGTTTTCCCTGCAGAACAACCAATCCGATGGAAAGACAAGTGCTATTTCCGCTAATTTTCGTTTCGAATGGAAATTAGACAGCCTCACCACTATTATGTATCGACCGACGTTTAATTTTTCCAAAGGAAATTCCAATTCAGGCAACTTCTCAGAAACGCTCAACAACGAGTCAACTCCTATCAACCGGAAAGAAGCCACAAACCGCCAAACGAATGACAGATTCTCCACCAATGGCTCCTTGCAGTTGAATCGCAAATTGAACAGTAAAGGAAGAAACATCGCCTTACGTCTTTATTACGATCTGGATGACGGCAATTCCGATCGATATAGTCTTTCGAATACTTATTACTTAAAGTATGGTGATAGTATAAAAGCTTTGAATCAATGGATTGAAAAACTTGACAATAACAATAAATATCAAGTTCAGATAACATATATGGAACCTGTATTTACCAATCGGTTTATCGAAATTAATTATAGCTATCAACACCGTTCCTCACTCTCTGAAAAATATGCCTATGACTGGGATAAACAAGAAGATACATACAGTCAATATCCTGACACAGCGCACAGTGATTGCTACAAAAATAAATATTCCACTCACCAAACCGGCATATTTTTCCGTACTATCCGCACCAACTATTTTTATAATATAGGTATAGAAGTTGAGGCGCAAAAAACGGCCAATAAAAGCTATATGCGGGACACGACCTTTGAGTATTTATCCAGAAATGCAATAAACTACTCCCCCACCATAAACTTTAAATATACCTTCTCTAAACAAACAACCTTAAGAATAAACTATCATGGGAGAACAGCACAACCCAGTATGACCGACTTATATAGAAAAAAAGATATTTCTGATCCTTTAAACATACGGCTCGCTAACCCCGAACTTAAACCATCATTCAATAACAACATATCAGCTACATTTAACACTTACTTTACTGAAACATCCCGCAGTTTCAATGCTAACCTCTCCTATAATAATACAATGAATAGTACAACACGTATTGTCACATATGACGAAAATACCGGAGGACAGACTACCCAACCAACTAATGTGAACGGAAACTGGCGAATAAACGGTTCGCTTACCTTCAGTACTCCATTATCCAACAAAAAATTCACAGTAAATACACACACCAATACAAATTACGGCAACTCTGTCGGTTTCACTGTGCTCAACAAAGAGTCAGATGCAGTTAAAAGTAATACGACTAACCTCTTTTTATCAGAACGCTTAAAAGGGAGCTACCGTAGCGATCTGATTGACTTTGAGTTATCTGCAGAAATCAGATATCGAAAATCAGAACATTCTATCAAAAAAGAGAACCGACGGGAAACATTTGATTATACATTCGGAACTGAAGCAAACTTAAACTTACCTTGGGATATAAAAATCTCATCCAATATCAACTGTAGATTAAAAAGAGGATATGGCGGTAAAAATGATACTAACCGCACTCTATGGAACGCACAAATATCGAAAAGCTTCCTCAAGAAGAAAAAGGCAACCGTCCGATTTCACCTATATGATATCCTCCGTGAGAATGAAAGTTCGGAACGTTCCATTTCCGAGAATTCTATCACCGACAGAGAATCCAGTACATCTAACGTATATTTTATGGCATATATTGCCTATCGGTTCAATACCTTCGGACAAAAAAGAAAACGACAATCGGTACAAAACTAAAATTATAAAAGAGGAGGAAATGATGTATCCACAACTACATCATTTCCTTTTTGTTCTTTAAACATGCTGAGTAACATTGAAAAAAGTCATATTGCAAGATATCAGAGATTCTCAAAAGGAGTTCGGTATCAATACTTGACTTCCCGAAGATTTTATACACATTGGTCCGCGCACAACAAAGCTGTTCTGCAAACCAAGTGACAGACAATCCTTGTCGATGTAGTTCAATTTCTATAAGCCGGCCAACGTGTATCATATTACTCTTGTGGAATAATTAAGAAACTGAAACCACACGCTCCTCCTCCGCCATTTTCCAATCGCACAAGAATACGGTTCCACCCTTGACGGAACTGGAAAGGAGCAATATGTTCGTCAATATTATACCAACTGGTACCATAATCGCGCCATACATCCTTACCATTTATCCATACCCGGCCACTATCATCCGTACCGATGGCAACCAACATAGTAGTAGCCTCATCAAAATAAAGTTCCGTATAAGCATAATAAGTAGAATGTCCGGTAGTGACAGGAACCGTATTATGCATTGATTCACTTTGCATAAACTTCCATCTCAGCGTACCATCCAAATACACTTCTTCCCCTATGACCTTTATCGGATGAGAATCCGTTTCCATCACCCCTGTACCTACTTGTCCGTCAGTATATACCGCATCAAAGTCCACAGATATCTCAGGCGGATGGACAATCGAAAAGTCCTCTCGCCCAAAACTTTCCCACGGTCCTATCATATACCATGTGTTAATATATAACCACCCTTTACGATCCGCGCTTTTTGAGAAACGCCGTCCGGGCAATGCCTGAGCTTTTACCATTTCCTGATTAAGCCGGGGACCTGCATAAGCATTCATCGGACGTCTGTTTCCACTGCCCTGAGCTGCCTCCCCCATGCCACCGAAACCGTTCCCATTGCCACTGCCTTCACCTCCGCCCGGCTGACCATTGCCAATTCCAAAGCCGCCACCGGGCTTTCCGACCTGCTTCACTACTCCAAAGAGATTTTCCAACCGAGATTGAGCAAGTCCGGCTTGTCGGGTCGCTTGTCCCAACAGACCACGGTAATTGTTCAAGTCTGCCGTACTTTTTATTTCCAGACCTGCGCTGGCATTACTTCCCGCTGAAGTAGCCCATTCCCCTCCTTTAGTCTGCATTCGAATCAGTTCATCAAAACTTGGCATACGGGAAGAACCTGTCTTCAGAGAACTATAAACCTCGGGAAACGAAAGTCCCTTGGAAAGCGCCTGTTTAGCTGCATTGGCAGCCAAATGGTTCTGCTGTATTTCAGCCTCATATTCTCTTAAAAGAGCATACATATCTTCTACCGACGGATTCGCAGATAACTTGCCCGCCTGCGGAATATTCCTTGCTTTCGAAGTATCATTAGCATCATCCGGTGCCGTACGTGGTAACTTTCTTTGCTCTACTTTAGTCAACAATTCATTTTTCCGCTGCCTCATCTTCTTAGCCATTTCCTGAAATTTACGAAGCTGATCTTCCAAATTTTTCTTGACCAATACTTCCGACTGCTTCACTAATTGCTCAGAATAATTAGCGGGAAGCTCCCGCTGAGCCTGCTCCTGCTTTATTTTATCACTGATACTTTTCGGAGATTTCTGTTTTTTCGTTTGCAAGTCAATAGCTCCCTGTCCTGGTGATGGCATCAGCCAGATAAACAACGCTCCTCCTACCAGACAGACCAGTGCAATAACCCATGATAGGATAACCGTCAGACGGCTACTCCCTGTTGTAGTTTTCGTCATATGTTCGTATTCCTATATTCGTTAAATTATAAAACTGACAAGCATCCATTACTTCCACAAAACGTCCGAATGGAGTGTTTTTATCCATATCAATGCGGATACGCCGCCCCGGATCAGAGATACAGGTCTCCCGCAATTGTTCCATCATGAAATTGGTCGAACAAGGTTGTCCGTCCCAATAGAAGTTACCTTCAGCATCCAGTCCTACAATAGCCTGTTTATCATCCGGTTTCAGTTTTATAGCTGATTCCGAAGTCGGCAGATCCACTGAAATATCCCTGTTTTTCACCTTCGTCATTGTAGAGACAAGAAAGAAGATCAATAGCAGAAACACACAGTCGATCAAGGGCGACATAGACACTTCCGGTTCATCTTCATTATTAAATAGTGATAATCTCATAAGCTTAATAAGGTTTACTACCCAAACGGACACGCGTACGCGTGAATCCTTGTATTTGACATTGATCGAATATCTCTATTACCGTATTTACGGGTACAGTCCGGTAAGCCGCCACATCAATAGCAATTTCCGTACCTTCACTGTTGCGGAGTTCTGTAAGGAAAGTATTCAGATCAGAAATCGGCACATAGTGGTTCTCACCAGTGTACGCATCATGTCCTACTACCTGATACACATTTTTCTCCTCATCCACTGCTATGATAACAGCTTCCTCTCCGGCGCGGGTGGTAGACAAGCTGGAAGTCATTGAAGGAAGTGATAAAGGTATTTGCATTTCCCACTTCTTCATCATAGTAGTCACAAGGAAGAAGATCAGTAGCAGAAAGACGCAGTCTATCAAGGGCGACATCTGCACCTCTACTTTGTCTTCTTCATCATAGTTTAGTCTCATGCTTCTCCTCCTTACTCCCCGGTGTGTTCATATCCGTCGAATCTCCTTCCAGATAGAGCGTAGTAATTACATTTTCAACTTCTACTTCCACCAAAGAAGCCAATTTCATAATACGATTTTTAATAATGAAATACAAAGCAATGGCAGGAGCTGCGATGATCAAACCGGCAGCAGTCGTAATCAAAGCTTTTGAAATAGAATCGGACAATATAGAAGCGCCGCCTTCGTCACCATACAATGCTACCAGGCCAAACGCTTCGATCATACCGACAACTGTTCCCAGCAAACCGATAAGGGGCGACAGGGAAGCTATGACTGACAAAGGATATATGCGTGACAAATGTGTACGGATATCACGTGCGGCCATATCACCAGCTGTCTGGCTGACAGCTTCTCTTCCGGCTTTCACATGCTCGAAAATAAAACGCAGCGAATTTCCTAATGTGGAAGGGTATTTATCACAGGCTGCAATCGCACCTTTCAAATCTCCTTGTGCAAGGCATTCGCTGACTGTTTTACGCAGTCCTTTTGGTGCCAGTCTTCCTTCTCTTGAAGTTAGCAAGCGTTGCAAAGCTATTACTAAGGCAAGCAATCCAAGCAAATACAACGGATACATCATGAATCCTCCCGCTTTAATCTGTGCAGCCCAGTCAATCTGTACTCCTTGCGGTTGTTCATCCTCATTAGTTGTTCCCTCTTCATATACCAGCCCTTCCTCTTCTCCATCAACGGGTACCGGAGTTGCAATTTCGCTCGGAAGTACTTTCGGAGCATTCTTTATATCATCCTGTGTCTTAGCGAGAAAAATTTCATCAAATCCCGCATCACGTCTCTCCGGGCAGATAAAAGAAATACCGGTCAACGTAATATTACCAAAATCTTTCCATAAGTCCCTGGTCATCACCATCCAGTGTCCCGGTAGTTCACCGAGATTAAGACCTTCCATCGGATTTATCAAATCCTTGGACTTGCCGGCTATATAAGTAAAATCATATTTCTTGCCTTTTTGATTTGCAGACTTTTCGGAAACATGAAATTTCATTCCAATTTGATCACCTCCCCATTTTACCCAGGCAAAAGTGATATAGCGAAACTCACCCGGTCCCGGATTCTCGCGAATAGGAATGGATAGCCCGGTCAACTCTGCCGGACTTTTAGAGGCTCCTACATATATATAATTTTCTGATTTTTTAGAGTATCCCCCATCACGGACAAATTTATTATCCTGAGCTTTCCACTGCGCCCCGTCCGGTATTTTAGTACTAAAGATTTCATATAATCCTTTACCGGATCTACTATTTGTTTGGGCTGAGAGCGGATAAGTGAAAAACGTTATTACTCCTAAAAGAAGTATACTCAACGTACCTTTTCTAAAAAGTTTTTTCATCTTTGTGCAATTCATGTCTATTCTATTATTTATTAAAATTTAAAAGCCACCGCAAATCATCGAATGATTCACAGTGGCAAAGTTGATAAAAATAGAAAAGAAATGAGTACTCAAATCATTCAAAATACTCCAATTCCTTAAAATGATACAAAATAAAGAGTTCAAAAATCACTCAATAGGTTTAAAAATAATCCATTACCAGAAATTTCCAGCTGTTTTTTATCTGCTATATCAGGTTTTGTATCTATTTTCCTGACACTACCATCCTGACATATTGTGGAGGTAAATAATTATATATAGAGCCATTTTCAAAAGAGGCAGTTTCTAAGGTGGGGGTTCTAAAGTTTATAGTTTCAGCATGGTATCCTTTAGGAACAATCAATTTTAAATACAAACCAGATATGTATCCATTTTTCACACCCTTCTCTCTTCTATCATAGAAATCACACATAATTAGCTTCACTTTTGTCTGGGACAAGTCCAATACTTGCAATGGACAATTTAAAATATTCAACGAATACAAGTTGACATTTGAATGCAAATCAAGCTGAGATATAGCATTACTACTACAATCCAAAACCTCCAAATATATATTTGCACTAAGATCAATTGTTTTTAGTCTGTTATCAGCACAATTTAATTCTTTTAAATAAGGGTAGTCACTAAAAACCGGAATTGCTTCTTCTGATATTTCTTTAATAGAAAGTTTACGCAGCGAACCTCCTTCCACATTCTCTTTTTGCTCAGGGAGTATCAATTTCTTCAATAAACGATAATCATTCCCTTCTTGGCGTATCCACTCATATCCCTGCAATCCGCAAGTTAAAAATTCCATCTTTAGGTTAGCACTAAAATCCAACTCTCCAATATAATTTGCTTCACAATTTAGTTCCCGCAATTCTTGATTATGTGATGTTTCAAGTGCTTTTAGCTTATTCCAACTACAATTTATTTTTCTAAGATGCGGTGATCGACTAATATCCAATTTCTCCAGATTATTATCCGAACATTCAAGTATACTTATTCCTTCTGTATTCGATCGGTTATCCGGAAGAATCAACTTAGATAATATCCCGGCACGACCTCCTTCCGAAAGTAATCCTTTATTTCTTTGAGATTTAACAATAACCGTTCGAAGTTGTTTATTATGACTAAGATCCAATTCTATCAGTCGGTTATAAGTACAATCTAAAGTTCTTAATTGAATATTCTTTTTCAAGTCTATCGTATTCAAATCACAACTTCTACAACTTAAATTCGTGAGATTTTTACAACCACTTATATCCAGTTTCGGAAGGTAGATTTGTATAATTTCCAACTCACGAAGTTCTTTAAATCTAGAAAAATCAGGAATACACTCCAATGTATCAGTCCGATTTCCCACCAACTTTAACCGACGTAGAGAAGAAAAATACTCAAGGCCTTTTAATGAGGTAATTTCATGTCTCGTAGTTTTCGCTCTATTCACGTCATTATTAATCCATAAACTGGTTTTCAGCTCCAAATCCTCCACGTAATCAATATCCGATAATAAAATAGAGCTGGTATCAGCTATAATCTTCATTTGGAACAACGCTGCTTTAAGCATCGGATCAAATTTATCTGCCACATTCTTATTATCAGAAGAGTTCAATATGTCTGCCCGACTACTCACACCCATCAATAATAAACTTACTATTAAAATAATGTTTTTCATTTTCTATTAAATTTTATGTTGTCCATAATCAAACATCTCTCTACTTCACCTTTTTACATGAGATGAATTATCATTCGCAAGATAAGAAGAAAAAACGAAAAAGAAAAGGAAAGAGTGTCCCCAAAAAGGATACAATTTTTCATCCCAAATAAGCAAATCTCCTTTCCTCCCTTCACCCTTCACAACTCCCTCTGGCACGACGATTGCGGGTGAAGGTCTCCTGTTCACCATCCGCTTCACCTCCCATCAGACGGAGACTACCCGATACACATTCCCAAACTTGGTATGCTTACGTTCTATCCCCACTGCTATCAGTATTTGTGCCAAACTCGCCGGATTTGCCCCACGCATAGCTGCCGGATTTATCTTCTTCAATCGCTGAAAGATATCAGCAGACGAAAGAAGTTCACACCCTTCTCCTTTTTCTGCCGCCCGATAACAGGAACGCAATACGTCTTCCACAGGTCCCTGACGATAGAACGTCATGTTACTTTGCTGCAATTCCGTCTCTTCCTCTTTTGTAAACCAATAATGTTCACCCGCCAAAATCTCCGCTTTCAATTGAGCATAAAGTTGTGCATAGTCAATCCCCTCACAATCGATAGGATACTCTACCAGCACACAAATAAACCTGCGACTACCAGTCGGGTCAGTCAATAAATCTTTTCGATTCGATGTCCCGATAAAAGATGCTATACGAGGTAGCGAGCGATAATTTTTCTGATAAGCTTTGCACAGGCTTAATGAAGCCATCTGCATCAGATTCTTCAATAACGGCATTTTCGTCGGAGCATATTTATCAAACTCATCCAGATTGAGAAGTCCCATCTCCGCCAATCTCCGTTCTATATGCCCTTGACTGGTTAAATCCACCTTATCCATATAATAACGCTGAAGCGCAGGAGGAAGTAGCGATTTGCAAAAAGTAGACTTTAAATATCCTTGCTCCGTACTGATAAGCAAAGGCGCCACACTATTGGCATGACTTCCCGTAACCCCCATCCATTGTGCTGTCATACCCCGCATCCATATATGGAATTCTTTCACCCACAATTGGTCTCTCGAAACTCTGCGTGCCAAAGCCGCCAAACGGTCCACTCCATCCCATACCGGCAATTCTTCCAAATAAAGTTTGAAAGGATGATACTCTGCAATACGGGTGGAGAAAATACAGCGTGAAAGATCACGATCCCAACAAGAAATACCTGATTCGTGAGCTTCCAGGCAGAATGTATTTAAGACACGCTGATTCACAGGTGCAAATCCTTCCTCCATTCGTTCCAACAAACGATATTCCGTTTCTTCTGTCAGCACATTGTAGCGGAAATCATAGCGGGATTTTAAAAAAGTATCTACGCTCTCAGTTAGTGACTTCACTTTCGATGAGTCTTTTTCTTTAGACGATGATACCCCCTTAATCGACTGAATAATAGTATTGACAGGTGCTACACTTTTTGTATCCCCTACTCCCGTTTCATCTTGTTTTGAAAGACACTTCATCAATTTTTGCCAAAAGGCAAACCAACCATTTTTTTGTTCCATTTTCTTCTTTTTTTTATGATTAATGGATGCGAATATAATATCAAAAAAAAGCCATTTGCAACTTTTCATCCTATTCATTTTTTGAAAACCAGACTTATCATTAATATCCTATCATTTCTTGTTTATCATACTATTAAACCTTATCTTTGTCACCGACAAATTATATTTATCACCAATGTGATAAGATATTATCACTACTATGATAAAATAACATCATTATTGTGATAAGATCTTATCATAGTAATGATAAGTATAAAATATCAGCACTAAAAACAAGAAATCATTTAAAGATAAAGCAGAAATGGCAGTACAATTTGAATTATATAAGACTCCGATGCCAAAGGAGAAAAAGAACAAGACGCGTTATCATGCCCGTCCGGTAAGTTTTGAGACCGTCAATACCGAGAAACTGGCTTATCGCATCCATGATCGCTCCACATTAAGAGTATCGGACATTATTTCAACCTTGGAAGAACTGAAAAATGAAGTAGCTCAGTGCCTCCTGGAAGGTAAAAAGGTGCATGTCGATGGATTAGGATTCTTTCAGGTCACTCTTTCCTGCGAAGAAGAAATACGTAACCCGAAAGACAAACGTGTGCACCGGGTAAAATTGAAAGCTATAAAGTTTAAAGCTGATAAAGAATTGAAAGGGGAATTGTGTCACATGAAATTCCAGCGTTCTAAAATCAGACCGCACTCCGCCAATTTATCAGAAGTAGAAATAGACATGAAACTAACTGAATATTTTGCTGAAAATCAGATTATCACCCGGAAAGATTTTCAATATCTCTGCGGAATGACACAAATCACTGCATATCGCCATATCAAGAGGTTAATGGCAGAAAAGAAATTGCAAAATAAAGGGACGATCTATCAACCGATATATACTCCGGTTCCGGGTAATTACAGGGTATCGGTGGATTTAAAATATAAAGAACAATGAAAGAGCCATGAAACAGGAAGCCCTTCACCCGCTCTTCCCCATTTGGGGAGTGTAATTTAAACTCTGTCTGGTTTCTATTTCTTTTAAATCACAACAAATATAATTTTTTCTTTTTGGATTTACAAATGCTTCTTAAGGTAGTTTTTGGATGTGTGCAAGGGCGGCGAAGAATGAGCCGTTTATATACCCTTGCTCACATCCGGGAACTACCTTTTCTTTGCGTTTGAAAAGCAAAAAAGGGGAAATGGGTTATATCGCCAGAGGCATTCTCTCTCCAAACTTGATTCGTAGTTGCCCGGCAGTTAACGCCCAATTCTGGAGCGGTTGCGTCCATTTCTTGGAGATGTTCATCACAGCCAGGTAGATCAACTTCATCAATGCCATGTCATTGGGAAAGACACCCTTGGTTTTGGTCACCTTTCGTACTTGACGGTGGAAGCCCTCGACGGCGTTAGTTGTGTAAATCAGTCTTCGGATATGCTCATCATAAGCAAAATAGGCCGATAGATTATCCCAGTTTCGTCGCCATGATTCCAAGACAACAGGGTATTTTTTACCCCATTTATCTTGTAGTTTATCAAGGTTGAGCTCTGCTAAATCTTTATTAGGGGCTTGATAGACTGTTTTCAAATCTGCCATAAACTCTTTTTGATCTTTTGAGGCTATGTATTTCAATGAATTGCGAATCTGATGTATGACGCAGTTCTGGATGATTACCTCAGGAAAAATAGTGCTGATTGCTTCAGCAAATCCCGTGAGATTGTCAATGCAAGCGATCAGAACATCTTTCATGCCACGTGCTTTCAGGTCGGTCAAGACACTCAGCCAGAAATTAGCCCCTTCGCTTTCTGATACATACATGCCTATCAGTTCTTTATGGCCATCTTTATTGACTGCCAGAACATTATAGACAGCTCGACTTTCGGTACGACCACCATCCTTCACCTTGTAGTGCATTGCGTCAAGCCACACAATGGTATACATTGATTCCAGGGGGCGGCTTTGCCACTCCTTCACCTTGGGAACTATGCGTTCAATAATCTCACTTAGGGTGTTGTGGGAGATCTCAACATCATACATCTCCTCGATATGGGAGGAAATATCCCTAAGGCTCAAACCCATACCATACAGACTGATAATCTTGGAAGACATGTTGTCCGCAAGAATCGTCTCGCGCTTTTTAAGGATCTCAGGACTAAAGCTGCTGTGACGATCTTGAGGAGTCACGATATCAATCTCGCCGGCCATGGTTTTGACACGTTTGCTGCCACGACCATTCCGCTTATTGCCTTTAAGACGCTCTGAATCATCAAGGTGGGAGGACATCTCGCCATCTAAAGCGGCCTCTAAAAACTCTTTTAGCAACGGACCAAAGGCTCCGTCTTTGCCCGTGAGCGATTCGCCACTACGCAGTTGAGATAACGCTTTGTCACGCATCTGCTGATACTCTTCACTGTTTCTATCCATAATACAAAGATAATTGTTTGGGGACAGAGTTCAGATTACGCCCTCCCCATTTGATAAGGGATGTAGAGAGAAGGTGAAGGGCTGATAAATTATACAGAACTATTCCGTATTAACTATGGTTTCAAATAATTTTCCAAAGGTTCCATAGACAATTCATCTTGATTTGCTCCCCAACAATAATAAGGCTTTTTATCCTTAAAGAAACATATATGAGGATAAGTATTTTCTCGAGTTAAAATAAAAAATGTCCCATCATCAGAATGCTCTCTAGCATATTCAAACTTCTTTGTTTCATTTTTCTGCGGTGTAAACGACATAATTTCCCATCTTTCCGCTTCTGTCCTCTTTATACTACTTTCTACCATCTTGTCCGCAGCTTCCTTCCCAAACACTTCAACATATCCTTGATAATAACTTTTCGGATTCGTGTCTTTCATAAAGTTTTCAGCATGATATATAGCATAAAAATATATTGTTTCCCCATTATCATTCTGCCCATAAAAACAAGCAAACTTTTCTGGAATTCTAAATACCTTTTCTGAATCGTTCACTAAATATAATCTTGAAGGCGAATCAATAACCGGTACAAACTTTATAGTGGACTTCATCAAAGTTAAGGACAAGGATGAATCATTCCATCTCCCTGCAATATTCATGTTTAATCGTTCAAGTATGGTATCCTGAACATTTTTATTAATCTCCTCTACAAGCAGTTTGTTTTGGGGTGTAAGTTGACTGATAGCTTGAGTAATCATCTTATCTCTTTTTATAACTTGCTTGGAAGTGCCATCGACATACACTTGTTCGCTACATGAAAGTAATAGTATCTGGACAAGAAATAGGATTGATAATTTAATTGTTTTCATAATATTTCTTACAGATATCTTTTATGATTGATTTAAAATATTAATTACAACTTTATTAATTGAGTGAGAAGAGTACCGACATAAATATTTAATCGATACTCCTCCATTAATTCCAGCATCAAACAAAGTTTTCTTTTTTCGTCAAATTATTCCGTATCCACCTCTTCGCGCCATTCTTCTGAAAGCGCATAGTTATTGATAAACACGTATCCATCTAATGTGGATGGCACCGAGATGCCTAACCAATAGAGAATTTGCGGTACTATCAGCGTATTCTCAACACAGATTCTTTCAGCATTGACATTGGTAGGCAATGTATTTGCAAACATGGCAGAAGCTTTCTGTTCGATATCCGGAGAACTGCTTGTTTTATCTTTAATATAATACATATTGAGTCCACCTTGTATCTGATTTTTAATTACTAATGTATCCTCCTCTAATTTCTCAAGTTGCTCTGTTGGCTTGAATTTCCAATAGCCGAGCATATCACCAGAAGGTTCAATATCAATTTCTCCCGATAGTTGCAAAAATTCTCTTTCAGCAAGATCCTTTTTCCATAGACGTACTTCCGATATATAATAGGAAGTTGGTACAGAATAACCACCTATCGCCAAAAGACTTGAATCCGGAGCCAATCCTTGGGTATCCGTAGTTCCAGATCCCTGCAACTTACCATCTAAAGTAATGAGCCAATTTCTCCTTCCGGAGGCAGCGGAACTTATGCTAACACCATAGTGATGCCATTTAGAATCATTGTATCCGGTAATAGCTTGCTCAAGAGCAGGACCTTCCTTAGGATTTGTTCTCATGGATACAGTTCCTCTCTGCCTATATAGTCCCCAGCCGGCTTTTCCAAGTATGCGATCCCAATTGTTACCATTATATGTACCGTCCTGCCTAGGAACCATACGCATTATGATCTCCATTGAAAATGCATCCATACCTAAAGAATAATATTTACCTATACTATCAAAAACGACAGCCTTGTATTCATTCTGAGAATCAAAATATGCACCGTATAGTCTATTACCATTCAATTGTTTTTCCGTATAATGATTGTAGTAAAACAGACCAAACGTGTTACGCTCCACTTCCGAAGTGCCACCATAACGACCGTCAGCCGATCCACCGTGATTGGAAGTTACAACAATAAGCCAGTCTTCGTAAAATGCATTCTCACGGGCATCAATCGCCGACAAAAATTCACCAATGTATCCGTCTATAGTTTTAAGTGCACTGACATAAGCGGCGTTGTCCGCTTTGAATCCCCCACTCTTCCCAGCCTCCAACATTCCTGAAAAATCGGCCAGAATGAATGTGTAATCTTCATTCGCAATATGATTGAGAACCACATCCCGAGTTTGAACGTCATTTTCTGAAGTAATGGTAGTCTTAGCATTGTTAAGCATATTTTTGTTCAGTTTCGCCCAAGGTGTCACACACAATGAAAGCATATTCACGTCATTATTCGAAATATAGCTAATAATGTTTTGATAGTGAATTACCTTTTCATTCGGATTGTTCGGATTGTACTCCACATTAGCAGTATAAGATTCATCGGTTATACTGTGCTTTTCGGGTATGACCCCAGTGAGCATGGTTGCCCACGTTACAGGGTCTTCGTTCCTCTCGACAGACAGGGTTCGATTGTCACTAACTCCTGTCCACGAATATTTACTATTTTTCAACATCTTAGCAATGGCACCATCGGCAGGAAGGGAGTTCTTCACCACTTCACCAACCGCACCATCTATATTTATCCATAATACTTTACGATGGATTTTGGTAGATATGCCGGTATCTATAGTTCCATCGTCTGCTATTTCAGCAGGTGTATCGTATTCCGTGCAAGCATAGTTAAATGCCAGGACACAAACAACAAGCAAGCTGTATGTGAGAATATTTAATAGTTTATTCATCTGATATAAATTTACGGTTTATAATAAAATGTACCAAACTCGGTAAACGACTGTACTCTGAACCTAAAACGAGACATATCTGTTTCATTCCAGTTATCATTACGATTAGGTTCAGGAAGTTTTATACGCAGATATCTCACTTGTTCTTTTGACGGAAAATCATAGAAACCCTCACTTTTAATATTGGGCAACTCGGGATGTGCAATGGAATCAATCTGCACAATTTCCCTCCAAACTATATTTTCGTCAAGCGGATCATTAATAATATCCTGATTGACAGGAGTCTCGATAATCAGCTTAGTTGCCGCAAAGTCTGAGTTGTTGCCAGCCAGAAATACACCATTAACATCTGTCGTCTCTTTCATATCAATAAACAAATAATACGGAAGTGGCGGAGTACTTGTATCGTTGTTGTAATATGAAGTCCATCCTGTTGATTTGTCGCTGTCCAACAATCGGTCCGGCGACTGCCCTGAATTAAAGTTATCGCTTCCATTTGCATCCAGTGCATAAATCTCCCAGTCAGCTCGATTATGACGGTAGTGATACCCGTTACTTGGGAAATCAACCACACCACTTGATGGATTTTCTGCCAGAGGCGAGTATTTCCATATGGCTTTATCCATCAGCGGATATTTCGATGCATAACTACGGGCTTCGTCTGTCAGCGAATAGCCCCAATGCTCAAAGAATGGTGAAAAATCTTCCTTAAAATAGTCACATAAAGCCTTAAAGAAATAGGTAGAAGTAGAATGATCTATGGAAATTTTATCTTTAATCATACGGTTCAACTCTATATAAAAAGCCCAATCGTCATCTTTGTAGTTAGCTAATTGAACGAGGCTTGCCAATGCGTATGTCGGCCGTACTTCCGACTTTATATCAGATACAAACCAGCGGCTACTATCGGTATCTGCATATGCCAATGCTTTGGGGAATTGCTCCGCAATGCTACTGCCTTCTTCCGGGAAAATCGGTCCCATCGGATACCCATCCTCTCTTAATCCTTTCTCAGCCATGCGATATAGGGGAATTGCTTTTACCGCATCAGATACTTCGCTCCACCAGGGTGATTTTATATCTCTGAAAGAGTAATTTCTATATAACGCATTAAAAATAGCAACAGAATTACCGGATTTCAACGTTTGATAGCTAGCCAGCTCATTCAACAGATAATTTGTATTCAATGCCACTACACCATAATCGGCATTACGAATATACAGATTGTCCAACAACTCCACATCCAGCACCACACGCTCAGGAAAATCGGGAGCACGCATTGAAAAATCCTGTGCCCCAACCTGCAAACTGTAATAGTTATAATAATAGGTCTCGACAGCATTGTCCCATGCTTCCAGTGTGTTCGGCATCTTTTCAGCAATGATAGGATCATCATTTATCATATCCAATAATCGCTCACGCTGAACGGAAAAAGCGACATGCCGGCCACGCAACTCGAGCCACGGTACAGTCGTTGTACGCAACTGCTCAACCCACGCTGTTACATCAGTAGAACCGACAATAAAATCAGGCGAACGATAAGCCCCGTTAATCTCCATAACAAAATCCGCACTACCATTCACATCCTTGCTTTTTTCGATCCATATCATGCCTCCCAAAGGATTACGAATGGTGTTTTTTCCCGGGAACAGTTGCTTCGAAGTAGTAACTACCGGCAAACGCAAGTAGGGAGAAATATCCGTCAAATCATCTAAATGAGAACCGATGATAACCGTCAACCCCATAGTGTTGTCATTAATGGTTATAGTAATCAATTCACCTGCTCCGGCATAAAGCCCGGTGCTGTATATCGGACGAGGAACTTGTTGCACGTCAAGATCGTATGCAGGAATGTATCTCTTGCTTAAATCAAGCGCAAGCAGTGTATTGACAGTATTATCGACTAAAGTATCTACCAAACCCGGAAAAACACGGGCACTTTCATACATACTGACATCGATTCCTTCACCTGTTACTATGGTTACATTGGTAGAATCGGCGGTATCATCCTCTGTCCCGCTTTCGATATCATATTGATAAGCAATGTTGCAGCTTCCCATAAAAAACATACAGGAAATGAATGACAGCAAAACTGCATAGTCGGCTTTTAGTTTATTAAAGCATTTCATATTGCATTCTAATTTAATTATTTAAAGAAACGTAATCTAATGCCCAGCCTTCACCATCGAAATTCCAGGAAGAATCAACCGGCTCTCCAAACCATTGAAAAATCTGATAGGATAAATCGACTGTATTAAGAACCGTTTTATAGTAGGAATCGTCTATAAGTGGGCATACCTTATCCGTTACAATACTCTCCTGCCTGCGCGTTACGTAATCATCGGTAGGCGCAAACGTACCAACCGGCTTATTGAAGTATAATCTTTTATCTTTTGATGTATATTTCGAATAATCTTCCAAATAAGATAATCCGATATCATCTTCGCGATCGTTGGGGTAATAACCCACCAGATTATTCCAATACGGATATAATTCACCCAAAAGGTCCAGTTTTGTAGTACAATGATACTCCGCAATAATATCAGCAGGTAGAGCAACGTTGTAAAACTGGAGATCGTTTATATATAGATTTGCCTGATTAGGTCTGTCCGGAGAAAACGTATGTCCGATGGCAAGAGGCGCATCTGTCCACATATCTTTACTGCCGTCTATCTTACATCCCATCTGATACTTACCGTCAAGATAAAATAAGATGGAGTCACCTTTCTGGGTATCATCAACCTCTTTTATAACTAGCGTATAAGAATGCCATGATCCGTCACGTCTCGTAGATGGTAAGCGGAATACCGAAGAACCCTCTTTAAAATTTGCAGCAAATTCGACTTGAGTATTATTAGAAAACATTAGCTGCCAGCCTGTACCTGCTTTTTGATATCTTTTCGATATTATATTTCTATTACCCCAGGGGTCGCCGTGCTTATCAAACATTTTAAACTGAATGGTATATCCACTTTTATCCACCTCTTCATCCGGATTGGAACTCCATCGTTTACCCATATTAAAAAACTCGGTATTTCCAGTCATAACGGCATTTGTTGTCGCTTTTTGTCCGGGACCGACGAAATAAGGACTATAGAATTTGTATTGTAGTTCATCCGAGCCCGGCCTTTGCAACAATTTGGATGCAAACCGACTGTTATAGAGCATCATGAAAGAATTGAGACGCGGATCATCATACAACGATGCCGGAGTTACATTACCTTCATAAACACCACCATAAGAAGATGTAATAACTACAAGCCAGTTTTCCTGAACGTAACGCGAACGCGCTTCAAGTGCTTTCATTATTTTACCGATGAAAGCATCTACATTGTAAATCGCATCAATAACCTCACTGGTAGGAGTTGTCTCATTGCTCCAGAATCCATATTGCTCACCAGTCTGTTGAACACCGCCGAACTGTGCAACTACGATATCCGAGATTGTTTCACCATTGATTTCAGCAATAAGAGCATCAGCGGTTTCACTGTCGGCCGAAGTCTTTCTTTTAGTATTGGCAACACTCCCGAAAGCTCCGAAAAACTCCGTATCGGAAGAATAAAAGCTGACTTTTAGATTTTCATCCGCCTCTTTCAATCGTTGAAGAAAAGAAGGCGTTTCGAGTTCGTCAATTCCTTGATTGACATCAAGCCCGTTCTTTGTTGTTCCGGTCAGCAAATTTGCCCATCCACGTTCTTTACTTACCCCTTCTTCATTGTCGGCAAGTCCGTAAAAAGTAAACAAAGATTTATCCGTCATGGAGCGGATAACTGGAGCCTTTCGTGTATTATACGCCTCATTAACGGCTATTCCGGATGCACCATCGATAACCACCATCAATACGTGTCCCGTAGTATATTCAGTACCCGACTCCGGATAATCATCAGTCAAAAGCCTTTCCATCTCCTCATTGCACGAGAATGCAAATACAGCAAACAGGCAAAGCATTATATTTTTTATCAACTTTTCCATTGTATTTCATAATAAGTTATTCATAATCAACTTCTATCATTATCGCATTGCGAACCATATTACCATCAAAACGACTAAAATCACCAAGCAGCAGCAATCCGTTTGAATTGGTCGAAGTACGAGTTTCAATTACTTTGTAGAGTTCACCCTGGAAGATGCCCGGTACATTAAATTGTTGCAGCGCCTTTCCATCACGACCCAATATAAGGAAACCACGGCGAGTTACACCATCGTATTTCGTAAACGCACCTGAAACAACAATATTATCATTATCAAGCAGACAGGCAAAATTGGCCAATCCTCCTTCCATTTTTCCGATCTTGAAAATTTCATCACGTGTGCCATCATCATTCAACATAACTACACTCTGTGCAGGAATACCGTTGAACTCAGAAAACTCCCCAGTTATAAGGATTTTCTTTTTGTTTTTATTGTACCGGATTTTAGTAATACTTCCATTTGCGCCCGTACCGATGTTTTTCATAAAAGTTTCATCAAGGGTACCTTCGGCATTCAACTTCACAATATTCTTCACAGACTGTCCATCGAAACTGCTGAATGTCCCTACTATGACAATACCGTCACTTTCGACCATACAAGCATCTAAAATCTGCCCGATAACTCCTTCTGCATCCCTGCGATAGCTATCATCAAGTTCTCCAGTCCTTGACATACGCAATACACTTGCAACCTTCGAATAATCCAAAACCATACTCTCAGCATAGGATTTTTCGGTATTAATACGACAGTAGTTTGTAATATTTCCTACTGCTACCACCTTCTCATTGGAAGTTATAAATGTACGGACAGGCGCTTCAAGAGTTCCCCCGTTGAATACCGGTATCTTACAATTTATGCTTGTATTATTCTTTTTCGAAGGCAGCGCTACAGTTTTATAATACGAGGCTACTTCATTAGTAGCTATCGTGATGTTATTGACCGGCAACTTATCCCAGCCGTATTCTGAAAATTTACCCGAGAGAAGAACCCTGTGGTCACTAGGAAAATAAGTAAATGAATTAAGGTAACATTCAATATCTGTCACTCCCGGATTGGCCAGATCAATGCCGGCTCCCTGACCAGGATCAAGTTTGAAGTCAGTTACCCATTTTCCCGATACAGAGCCGTCTGTCAAAACCATAGATATACAAGAAAAACTCTGCGAGCTATTTTCATTGTAGTAGGCCTGCATATAGTCGCCAACTGGATAATATACCCGTGCTTTTGAATAATGTTCCGCACAATCGTAAATAGGTCCCGAAGTGCCTTTAAAGCCGTATGACTGATCTATCTTAATATTTCCTAATACAGTGAGACGAGGTCCATAGAAAACCTGTTCTTTCAATACAATATAAGCCGTACCCGAACTAAGATTTCCAGGTACTTTCACGGTGATTGTCGTGTCGGTAGCAGTTACAATTTTAGTTTCTTCATCAGAAATATAAAACTTGAAATCGTAACGTCCTGATTGCGGATCACACCAGTTCAACATCCCTTTTGCTTTGAATACAACCGTATCATTGGGATAAGCGCTTTCCGGAGAAGGAGATTCAGCCAGCAAACCGATTCCAAGCGGAGCTTTTCCACCACTGTACGGATCATCTTTAATATTGCTGTTCAGATCACTGTTACAGGATGTTACCAATAACGAAGTGAATACGGAGCAAACAATCATTAACGAATAGATGGTAATATGTTTCATTGTACTATCTTTATTTATAGTTAATTATCCGGTTCTGTTTCTATTGTCGCATTTATAGCTTTGGTAGCGAAAAGATATGGTTCAAAACCAAATGCATGATCGGTTAATCTGAGTACATGTACCACTCCGTTGGTCGGTTGTATATCAGATGTTGCTACATAAGCGTTTTTCATATCTCCTATAGTGAAATCATAGACATAAGAGTATATGATTTGTCTTGCACCGGCATATTTCACATTGTTTGCATCATAATAAACAACACCCATGTTCATAGGCTGCTGACCATAAGATAAAAATGCCTGTCCCGGATAGGCTGCTATGGCAGTCGTATCAATTTGAGGTATATCTTTCAGCAAATATTTATCTTTTACAATGTACATTGACAGCATTTCACGCCAGACTTCCGGTTTTATCTGACTAAAACTCTTGATGCTATCATGCCCCATACGATACCAAATACGGTTCAGATAATTAAAACTACCACGGATTGACCAATCGGTAGGTGCAAAAAAGGTAATTTGTTCGTCTTCAAAAACATCTTCCATACCGGACAGCCGGATGACTTCCACCAAATCTTTAAAATAATCGGGTCTTGATTCCAAATATTGCATCATATTCCCATTATAATAAGGGTTCGCTTTTCCACCATCAATTAAATAACTATCATCGGCACAATTGTACATGAGTACTGCCAAAAGGCAACATCCGACAATTTTCTTCCATAATTTGATATTATTTTTCATATCTATACATTTTAAGTTTATCAGAGTTACTCCCAAAATAAATTCAATCCAATCTGTGTGTTGTTTTTCAACGCATTACGATGAATAGGCCATGTCCATGCCCCCACATTGAAATTAGTACGCGTCATCGGATTCATACAATAGTTTCTGTTATACACCTTTCCTGTACGAACCAAATCATAATAGTAATGTCCTTCACCGATAAGCTCTCTGCAGCGTTCCCAGAAAATAGCATCCATCAGTTCACTACCCGAGGTATTTATTTCGGAAGCATGTGCCCTATTGCGGACCCGGTTGAGTAATTCGCAGGCTTTCGTATCGTTAGTCCCCAAAGCGGCAAGAGCTTCAGCATACAACAAAAGTGCACCTGCATAACGGAATACTATTTGATTGCCGGAATTAGATGTAATTGTTCCGTTTCCATAAGTATCAATATTCCAAAACTTCTTGATTTCTTTAGGAGCAGAACTTGAAACCGATGTAGAATAGATTTTTTCGTCAAACCATAATTCTTTTCTCGCATCATCTTCATACATAGGGAACAGCGTCATAAGATAATCTCCTGAATAACAGAATAGCGGCATTGACTTATTCAAACAGGAATAGGAAACATTATCAGAAAACTTTGCATTCATCATAAATATCTCATTGAAATTTATATTCTGTGCAATCTCAAACAAGCCTTCGTCCGATCCTCCTGCGAAAATCACGGAACTTCTATTTATATCAAGTAATGAATAAGCTCCATTGTTACGTTCCAGTTCCTCGCCTAGCGAAACAACATTCCTATAATATTGCTCTTTATTTTGTGCATCAAACTGTACAAGCCACAAGTTTATATGCATCATCAGCGCAATGACAGAACCTCTGGAGGCTCTAATCCCTTTGCTCGAATAAGATGAATATGACCATGGTAATACTTCCGCTCCCGGATCATCGTCAAGCAAAGGTTGTAAGTCAGCAAGGCAATTTTGCAAAACTATAACCATATTGGTTCTTGGCAAGGGAGCTTCATTATAGGCATTTGTATAATAAGGCACATCTCCAAAAGCCCTTACAATGAAGAAATAAGACAAGCTACGCATGAAAATAGCTTCTGCCTTAAAACGACTCCGTTTCAATTCATCCATGCCGGGCACTTTGTCTATTTCAGCAAGCAGAATATTGGCATCCTGAATAGCAGTATAAAACACATCCCATTGCATTATTAAACCGCCCCTAGCATCATCGGGATATGTATTACGCAATTCACCCATATCGTTGTTAGCCAGATAAGCTACATATTTATCCCCAGTGCTGTAGGCTGTTATTGGAGCGCACCGCATATCTCCGCTATACGTAAGGAAAGGACGTTGTGACATTGTTGCATTCCGAAACGAATTGTATATGCTCAACAAAAAAGCTTCCGCATTCGTCTCATTTCCCTGCGCCCAAAAATCATCACCCGATAATTTATCTTCACTCTTATTTGCAAGCGAGTCACAACCGGCAAACAGGCAAGATACTATCAAAGTCATTATTAAAACTATATTTTTCATATTCTTCTATATTTAATCGTTCATCTAAAAATCCATTGAGACACCAAATGTCACAGTACGACCATTGGGATAACCACCGGATGTGTCATATCCCAAATTGTTTACATTCTCGGGATTGATGCCTGAATATTTGGAGAAAGTATAAATATTGTTCATACTAAAATTAAGCTGACATCGGCTGATCCTAAAAAAATCCAGCATTTTCTTTGGAATAGTATAAGCCACAGATATACCGTTAATTTTAAAATAAGAGCCATCTTCCATAAACAATGTCTGGTCGTATCTGAAAGGCTGAATAATACTTGAACGGGTATAATCAAACGGATTAGGATATTGGGCATAGATATTATCTTCTGTCCAGAAATTATATGCCTCAATAGGTGTTAAAGCTCCACTACCTGTAAGGTTCACCTTACCTGCTACAGGTGTTCCATAAGCCCTAAAACGGTCTGCCAGAGCCTTGTTGATAATATCACGTCTCAACGTAAACGAGCAGTTAGTGTTGATAGAAAACGCTTTATAACGAAGATTGATACTAATACCACCGGTCATTCGCGGCTGTGAATTACCTACAATCACCTTGTCTTTTTCATCGATGATATAATCACCATTTACATCCACCCAAATAGGGTCTCCCGCCTTAAAGTATGCTTGAGTAGAAGTATTCCCTCCCATCCGCAAGCGTTCTCCGGTCAGCGGATTAACAGGCACGTCTTCGTCAGTCGCATATACGCCTTTATACACATAGAGATAATTCCCCATCGCGTTAGAACCTAATTTATTCACCACTTCCGCATCACTGTTAATAATCTGCCGCACCTCGTTAGGCAGCTTTGCGATCACGTCTTTATTAATTGCCAGTGAAGTCGCTACATTCAAATCCCAATTACTTTGCCTTGACAACGGACGGACGTTCAACGAAAACTCCAATCCATAGTTAACCAGACTCGTTTTCGTACTTCTTACGGAATTAAAAGCATTGTGGTTAGCCAACTCTATCGAACTTAGCTGATTGTCAATTTGTTTGTAATACGCCTCGGCAACGAACATAATTTTATTATTAAGGAATGATAAGTCTGTTCCGAGATTCCATGATGTTGACGTTACCGGCTTCAAATCCGGATTCGGCATAGCGTTTTTATCAATAGGAATAATAGAAACTCCATTATAAGTATCTTTGCTCAGATTGTAACTTCCCCATATATCATAAATACTAGCTTTATAAGTGGTACTACGTCCCCAAGTTACACGAAGAGCTCCGGCATCCAGAAACTTCCATTTTTTAGCAAAAGATTCACGGCTGAAGTTCCAGCGAAATCCTAATGAAGGATTTATTGCCCATTTCGCCTGCGACCCATAAGATGAATTTATTTCAGGACGAATATTGGGAGTAAATACGTATTTCCCACCAGGCAGCGATAACTGAGGATCTATAATAAGTGCAAACGTATTCTTTTTATCTGAAAAATTCGACCTTCCAGCTGCCATGGACGGCATACCGGACGACCATATATGGTCACTTGCCAATCCATTCAGCATAATAAAGTTACCGCTATACTTTTCGGATGAAAGTTCAAAACCTCCCTGTAAATCAAAATTTACAATTCCCAATTTTACGGTTCTTGACAACAATGAACGAACATACATATTATAACTATATTCACTACCGTTATTCCAAGTAGCCCTATTGGCATTCAAAATACCCGGCGTAAATTTCTCATTCTCCACAGTTCCGTATTTATATCCTAAAGTACTTCTCCATCTTATATCAAATGGCAACAGATACATGATATTCATACTTGCATCATAGACTACATTCTGATTATCTGCCTGGACAGAAAAAACAGACAATGCAGAATTGGAAGCTGTATACATAGACGGTGGAGGCAACAAGGAAGAAGCTGCCGAACCTGCGGCTACGCCGGATTGTGAGAAAGCATTTCCGCTACCATTACTATTTCGGGTTAATGTAGTGGCAAGATTTAGATCCAAATGAAATCTATCATTAGGCTTATATCCTACTGCTGCCCTGATACCGTATCGGTTAAAGTCCGTGTTTTTCACAATTCCTTTTTCCGTATAATAGTTTGCATTGATCTTATAGTCAAATTTCTCATTAGGTTTACCAGAGAAACTAAGATTATGAGTTTGATTGTAAGTCGTCTGATAAAAGACACCCTGCCAATCCGTATTATTATTGTAATAAGGATTCAAGCTATCTGACAGTGCCTGCAATTTATGGATTTCATTATATCCGTGATAGGCGGATGTATCATTTCCCAAAATTTGCATAATTCTGAGCGCTCTCTCCGCCCCGCCTGCAAGTACATCTCTCAACCTCGGTGGTGTTTTCACTACAAAGTTAGCCGAATAAGAAACTTTCGGTTTGGCTGTTTCTCCTCTTTTAGTTTCTATAAGAATTACTCCGTAAGCACCTTTTGAACCATACAGGGAAGTTGCAGCTGCATCTTTCAATACTTGGATATTCGCAATATCTTCAAGTGGAATCATAGCCAACGGACTGACTGTTGCACCTGACAGCAAACCAGCTGCATCATAGCCCGTTACGTCTTCCTGCGGTATACCGTCAACTACAAACAAAGGAGGAGTCAGCCCCATCATAAACTCGCCATCACCGGAAGATTGAACGGAAATATCCGAGACTCCTCGAATTGAAAAACTTGGAAGACCTCCGGGAGTACCATTATTCATCTGAATATTTAATCCGGGAACACGCCCTTGAAGCAACTCCATCGGATTAGCAACAGGAGTATTGACCAGATCTTCTGCTTTAATAACCGTAACCGATGCTGTTACCGCAGCCTTACTAACTCTTTTAAATCCGACTACAACTGTTTCATCAAGCATATTCTCTGTCGGACTCAGATATATTTGCATGCGTTCTGAAGGTTTAGTAACTTTGACTGAAAGACTGTCGAACGCCAGGAAAGAGAATACAAGTCGGTAACCACTCTTAACTTTTGTAGAGAATCGTCCGTTATCATCAGTTGTGGTTGAAAGCTGAGGCACCGTTTTTCCACTTTCATTTTTAACAATAACAGAAGCATAAGGCAATGTAGAATTATTGCTTTTATCTTTGACTACACCACTGACAGGAATATCCTGAGCCCGAACACCAACCGAGGTGACGGCAATCGCCATAGCCAACAAGCCATATTTAAATATATTTCTCATATTAGAATCATGGTATTAATTAGTTATTTTCCATCTTCAAACAAGGGGGCTCCTGCTGTAAATACAACTATTATCTCCCAATGAGCTTCCTTGTATATCGCAAATTCAAATGACATAGTGGATGTCATACGATAACCACTTGCTGTAATACGGTCATATAAAAAATTGACATTTATTCTATTACCATCTTTATTGGTATATTTTGATTTCATTTCAACCAATGGCATCGGATAAACTACATCATACTTTACATATTCATCTGTTTTCTCCATATTGAAACCATGAATCAGATTAGCCCAGTCTGTCTGATTAAAAGATGAAGGAGAGATCGGTGTATAATCCGGTCCATAAAAACGAAAAGTCAAACTTTTTACATCATCATCATTATCTTGGTTCTCACGAAAATAAATATGTACATCTTCAGGAAACATATAGTCTCCACTTTCTGTTTGAAAAAGGGTTAACGAATTTGGTGTAACATAGTCCTGTCCCTGCACCAACCCTGTTTCCGGATCGTATATACTCGGTTCGTAATCACTTTCTCTGACAGGTATAAGCTGCATATCAGTAAATGTTTTATATCCTCCCGAGTTTTTCACCAGCACATCAAAAATATAGCCATCACTCGGAGCACACTGCACAAAAGAAGATTCGGCATTGGACCACATCATAAATTCTCCGGAATGCTTTTTAACCTGAAAAAGAGTACGATATTCTATTTCTCTTTTAGCTTCTATTTCTTCTATAGACTTTTCGGTACCCATATATGGAGTTTTCCAAACTTTTACCGGGAAATATTCCGTCAATTCAGGTGCAGGACTTCCGTCGGCCCTCACGATTCGTGATATTTCGAAAGTAAGAGGAAGCGTTGAATTACCCGATGAAAAGTTGTCGGACATCAAAGTATTTTTTCCTAGTTGAGGACGATATAGTTTTGTAGTAAAATTGACGTCTCTGTCGAAAGCATCCAAACTATCCGGCAAATATTTATCGACACACGATATGCTTAATAATACGCAGGAAAACAGCAGCGCAATATTTTTACTTCTTATATTCATTGCCATAATTATTAAATACGTAAATAAATTCATCAAAACCGAAACTGTGTTGGGGAGAAAGGATGTGAATGATACCATTATTTGTATAAACATCATTCCATACCGTAGAAACTCTGTTCCAGTTATCTTTTACCTGAGAGTTTTTCATATCACTGAAAATAAGCTGTTTGACTCCTCCGCCTACAAATCCGGATGCCGGTTTGCGAGAACATTCTATATTCATTTGATAATTGTACTTCAAAGAATTTAAGGAGTTATTTCCTTCATTGGCTAGAATATTATCGGTATCGTAACTACCTTTAATAATGTACTTGCATAACATTCGCTCAAGGTCAGCTCTATAATCATAATGATATTCGTTAATGATCGTATCATTTAAAGTCGGTGTTATAACATTAACGATCGTATCTTTAACAACAAACGGTTCAATTAATAAATCACTCAAATAAATCGCTTCACCCAACTCCTTTTGTTTACGGTACTCGTTAAGTTGCGCCAATGAGGAACGGATACATGCATCCGGTATGGCAAAAACTGTATATTGCACATCCGTCTGTTCCATCTGTTGTATGAAATCGGGAATATTGTTGACAAGAACCATCATAGAATCAAATTTCAAATTCAGCCTTTCATTCCCTGTGGACAAATAATCCAGAACGGTTCCATTAAATACTTCGGTTTCATTTTCCTCAGGATATGAAGCCACTTCGTAATCTGTACAAGACAGCATCCAAAGGGAAGCCGAAGTCAGACATAAAATAAATAGTATCTTATTCATTGTCGTTTTCTTTTTATTTCCAAAACTCATTTTGTTCAATCTGTGAATTAGCAGTAATGATATCTTCCGATACCGGCCAGTAGATTCCACCACTGCTGATCAGTCGCAAGAATGCCTCATTATCTTTCATCAGCTTTTGCCGACGGACAAGGTCATACCACCTCCAGCCTTCTCCCATAAGTTCTCTGCGACGCTCTTCAAATATCTCGGCAATTAAGCTTTCGCGATTATTCCCAAAATCCTTTTTAAAAGATACTTCTCTCAATCCACGATTTGTTCGGATCATATTCAGGTAGGATACAGCTTCTGTGCTCCTGTTTAGTGCGCATAATGCTTCAGCCCGTAGCAAGGTGATATCTTCAAGGCGAGTGAAAACAATTGACGAGCCAAATACTCCGAAATCATTGTCTTTCGCCGATCCATCCTGAATAATCTTTATTTTACTGAACACCGGAGTTTCTTCATTCAAATTCTGAACATAATAGGATGAATATTTGATGGTATCTATGATTCCAAACCGCAAGTCATCAAAATTGGTAAAAATCGAAAATAAGCTGTCCTTTGAAATGTATATTTCAGGATAGGATTTTTGTACCAATGGATAAGCTAAAGTCAACTGTTCAAGATGTCCGCTTTGAGTTGCTTCGTTATCATTGTGAGCAAAATTAAATCCTAAAATCCTTGAACCTTTTACACTCGCATTCGAGTAAAACAGCCCTGTTTCTGAAGTCAAGTCGGCAATAGAAGTATATTTTGCATTAATCTCAGATGCATGATCTATTATAAATGCAGAATATGTCTCGGCTTCTGCATAATTTCCCTGCCAAGCACAGATGTGAGCTAATACAGAGTATGCAGATAACTTATTGAACAGTTTTCCCTGCCATTGGGCCCCATATGAACCATAATATAAATTCGTTTGAGTACCATATTGATAGGGTAAATCCTCTATAGCTGTTAACAGTTCTGCCTTAGCATAACTCAGCACCGTTTGAGCGTCTGTACGGGGCATAGACGGAAAAGTTCCGTTATCATAAGAATAGGTGACTAACGGCACATCTCCCCAGATTCTTACCATATAAAAATAAGCAAATGCCCTCAAAGCGCGTACTTGAGCAATGTCATATTTCAAGTTTTGTTCAGAATACGACCGGTCAAGTTCGACAGTTCGTGGAGCTTTTTCCATAAAAACAGATGCCGCATTGATTACCGCATAAAATCTTCTCCAGTTAGATACTTTCTTCAACAAGTCATATGGCTTGTTCAATTCATTATCAGACACAGCTTGTAAGTCACTACGCTTATAAACCGTAAAATCCCCCTTCCGCAAATCACCACATATCCAATGAGTATTGTTATCGGCTAAGGCTGCGCGTGTCAAGCCATATACTCCCATCAATGCTGATCGAGTATCTTCAAGAGTCTTCCATTGTTGGGTTTCCGAAGCTGCATGTTTGGGATCTACATCCAGAAAGTCATTGCAGGACTGCAGAAATAAACAGACAAGTGCGGAGAAAAGAGCTAATCGCAATTTTTTCATATTGTTTTTCATATTGTTTTTCATTTTTTATCATCTCCGATATTTTTAGAACTTAAATCTCAGTCCCAAAGAAATGGAACGAGGAATGGGAAGCGAATACCCGTCATAGGTACCATTGAAGTTAACTAATTCCGGATCACCTGCTGAAAAATTACTGAAAGATAACAGATTAGATCCTGTCAGATAGAAATACAAACTTTTAGGTATATTACTACCAACTTTCTTTATAGGAAGTGTGTAACCAACAGTTATATTTCTCAGTTTCAGGTATGACAGCTTTTCAAGGAACAAATCCTGTTCTGCACGGTAAGGATGAACACTGCTTTGCGGATTGTATATAGGATAATCGTCACGCTGATTAGTGTTTTGCCAAAAGAAAATCTCTTTAACAGACTGCAAGGACTGAATATTATCCAAAGTCGCAAAGTCGTAACGTTGCTGATCGCGCAGATTTAAAGCACTATGCCCCAAAGCAAAGAAGAGATTGAAGCTGAAATCGAATCCTTTATAAGCAAACTGGTTAGTCAATCCTCCTGTATAGGGTGGAATGGCATGTCCGGTCAGCACACGGTCATTGTCGTTAATCTGATTATTTCCGTCAACGTCTGTCCAAACAGGATCTCCTGCTTTAAAAGGAACTCCATTTATGTTCAGTGGTTTCCCATTCATAACAGGAACTTCTGAGTCGTTTGTATAAATGCCTTTATTTTGATACACCCAAAAGGCATCAACTGACTGTCCTACTTGTAGTTTATGGTCGCCTATCACAGTTGTCTTCTGGTTTTCGGGAAGTTTCTCTAGTTTGTTCTTATTATAACTTGCATTGAAAGACAAATCCCACTTCAACGGAGTGTTCTTCAAAATGGATGCCGAAAGATTTAATTCCAATCCCTGATTACTGATATCCATTCCACTGGCCAGTTTATACTCATATCCCATTTCTTGAGTGACAGGCAAATATGTCAATAAATTCTTTTCATAATTCTTATACAGACTTATTTCCGCAATAATGCGATTGTCGAAAAAAGAACCTTTCAAAGCAAGCTCCATTTTATCAGAATAGGGAAGCTTTAAATCATAACCAACCCAACCCGATGCATACGGACGAGTGATTGTTGCAAATCCATTAGCTGAGGAAAGTAACGGTTCGCCACTCCATGTGATACTTGTAGCCAAGTATTGAGGACCTAATTCATATCTATCGGACTGGAATGATTTGGCTATTCGTGCATAAGATGCACGCAAAGACAATCCAGACAATGCAGTACTACCTGTAAAAAAATGATTCTTTAAATTCCATTCAGCAGAGGCAGCGGGTGTAAACATCCATCTGTGATCCGACTGGATAGCGGAATTTCCGTCGTATCTTGCCAATAATCCCACATTAAGCAAATTCTTATACTTATAATCTAAAGCTATTGAAGTCGATACCCATCTATTCTCCAAACGATCAACATAACGATACTGCTTGAAGTTCCCGGTACTTGTTGTCGGCTTCATATCATCATCACCATCATAGGCACGAGTATAATTATAGTGATACAAATCGCTGGTTATAGAGCCATTCCACTGAACATTCAACTTATGAATATCAGCTAAAGGCAACAAATAGCTCGCTGAAGTTTCACCTATAATCCGTTGATTGTATCCTGAATAGTTAGAGACAAAGTTGACGGACTCCAACAAAGCCATAGGCCAAAAAGCGCGACGAACATTTGTTGTATAATCAAGTTTGATGCTGGCTGTAGCATTGAATCTTTGCTTAGTATAGCTCAAAGCCAACAATCCATTCAGTAAATTGTTATAATTATCATCTTTAGTCAAATCATTGGATATTAAAAAGTCATTATACAAATTGCCGGCAGGTGCAAGCGGAGTTGAAAAATCAACCATGTACTCCATCTCAGCAAACCTGTCTCTAAAATTCCGATTCCTGACACGGTCTATCTTAGCGGCATTAATAATTGTACTAACATTCAAGCCATCCAAAGGAACCATATTCAAGGCAAAACCAATATTATATTTCGTATAAGAGGTATTGTCCGCTGCTCCCGCATCTTTTGTCGTTGCGAGTGTAAATACATAATTCGCTTTCTTTGAACCACCACCGATAGAAGCATTTACATTATATAAGAGTGATGACTGATAATAATCGTCTGCCCAGTCCGGTTTACCAAAATAACGTACATCTCTTGTATCCATAAGATAATAGGGTTGTTTACCCGGTGTAAGAGAATACGTATCATAGAAACGTTGACGGAATGCTTTTTCGTATGATCCATTCGTCATACGAACTGAAGACGGAGCAAAGGCCATTCCTGCCGAAACCCCGATAGAAACGTTTTCACCGCCATAATAACCGTCTTTGGTTGTTATCCAGATGGCACCATTAGCAGCTAAAGGACCTAATTTGGCAAGCTGAAGCGGATCTTTGATAATTTCGATTGACTCTATGGAAGATATATCCAATCCCGCCAGCATGTTGGCAGCAGCTCCTATCGGATTAATATCAAACTGTTTGATATCGTACACATAGCTATTTTCCAGCATCAATGGAACGCCATTCAAATAAACTGTCGGCTGAACACTGGACACATCTTTATTAGAAAAGACAGGTGAAGATAAGCCACGAACCAGCATGCTTTGAATGGTACCAGGCTCTCCATTATTTTCCTGTACATATACACCGGGCACATTCCCTTTCAGTAATTGCTGAATAGATAAAAATTGAGAGCGCTGCAACATTTTGATATCAACAGTATCACTCACCCCAAAGGAGTCTATACTACGATTAGTAACGAAACGAGATCCTACATTCTTCTCAAAAGAGTTTTTTTTCATATAGGTCTTCACAGAATCAATATTCGCGGGCGAACTTGATTGAGACGCTATCGCTCCACTAAATCCTAAAAAGCCCACGACTGCCAGCAAACGACAAACAGGCTTTTGCAAAAAGAAATTAGGTAAAATTATCACCATACTATTAGATTTATAAAGTTATTTAGACCAAATAAGTATTAGTTGTGCATCAAATGCGTCACAAAAGTGCGAGTTATCCAGTAGAAAGAAGTTCTCTAATCATTCAAAAACTTCCAAAATTGGACCATAATCGCTATTAACTATAACAGGTCTAAAAATCGTTCAATATAAGTTCAGGAATCATTCAAATGGGATAGATCATTGATATATGGAAAAGTACGCATCTTCCATTAAGACGCGTACTTGTGTATTTTAAGTTCATATTATTTTTATCCTAACAAGATTTTTGATATTCCTTTGGAGTTACGCCAAATTCTTCTTTAAAACAGGTTGCAAAATATTTAGGATTAGAAAATCCGCATTCATAAGCTACCTCTGCTACGGATATTGATTTATCCTTCAATAATTGACTTCCATGTTTTAATCTTATATTTCGAATAAACTCAATGGGTGACAGTCCTGTTGCTAATTTCATTTTCCTATAAAGAGAAGACTTAGACACAGCTAATGCGTCCGCTAACTGAACCACATCAAAATCTCCTTCCGACATATTTGAATTTATAACAGAAATCACTTTATCCAAAAACTCTTTATCAATAGAAGAAGGTTCTAAAGAATCAATATTGACTTCTACATTAGAACGAAACTCTTCCTGTTTGTTTTTCTTATGCATTATAAAATTATTAATACGAGCCTCTAATATTTTTAATTCAAATGGCTTGGATATATACCCATCCGCTCCCGCATTATAACATTCAATGCGATCTTCCACGGTATTTTTAGCTGTTAATAATATGATAGGAATGTGACTGGTTTCCAAATTTGACTTTAAAGCGCGACAAAACTCTAAACCATCCATTTCAGGCATCATCACATCACTTATAATAATATCTATTTCATTATCTTTTATAACGTTCAGAGCTTCTAATCCATCTTTTGCAATAAGCACATGATAATGCTTGGATAGAATTTTCTCCATCAAAAACAACAATTCTTCATTATCCTCCACCAATAACAAATGAACGTCAGCTATCTGCGTATCTTCACCAACCTGTGAATCAGCCAATGCTTCTTTCTCTAAAATAAGATCCGTATTTATGCCATTTGCCGAAATATGTTCTGATATTAATTCATCTTCTTGATAGCTATCTTTATTAATGGGAAGATCTACAGTAAAAGTACTTCCCTTACCTAATTCACTTTCAACATTAATAGTGCCATGATGTAACTCCACTAAATCCTTTGTTAAGGATAACCCGATCCCATTAGATTCACTTTCATCTCCTTTATTTATTGTATAAAATCTTTTGAAAACATTCTCCAAATCAGCAGGAGCAATACCTTCTCCGGTATCAACGACCTGTATTCGCAAATGATGATTTTCAGACTCCCAATATGAATCTACTATTAATTTTATATTTCCACCATTAGCTGTATATTTGTAAGCATTAGATAATAAATTAGATACTATCTTATCTAGTTTATCTCTATCAAAATAAGCCATCAAATGTCTATCTTCAGTCAAAAATGTAAAGGTTTGATTTTTCTTTCTCATCAATGGAGTAAAGTGTATCTTACAAACATCATCTATAAATGATATGACATCACTTTTTGATACAGATAATTTCATGTTCCCACTTTCCACCTTACGGAAATCTAAAATTTGCTGTAATAGTCTACGTAATTTATTCACATTAGAACGAATCATAGTTAACTGCGAAATCCGACTACCATTCGTCATTTCCGCATCATCGATCAAACAAGTAATAATAGTTAAGGGAGTTAATAAATCGTGTGATATATTTGTGAAATAACGTAATTTAGTTTGCACCAATTCTTCTGACTTCTCTTTATCTATCTGAGCTATTCTCAGTTCATGCCGCAACTGAATACGACGCTTCATCCTGTGATAGAAAAGATACAGACATAAAAGTGTAAACACAATATAAAATAAATAAGCCCACAATGTTTCATAGAAAGCTGGCTGTTTAAACACCTGAACTTCTGCTATATAATTGCTCCATAAACCATTTACATCAGTTGTCTTTAGATAAAAAGTACGTTTACCTTTAGGTAATTGATTGTAAAATGCAAATTGACGATCGCCTCTGACATACACCCAATCATCATCAACTCCATCCATTTTATATGCATATTTAATTTTGTCAGGAAACGCATAATTTAAAGAAGAAAAATCTATCTCAATATTTTTATCTCCTGCATTTAAAGAAATGATCTGACTTCTTAAATTAAAACGTTGGTTGTTTTTCTCCAAAAGACTAGAAACACCATCTATCTTGACATCTGACACCATCGTTCTAATTCTACGAGGATTATCAGACAAATGATCATAAGGAGTAAATACTGAGATTCCTTTATTTCCTCCATACAGTATTTTCCCAGAACGAGTTTTATAATAAGAATTAGGCATAAAAGAATTTACCATCACATCAGTCATTGTCGAGTAGTCCATGATACCACCATTTTTAGGGTCGTATTCAATTACCCGCTTATTGGTAGAAATCCAAATATGTCCCAACTGATCTGTTATAATATTAAAAATACCTTCTTCAAGCATATCAAACATATCGGATAAGTTTTCCACTTTATTTGTTTGAGGGTCATAAGTGAACACATCTCCATCCTGACTCCCCATCCACACCAAACCATTATCATCCACACAGATTGCTCCAATATTATCACTTATTACTCCTTCTGCATGAGTTTTCAAATTTCTTAAATTCTTTTCTTCTAATGTCAGATCAGAGGATATTTTAGCATTATACACACCTTGCTTTCTTGTACTAATCCATAATGAACCATCTTTACCTTCTCTAATTCCTATTATATCTACAAATGGAAATTTAGTGTCTTGAAGTATCTTTTCCTTTGCCGGTTTAACCAAAATACCTTTAGTTGTTCCCACCCAAAGATTATGATTACTATCAGTATAAAATAAACGCGGAAATCCTGAATTATCTACGTAATCTGTTAATTTCAAAGTTCCCAATAGCTCTACTCCTTTTTTATCCTTCTTCACCTTGTAAATTTCCGGATAATACTCAGAACCCAGCCAAATCTCATTAAGCAATGGAACAGAGGTAATGCAGCTTACATTTTTCAGATTAGCAATGTTTTTTAGAGAAGGGATATCTGTATAAAAGAGAAGTTTATTAGAATCTGGATTATAAATTCCTATTCCCCAACGATTCTGATCTATCCATAAATCTCCTTCTTTATCTTCATATATATTCTTTATATTTGTAACAAACCCCGTCTTTTCCCGAATAACAGGAAAAGAGTAATTCTGCACTAATGGTTTATTTAAATCAATCATTGATACTCCTTCATTAAAAGCAGCAATCCATAAGTTACCTGACTTATCTTTTACTATTTCACTAAAAATATTATTTAACTTAGAAGAAATATGAGATATATCAACAGTATTAATTATATTTCCAGGACGTTTTTGAAGTGCATAAAGTCCCTGTGTAGATACAATCCATATATAACCATACTTATCATCCTGAGTTATGCTAAAACAACCATTCTTATCCCAATGTTCATTACTTTTTATATCTACATGACTATACATCAAATCATCTTTCTCCTCTGGATAAAGTAAAAAGATTCCGCTTTCCCATGTTAAAATCCAATGTTGCTTCTTATTATCTTGAAAAACTTTAAATGGATTATTTAAATCTCCAATCTGAGGCATAGCAATAAATGAATCTGTTTTTGAATTATATCGATGTAATCCCCTTTCCCATAAAGTTACCCAAATATTCTTATCTGCATCTTCATAAATAGAATTCACACTAGTAACAGGCAAAGTAGAATCATATCTTTTGCAATATGAGAAATCGGCAGAACAACGAAAAACAGAAGTTAATGTTCCAACCCATACCCATCCATCACTATCCACTATCATTGTTCGAATCTCTTGATCCTTCAAATCATTGTGTGTAACTGGTATTATCTGATAAGTTCGTTTATCCAGTATATTAATACCTTTTTTAGTTCCTATAAATAGATATCCATTTTTATTTTCCGCAATACAAGTAATTTCATTATTCGTCAAAAGATCCGGTGATTTCAATCCAGAACGGAAAACAAGTAATCGATAGCCATCATACCGACACAAACCGTCTTTAGTTCCTAACCACAAAAAGCCTTCCCGGTCACAATGAACCCGCAAAACAGTACTTGAAGGCAAATAATTATTTAACGGAAGCGTAGATACCGACATTTGTTGCGCAAAGGCACACGGAAATAATTGAATAAAAAACAGTACTATATAAAATTTCAGTTGATGTTTCATAGTAGAATTAATATAAAGACGTATTTCTTGTGCAATATTAAAATAAAGATAGCTATCACTATTCATAAATCACTTAAAATATATTAATTTAAAACTACCACAAACATATGTGGTCTATTTTTAAACCTTTCTGAATGATTTTTATCCCACTATAATCAGATAACTTAAAATTATACGTATTTGAATCATTCCAGCACCTATATATAAATATGATTCAGCAATTTTGCAAACAGGAAACAAGCTATTGATATTTCGAATCAATTTTGGTTATACTATTCAGTAAGCAAGAAATAAACACAGATTATTAGTTCAATCATAAATAATTAATTTATAAAACATTTCTGTATCATGAAAAAAAAATATGTGAAGATTATGTTTTTATCATTGACATTGCTGACAATTAGCACAACAGCTACTTATGCAGTTCAACCCAAAGATGATAAAAAAGAAAATGAAGCCTTACAAACCTCAACAGAGGAACATCTACCATTACTAACGATTAATGGTACAAACGCATCATCATCCTTCATTGTCAATTCCGAGGCTTTACTCGGCAAAGAAATAACAATTACAGCTCCAAACGGTTTCACCGTAACTCCGACTGTTATAGCAGCCAACTCTGGAAAACAAAAAGTGAAAGTGACCTTAAACAGTACTAAAAGACTGACTGAAGGGAAAATTATTCTGCGAAGTGGAGACGTCCGTTCATATTTAAAAGTAAAAGGATATGGAACCGCTCTTCCTGTGAAAGACATTGCAGCATCTCCTGCTTACAAGAAAGGAAATGATAAGGAATTTACCAAAGCATTCACTCCAAATTCAAAAGGATATACTATCGAATTCAAAATAAAAACAGATGACTCGGAGAAAAGCTTTTATCCTTATTTTGTAAACGAAAAAGGTTATGGATTCAAAGCATATATTACCTCTAATGAAATCGGATTATTCAATGCCTACAAAAAAGAAATTACCAATCCTGCAACAAATGGAAAAGCAGGAGGAAAAGGTAAGTTCTATAATAATGATGGACAAGCACATATTTATCGTTTTGCCATAACACCAGATAACCGTGCCTTCATTTACAGAGATGGAATTCCTGTAGATTCCGTTAGAATTATAGACTACGCTCCCCAGCCAAACTTTGCAGAGAAAGTTGGCAAACCAGTAGAAAATCTTTTAAAGAACCCAAACTTCGAAGGAGAATTTGATATAAATCCAGAAACGAAGTTAGTTAGTAGAGTGGAAGGATGGGATGTTGTTATTAGCGACCGTTGGAATTCAGAACAACAAATTCTTCCTGAAGAAATTGATAATAATCAGGACCTGGACAATCATGTTTTTGAAATTAGACCCTATAAATGGGCAGCTGGCTGGAGTGATGGTATCCTAATGCAAGTGGTAGATGTTGTACCGAATGAAAATTACACACTATCTGCTCTATTAAAAGGAGGAATAGCAAAAAAAGAAGGAAAACTCACCGGTAAAATGATTATAGAAGAAGTGCAAGACCCTGAAAAAAAAGTCATAACAGAAATTGCCAGTGACAACTGGGAAACTTATTCAATGGACTATACTACTTCTGCCGAATGTAACCAAATTCGCGTATCCTTTACAGTAGGACGTGGAGGATGGGGAAATGATATCGGAGCTGTCCGTGTAGACAACGCTAAACTGACCGGCACATCACGTACATACTCGCCCAAATTCGGTTTTATAGATAATACTGCTGATGTGGAATATTTCACAATTGACGAATCTGGAGCCTATGCCCCTGCACAGCCCGAAATAACTATTAATATTGAAGACTAAAATAACGAAAACATGAGAATAACTCTATTTATCTGCTTTATGTTCTCATTCACCTCTATTTTTTCACAAAACACCCAGATCAGTCCGGGTGTTTTGTGGAATGACATAGATGGGGAGCAAATTAACGCACACGGTGGATGTGTCGTTTACGAAAAAGGAACTTATTATTGGTTTGGAGAAGATCGTACAGGTTTTAAATCAAATGGGGTAAGTTGTTATCAATCTAAAGACTTATACAACTGGAAACGGCTGGGGTTGTCGATGAAAACGACAGGTGAAGCCAGAGAAGACATGAATGATATATCGCAGGGACGTTTGTTCGAACGTCCCAAAGTAATTTATAATCCCCAAACTAAGAAATGGGTAATGTGGAGCCATTGGGAAAGTGGAGATGGATATGGAGCTGCACGTGTTTGTGTAGCAACAAGCGATAAAATAATGGGGCCTTATGTACTTTACAAAACATTTCGCCCTAATAAAAACGAGTCCCGTGATCAGACGTTATTCGTAGATACAGACGGAAAAGCATATCATTTCTGTTCTACGGATATGAATACCAACATGAATATTGCATTACTTAGAGACGATTATCTGGAGCCGACTCCAACAGAAACTAAAATTTTAAAGGGACTTAAATATGAGGCACCCGCTATTTTTAAGGTTGGGGATATGTATTTTGGATTGTTTTCCGGTTGCACAGGCTGGGAACCCAATCCCGGGAGAAGTGCCTACAGTACTGATATACTGGGGAACTGGACAACAGGGAACAATTTTGCTGTAGATAAACTCAAACAAGTTACTTACAACTCACAAAGCTGTTATGTATTTAAAGTGGAGGGTAAAGAAAAAGCTTATATATACATGGGTGACCGTTGGAACTCTAAGGATGTAGGAAAGTCTCATCATGTGTGGTTGCCCATTAGTATGCGCTCAGGCTATCCTGTCGTAAAATGGTATGATCAATGGGATTTAACCGTGTTTAATAGTATGTATCGCTATAAAAGAGCTGCAGAAATCATACCCGGTAATATATACTCATTATTAGAAAAGACCTCTGATCGTTTAGTGTCTAAACCTGCCAATGGTTTCAGTATAGCGGATGATGATGATGACATCAATCTAAGTCTGGAGTTTATAAAGACTAATATACCCAACGTATATAAAATAAAAGATACCAAAACCGGAAAGTTTTTGGAATCACTGTTCGGAACTTTACGCCTGAATCCCGAGAAGAAAGATGATGCTCAATGCTGGGTGTTCAACCTACAGGAAGATGGTTATTATCAGATACAAAATCTGAAAGATAAGAAGTATGTTACAGTTTCCGGTTCAAATACATTTGCCGGAAGTAATTTATATCTTACTGAACTATCCAAGAAGTTAATGCAAGATTTTGCAGTATATTTCGATTCCAATAAATATAAATATAAGGAAGCAGATATATTCTCTGATGCCTACAAGGCTAATAATCTAAAACAGATGAAAGCCCAATAAATTTCTCATATGTAATTCTGATAAATTAAATTTGTTACATTATGAACATAAAAAGCCAACAGGCAAAAAATAGTTTTTTATTCATATTTATATATCTATGTAGTCTGTCTTTGCAACCAGCTTTCGCAACTCAATCGAAAGAAGTTATAACAACAGATATCTGGGCAGCCACTGCCACTGTATTCAAACTTGTCGGTGAAAAAGCTGTCAACAATGTAAAACTGAATTGGATGCAACGAGAGGACGCTGACCTTTATAGAATCTACCGGGATGGAAATTGTATTGGAGAAGCTAAAGGAAATACATACGATGATTATAATCTGAAAGCAGATAAAACTTTTACCTACCATGTAGAAGCATTTAAAGAGGGGAAGAAAATAGCCACGTCCGCTTCTCAACAAGCAACAACCTTCACCCCTAACGGCGAAACTAAAGTTTATGATAATCTAAACGGAAAATATATCACCAAAGAATCTGCCCAAAAACCTCAGGGTATGAAAATTGGGGAGCTTTATTTCTCTTATAAAATGGAAAACGTTGAAAAGGAAGTAGATGGACAAACACTCAAAGGATGGCTAGCTACAGAAAGCTTTTCTCCGACAGGGCTCAATGGTAGTTGGAGTACTTCCCGTGAACTGGCTTTTTACCCAAATGTAAAATTTGAGGGTATTGCTTTCCGATATAACGCAAAAACCGGTAAGGTAGTACTTTCAGCACATTATGAAGATCAAAGTGGATATGTTGCAGCTAAAATCTATCTGGCACAAATAACTCCCAAAGGCGAGCTCGAAGTAGGCACTATGGAACGACCATTGGGCTATGACTCTAGAGATCAATCTCTTTTCATTGATGATGACGGTACAGCTTATCTCCTTTCAGCTACAAATATGAACAGAGATATAAACATCTATAAGCTAGACCCTTCATGGACTAAGCCTGTTTTATTAGTTAATACAATATGTAAAGGACTACATCGGGAAACTCCTGCAATCATCAAAAAAGACGGAGAATATTATTTCTTCAGTTCAAAGGCTTCCGGATGGTATCCGAGTCAAACCATGTATACATCTGCCGCTGATTTAGGAGGCGAATGGACACCTATGAGAGAAATTGGCAATAATTCTACTTTTGATGCACAGTTTAACAGAATCAGTACAGTTGGAAAAACCTGCGGAGTATGGAGTTACCACTGGGGAGCGCAACGAAAATATAAAACTCCGGCTGGCAATTTCCCGAGAATTTCAATAGCCGCATTTAACAAAGGATATGCTTCGATGGATTATTACAGATACCTGGAATTTAGTGACAAATATGGTATTATCCCTGTTCAGAACGGTAAAAACCTGACATTAAATGTACCGGTGACAGCCGCTGTCCCAGGAGCGAGAGGAATTAAAGCTGATTGTATCACGGATGGAGCTTGTACTGAATCTTCTACTTATTTCCAGAAAAGTTCAAATGCTGCTACAGGTTCTCCTTATATGTTTACCATAGATATGCAGAAAGAAGCCGTGATTTCTGAGATTAATCTTTCGACAAGATTGGTTAACGGTTCCGAGGCTGCCTACAAATATACCATTGAAGGAAGCCGGGATGGAAAAAGTTATAAAATGCTCGTAGACGGCAAATTAAACTGGCAGGTAGGATTTCTAATTCTGAATATTGAAGATCCGTCGCTCTACAGATATTTACGGCTCCGCGTATACGGTGTTGTCAATGTACATAAAAACAATTCTGCAATGTGGGCAGATGGCATTTATGAATTTGCTGCTTACGGAAAACCACAATAAATAAGAAAGCAAAGTGTATTAGAAAAAGCCAGTTAACTATTTAAATGTTGACTGGCTTTTCATTTTGCATCGATCACAAAAAGTTACCCTATTAAGCTTTCTGTATTTAACGATTCCATTATTCGTTAATATATACCATTTTGTACAAGCAAATAATAAACTAAAGCCCAATCCTGATCATTTGCATATGGATCGTAGAATCCGCCCTTTACTCCGTTAACCTTATTTGGATAAATATAGGCGCAAGAAGCTTTTCCATCTTCAAAGAATAAACACAGATTATTTCTCACAATATTCTCTGCACGCTCTTTATATGAATGATCTCCCGTACATTGCGAATAAAGATAAAAAGCAGCTCCTGACAATGTACTCCAATAGTGTGGAAAAGTATCTCCCCACATTTCCCGCTTACCAAACCAATAACCATCCCAATGACGAACAGCTATTTCATTCAAATGATAACTGGGTTGTTTGCCATTGAAAGCTTCCAATACAGGCATTTGAATCTTTGCCCCATCCAAATATTTCTGCCTTCCGGTTTCCATATAAAGTTGAAGCAAGAACATGACTGATGGAGCTACAATGGCTTGTTCGTAGTTTACTTCACTAGCCGGATAATTCAAACCATTTTTCAAAAAAGTATCACCAACCGCAATATAATCATTCTCCAACTCTTGATATTCTCTTTGCATATCAGCATTTTTTAAAGTTTGCAGTCCTAAGCGAACCGGTATACCTATGGCATAAAAACCATGTCCGAACTGTTTGAACATAGACCGCAAAGTCATATAACCATGTTTAGCATATTGTTTGTCATTGGTTATTTTATACATCTGGAAATAAAAATCCGCTACCCATACATAATTGTACGCCCTGTTACGTCCCTTCTGATCGACTGAAGAGAAAGTCTTATAGTCAGCATCTTGCAATCTATTACGCAAAAAACTTGCATATCGCAATAAAGATGCCTTTACTTCAGCAACAGGATGCAATTGATAATACTTTGCTAAAAGTACCCCCATACCGACTCTTTCAGCACCTTCATCCCTGTCAACCGGATTACAGTTATGCGTATTATTCAGATATATTTCATTCTTTTCATTATCATAAACCATATAAGCATCTCTACGCGTATTCGAACTTTTCATCTGTTGATTTGCAACTATAAACTCTACTCGTTTTTTAATCAAATCATCCACACTACTAATCACCAAACAATTTGCATGAGTTTTTTTCCCTGTGCCATATAGTATATCAAAACGCACTTCTCCTAACTGATCCATTACTACTTCAGCATACCATGCTGTTCCTTGTTTTTTCATAGGAATAGTGACATCATTCTTTTTAAGCATACAGCCTTTTACCATCTGCCCACCTGATATTTTCACAAGGGCAGTTTCTCCTTTCTCAAATACATACTTGTTGCAAGATACCCAAACACTCTCTCTTTCCAATAACTTTTGACGAAAATCATCTTCACCTTTATGCGAAAAGATATACCACGAAAATACTTGTTCATCACCCGGCATCAATTTCATATCCGGAAGATTCAAAGAAATAATTCCCCTTGTATGAGAGTTACCCTTATTTCTATCACGCTCTGATATTTCATAACTTTTAATTTCGCCTTCCCTCAAAACCAGTCCCAAATGTGGAGCATATCCCCCATACGTATCGCGTTTACATAAGCTGCATTATCACCCTCCCATATATGAGCATTAGCCCGCATATTTATACAAGTTTGTGCCCCTGGATAGTTATCATTGAATGGAGTATAGATGCCTATATCCGATAAAAGTATTTCCTCTGTTCCATCATTTTGGAAAGTATACTCTTCTATTAAATCTTCTCCTCTCATACTCCTTTCTACAAGGATACATATATCTCCAACTCGATAAGTAACTTCTCTCCCATCCTGCTTTATACTGGCAGGAAGATTCCAAAACAACTTGTTTTTCTGATTTCTTCTCACCTCAGTGAAATAGCCAAGTCCCCAACCATAATTCTCCTTTATCCAAGGATATTGGCTACCATCTGTTGCTATCAGCCAATTCATATTCTGTTTATCATTATCAATATTCATTGATTGTATGGCTCCAGTTTTCGAATTCACTGTAAAGTTTACTTTTTGGGCTTTAACAGAAATACATATTACTGTCAACAACCCAATACCACAAAGCTTTAAAAAAGGATTCTTTACTTTTCCCATTGACATCATCCTATTTTTCTTAAAACAGGGCTTACTTCTTTTAGATAAATCTAAATCCATTGTTTTTCATTTAATTAATTATAGCTATTAAAAATCTTATTTCCAAGTAATTATTCAAAGATAATTCTTTTCAAAAGGGAAAAAGTACTATAATCATTCAAAAGGGAACAGTAATAAATAAAATACCTCATCCTTGTCGAGGCAATTCCCCGTTTGACTAAATTTCATTCAAATCTGTTCAATTTTAATTCAATATTTCAAAATCCGGTTGATTAATCAATTGTATATCCAAGCAGGATACACTTAGAGAGCAAATAGTAAAAAGAAAAAATTCAATCCATTTATTCGCTAGAATCAAAGAAAGTCCCTATCTTTACCCCAAGTAATTTTTATTATTCACCATTAAATGTAAATATTATGGCAAGTAGAAGAGAACTTAAAAAGAACGTAAACTATATCGCAGGAGAATTATTCACCGAGTGCTTAATCAATAGTATGTTTATCCCTGGTACTGACAAGGCTAAAGCTGATGAACTGATGGCTGAAGTTTTAAGAATGCAGGATGAATTTGTCAGCCGCATCAGCCATACAGAGCCGGGCAATGTGAAAGGCTTTTATAAGAAATTCCGAGTAGATTTCAATGCAAAAGTTAACGAGATTATTGAGGCCATCGGGAAATTGAATTAAAGATCAGAATGAAGAAAGCAATTTATAGCTTTATCTATTACCGCCTGTTAGGGTGGAAGACAAACGTTACGGTACCTAATTATGATAAATGCGTGATATGTGCCGCACCACACACAACGAACCTTGATTTATTTATTGGAAAACTGTTTTATGGAGCATTAGGCCGTAAAACAAGTTTCATGATGAAAAAAGACTGGTTCTTTTTTCCGTTAGGAATTATTTTTAAAGCTGTAGGCGGAATTCCCGTAGACCGTAGTCGGAAAACTTCGTTGGTCGACCAGATGGTTCATCATTTTGCTGAATGCAAAAAGTTTCATCTGGCTATCACACCCGAAGGAACCCGCAAGGCGAACCCGAACTGGAAAAAAGGGTTTTATTACATCGCTCTCAAGGCTCAAGTGCCTATCGTTCTGATCGGTATTGACTACAGTACAAAGACCATAACGTCCACTAAAGCAATTATGCCGACGGGAGATCTTAATAAAGATATGCGGGAAATCAAACTGTACTTCAAGGATTTCAAAGGAAAACATCCTGAGAATTTTGCACTTGGAGAACTTTAAGAATAAAGTAATAAGTAATAGGTATTAAGTATTAATCGTAGCTGCTGAAATGCTGCTCCGCATGGTATATTACCTATTACTTATTACCTATTACTTATTCCCTATTACTTAAAACAGGCATCATGGATTCGATTCGTATTTCCATAGTACAAACCGATATCGTTTGGGAAAACAAACAAGAAAATCTCCGTTTGCTCCACGAGAAGCTGCAAAGTCTCTGTGGAACAACGGAGATTGTTGTTTTACCGGAGATGTTTTCTACAGGATTCAGCATGCAAAGTGATATGCTGGCGGAAGCAAATTCCGGCGAAACGATTACAACACTGAAACAATGGGCTTCTTTGTTTCAAGTGGCCATCTGCGGGAGTTATATCACTGTAGACAACGGACGATATTACAATCGCGCCTTCTTTCTGACACCGGAAGGAGAAGAATTCTATTATGATAAACGCCATCTGTTTCGCATGGGACGTGAGGCAGAACATTTCTCGGCAGGCGATGAACGTCTGATTATCCCTTACCGTGGCTGGAATATCTGTCTGCTTGTATGCTACGATCTTCGTTTTCCGGTGTGGAGCCGGAACGTAGCCAATCAATATGACCTATTAATATATGTAGCAAACTGGCCTATCCCCCGCCGCCTGGCATGGGATACGCTGCTTCGTGCCCGTGCCCTTGAAAATCAGTGTTACGTGTGCGGGGTTAACAGAGTAGGTATAGACGGATATCGGCTGAAATACAACGGAGGAAGCAAAATCTATTCAGCGCTCGGAGAAGAAGCGGCTTCCGTGCCCGACGAAACGGAGGGCATAGCAACCGCTACGCTTCATCTGACCGCACTTCATCAGTTCAGAGAAAAGTTTCCGGTATGGAAAGATGCAGACGAATTCCAACTCCGCCATTCGTGATGAAACAAATGTTAAAAACGATTTGAAGGTGCAACAATACCTAGAAGTTAGTAGTTAATTATATAGACTTCTTTTGTATCTTTGTCGTGAAAATACAGTCGTAAGGACTCTAATCTTACATAACTTAATTAACAACTTTATGAAAACAAATCTTAGTTCTCAAATCACTCTCCACAGGGTCTCCCCCAGATACTACAGACCGGAGAATGCATTTGAAAAATCAGTCTTGACAAGACTCGAGAAAATACCTACAGACATTTATGAGTCTGTAGAAGAAGGGGCTAACTACATTGCTTGCGAAATAGCACAAACCATCCGCGAAAAACAGAAAGCAGGACGCTTTTGCGTACTAGCACTCCCCGGAGGTAACTCACCCAGCCATGTCTATTCGGAACTGATCCGCATGCATAAGGAAGAAGGACTGAGCTTCCGTAACGTGATCGTATTTAATATGTATGAATACTATCCGTTGACAGCCGATGCTATCAACAGCAACTTCAATGCTTTAAAAGAAATGTTGCTGGATCATGTCGATATTGACAAACAGAATATATTCACTCCCGATGGAACCATCGCCAAAGATACCATCTTTGAATATTGCCGTCTGTACGAACAGCGCATCGAAAGTTTCGGAGGTATTGACATTGCCCTGCTGGGTATCGGTCGTGTAGGTAATATCGCATTCAACGAACCGGGTTCACGTCTGAACTCTACCACACGTCTGATCTTATTGGACAATGCATCGCGCAACGAAGCATCCAAGATTTTCGGAACAATAGAAAATACTCCGATCAGTTCTATCACAATGGGAGTATCTACCATTCTTGGCGCTAAAAAGGTATATTTGCTGGCATGGGGGGAAAATAAGGCAGCAATGATCAAAGAATGTGTGGAAGGTCCGATTAGTGACACAATTCCTGCATCTTATCTGCAAACTCACAACAATGCTCATGTAGCGATCGACCTTTCGGCTTCCATGAACTTAACACGCATTCAACGTCCGTGGCTGGTAACATCCTGCGAGTGGAATGATAAACTGATCCGCAGCGCTATCGTATGGCTGTGCCAGTTGACAGGCAAACCGATTCTGAAGCTGACCAACAAGGACTACAACGAAAACGGTCTGAGCGAACTTCTGGCATTGTTTGGTTCTGCTTACAATGTAAATATCAAGATTTTCAACGACTTGCAGCATACCATCACCGGATGGCCGGGTGGCAAACCTAATGCTGACGATACTTATCGTCCGGAACGTGCCAAACCGTATCCGAAACGTGTGGTTATCTTCTCTCCGCATCCGGATGACGACGTTATCTCCATGGGTGGAACCCTCCGCCGCCTGGTAGAACAGAAGCATGAGGTACACGTAGCTTACGAAACTTCCGGTAACATTGCCGTAGGTGATGAGGAAGTGGTTCGTTTCATGCATTTCATTAACGGATTCAATCAGATTTTCAATAACAGCGAAGACTTGGTAATCAGCGAGAAATATGCAGAAATACGCAAATTCCTGAAAGAAAAGAAAGACGGTGATATGGACAGCCGTGACATTCTGACTATCAAAGGTTTGATTCGTCGTGGTGAAGCCCGTACCGCTTCTTCATACAATAATATTCCGCTAGATCGGGTACATTTCCTTGACTTGCCGTTCTATGAAACCGGTAAGATTCAGAAAAATCCGATTAGCGAGGCTGACGTAGAGATCGTACGTAACCTGCTTCGTGAAATAAAGCCTCATCAGATTTTCGTAGCCGGTGATTTGGCTGACCCACACGGTACACACCGTGTATGTACGGATGCCGTATTCGCTGCTGTCGATCTTGAAAAAGAAGAAGGAGCCAAATGGTTGAAAGACTGTCGTATCTGGATGTATCGTGGTGCGTGGGCTGAATGGGAAATTGAGAACATCGAAATGGCTGTGCCTATCAGTCCGGAAGAGCTTCGTGCAAAACGTAATTCTATCCTGAAGCATCAGTCGCAGATGGAAAGCGCTCCGTTCTTAGGTAATGACGAACGTCTGTTCTGGCAACGTAGCGAAGACCGTAACCGTGGCACAGCAACGTTGTATGATCAGTTAGGACTGGCATCGTATGAGGCAATGGAGGCATTTGTAGAATACATTCCTCTATAAGAAAGAAAATTCTTAATTAATAGAATATAAAACAATCAAAGAAGAGTGGGCAGTTCGATACTTCCCACTCTTTTTTTGTTTATTTTTGCAGGAGATTTTGCCACAGAATACAATGGACTTACATGAACGCGAGATTCATTTCGTATTCTCCTTCCAAAAGGGGAAATGCCATCAAGGGGAAAGTGGCGGACATAGATAATCATAGGATGCAACCTAAAGAGTGGAACGATGAAAAAAATAATAGTCTTTCTTCTGTGCCTGACAATGGGCACCAGTCTTCTCTTCGCTCAGGACATTGAGAGAAATATAAAAGAGCGGTTAACGGATTACTTTGCCAAATACACAGCGACAGCTAAAATCAGTACACCGAAACTGAACAGTTTCGATATTGATTATGACCGCAGAACCATTCAGATTTATGCTTCGGAAAGCTTCGCCTACCAGCCCTTTCTGCCGGAAACGGTAGAAACCATCTACAATCAGATGAAAGAACTGCTCCCCGGTCCGGTAAACTATTATCAGATCACCATTTATGCAGATGGAAAGCCCATTGAAGAATTAGTTCCCAACTTGTACAGAAGCAAGAAAAAGGATAAAGAACGAATGGCGCTGAACACCGAATACAAAGGTGCTCCATGGGTGAAAAACACTTCCCGCCCCAATGAGATATCCCGAGGATTGCAGGACCGGCATATTGCCCTCTGGCAAAGTCACGGTAATTATTATAAGAATGACAAAGGCGAATGGGGATGGCAGCGCCCCCGATTATTCTGCACCACAGAAGATATGTTCACTCAATCCTTCATTCTTCCATACGTCATTCCGATGTTGGAAAATGCCGGTGCCATTGTGTATACTCCTCGCGAACGGGACACACAAAAGAATGAAATCATTGTTGACAACGATACTCCGAATGCTTCCCTTTATTTGGAAGTAGGCAGTAAGAAAGCACGCTGGACGACTACTTCCGTGAAAGGATTCGCCCAGAAAAAAGCCATTTACAAAGATGGGGAAAACCCTTTCACTGACGGTACCAGCCGGTATATTCAAACAGAAAAGAAAAAAAAGAAGAATAAGGATCAGGCTTTTGCCGAATGGGTACCTACCCTGCCGGCAACCGGAAAATATGCGGTCTATGTTTCATATCAGACACTACCCAATAGCGTGAGCGATGCCAAATACCTCGTCTTTCATAATGGGGGTGTCACGGAATTTAAGGTCAATCAAAAAATAGGCGGCGGTACTTGGGTATATCTCGGAACTTTTGAGTTTGACAAAGGAAATAATGACTACGGCATGGTTGTACTGAGTAATGAAAGTAGCGAGCATGGCGTAGTGTGTGCAGATGCCGTACGCTTCGGAGGAGGAATGGGTAATATCTCACGCGGAGGAAAAATAAGCGGACTCCCCCGTTATCTGGAAGGAGCACGATATTCATCCCAGTGGGCCGGTATGCCATACGATGTATATGCCGGGCGTAAAGGAGAAAACGATTATACAGACGATATCAATACACGTTCCAATACAATCAACTATCTGTCGGGAGGCTCTGTCTATAATCCGGGACAAACGGGTTTAGGTGTACCTCTGGAAATGACTATGGCACTTCATAGTGACGCTGGATGCAGTAAAGACGATGAAATCATCGGTTCGCTCGGCATCTATACCACCGATTTCAATAATGGCAAACTAAATTCGGGAATGGACAGATATGCTTCACGTGATCTTGCGGATATCCTGCTGACTCAAATTCAGAAAGATATTCGTACGAACTACAATCTACCATGGACACGCCGCAGTATGTGGAACCGGAATTACAGTGAAACACGACTTCCTGCTACTCCTTCCACGATTATCGAATTGCTCTCTCATCAGAACTTTGCAGATATGCAGCTTGGTCATAATCCGAATTTCAAGTTTACCGTAGGACGTGCTATCTACAAAGGTATCCTGCAATTTATAAACAGTCAGCATGGCAAAGACTATGTAGTGCAACCTCTTCCGGTCAGCAACTTCGCTATCCATTTCGGAAAAAAGAAAAACACACTGGAACTTACCTGGAAAGGGGAAGACGATCCGCTGGAACCGACAGCCCGTCCACGGGAATATATGGTATATACACGCATCGGATACGGAGGATTCGACAACGGAACTCTGGTCAGCAAACCCTATTACAGTGTCAAAGTAGAACCGGGACTTGTCTATTCGTTCAAAGTGACAGCCGTAAACCGGGGAGGAGAAAGTTTTCCTTCTGAAATCCTTTCGGCTTATAAGGCAAAACGTGAACGAGAGAGAATCTTGATTATCAATGGATTCGACAGAATCAGCGGTCCGGCTGTCATTAACACACCGGACAAAGCCGGATTTGATCTGGAACAGGATCCGGGAGTGCCTTATTTATCCAATATCTCTTTTTGCGGGGCACAAAGCGGATTCAACCGTTCACAAGCTGGAAAAGAAGGAGAAGGCAGCCTGGGACATAGCGGCAGAGAGCTGGAAGGCATGGAGATAGCAGGAAATACGTTTGATTATCCTTTCATTCATGGGAAAGCCATTCAGGCAGCAGGGAAATACAGCTTTGTCTCGTGCAGCGACGAAGCGGTAGAGAATGGAATCGTCACTTTAGAAGATTACCCGATCGTAGACTATATACTCGGACTTGAAAAGGAAGACCCGATAGCCAAAGCATATTACAAAACATTCTCTTCACCGATGCAAAGACTGATTACAAGCTATTGCCAGTCAGGAGGTCATTTGTTCGTCAGCGGTGCGTATGTGGGAAGTGACATGAGCGGAACACAAGGGAACCGGGAGTTTACAGAGAAAGTTTTGAAATACGGTTATCAGAACAGTCTGACAGACAAAAGTTCCGGTCAAATCAATGGATTAGGACGCAGCATCACGATCCCCCGCCTGCCCAATGAGACCAGTTATGCTGTTACGGCACCGGACTGCATCGTTCCGGTAGCTCCCGCATTTCCAGTATTTACTTATGCACGTGGCAATCAGTCGGCAGGCATTGCTTACAAAGGAGCAGACTATCGCACCTTCGTACTCGGCTTTCCTTTCGAAAGCATTCAGTCGGAAACAGATCGCGCCAGCATTATGGCCGGGATACTAGGTTTCTTTACTCAGAAATAAAGTACTCACGGATATAAGATTTATTTTCTGAAAGCCCGGATAAAAATATCCGGGCTTTTTTAATTCGTTTTTCATTTTAAATTCTATCTTTGCTCCTAGTAATAACCCTTAAAACTAAAAAACGATGTATACTATACAAGCAAACCCCAGCGGTACACGCAGCATAGAGGTGTCCAGCGAAAATCTGAAAACAATCGAGAAATATGCCTTATTCCGCCATCTCATCGATAGTACCGGAATTGTAGACGAACCCGTACTGGATAAACTGAAACTAAATATTCGTTCCCTGATTGCCAGTCAGGAAGAGGACAGTAAAGAATTGCTGGATCTTTGCATAGATGTTATTTATCACAATAACATGAAAGCATTCGGCCTGCAACAACTCATCAAGCTCTATCTCACCTGGCTTTCCACTCAGGATGCGGAAGAGGAGGAAGAATAATGATTACGGTAGATACCTGCGGAACAACAGCTTACAGTCCTTTGATTCCTGCAATCAAAGCTATATGCGAGGCTCCTTTCGGTGAAACGCTCGAAATTATCATGAATCATGCAGATGCTTTCCAAGACTTAAAGGAATATCTTTCCGAGCAAAGCATCGGTTTTCGTGAAATCTATGACGGAGAGCAAATGACATTGCAATTTACAATCAATGAGAAGTTTTAAAAAAACATCTTAATGATTGAAGTTAAACATCCCAATGAATAAAAAAATCATTGGGATGTTTTTTATTATCCGTATCTTTGCGGCATGAAAGAATATCGATTGACCGATTGGTTACCTACCACCAAGAAAGAAGTGGAACTCCGCGGATGGGATGAACTGGATGTCATTCTTTTCAGCGGTGATGCTTACGTAGACCATCCCTCATTTGGCGCTGCCGTCATCGGACGTATCCTCGAAGCGGAAGGTTTGAAAGTTGCGATCATCCCCCAGCCCAACTGGCGTGATGACCTGCGTGACTTCAGAAAGCTGGGTCGTCCCCGATTATTCTTCGGCATCTCTGCCGGAAGTATGGACTCGATGGTTAACAAATACACTGCCAACAAGCGTCTGCGCAGTGAGGATGCGTACACTCCGGACGGCCGTCCGGATATGCGTCCGGAGTATCCTTCCATCGTATACAGTCAGATTCTAAAAAGACTCTATCCGGACGTTCCTGTTATATTAGGAAGTATTGAAGCGAGTTTGCGCCGTCTGAGTCATTATGATTACTGGCAGGATAAAGTTCAGAAAAGTATCTTATGCGATAGTGGCGCAGACTTGCTGATCTATGGTATGGGAGAAAAGCCGATTGTAGAACTAACCCGGAAAATGAAGGAACTGCTTCCTGCGGAGGATGCTTCATTGACAGCCGGTGAACTCAAGAAAATAGCGGGAACTATCCCTCAGACAGCCTATCTCTGCCGTGCGACAGAGTGGACTCCTGCCGCAGACGATATTCAGCTTTACTCACATGAAGAGTGTCTGGCTGACAAAAAGAAACAGGCCAGCAATTTCCGGCACATCGAAGAAGAATCCAATAAATATGCGGCTTCCCGTATCACACAAGAGGTAGATAATAAAGTGGTCGTTGTCAATCCTCCTTATCCTCCGATGAGCCAGGAAGAGCTTGACCATTCGTACGATCTGCCCTATACCCGCCTTCCCCATCCTAAATACAAAGGAAAGCGGATTCCCGCATATGATATGATAAAGTTCTCCGTCAACATCCATCGGGGATGCTTCGGCGGTTGTGCATTCTGCACCATTTCCGCACATCAGGGGAAGTTTATCGTCAGCCGCAGCAAGAAGTCTATCTTGAATGAAGTAAAGGAGGTGATGCAGTTGCCCGACTTCAAAGGGTATTTAAGTGACCTTGGAGGCCCTTCCGCCAATATGTATCAGATGAAGGGTAAAGATGAAGCAATATGCAAAAAGTGCAAACGCCCGTCATGTATTCATCCCAAAGTGTGCCCGAATCTTAATTCAGACCACCGCCCGTTATTGGATATATATAAAGCGGTAGATGCCATCCCCGGCATAAAAAAATCATTTATCGGCAGTGGAGTGCGCTACGACTTATTGCTCCATCAGAGTAAAGACGCCGCCACCAATCGCAGCACGGCTGAATACACACGCGAGTTGATTGTCAATCATGTGAGCGGACGATTGAAAGTAGCTCCAGAGCATACCAGCGACCGGGTGTTATCCATCATGCGCAAACCTTCATTCGAACAGTTTGAAACTTTCAAAAAAATATTCGACCGTATCAACCGGGAAGAGAATCTACGTCAGCAACTTATACCGTACTTTATCTCTTCGCACCCCGGCTGCAAGGAAGAAGACATGGCGGAACTGGCTGTTATCACCAAGCGGCTGGACTTTCATCTGGAGCAAGTGCAGGACTTTACCCCTACTCCGATGACTGTAGCCACCGAAGCATGGTACAGCGGATTTCATCCCTATACACTGGAACCTGTATTCAGTGCCAAAACACAACGGGAGAAACTGGCACAACGACAATTCTTCTTCTGGTATAAGCCGGAAGAACGAAAGAATATTCTGAATGAGTTAAGACGTATCGGCCGACAGGATCTGATAGACAAGTTATACGGAAAGAGAAACAAATGAAACCATTAAGATGGCTTCCCTATTGACTTTGCCTTTTAAATTTCGTATATTTGTAGAAACAAATCTGGAATCAAAAGCATGAAATGTACAAATATAAAGACATAAAGATATAATTTACATGTATGAGAGTACATTGTAAGGAATAAGAATGGGGTGAAGTCCACAAGGATTTCACCCCATTTTGTTTAATTAATTCCTCTCATTCCGAGGAATTTGGCAAAATATAGTTTATAATAAACTTGGGACCCGTTTATAATAAACGTCCTCACTATTTATTATAAACGTGATGCGGGTTTATAAAGCAACTTGTATAAGAAAGAGAAAACAAAAATCACAGACGACAGAAGAAAAGCATCAGACGCAAATATATTCACACATTTACAAAGAACAATATACTTTTACTAATGCCTTCCTGTTCTCTTTCCAATCATGATAAATAAATCATGGGGCAACCTTTTCAGAAAGAGGAGCCGAATTAAAATTTATATCCTTTGTCGGAGTGATGGTATTGGTAGCTAACTCATAAATGAAATACATGGAAAGAGCTGTAGAATATACAGCGAACTTAGTACTACCGGTTTTATTATAATATAATCTAAATGTACAAATATCAGTAGCTGAAATGAATGGTTCATATTTCAAATGCGAGTGAACAGGAAAAGCAATCATCGGCATTTGTTCTGTAGCTTCCACCGGAATAAGTCTGGAATGAAATTTCTTCCACGATTGAATTTCTCCTTCTTTATTAGCAATAAATAAGTAATCATTGCCGAAAGGTATGGCACGCCCTTTAGATACTCCTGAAATAGCATAGAATTTATATCCATCTGCAAATGGTATGAGATCCCAATTCAGAGGATAATTATCGTAGCGATAAATTGGATATTTTTCATGGTCAGCAAGTTCACTCCGTATCTTTTCTTTTATCTTAGCCAAAAGTATTTCCTGTTCTGTTAAGTTCCTGCGGGTAGTTACTTCCGAACATGGAGCTGATTCATTAAGAAAAGTTGCCTCATAGATACAATAAGACTGCTTATCAATAGCAACACATTTAATAGAATCGCCCTGGTGGTAAGTCAGAATATTCTGAATTGTTTCAATTAACCCCGGTTTGGCAAAGATCATATCAGTGAAATTCCAGGCAGCCGTTTCATATCTGTACAAAGTATTAGCTTCTTCTACAATAGAATCACATTTCTGTTTTAGTTCAGCTTCCGTATAACTCTCTTGCGAATACACCGTTAACCACGATGATAATAGGACGATCAATGTCAGCATGTTTTTCATATTCATTATTTTTTAGATTTTAAATGGCTCTTACTTGTTCTTATCTGTGTCTTTAGATCAAAGATAAGCATTTTTGAATATAAAAAACAAACATTGCTCTTATTATTTATCAATTAATGATCATCCAGTTCTTTCACCGGCAACGCTACAATCTCCTGCAACACACTAACGGCAGTTTCCACATTAGTCACATCCTTTATCAGCATACTCCGTCGGCCGTTCTGCTCACGCAGGTCACAGCGACGGGTATATTTCATCATGTAATCTATCATTTTGCCAAACGCCTGACTCTGATAGAACGGACTATCCGCATTGGAAACAAAGAATAGCGTCATACGTCCGCCCTTCAAGAAAACCTTCTCCACTCCCAGTCGCGCCGCCAAGCGACGGAGGGGAACGATGCGAAGCAATTCCTGCGTTTCCGGCGGAACAGGTCCGAAGCGGTCTTCCAGGCGGAAACGGAAGGCATCCACGTCTTTATCCAGCGTCAGTCCGTCCAGTTCGCGGTAAAGCAACATACGCTCGCTGCTGCCCGTCACATAGGTGGCCGGCAACAGAAGTTCAAGATCGCTTTCTATCTGACATTCGTCTACAAATTCTTCTCCACTGATCTGACCTTCTCCCTTTATTTCATCTGCATACAATTCTGCAAACTCATCATTCCTCAGTTCATGAACTGCTTCGGCAAGTATCTTCTGATACGTTTCGTACCCCAGATCGGCAATGAAGCCACTCTGTTCTGCTCCAAGCAGGTTTCCGGCTCCACGTATATCCAAATCCTGCATAGCGATATGGATGCCACTCCCCAAATCACTGAAGTTCTCAATCGCCTGCAAGCGTCGTTTTCCTTCTGCCGTCAGACTGCTCAACGGAGGCGCCAGCAGATAGCAGAAAGCCTTTTTGTTACTGCGTCCTACCCGTCCACGCATCTGATGGAGGTCACTCAGACCAAAGTTCTGCGCTTGGTTGATAATGATCGTATTGGCATTCGGAATATCGATACCGCTCTCTATGATAGTAGTCGCCAAAAGCACATCATAGTCATAATTGACAAAGTCAAAAATGATCTGTTCCAGTTGTGTGGGTTCCATCTGTCCATGCCCGATGGCAACACGGCAATCGGGAATATGACGTTCGATCATCACTTTCAGTTCCGGAAGGTTCGCAATCCGGTTGTTGACAAAGAAAACCTGACCGTTGCGGCTCATCTCAAAATTAATCGCGTCCGTAATCACTTCCTCATTGAAGGTATGTACTTCTGTCTGAATCGGATAGCGGTTAGGCGGAGGCGTAGAGATTACACTCAAGTCGCGGGCTCCCATCAGCGAGAACTGAAGCGTACGTGGAATCGGTGTGGCAGTCATGGTCAATGTATCCACATTCACCTTTAGCTGTCGCAGCTTCTCCTTCACAGAGACTCCGAATTTCTGCTCTTCATCAATGATCAGCAAGCCTAAATCTTTAAACTGAACATCTTTTCCTAAAATACGGTGGGTGCCGATAAGAATACTGACTTCTCCTTCCTTCAGTCCTTTCAATACGGCTTTGGACTGAGCTGCCGTACGGGCACGGCTCAAATATTCTACCCGGCAGGGCAGACCCTTCAAACGTTCGCGGAATGTCTGGAAATGCTGATAGGCAAGGACGGTCGTCGGCACAAGGACCGCCACCTGTTTATTATCGGCTACGGCTTTGAACGCTGCACGGATTGCTACTTCTGTCTTTCCAAAACCCACATCTCCGCACACCAAGCGATCCATCGGACGGTCGCTTTCCATATCGGCCTTCACCTCCATCGTTGCCTTACTTTGGTCGGGCGTATCTTCATAGATAAAGGAGGCTTCCAGTTCACGCTGCAAGAAGCTGTCGGGGCTGTAAGAGAAACCCTTTTCCTGACGGCGCTGCGAATATAGTTTAATGAGGTCGCGGGCAATATCTTTAATTTTCGCCTTCGTACGGTCTTTCAGTTTCTCCCAGGCACCGGTACCCAGTTTGTTCAGTCGCGGAGCTTCTCCGTCCTTACCTTTATATTTGGAAACTTTATGAAGGGAATGAATGGAAACGAACACGACATCCTCATTCTGAAAGACAAGTTTCAGCACTTCCTGCGTAGTATCTCCATTCGGAATGCGTACCAAACCGGAGAAACGACCGATACCATGATCCGTGTGAACCACATAATCACCCGGAGTAAACTGATTCAATTCTTTGAGGGACAGAGCGACCTTACCCGAACGGGCCTTGTCACTTTTCAAGTTGTACTTATGGAAACGGTCGAACAGCTGATGATCCGTAAAAATACACAGATGCAGCGTATGATCCACAAAGCCTTCATGTATCGTACGTACTACAGGAGTAAACTGAATCTTATCTCCCCGGTCTTCAAAAATGGCTCTGATACGGTCGGTCTGCTTGGTACTGTCGCTACAGATATAAAGTGAATATCCCTGTTCAAGGTAGTCCTTGAAAGAACCGGCCACCAGATCAAAGTTCTTATGAAAAATAGGTTGTACGGAAGTATGGAAAGAGATCTTTGCATCCGGCGTACCGGTCGGCTTATTCCCAAATTCCATCCGGCGGAAATCAAGAGCACGTACCGTAAATTCACTACCGTCAATCAGCTTGCCTTCCAGCGTAATACCTCCATTTTCTTCGGCTTCCTGCACGGCAATAGCCTGTGGCGTCAAAGCCTCATCGTGCACTACCTGGATACGCTCGCGCAACCAAAGAAAGTCACGCATCGCCAAAACGGTTTCTTTAGGAATGAAATCAAGAAAAGAAGTTGTCACATCTCCCGTCACTGCCAGGTCAGGGACTATAGCCACTCCCTCTTTCCTCTCACGGGACAACTGCGACTCTACTTCAAATGTACGGATACTCTCTACTTCGTCTCCGAAAAAGTCAATACGATAAGGATATTCCGAAGCAAACGAAAAGACGTCAATGATACTACCCCGAACGGCATATTGTCCCGGCTCGTACACATAATCCACATATTCGAAACCGTAGCTATGCAGCACGTCTGTGATAAAGGTCGTGTCCAGCTTCTCTCCCACATTCAGTTTCAAGGTCTTATCGCTCAACTCCTTGCGGGATACCACTTTCTCTGCCAGCGCATCCGGATAAGTAACGATGCACAAGCCTTCTTCTCCTTTCTGCAACCGGCTCAGTACTTCTGTACGCAGAATCTCGTTGGCCGCATCCTTTTGTCCGTACTTGATGGAACGGCGGAATGAAGACGGGAAGAAAAACACTTTCTCTGTTCCCAGCACTTGTGTCAGGTCATGATAAAAATAGCCCGCCTCTTCCAGGTCTCCCAGTACAAAGACAAACGGACACACATCTTGTTTCACCAATACAGAAGAGAAAAGAGAAGCGGAAGAAGCACATAAGCCCCCGCAAAAAATAGTTTGAACGGACGCATCCTTCAGCAGTCGTTCCATGACTGCCGTATTAGGATGAGCGGCATATTGTTGTTGCAACTCAGTTATTGTCATAGCTATAAAATTTCACCGCAAAAGTACGAAAAAAGAACCGGGATTGATATAGTCACACCGAAGTTTTCTTCTTCAAGATTGTTTCAAGCCTTGAAACTATTGGTTTCAAAGGTTGAAACTAAAAGTTTCAAGGCATGAAACCAATAGTTTCACACCGGGGAACAAATGCCAACACGTTAAATTATCCTTAGTCCCTTTATAACTAAAGGAAAAGCACTACATTTGTCTTAAAAATAGGACTTCTATGCAATTATCAGATAGCATCGTTATTATCCCGACCTATAATGAACGGGAGAACATAGAAAATATTATCCGTGCCGTTTTCGGCTTAGACAAAGTATTCCATATACTGGTTATAGAAGACGGATCTCCGGACGGCACTGCAAGCATTGTGAAAACTTTGCAACAGGAATTCCCCGAACGCCTCTTTATGATCGAGCGCAAAGGGAAGCTAGGATTGGGTACTGCTTACATCGCAGGATTCAAGTGGGCGTTGGAGCACGCATACGAATATATCTTCGAGATGGATGCCGATTTCAGCCATAACCCGAATGATCTGCCCCGTTTGTATGCGGCTTGTGCAAAAGAAGGAGGAGACGTATCTGTCGGCTCCCGTTATGTAAGCGGCGTGAATGTAGTCAACTGGCCGATGGGACGGGTGCTGATGTCTTATTTTGCCTCCAAGTATGTCCGCTTCATTACCGGTATTCCGGTGCATGATACGACTGCCGGATTTGTATGCTACCGCCGTCAGGTGCTGGAAACAATCGATCTGGATCATGTTCGCTTCAAAGGCTACGCTTTTCAGATCGAGATGAAGTTCACTGCTTACAAATGCGGATTCAAGATCATAGAAGTCCCCGTCATCTTCATTAACCGTGAGTTGGGAACCTCCAAGATGAACAGCAGTATCTTTGGAGAAGCCATATTCGGAGTGATCAAGTTAAAAATAAATAGTTGGTTCCATAAATTCCCGCAAAAGAAATGAAACGTATACTGATAAAAAACGCCGTAATTGTCAACGAAGGAAGAAAAGTTCCGGGATCTGTTGTTATTGAAGGTGAGAAGATTGCTGAGATCTTAGTTGACGGACAAGAGGCTGCCATGCCTTGTGACGAAACGATTGACGCATCCGGCTGTTATCTTTTGCCGGGGGCTATTGACGAGCACGTACATTTCCGCGATCCGGGGCTGACTCATAAAGCAGATATCACAACGGAAAGCCATGCCGCGGCAGCCGGAGGAGTTACCTCGATTATGGATATGCCGAACACAAATCCTCAGACCACAACTTTGGAGGCACTGAATGACAAACTGGCTTTGCTGGCGGAAAAATCATCTGTCAACTTCTCCTGTTATTTCGGAGCGACTAACAATAATTATCCGTTATTCAGTCAGCTGGACAAAAACCGGGTATGTGGAGTGAAGTTATTTATGGGTTCCAGTACGGGAAATATGCTGGTAGACCGGATGGCAAGTCTGCGCAACATCTTTGGAGGTACGGATTTACTGATTGCAGCACACTGTGAAGATCAGGGAATCATCAAAGAGAATACGGATAAATATAAAAAAGAATATGGTGACGATGTACCTTTGGCACTTCATCCGGTCATCCGCTCGGAAGAGGCTTGCTACCGTTCTTCCGCTTTGGCGGTACAATTGGCACGCGAGACCAATGCGCGTCTGCATATTATGCATATTTCTACTGCCAAAGAACTGAGTTTATTCTCCAAAGCACCTTTGGCAGAGAAGCGTATTACCGCCGAAGCGTGTGTGTCTCATCTAATTTTTACCGAAGAAGATTATCAGACCTTAGGAGCGCGCATCAAATGTAATCCTGCCATCAAAACGGCAGAAGACCGGAAGGCTTTGCAGGAGGCAGTCAACAGCGGTCTGATCGACGCTATTGCGACCGACCATGCTCCGCACTCCTTGAGCGAAAAAGAAGGGGGCGCATTAAAAGTCATGTCCGGCATGCCGACCATACAATTCTCTTTGGTCAGTATGCTCGAATTGGCAGACAAGGGTGCTTTCAGCATCGAAAAGGTAGTAGAGAAGATGTCCCATGCCCCTGCACAAATGTACGAGATACGCAATCGCGGATTTATCCGGAAAGGATATCAAGCGGATCTGGTTCTGGTTCGCCCCGACAGTGAGTGGACTGTTACCACAGACTGCATCCTGAGCAAATGTAAATGGAGCCCGCTGGAAGGTCATACTTTCCACTGGAAGGTAGAAAAAACATTTGTGAACGGTCATCTGTTATATAACAACGGAACCATTGACGAGAATTATCGTGGACAGGAGTTAAGATTCAGATAAACAGCAACTCGTCACTTATAAACATATGATTTTATCTTATAAGATACATAACGTCGCCCCCTACATCAATTGGATTTACTTTTTCCATGCATGGGGATTCCAACCTCGTTTCGCAGCGATCGCCAACATTCACGGTTGCGATGTCTGTCGTGCCTCGTGGCTGACTACTTTTCCGGAAGAAGACCGCAACAAGGCTTCCGAAGCTATGCAACTGTTTAAGGAAGCCAACCGGATGCTGGATTTACTTGACAAGGATTATGAAGTGAGAACTATCTTCAAACTTTGCAAAGCAAACTCGGACGGAGATAACCTGGTGATTGAAAAAGAAACCGATCAATTCCTAGTTTTCCCTTTGCTCCGCCAGCAGACGCCTAAACGGGACGGAAGTCCGTTCTTTTGTCTGAGTGACTTTATCCGTCCTCTTTCTTCCGGCATTCCGGATACAATAGGTGCCTTTGCTTCTTGCATAGATGCAGATATGGAAGGCCTGTACGAGCAAGATCCCTACAAGCATTTACTCGTCCAGACTCTTTCCGACCGTCTGGCAGAAGCTGCTACGGAAAAGATGCACGAATATGTACGCAAAGAAGCGTGGGGATACGCCAAAGATGAAATTCTGTCAATGCCCGATCTGTTGGTCGAGAAATATCAAGGGATTCGCCCTGCCGTAGGCTACCCGTCCCTGCCCGATCAATCCATCAATTTCCTGTTGGACGAACTGCTGGATATGAAACAGATAGGAATCACGCTGACCGAGAATGGTGCCATGTACCCTCATGCTTCGGTCTGCGGACTGATGTTTGCCCATCCGGCTGCCGAATACTTCTCTGTCGGAAAGATAGGAGAAGACCAGCTCGAAGACTATGCCCGCCGTCGGGGAAAAAGTACGGAGGAAATGCGAAAATTCCTGGCTGCCAATCTGCAATAACTTTCGTTTACTTGTGATTTTTCTCCTTTTCGCACGACTAACTAACCAGAAAAGTAACCCATTTAATTCATGAGAGAACGAACAACAGAGGCAACCAACCCTATTGAACAGGAGTTCTTATCGGTCATCCGCGAATATGAACGGGTGATCTACAAGGTATGTTACTTATATACCAATCCTAACGCCCCGCTCAATGACCTCTATCAGGATGTGATACTCAACCTCTGGAAAGCCTATCCCAAGTTCAGAAGAGAATGCAAAATGTCCACATGGATTTACCGCATCGCCCTGAACACGTGTATCAGCTTTTTCCGCAAAGAAAAGAATGTACCGGAAATCGTTACCCTCACCCGCGAAGCGGACTGGATAATAGAGGAACATGACCCGATCCACGAAATGCTGAGGCAACTTTATCAAATGATCAATCAACTGGGACAACTCGACAAATCAATTATCCTGCTTTATCTTGAAGATAAAAGTTACGAAGATATTGCGGAGATCACCGGACTGACGGTGACAAATGTGGCTACCAAACTGAGCCGTATCAAAGACAAACTAAAAAAAATGAAAAAGGAGTAATCATATATGGAACTGGAAGAACTGAAAAAATCATGGAATGCCCTGGATGAGCACTTAAAAGATAAGGAGCTGATCAAAGAGGAAGAACTTGGCAAACTGATAGGACATGCAGACAAAGGTATCCATGCCATTGCCCGGCTGAATATCAAACTCATCCTGATTTCTTTGCCGGTATTGGTCTTATTCCTGCTGGAAGTCCTGTTGCACGGCAGACTGAATCCGATCTATATCATTATCATTCTATCGTGGATTCCCGCACTATACTGGGACATCACCACCACCCGTTTTCTACAACAGACGAAAGTGGACGAAATGCCTCTGATAGAAGTGATCAGCCGTGTCAACCGTATCCATCGGTGGATGATCCGGGAACGTCTGATTGCCACTGCTTTCCTCCTTATACTGGCGGTACTCTCATTTATTTATTGGCAGATATGGCAATATGGGATAGCCATCATTCTATTTTTTATCCTGCTTTGGGGAGCTGGCCTGGGGCTGATCTTGTGGATTTATCGCAAGAAATTCCTGAACCGTATTCAGGAAATCAAGAAGAACCTGGACGAACTTAAAATCATAGACAGTTGACCAGAGTCAGCTGCTTCGCCTATTTCAACTAAAAATTTAATATCCGTGCTGTTATGTTGCAACGCCTATTTATATTTTTACTTATTTTCCTTATTCTACCGGACATTTATCTGTATCTCAGATTTATCGTTCATCTGACGGCAAAACGCTGGCTGAGAATCCTCTACTGGCTGCCTGCTTTCCTGCTATCCGCAGGATTACTTTATCTGGTTTACTTCTCCAATAACGCCTTTGCCGAACGCCATACACAGGCTATTGGATGGTTTTCCATCTTTTTCTTCCTGTTTACGGCTCCTAAACTATTGCTGTCTCTCTGCACGATTATCGGGGTACCTTTCCACAAATGGCTACGGTGGCCCCGAACTCCCTTTATCTGTACCGGACTGACATTAGCCGTGATTTCTATCGTAATGATCATCTACGGGTCTTTTATCGGACGCACGCAGTTTGACGTCAAAGAGGTAACTTATTCCTCGCCCAAGCTTCCATCGGCTTTCGATGGATACCGTATTGTTCAGCTGTCGGATATTCACATCGGAAGTTGGCAGGGAAATGCTTCCGCTATTCAGAAGTTAGTAAAACTGGTGAATGAGCAACAGGCCGATCTTATCGTCTTTACCGGTGATCTGGTTAATCATCGTGCAGTCGAACTGAATGATTTTCAAGATATACTGGCCGGACTGAAAGCCAAAGATGGAGTCTACTCCATTTTAGGGAATCATGATTACGGTCCTTATTTCCACTGGAAAAGCAAAGATGAGCAAGATGATAATCTGAACGATCTTCTGCAAAGACAAGCCGCTATGGGCTGGAAGTTATTGAATAATTCTCATACGATTCTGATTCAGGGCAGCGACAGTATCGCCCTTATTGGAGTTGAAAACGAAGGAGAACCGCCTTTCTCCCAATATGCTGATCTCCCCGAAGCGATGCGGGGAACCGAAGGAATGTTCCAGATACTTTTAAGCCATAACCCTACCCACTGGAGACGGGAAGTACTTCCACAAACATACATCGATTTAATGCTGGCAGGGCATACCCACGCCATGCAGTTAAAATTCGGTAATCATTCTCCTTCCTCTTACATCTATCCCGAATGGAGCGGGATGTATCTGGAAGGAACACGTGGTTTGTACGTAAATGAAGGCATCGGCTATGTCGGACTTCCTTTCCGCTTCGGTGCATGGCCGGAAATAACGGTGCTTACCCTACGACAGTAAGCACGCTTTTTCCATTGATCTTCTTATGTACCTGCACCTGAACTGAAATACGTTCACTCATTTCCTGTACATGGGAAATGACTCCGATTTTCCGTCCCTGCATCTGTAGCTGCTCCAAAGCTTCCATGGCTGTTCTCAGACTGTCAGCATCCAACGAGCCGAATCCTTCGTCGATAAACAGGGATTCTACTTTCAGATTATTGCTCGAAAGCGAAGATAAGCCCAATGCAAGTGCCAGTGAAATCAGGAAAGATTCACCTCCCGAAAGCGAATATACCGTACGTATCTCATCACACATATCGCAATCAATCACCTGAAGCGCCAGTGTATCGGGGACTTGCTGTAACTTATACCGCTTGGAAAGATAAGCCAAATGTTTGTTGGCATGGAGCAATAACAGATTTAAAGTATAACTTTGGGCTATGACTTTAAATTTCGCACCGTCGGCACTACCAATCAATTTATTCAATTTAGCCCAACGTACGGCAACTGCCTGCTTTTCGGTAAGCTCCTTGGTTATCTGCTCAAAGATTGTTTTATTCTTTGCCTGCTGCAACAGACGTGCCTCCGCAATCGACAGCGCACGTTCCGTATTAAGATTATCTTCCTGTTGTTTCGCTATAGTCTGAGGAAGCTGATCCGGAAGTTCGATACCTTTCTGTTGCTCCCGAAGTTCTTCAATGACAACGGACAATTGTTTCATTTCTCCCTGCAGACCGGAAAGATGATTTTGTACTCCCTCCACTTGTTTACGAGCCTTTTCCAACGCCTCATTCAATTCTTTTTCTCTTCGGGCAACAGCAGCCTCAGCTTCGTCCGCACTCTTCCCTTTTAATAACAAAGAACGTTCCTGTCGGAGTGCATCCAACGCTTTAGCGATCACTTCGAATCTTTGTTGCTCATCAATAGCTGCTTTCTGTAAAATAGCCGACTGTTCTTTAGCGGCTGATACCTTTTGCGCAGCCAAACGACACTGCGAGACATTCTCACGCAGAGCATCACAGTATGTCCGCAATTTCTTTATTTTCTCATCGTTCTGCTGCCATTCCGCATACAGATGCTGATAAGCTGAAATACGTTCCGCCAACTCATTTAACCGATTCTGTATCTGATCTTCCTCTCCAGCCGGCAATCCTTCTTGTTGCAAAACGGACAACTGTTCTTTTATCTGTACCTCAGTTGCTCTTTGATGGGTTAAGTCTCGTTGCAGGGCAATGCTGCGATTATTTATCTGCTGATAAGCAGACACTGCGGTATTATATTCCTGTTCCATATTCCGGTAAAGAGTATCCACTACCTCTTGTTCCCGATGATAAGGATGTGTCGTACTTCCACAAACCGGACAAGCCTCCCCTTCCTGCAACTGCTGACGCAATGCTTTCACATCCTTTCCTACCGCCATACGGGCATTTTCATAAAGCCGCTGCAAGGCTTTAACTACAGTATCCTGCTCTGCCAACTGCTGTGTACAAACAGTCACTTCCTTTTCCAGTTTCTCTATATCCTGCTTCGACTTCGATTGTTCTTCAGTCAATTTCTTTATATTCTGCAAGCGCGTCAGTTCTTTTTGAATCTTACCCTGCTCATCTACCAAAGAAGGATAACCGAAAGAATTTAACCGGCCAAGGCGTTCTTCATTCACTTTTGTCCATGTTTCCAATGTATCCTTTTCCTCGTTAAGGATGACTTCAATCTGTTCCAGCTGCAGTGACTCCACATCTGTACGATTCAACAGACGACTCAAAGAATGATAGGAGATCCGTAACTGCTCTATCGCAGATGCAGATTTCTTCTCCTGATCCGCCACCTGCTGACGGGCAGCCTGCAAAATTTGTTGAGACTGTATATACCCCGCCTGCTGCGACTGTATTTGTACATCTAGCTGACGTGCCTTTTTCAAATCCGGCTGTATCGCTTCCCACTGCGCTTTAAAATGAATCAGTCCTTCTTCCTGAACAACCAAAGCATCCTGTAGATTCTTTTGTTTATTCAGTTCCTCCTGCTCTTCCTGCTGCTTTTTCACCCAAAGAGCTTCCTGCATTTTCAATGAACGGACCACATTCAATTGCGCATTCAGTTCTGCCAGCAATTTAATCCCTGCCGCACGTTTCTCAACCAACTGTTCTTTCTCATTCTGCAAGGTTAAAAGTTCTTCCTCCGGCAACAACTCAATCACACTCATCTTACTTTGAATCATCGTCACCTCTTCTTGTGCAGCCTTATTCCGGGCAAAAATCTCCTGAGAGATGCGGGAATAAACACCTGTTCCCGTCAACTTCTCCAGTAGTTCCGCTTTCGCCGCCCCTCTGGATTTCAGAAAAGTTGCAAAGTCGTTTTGTGCCAGCAATACGGTACGGGTAAATTGCTCATACGTCAAACCGACCAACTCTACCAACTGTGCCAGCAATTCTTTCTTCGTTCCCTGAAATTCTTTTTCCGTATCCAAATCTTTCACCTCCAGCACTTGAGGCTGTAAAGAACCGCTCGCCTTATTCCTTGTCCGTCTGACCGACCACCGGGAACGATATCGATGTCCGTCCACTCCTTGAAAATCGACCTCCGCATATCCGTCACTCGTCCCCCGACGAAGCAGATTTCTCACATCCGACTGATTGATCTGGTTATCTCCCACATCTGCCAGATTGATACTCTCCACCGAAGCCGCAAAACGAGGAGCCTTGTCATATAATGCCAGACACAGAGCATCCAACAAAGTCGACTTTCCCGCTCCTGTAGCACCGGAAATTGCAAATATACCAGCCGAAGATAACGGTTCCATCGTAAAATCTATTTCAACACTGCCTTCTATCGAAGTCAGATTCTTCAATCTTATTGCTATAATTTTCATTCTCCCTCCTCCTCTTCTTTACGAGTTGCGGAAATATATGCTTCCTGGAATAAATCAGTCAGGTCGGCAGGCATTTCCGCCTGATAAACCTTTTCGAATGCAGATTGCGCAATCTGCAACGGAGACATTTCCTGCAATCCCTTTTTCCAGCCATCAACCTCCTTTTCCACTCTTTCTTCCTGACGATAAGCAGAAACGATACGTGCCAGACGATATTTCTTACCAGCCAATGCCTCTTCTATTTCCTGACGAAGCATAGGTTCCGGTTCTTCAAGCAAAACCTTGACTTCCAGATAAGGAGCTTCTCCATCCACCTCCGGTAAATCTCTTAATATTTCTATTATTTTTTCCGGTGAAGCAGCCTCTCCACCCGGCACACTGATAAGAGGTATGGATTGTGGACACTCTATCCTTCTGATATCAACCGCACAGCCTTCATCTAAAATCACCATCACCACCCCGTGATGATAATGCTTCTCGGCAAAAGACATAGGAATCGGACTTCCGGCATATCTTACATTCTCCCTGCCGGATACCCGCTGTGCTTTATGGATATGTCCTAAAGCCGTATACGCTATCTTTTCCGAAAAAGTATCGGGTGATACACATTCCAAACCACCAATCACTGTCCGTTCGCTATAATCCTTCTCGGCAATCTCTGATCCGGTAGCCTGTAAATGACCGACAGCGAGAATAGCCTGATTCGTTTTCCGGCGTGCCCACAACCTTTGTAAAAGTCGCGCGTAAAGTTCGCGAACTCCTTCCATATATGGGTTCCCTTCTGTCTCCACTACCGGATAATCTCCCTGCCGCAAAAAAGGAACAGCCATACAAAGTACTTCTACTTCCCCTTCTCTATTCTTCAATTCTATTGTCAAATGATCATAGTCAATCTCTCCGCCCTCCAATTTGCGCACTACCCCTCTGACTTCCGTCCGCATCGCCTGCAACAAAGGCAGAGGAGCTTCCAAACGCGCCGCAGAGTCATGATTACCGGCAACAATCACAATTTGCAGTTTCGGATTCTCCGCAGTCACCCGATAAATAAACTCATAATATATGCGCTGAGACGCAGCAGAAGGATTGGAAACATCAAACACGTCTCCGGCTATAACCAATGCATCAATCTCGTTTTGTCGGATTTCTTCGGCCAGCCAATCAAGAAAAGCCTTATGTTCTTCCGCGCGGTCGTAACCAAAAAATGTCTGTCCTAAATGCCAATCGGCAGTATGTAGTATACGTATCATATCATTATCTGTCTATAACAGAAGACAAAAATAACATAATCGCAAAGATTATGTTGTATCCTACTGCTTTTTTTACCAATAATCATGTATCTTTGCATATATATAAAAATAAACTCCCCATGAAGATACTATATTATATTTATCAAATTTGTATTGCTTTACCTATCCTATTGGTATTGACTATTCTTACAGCGATTGTCACCATTGTAGGCTCTTTACTAGGAGGAGCTCATTTCTGGGGATACTATCCGGGCAAAATATGGTCACAACTCATCTGTCTTTTTCTGTTGATTCCTGTAAAGATTCACGGTCGTGAAAAATTACACGGGAAGACCTCTTATATCTTTGTGCCGAATCATCAGGGATCCTTCGATATTTTTCTTATTTATGGATTCATCGGAAGAAATTTCAAGTGGATGATGAAAAAAAGCCTGCGTAAGATACCATTTGTAGGAAAAGCATGTGAAAGTGCAGGACACATTTTTGTAGACCGGTCCGGTCCCAAAAAAGTACTGGAGACCATTCGGCAAGCAAAAGATTCGCTGAAAGACGGGGTATCCTTAGTCGTTTTTCCCGAAGGAGCACGTACTTTCACCGGACACATGGGATATTTCAAAAAAGGGGCGTTTCAATTGGCAGATGACTTGCAGCTGGCAGTTGTTCCCGTTACAATCGACGGTTCTTTTGAAATCCTGCCACGTACAGGCAAATGGATACATCGCCATCGCATGATTCTGACCATTCATGACCCTATTCCTCCTAAAGGAAAAGGTATGGAAAACATAAAAGCTACTATGGCAGAGGCTTATGCTGCTGTTGAGAGTGCACTTCCTGAAAAGCATAAAGGAATGATCACAAACGAAGACCAGGATCGGTAAGAAACGAAATGCGGGGATACTCACGCACCCCCGCATACCTAACCAGTCTTTATGCATTAATCTATTAAATCAAAAAGTCTATATATTATGTAGAAATCTTATTGTCTGGTTAGACATCATTTGCAATTCCTGGAATGTCAAAGCAAATCCTCTTCTTATTTCTTCTTCTAATCGCTCTAAAGAGAAGTACTCTGCTTTTATTCCATTGATTTTGCCTCTAAAATAATTATTGTATTGTTCATGCAATGTATCTGGAGTAACTAAACCTCCAAAACCATATTCCCCCACTACAATAACCGGTTTTCGTTGTAATACCCCTTCATAGGCTATACCCCTTGCGCCAATGATAAGCCCAGCCTCATTTACAGCTTCACTTATCTCCTCGTCAGAAAAGATATATCTCACCTGATACTCTTGTATTGTATCTAATAGAATACTTACTCTCAATTTTGCACGGGGACAATCAATCCCGACTGCAATAGAAGAATTATATTCAATAGATTGCTGTTTGTCACCTTCCCAAGTGCCAATAGCAACTGTATGATGACTATTCATTATATAAAAGTTAAGGTCTAGTTCCTTATTTACTCTATTACTAGTTCTCCGTATACGTATCCGCCTCCGGCGACTTTAAATTCTAGTTTATAAACGCCCGGAGCCCATCCTTCTATAGAGAAAGAAGTTGTTTGTCCAGGAGCCGTTACCTGACAGACTTCCTGTACTTGTCCATCCACTAGTATTTTCACTTCGCCCAAAGGAACTGTGAAAATGATTTCTACAATATTATCATCTGTAGAAACAGACGCACTAATAGGTATTACAGGAATAGAACGACTTGTCGTAGTCGGAACTTCTCCTTTTAACACAAGAGGCAGTTTTCTCTCTACCCGTTCTGTACTCTCAATAGCGATCATATTCCCTGCAATAAATAATGCAGCTAGAAAAGATAAAATAAAACGTACTTTCATAATTATATTGCTTTTTTGTTTCGCCAAAAGTACGGTATGTATTCGAAAAAACAAAAAAATCAACCCGGACAAATTACAAGAGGTTAATGAAAAGTAACAACCTATTAATCAACATATTATTAATTATCAATTTAACATTTACCCGGACAATCCATTTTTTATTTCTCAGAATTCCTTCAAAAAAAGGTCCAAATCATCTTGCGGAGAAATGCCTAATCGACCTTTAAGCCTGCCTTTTGCCCTCGTTACAGAATCAGAAGTAGTATGAAAGATACAACTTAGCTCTTCGTGACTCAAACCAAATTTAAGAAAACAGCAAATCTCAAGATCATGTTTAGTAAGAGTTGGAGCTCTTTCCAATAAACGACTAACATAATTCCAATAAATCAAATCAAACAGACTAAATAACTTCTGACGCTCTTCATTAGAAAGTTTTCCTCTTAAGGTCCCCTCTTTTATTGCCAATAGAAGCCGAAATGCATGTATAAATGAGCCTGAAGATATGCCAACATTTAATTCACCCCCCAGTTCTTTCAGATGTTCCGACAAAGTTTTATTCTGCATGGTTAAAAGAACAATCTTTCCATTGAGTTCTCCTACTTTAGTACGATTTTCTTCTAACATCAGATTTTCCTTTAACACCTGATCTTTTGATATTTGAATATCCTCTATTTCCTGCTGGTATCGTTCTATTTCTTCTTCATTCTCTTGAATCTGTAATTCAATCTCGGCTATTTTCTTTTTGTTATTCCGATTTTTATAATAATAATAACACATACATGCAACAACAAATAAAAAAGCAATCGTACCCCACAGAATAAAGTTCGTATATCGTACTTTCATTTGCAAATTATCATTCCGTAGTTTTTCATTCTCATATTTTTTCTGTAAACTTGCTATTAACTCTCGTGAGTTAAGCTCCTCCATAGCATTAGTTATGGAATCTGCTAATTCATGATAAACTATTGCCTCTTCAAAATTATCAATGTCTTTTTCCAAGAAATATAAACAATCGTATGCACTAATCTGCGTATATGCTTTAGAAGAGTTCGCACTCATTATTAAATATTTTCTAGCATTTTCTGTCTGCCCCATTTGCATATATAAATATCCTAAAGACAAACATTCCATATATTTCTTTTCTTCATCTGTTTCTTTTTCATAAGCAGCTAAGAAATAACGTTCTGCTTCTGATAAATTTTGCATAGAGCGATACAATATACCTAATTCATGCAATATTGTAATTTCAGATAAATAATTCTTCTGTACTGCTATTTCTAATGCGTTATTATAATATAAGGAACAGCTATCCCATTCAGACTTAAACAAATAAACTCTAGCAATATTCAAACTAGCACTAATAACCGAAAGAGAATCCTTTAACTGCTTATATGTAGTAAGTGCTTCCCTAAAATTCGTCAAAGCATCATCGTACAAGTCCTGTTTTCGATTTATCATACCAACCTCTTCTGCTATCAATGCCAACATTTTATGATCCTTAGTTCTCTCATAAACATCTTTTGCCGCAAGAAAAGATTTCAAGGCTTCTTCCTCCTTATCCAATTCAAGCATAACTCTTCCATGATAAAATAGAGCCTTTGCATACATTATTGGGGAGGTCTGAGTTATTGTATAGTAATTCAGAGCTAATGCAATCAACGAATCCGAACTAAACTTCATATAGTTCTTATCCATTGCCTGCGTCATCAGAAGAGCATAAGTCGCTTGTGACTCACCCCACAATTTTTCAGGATCATGAATACCTTTTAATAGGTTTAGAGCACTATCCGGACATAGATCCATACACTTTTCCACTTTTGAAAAAGTCATGTTGAGAGCGTCCGTATCTCTATGACAGGAAACTGCCAAAAAAGAAAGAATAAAGAAAAAAGCAATACGAATAGAAAAGGACGTTTTCATCTTATCTTGAGTTTTATGCAAAAATACGCAAAAAACTCAAGATTTATTTCTTCGAACCTACATTTTGTTGCATCCGTTGATGCTCTTCTATCAATTGCATGTTCTCTTTGGCCTTCGTCAAGAACTCTCGCACCATCTTATTACTCTTAAAAGAATAGGGAGCATCCTTTATTATATCATCTATTTGTGGAGTCATAATAGGATATGGCAAAGAGCTGCAAAGCATTATAAATACATTAGGTCCTAATACATTTTCATAATTATCCGAGATGAAAGTCTTGACATATTGATTCATCGCTTTCATCAGTGAATCTCCTTCTGCAAGTAACTGTTCATGAACTTCTTCCAGATCAGCGCCATCCATCACCATACGGGTTTCTTTTCTTTCCAGTTCACCGATGCTTTCTTCCATTGCATTCTTCTTTGCAATAAAGTCATACAATGCTGTGTTCAAAGGAGTTCCAACCGCTTTAAGGTCGGTATTGCTAATGGTAATAACGATCTTGCCACTTTCCAACACAACCGGCATGACACTTTCGTCATCCATATAAAGTGTTGTCATTTGTACAGAATCGATTTTCCCTTTCATTGAAAATGATCCATGCACTACTTCAGCCGAGTCCAGTTTTGTCCATTCTCCATCCCTCAAAGTCTTCAGATATAACATTTTTCCATCCAGACCATTTACTGAAGATGTTCCTTCTATCTTATACTTATGAGTACACGAAGCTAGAAAGGGAAGCAAAAGCACAAAAGGCAAAATCTTATTCACGTTCATTGTTTCATTAAATTCTGGGTACAAAGGTACAACTGATTCGGACTTAAAAGAAACATTTTATCAATATTTAAAACTTGTAAGACTCTTTTCTTTAATAATCCTTATAAACAGAGGTGGGAGATCATTTTTTTCATTTAGTTTATCTAAATTTGCAGTCATGAAAGCAACAACTTATGCACCTTTTGCCAAACCGCTTTATGTCATGGTAAAGCCCGTGGGAGCCGTATGCAACCTCGCATGCGAATACTGCTATTATTTGGAAAAGGCGAATCTATACAAAGAAAACCCGAAACATGTAATGAGCGATGAGCTACTGGAAAAGTTTATCGACGAGTATATCAACTCTCAAACCATGCCTCAAGTGCTTTTTACCTGGCACGGTGGAGAAACGCTGATGCGTCCGCTTTCTTTTTATAAAAAGGCGATGGAGCTGCAAAAGAAATACGCCCGCGGACGTACGATTGACAATTGTATCCAGACGAATGGAACCTTGCTTACAGACGAATGGTGCGAGTTCTTCCGTGAAAACAACTGGCTGGTAGGGGTTTCCATTGATGGCCCGCAAGAGTTTCATGACGAATATCGCAAAAATAAGATGGGCAAACCTTCTTTCGTCAAAGTGATGCAAGGGATCAATCTCCTGAAAAAACATGGAGTAGAATGGAACGCTATGGCTGTTGTGAACGATTTCAATGCCGAATATCCATTAGACTTTTATAATTTCTTCAAAGAAATAGATTGCCATTATATTCAGTTCGCTCCGATTGTTGAACGCATTGTTTCACATCAGGACGGTCGTCATCTTGCCTCTCTGGCAGAAGGTAAAGAAGGGGCATTGGCTGATTTTTCCGTAAGTCCGGAACAATGGGGTAACTTTCTCTGTACAATTTTTGATGAATGGGTAAAAGAAGATGTGGGCAAATTCTTCATACAGATATTCGATTCCACATTGGCTAACTGGATGGGCGAGCAACCGGGCGTATGTACAATGGCGAAGCATTGCGGACATGCCGGCGTTATGGAATTCAACGGAGACGTATACTCTTGTGACCACTTCGTATTCCCGGAATATAAATTGGGAAATATCTATAGCCAAACTTTGGTGGAAATGATGCATAGTGAACGACAGCATAACTTCGGAACAATGAAATACCAATCACTCCCAACCCAATGCAAGGAGTGCGACTTTCTATTTGCCTGCAACGGAGAATGTCCAAAGAACCGCTTCAGTCGGACAGCGGACGGCGAACCCGGTCTGAACTATCTGTGCAAAGGATATTACCAATACTTTCAGCATGTAGCTCCCTATATGGATTTCATGAAAAAAGAATTAATGAATCAACAGGCTCCTGCCAACATCATGAAAGCACTAAAAGACGGAAGTTTAAAAATAGAATATTAACATCATAATTTATAATTGTTATCATAAAGTAATGAACAGACTAAGACTTTATTTATTAGCGCTGACAGCGCTGCTGGTATGTACCGTAAAAGCGGACGAAGGTATGTGGTTATTGCAACTAATGCAACAGCAACATTCCATAGATATGATGAAGAAACAAGGATTAAAACTGGAAGCCCAGGATTTATATAATCCCAATGGTGTCTCTTTGAAAGATGCAGTCGGTATATTCGGAGGAGGATGTACAGGAGAAATCATTTCACCGGAAGGCTTGATCCTGACTAACCATCACTGCGGTTATTCTTCTATCCAGCAACACAGTAGTGTAGAACACGATTATCTGACAGATGGCTTTTGGGCTACATCCAGAGATCAGGAACTTCCTACTCCGGGACTAAAGTTCACCTTCATCGAACGTATCGAAGATATAACAGATATTGTGAATGCTAAAATCGCCGCCAAAGAGATTACAGAATCCCAGTCATTCACCGGTGCTTTCCTTGAAGGACTGGCTAAAGAACTCTATGAAAAAAGTGACCTGAAAGATAAGAAAGGAATTGTACCGCAAGCCCTTCCTTTCTACGCAGGAAACAAATTCTACCTGTTCTACAAGAAAATATATCCGGATGTACGTATGGTTGCCGCTCCTCCTTCTTCAGTAGGTAAATTCGGTGGCGAAACAGACAACTGGATGTGGCCCCGTCATACCGGTGACTTCTCCATGTTCCGTATCTATGCAGATGCCAACGGAGAGCCGGCTGAATACAGCGCAAGCAATACTCCGCTGAAAACGAAGAAACATCTGTCAATCTCCATCAAAGGTTTAAAAGAAGGAGACTATGCAATGATCATGGGATTCCCCGGAAGAACCAGCCGTTATCTGACTGTGTCAGAAGTAAAAGAACGCATGGAGTCAACCAATGAACCGCGTATCCGCATTCGTGGTGCACGCCTGGCTGTTTTGAAAGAAGTGATGAACGCCAGCGATAAAATCCGTATTCAGTATGCAAACAAATATGCAGGCTCCAGTAACTACTGGAAAAACTCGATCGGAATGAACAAAGCGATCATTGACAATGACGTATTGGGCACTAAAGCAGAACAGGAAGCTAAATTTGCTGAATATGCAAAGGCACAAAACAATACCGAATATGCCAATGTTGTGAAAAAGATCGATGATCTGGTAGCACAAACAGCTCCTCTCAATTATCAACTGACTTGCCTGACTGAAGTTTTCTTCGGAGCTATCGAATTTGGTAACTCAATGTTAACTAAAACACGGGAAGCTTTGGTTGATAAAAACGACTCTCTGATCAAAGTTCGTCTGGAAGGTCTGAAAGAAAACTTCAAAAGCATCCATAACAAAGACTATGATCATGAAGTAGACCGCAAAGTAGCTAAAGCACTGCTTCCTCTCTATGCAGAAATGATTCCGGCAAACCAACGCCCTGCTATCTATAAAGTGATCGAGCAAAAATATAAAGGAGATTACAACAAGTTCGTAGACGATATGTACGATAAGTCTATTTTTGCCAATCAGGCTAACTTTGATAAATTCCTCAAAAAGCCGACAGTAAAAGCTATTGATGAGGATCTGGCTTTGCAATATGCCCAATCCAAATACGATCAATACGGCAATCTCCTTGATCAGCTAAAAGAGCTAGACAAAGAACTTGCTCTGCTCCACAAAACTTACATCCGCGGTTTAGGTGAAATGAAATTGCCTGTTCCTTCATATCCGGACGCAAACTTCACCATTCGCCTGACCTATGGTAACGTAAAACCATATGATCCGAAAGATGGTGTACACTATAACTATTACACAACAACAAAAGGTATTCTTGAAAAAGAAAATCCGGAAGACCGCGAATTTGTGGTACCGGCCAAGTTGAAAGAACTTATAGAAAAGAAAGACTACGGTCGTTATGCATTACCTAACGGTGATATGCCTGTCTGCTTCCTGTCAACCAATGACATTACCGGTGGTAACTCCGGTAGTCCAGTATTGAACGAAAACGGAGAATTGATCGGCTGTGCATTCGATGGTAACTGGGAATCTCTGAGTGGTGATATTAACTTTGATAACAACTTGCAACGTTGTATCAACCTTGATATCCGCTACGTCCTGTTTATCCTTGAGAAATTAGGAAACTGCGGCCATCTGATTAATGAAATGACTATCGTAGAATAAATGAGAAAACAAATTATATTTGCTATTTTTTCACTGGCAACTCTTAGCATCCACGCCGATGAAGGTATGTGGATGCTAACTGACCTGAAAGCACAAAATGCAGTTGCCATGCGGGAACTCGGTCTGGAGATTCCTGTTGAAGAGGTATATAATGCCAATAGCATCTCTCTGAAAGATGCTGTTGTACACTTCGGTGGCGGATGTACCGGAGAAGTCATTTCTTCTGAAGGACTGGTACTCACCAATCATCATTGTGGTTACGGAGCTATCCAACAACATAGTAATGTAGAGCATGATTACCTGACAGAAGGATTCTGGGCCATGAACCGTGATGCAGAACTTCCCACACCGGGATTGACCGTCACTTTTATCGACCGTATCCTTGATGTAACCAGTTACGTAAACGATCAGTTGAAAAAAGATGAAGATCCGAATGGTACTAATTATTTGTCGCCAAGTTACCTGAGCAAAGTGGCAGAACGCTTCGCTAAAGATGAAAATATAGAAGTCACCCCTGCAACCAAACTTGAACTTAAAGCTTTTTACGGAGGAAATAAATATTATATGTTTGTAAAGACCGTATACAGCGATATTCGCATGGTAGGTGCTCCCCCCTCTTCTATTGGTAAATTCGGAGCCGACACAGACAACTGGATGTGGCCCCGCCATACCGGAGATTTTTCCCTCTTCCGCATCTATGCTGATAAAAACGGCAAACCTGCCGCATATTCTAGAGACAATGTTCCTTTGCAGGTCAAAAAACATTTGAAAATCAGCATTGCCGGAGTACAGGAAGGTGACTTCACCTTTGTTATGGGATTCCCGGGACGTAACTGGCGATATATGATTTCCGATGAAGTGGAAGAGCGTATGCAGACTACCAACTTTATGCGTCAACATGTACGCGGTGCCCGTCAGAAAGTTCTGATGGAGCAGATGCTGAAAGATCCTGCCGTACGAATCCATTATGCAAGTAAGTATGCATCTTCAGCCAATTACTGGAAAAATGCAATTGGTATGAACGAAGGATTAGTACGTCTCAAAGTACTGGATACCAAGCGTAAACAACAAGAAGAACTCTTGGCCCGTGGCCGCGAAAAAGGTGATGATTCTTATCAGAAGGCATTTGATGAAATACGTTCTATCGTTGCTCATCGACGGGATGCACTCTATCACCAGCAAGCCCTTAACGAAGCACTTGTCACAGCACTTGACTTTATGCGCCTCCCTTCTACAACAGAAATGGTCACTGCCCTTAAGTCAAAAAACAAAGAACAAATAAAAACAGCTACCGAAAATCTGAAACAAGCCGGTGAAAAATACTTTGCCTCCGTTCCCTTCCCGGAAGTAGAGCGAATGGTTGCCAAAACCATGCTGCAAACTTATGCCAGCTACATTCCGGAGGAACAACGAATCAATATTTTCGAGATCATAAACTCACGTTTCAAAGGAAATATAGATTCATTTGTAGATGCTTGTTTTGAATATTCGATTTTTGGTAATCCCAAGAACTTTGAAAAGTTTATCAAAAAACCAAGCTTATATAAGATAGGTCATGACTGGATGGTACTTTTCAAATACTCCATCACAGATGGAATATTGAAAACTGCCATTGCCATGAAAGAGGCTAATCAGAACTACGACGCTGCTCATAAGGTATGGGTAAAAGGAATGATGGACATGAGACAGGAAAAAGGAATGCCTATCTATCCGGACGCCAATTCAACCTTACGACTGACTTACGGACAGGTACTTTCTTACGAACCTGCCGACGGAGTAGTTTATGACGCTCATACTACACTCAAAGGAGTTATGGAGAAGGAAGATCCAGGAAACTGGGAATTTGTAGTTCCGCAGAAGTTGAAGGAACTATATAAAGCCAGAGACTATGGACGCTATGGTAAAGACGGTGAAATGCCTGTCTGCTTTATTGTTAATACTGATAATACAGGAGGAAACTCCGGCAGTCCGGTATTCAATAGCAAAGGACAACTAGTGGGCACAGCTTTCGACCGCAACTATGAAGGGCTGACCGGAGACATCGCTTTCCGCCCCTCCTCACAACGTGCCGCCTGTGTAGATATCCGCTATACCTTATTTATTATCGATAAATATGCAGGAGCCTCCCACATTATTGATGAACTGAGTATTGAATAAATAGATAATGAAAAATGGATAATGGAAAATCTCTATGCAGAATGGCATCATCAATTCTCCATTATCCATTATCCATTTTCCATTATCCATTAAATAAACTCTTCTACCATATACATCTCATCTATCATTTCATTCATTGTTTCCTGCAAATTCAGCACAGCTTCTTCAGGAGACTCTCCGTAAGCATTACATTGCATATTCACAGTCAACCAGGCATAATATCCGCCGTCTGACGCCCGCTCAAGTACATAATCTGTTTTATTCAGTTTCATATCGGTAAATAATTAGTAAATGTTGGTATTGAAGTAATTGCTGATTGTGATGCAGCCAGTTTTTCCAGTTCCAGAATAATACGTCGTTCACCGCTACGTACCCAACGAACGAAAGTACGATTAGGAGAATACGTTCCGGCAAAACGGAGTAAAGGCTTCAAATCAAAAGAATCACTGATAATTCCGGCTCCTGCCCTCATTGCATCATGGGCATTACAATCCTGCTCAATATGTGCCGGAACCATCAATACAGGTTTTCCCAGATACATTGCTTCACAGATAGATTCGAACCCGGCAGTGGTAGCATAAGCGCGACAACCGGCCATCCCATTAAGAAACTTCACATCATCTATCTGATAGAAACTTAGTGTTTCGTCAATCCGGGTCACCTCCTCTGCATCTGCTTTGTCCCAGAAAAACCTCAAAGGAACTTCCGGATATATCGTATGAAATTCCTCCACACTATCTGCAAAACCGGAATTTACCATATATCCATGAATATAATTTCCTTCTTCCGGTTGAATAGCAGTTACTTCCTGCCGAATTAAAGGAGGAACTACCACCACTTGTTGTCCCCTGTCCGGTTCCATATCATTGAAAGATAAAGCAAGTTTCTTCGAAGATCTAACAGCTGTCATCTTGGTGAAGAAACGCAGCATCCGCAATTCAAAAGAGTTTTTATCCGGAAATTCAAAATTCTGATGTAAAAACAAGTATTGGTGTCCGACGCAGACATATGGAACGGAGGGACGAAAGAGTGCGTAGGTAAGTCCCGTCAGAAGCTCGTAGAAGTTGATCACTACTTCCGCCCCCGTCTCCTTAATCCGCTGATTAATATAGCACATACTGCGAAAATATTCCGGAATACGCAGTAAATTGTAAGTAAAGCTTTTCTTTAGATTCGCTCGTTTATTATCTGCCGCAGGCAAGAAATTAGGACTGATAAAACGTTTGACCGGTGCCTGTATATTCCGGTTAAAAAATCCGGGCAAGATACGTGATGAACTCTCACCGACTAATACTTCCACTACTTCATGTCCATTACGCAACAACATTTCTTCAAGGGTAATAGCTTGTGTCAAGTGTCCCCTACCCTCGCCTTGTACAATAAATAAAAATTTCATGAGGCTATCATTATTAGTTTATTTCTTATTTATTTGTTTTTCGTTATGCAAAGTTCCCTTTTCTAGATTACAATAAGATGACTCTACAATTACTATTTTATGAACAAAAACAGCTTTTTCCCGTTATATTAATAAAATAGAAATTATATTTGCAGTCTTCAAAGACTGATATTTAAATTTAAGAAAGGAAAGATTATGGAAAAGTTTGAAGATTTAATACAGTCACCGATACCCGTTTTAGTTGATTTCTTTGCAGAATGGTGTGGACCCTGCAAAGCAATGAAACCCGTTTTAGAAGAATTGAAAACAATGGTAGGAGATAAAGCCCGTATTGTGAAGATAGATGTTGACCAACATGAAGATTTGGCTACTAAATATCGCATACAGGCAGTGCCGACTTTTATTTTATTCAAAAATGGAGAAGCCGTATGGAGACATTCCGGAGTTATCCACAGTAGTGAATTAAAAGGAATCATCGAACAAAATTACATATAAAAGGAAAATAGCGAATGAAGAAAGTATTAGCAATGGTAGCTTTTGTCATGCTGAGCGTTATCGTATACGCCTTCAATGACAAACCGGATGCCAATCAAGGTAAAAAAGAGGTAACAGGTAACGGTGAAGTCGTCGTAATGGACAAAGAAATGTTTCTGAAAGACGTCTTCGATTATGAAAAATCAAAAGAGTGGAAATACAAAGGTGACAAACCTGCCATCATCGACTTATATGCAGACTGGTGTGGTCCTTGTCGCCAGACAGCCCCAATCATGAAAGAATTGGCAAAGGAATATGCAGGGAAAATAACAATCTACAAAGTCAATGTAGACAAACAGAAAGAACTTGCTGCCTTGTTTAACGCAACAAGCATTCCATTGTTTGTATTCATTCCTATGAAAGGAGATCCGCAGCTTTTCCGTGGAGCGGCTGACAAAGCAACTTACAAGAAAGCTATCGATGAATTTCTACTGAAATAAAGAGCCCTAATTATAGTGACACTATCCGGTCAGGATAATGACATTATAATATAAAAATGGTGACACTATCCGGTGTGGATAGTGTCACCATTTTTATATGCAGAATAAAGATCATTTAAAGTATCCCACGGGATGATTCATCATAGGAATCTGACTATCTTTCAGTTTCAATACTTTCTTCAGCTGAGCGGCATCCATCGAAGCACGTGGCACTGTAGCCAGTTTAGCCGCAGAACAGAAAATAGAAATATTCTGAGAAACAATACCGGCATCCATGGCTCCCATTAGTTGATTCTGTATCTTCTGAGCATCACCAAAACGGGAAACATCACTGATTAATACTAAAGATACCGGAGCCGTTTTTACAAAAGCCTGGCCACCCGCTACCGCTCCACGGTAATCTCCTTCAGCAATCAGATTTAACTGATGATTCTTTGCGTCATACAAGTAACTTCCTTCCGATAATATCACATATACGTCTACATCCTGCTTATTCATAGCGGAAGGAGCCGTTCGTTTTCCAGCATCCGAACGATTGATTCCGTTGGCCGCCCATAATAAGTCTGACAAATCAGCAAGAGTTAACGCTTTCGAAGCATACTCACGCGTAGATTGACGTTCAGACAATGCCTTCATCACCGTACCAGTACGATTTAAATTAGGTTTTGGTAACTTAACAACCTTATCAGCAGCAAAAGCAGCCGCTGAAAGCATTAAACAAACGAACAATAGTTGTACCTTTCTCATAATTGTGGTATTTATAAAGTTGATAGGCAAATATAAACAAAAAAGGTCTGCATTCACTATAGAACACAAACCTTTTAAAAGTTATTTATAAGGCTTTATTATTTCTTATCTCCGAAATAACGGTTGTAAAGTCCTTCAAAACCTTTACCATGACGAGCTTCGTCCTTGCACATTTCGTGTACAGTATCGTGAATAGCGTCCAGATTCAAAGCTTTAGCACGAGTAGCGATACGTTTTTTGTCTTCGCATGCACCTTGTTCAGCATCTTTACGCTTTTGCAGGTTAGTTTTTGTATCCCAAACACAGTCACCCAGCAATTCTGCAAATTTAGAAGCATGTTCAGCTTCTTCCCAAGCATAGCGTTTGAAAGCTTCAGCTACTTCAGGATAACCTTCACGGTCAGCCTGACGGCTCATAGCCAAATACATACCTACTTCAGTACATTCACCCATAAAGTGATTATTCAGATCCTTGATCATTTCTTCGTCACAACCTTTTGCAACACCAATCACGTGTTCGTCAGCAAAAGACAATGCACCACCTTCTACTTCAACAACTTCTACGAATTTGCTGGCAGGAGCTTTACACAAAGGACATTTCTCAGGAGCTGCGTCACCTTCATAAACGTAACCGCAAACAGTACATCTAAATTTTTTCATTTTCTTCTCAATTTTAAATTAATTAGTCAATACGTGTTTCTTTATCTTTTCTTAAGCAATTCTTGCATATACCTTTATAATAATAATGAACTTCCGTCACTTGATGCCCATCCATTTCCAGACTTTCAACTTTCTTCACGGCTTCCGGAGATTTTAAGTCGTAAATATGTCCGCAATACCTGCATAAGAAATGAGAGTGAACAGAAGTATCCGCATCAAAATTTGTATTCTTCTCATCAATCGTGAGCATCAATGCAGCTCCCTGTTCCGAAAACAATCTCAAAGTGTTGTATACCGTCGTTTTCGAAAGTGTCGGCATAGAAGGAGATAACGCTGTATAGATATCATCAGCCGAAGGATGAATGGGATGATTCATCAAATATTCCATGATCGCTATGCGCTGCATGGAAGGCTTTATATTATGCTCTAACAATCGTTCGTATGGTTTCATAAGTTCTCCCTCTTTTCAAAGTTGTATTCATTACAATTATAAATCTGATGCAAATATAGAAAGTCCCAATATCATTTCCAAATAAAATCAATATTTTTTTTGCAGATATGTATTACTAAATTCTTCCATACAAAAAAGGCCATCTTAATAAAGATGACCTTTAGACATTGATATACCTCTATTTTGCCTTAATTCTTGTTGGTTTTAGCCTCTTCGATTATTGATTCAGGTACTTTTTCGCAACGGACATATTTATTCACGTCACTATCATCATCTTTTACAGTCCAAATCATGGAACCGGATTCTAGCAAATCCGTTACGATATAGTCATTGTTCCAGTCACCATTACCAAAATCATATTCACCACTAATAACATATCCCAGATAAGGATCGTTTTCTATATTAAAAGAACCAGTAATATAACGTGCATACATACTGTCAAACTTCTGATACATTTCAAAAGTCAGTTCTCTACGATTAAAAGTTATATAGCAATATGTACCTTCTGCCAGAGCTTGTCCGTTCCATTCAGAAAGTTGCCACGCTCCGTTTAAATTAGCAGCAGTGACCGGCAAGGCAGGAATCTCTACCTTTTCATCGTCGTCACAGGATGCGAAACAAAGCACGAAGGCGAATAAAGCCATTAATTTGAAAATATTCTTCATGTCTTCTTTTTATTTTTATTGTTACTTAATACAGTTTACTTTTATATTCAATGTTCGGTCTGACGGTTGCCCTTCCACTCCCTCTATAATAATAGGAAAAGTAAATGAACGACCTTTTTCCACAGGAATCAGTGAGGCGTCTATTGTAATCACAACGTCGGCTTCACTACCCGGACTGATTACTTCCGGCTCGGTACGAAAAGTTGCAAACTCAGGAATAACAGCAGCCGACAAACGCAATGATTGGTTTCCGCTGTTACCACACAGGATTCGTTCGGAAGGACGCTTTCCCGCATTTACTTCCCGAAATTCTATCCGGTTTTGTTTCAGTCTCAATTTACCCATCTTATATGGATAACGTCCCCATTCATCCGCTCCCGGCAACACATTACCTATTAATGTAAGGCGTGCCACAGGCATTTTGTCCGAAGAAGACAGATAAACAAAAGCATTCGTGTCTATCGTTCCGGGATGATTCTTCGGATGATAAGTCAATACTACAACTCTCGTTTCACCGGGAGATATCTCCCCTGTACGTACATCTGCTACCGCACATCCACAAGTAGTTCTTACACGGGTAAGATTTATGGCTTTGCCACTTACATTAGTACATGTGAAACGATACATTTTTGGAGCATCATCTTCGGTTAATGTCCCGATATTCAGCACAGTCTTGTCAAAACGCAGAATATGTTCCGCTCCTTTTATCAACGGCGGATTTATCAGCGTATCTGTTTTTTCCTGTGGAGTGAAATGGACATTCCGGGCTTCAACCGCCCGGAATTGTCCGATGACTACACATAATAAAAAGAATCGTATCCAAGTAACTGGTTTCATTGAATATTAAAATTACATCCAACCATTATCATTAGCCTTCTTGCGAACGGTAACAGTAATGGATTGTTCGCTTCCATTGCTTACTTTCACTGTAATACGGGTTGCACCGGTTTTTACCCCGGATACTGTCATAAACGTACCATTGACAGATACTGAAGCGACAGTTGTATCACCCGATGTGCAGGTATAAGTTAGATTCTCTCCATTAACAAAATAGCAGGCAAGGTTTAAAGTCGATGCTGCACCTTCTGCTACATACATATTGGGTACTACCATATCAGAACCATTACCCTCAATATTGTTAAGCAACATTCCGGCATCCAGCAAACCTGCTCCCATCTTGCCCACATATTTCGATAACTCTACTCTAGTAGCGGAAGCTCCGGATGAGATGTGGTTACGATAGTAAGCCTTCACTTCTCCTGTATTATACCAGCTATCGAGTGGTTTTGTAGATGATTTCAATAGTTCGACAAACTCACTTGCTTTAAAATGACGACGTTGTTTGACAGCATACGACAACCCCAATGCTGCAACTCCTGATACATGCGGACAAGCCATAGATGTACCATCCATAAATCCATAGGTCGCATTACCGTTTTGTATCCAAGTCGAGAGAATAGAACCGGAATGGATTCCTTCTTCCCAACCTTCAGGGTCATCTTGCCCCACCGGATTGTAATATTCCGTATCACCACCTGGAGCAGATATCGTGACTTCCTTTCCATAGTTGCTATATGAGGCCGGAGTAAAATCGGCCGCTACCGCACTGACAGATATACATTTGGAATAAGCAGCAGGAAATGCAGCCATTCCCGCATATTCGTTTCCGGAAGCGAAAATTGCCAGTCCACCGTCTATCACCCCATTGGGCGAACCGGCATTATTGATAAAGTAGTCCAATGCATCTTTTTCCAACGGATACAATTTTTCCCATTCTTCTTCCGATCCCGGACCGGGAGTATATCCTTCAATCAGATTGGCCAAGGAAGAGTTGTATCCCCAGCTACACTGAAGAATGACTGCGCCATTATCAGCCGCATATTTTATAGCCCTTGCTTCAGCATCCAAGGTAACACCGGCTTCACCCGCAAACACTTGACATGACATAATTTTCACTCCGGAGTTTTTGGAACCATCGCCACCGGCAATACCGCAAACACCTTCGCCATTATTATTCATAGCAGCAATAGTACCTGCAACGTGCGTCCCGTGTCCCGTGTCAACTGCATCCATCCACGAAATGATTCCTGAATTGCTCACGAAATTGTAGCCATATTTATCGTCCTTATATCCGTTACCGTCAGCATCCTTATCTGCATAAAGTTCTTCCTTTTCATTGATCCACATATTACCTTTCAAATCAGGATGGGTATACATCACACCTTCATCCAGCACAGCAACAATGATAGAAGGATCGCCCGTACACTTCTTCCATGCTTCCATACAACCGACATCACACCCCGGCCTGGAACCATTTTTCAATACGTTCTGATTGTCAAAAGGGTTATTGCCACTGTTATTATAATGCCATTGATATGCCAATCCGGGATCGGAGAAGGTGCTTCCTGTCGTAACAGTACGTGTTGCCGCCTTCTGTCGCAATGCACTCTCACTAACATAACTCCGATAGCCATCAACTCTGTAAGCACGCTGAATGTGACTGTTAGCCTGTACTTTAGCTACTTCGCCTAATTTAGCAAGACGACCGGCGGCTTCCTTCAAGTCTGTATTTTCATCAAACTTTACCCGATACCACAAATGTAATCCTGAAGTACGGGTACGTTCTTCATTTTTAGTGTCTACCGGAAATATACGTTCAAAATGATATGTACCCAGAATATCCAACACTTCGTCAGTAGAAGGAATCCCGGAACGGGTCATAGCCCCCCCACTTCTTGTTGCAACTGTGAGAGCCTGATCAAGAATCTCTGTCATTGCAGGATCGAATTTAATCAGCAATTCACCGGAAGTGACATCAGCCGGAAGCTGAACTTCCGTCCCCCCTGTTGGGGTAGACGGTTGTTCGATCACTTCTTGTTCCGAGCATGAAGCCAGCATCAAGGCAAACAGTGCTGTATATAAGAAATTTTTCTTCATTGTTCTTATTTAAAATTATTCTTGTTAATGATATTTACTCTATAGCCCTGCTAGTCTGTAGTTCCCGACAATACAAATTTTCTAAAATACAACGGATAAGCGACACCGCTAACAATTTGATTTGTCCCGGGGTCTGTACTTCCGTAATAATAAGAAAAATCGTAGTTTACGATATCCACATTATTGAATCCCACTGTATTTCCTTTTGAGTTTCTGCCGTCTTCTTGCTGATTGAATATCATGCTTTCGGGTCCCCAATATACAAAGTAAGGATGGAATAGCAACCAATTAGGCAAAGCACCTGTCAGGAAGTTCAAATTAATATGAACTGTACGGGCAAACGGTAACACACGCGGAATATCCTGCCCGCTTACTGGAGTCTGCTTCCGATATCTTACCTGATTGTCGGTCGTCAACAGCCACTGGCAAGTATCTCTAGATATCTTATCCATGAATATGGATGGCTTGGCAGTCAACTCATCTTTACTGAAGAAATCATCCGATTGATAAGTTTCCGGTTTATCTGCAGCTCTCAATGCCGCTCTCACCTCTGCGTCTGTAGGTAATTCTCCCTCCAAGAAGTTGTATGACATTTGCAATGAAATCAGTTTATCCCAAGTCAATAACTTCAAGAAAGCTTCTCTTTCAGGTTGTCCTTGAGAAATATCAACATGCAGACCGACATCCCTACCATTGTATTGGTTGTTCCCATCAATCAAGCTCATATCTTTCAGTGTTTCCGTAGCACGACATCCGGTTAATGTCAAATATCTCAAGTGCGGGAAATTCTTTTCGTTCACCACATCTGTAACTACAGACAACGACTGGAAATTATTACTTGCCAAATCCAAATTCTCCAGTTTCTTACCCAATTTAATAAAATTCTCAGGGAGAGCATTTATACCAAAAGAGAATATTGTCAGATCCTTCAGATACTCCAATTCGCAAATTTCTTCTCCTAAAGAAATAGTACGTATTTGTCGGTTGGCATTACTCTGAACTGAAAATGATTCCAGGTATTTCAGATGACGAATTTCTTTGGGGAATGTTTCACCGTCTTGCAAATCAATCATTGCATAACTTACAGACCTCACACGCCCTACAGCTTCAGTAGGAACTATTCCATCTTTTATTTCTTTATCAGTAGCTTCCCAAAGGGTTACAAAACTCCAGTTCATCATACTTTCACTGGTATCAAAACTCATCATGCTCTGGAGTTTGCTATTGATAGTAATAATAGCCAATGAGTCACCGGCACGATTATCCTCAATCTTCATAGCTGCTTTTTGTGTTACAGTCAACACTACAGCATCTATTTTATTACCGTTATTGTCCACCAATTGGTCATTCTCATCTACTGGAACCAGATGGATCTTTGCCACACGGGTATAGGGAGCCACATTCATTCCCCAACGGAAATCCACTTTAAGAGTACGGGGACGTGCTCCTTTGTCTAAATTCACCGCTAGATCTTTATCCTTCGGCAATGTCACCCAACCGCTACGTTCTCCTTCTACCTCTCTTTTCTCCTCTTCAGTCATCGTAGCCTCTTCTGCGAAAGAATAATCCACACTTCCGATTTTGAAATTTACGTTAGTAGAGATAATTGATTTAAAGTGACGGTTATCGAATGCATCCGAACTGGGGATTTCCACTTCAGGTTCTTTCACCAAGATTTGCTTACCGAAACCGAACTGTGTAACCGTAACCAAGCTAGGCTCACGACCATTCATTGTGAAACTTATCTGTGCTGTACGCGCAACATTCGTCAGTGTAGAGTCTATGGTAAGTTCACATACCGCTGAACCAAAACCGTTTGCCGGTGAAACGGCAATCCAAGGTTTAGAAACGCGTACCACCCATTGATCATTAGATGAAACGGCGATCTTCTCTGTTCCTCCTTCTGCACCGATAGCTATTTCTTCTTTATCTACCGAAATGCCATCGATCCTTGTTTCGTCGTCATCCTTACATGAGGAGATGATCCCCATGCAAAGAATTAGTCCTAATGTTATTTTACTAAAATATTTCATTAATAGATTCTTTTATATTATCGTTCAATACCCAAAGCATCACAACCACGAATATCTTGTGTCTTATCATATAACAGAACATACATACCTGCCTCAATATAAGGACATACGCTAGTTACATCAATCGAGATGTTGGGATTGTCTGCAATATCCAATATATAAAGCTGCGGTGTCAGTTTCTCGTCTACTTTACGGATGTCGTTAGAACCAATTTGCAATTGGATCAAACTAGGGCAAGTAGTGATACCGGTCGGCCATTGGCGCAAGATACGATTGCCTTCCGCATCACGTTGATGGCGAATTCCGAAAGCTTTCAACTGGCTACTGTTCAACGGTTGCGTCGGGAACGAAGAGAAACAATTATAGCTAACGTCCATATTGCTCAAATAAGGTAAGGTAGTCGCCCGGAAGTCATCAGACAAGCTGGTCAATTTATTGAAACGCAAATCTATAGTAGTCAGCAAATACGTATTCTTATAGTTTCCGTCTTTTGGTTTCAATGAATTTTCCGGAATCGATGTCATTAAATTGTTGCTCAGGATAATTGTCGAAATCGGAGAACCGGTTGCAAACAGTTCTGTAGGGAACTTCTGGATTTCGTTATATGACAAGGTTACCGTTGAGGCATTAATACCTTTGTAATCATCCATCGAACAACTGATGTTACGTCCCTCCGAACCTATTTTATTATACGAGAAATCTACAGATCCCATCACATATACCGACTTGGCATTGAATATATTCGGAATATATTTCAGCTTATTATGAGAAAATCCTAAGCCTTCCACTTGATCGGTAAATGCACAGAAATCTTCCGGAATCTCTTCAATCTGATTGTAGTCTAACTTAAGGTCAGTCAGTTTAACATTGGTACCAAAAGCTTCCAGATGTCTTACCTTATTATGCACACAATCAAGTAAGCCTAGTTTCACCATCTTCTGTAAAGAAGCAGATGCGGGAAACTCTTCCAAATTATTATAACCCATATAAAAAATCTGAATTTTAGGTCCTGTATCCTCATCGTCAGCGAGTCGTGTCCAATCAGCTTTTAATTGGGCAGCACTAATGCCTCTGTTACATGCAATGTTCAATGACTGTAATTCAGGAAGATCATACAAGAAGTCCGGAAGCTGCGTCATATTCGGACAGTTATACAACTCTACATCCGTGAGATCTTTCAAATTACTCCAACTCAATTCTTCATTTTCATACTGTTTGGCATAATCCGAGTTGGCATCTTCCCAATCGACAGCAATATTATCATAGGTAAAAGGAGAATTAGCAAAATAGATAATCTGCAACTTGGTCAACCGTTGAATAGCCTTCGAAATAAACGTTATTCGATTGGTAAGATTACCGATTTGTGTATCTTTCAATGAAATACGGCTATCCTTCTTGATCGGTTTCATTTCAGGATTTCTATTAATGGCATCTTGTAGTAGGTCTGACAAATTCAAGCGTTGGTCATAGTCAAGGAACATTTTCTTATAGTGCATACGAATTCTATGCTTTCTTTCCTCGCTCATGTCCGGAGTCAGTTCTTCATCTCCAAATAATCTGCCGCTCACCGTTTCGCTATGTGTACCGAACGAAAGCACTTTTAATTCAGTTAATTGTCCGATAGCATCGGGTACTCTGCCTTTGGCACCGAAACCGGCAAGCGAGAGTCCGGTGACACGCCCATTATTATCCAAATCAACACCGGGTTGGTCACCCCACATATCAAGTTCTTTGTTGAAGTTCCAGTTTAAACTGTGAATAGTATTGTTTATCGTCCCACTATAATATCTCCAATTCTTTCCGTCCAAAGCTTCCCAAATGGCTTTCAGCGCTTTATAGTCTTTAATGTACTCCGCCGTTTCCTTCAATTGGATAGGGACGTTGGCATCTTTTGTCAATTTGTTGTCTATCACAGTAAAAGATTCTCCTCTTACAGATTGCGTTTCCAATTCCGATCTTTTGATACCGCTTTGTGAGTAGGTGGTATATGCTACTACCTGATAGGTACCGGCAGGAAGCCATACGGCAGAGTCGCATGTTGCTACACCTATATCCATATACTTATCATTGGCATTATCGGGATTTTGGTGTTCTTTAGAATCTTCTTTATAGGTGACTTTCATCCCCTTCAATTCTGTGGTGACACGATTAAAGGAATTCATCACCGTAACATCGACATAGCGAATATTGCTGAATAAGTATTCGCCGGCTGCACGTGTACTAATTCCTTCTTTCGACAATTTAAAGGTAACGGTTCCATGCGGAACTGCATCTACAGTCAATGCTTTTTCCAGCAATCCTCCACTTACAACTGTCAGTTCATTGTCATCGCCGGCAGGTCCTGCCAACAGTACCTCATCAAGACCGTCATACAAATAATAGCCGACAATCTTATAAGTACCGGCCAGTAATTGCAATTTGTCACTACGCAGACCATATTCCGCATTGTTCGCATTGTATGCGTTCAGAAGCAGAGTTTGTGAAACGGTGGTACCGTTATGCGTCATCACCACCTTTATCTTCTGTGCACTAGACATTGATTCAAGTTTGCCCACAGCACGAGTGGTTGTTCCTTTCTCAAAAGAGGTACTCTTATAGAGTTTAAACTGCACATAACCGTATTGGCTTTGCAGCTCCTCGTCATCATCGGAACATCCTGTCACTACCAACATTGTCAGCAGGCCGACAATAAAAGGCAGGAAGAATATTGAGTATATTTTATGTAGATTCATTTATAATCTATTATTCGTTATAATTATTCACAAGTAAAATATGCATTATATATTGATAACCAGCATATGCTTGCTACCGTCTTCTCCGGTAATTATTAAAAATACAGTTTTAGTTAAACTGCTTCCATTGCCCAACCATACATTCAAATTTTGCTTTCCGGTACTCCAATCTTCAGATATTTCAATATCTGAAGATGCATCAACTATCTTTTCGTCAACATCATAACATTTGAAATCAACTATACTGGATGTATTAAGTGTCACAAATATAGACTCCCCAATCGGCGGATTTTTTATATCAGAAATATCAGTTACCTCATATTGGGTAATGAAATAATTAGCACCTCCCATACTACCATCATAAGCTGTACAACTCACAGGAGCTAATTGGCTGGTAGTTACAGTAAAGGGCACATCTCCTCCACCGCCACTTCCGGCATTGCTGATTCTGACAATCAACATCAGTTTATTTCCCGATTCATCAGAGACTATTAAAAATACATCTTTACCGTTTGCAGCCTCTGTATAGATTGTTATGTCAGTTTCGCTTATTGGTTCAGTAACGCCATTGGCCTCTTGTTCATCTTCAAAGTAATAGCAAACTGAATTGCTCCAATTAAAAGGCATTTTTGCCACAGTAGCGACTGATGCAGGCTGTTTTATCTCAAAAATTCCTGTCACGCCATACTCTGACTTAAAGTAATCTGCATCGCCACCTGTATAAGACGTACAATCAATAGGATTATATGTTTGACCGTCTACCGCAGTAATGGCTAGTTCATCGCCACCGCCTTTCGTTTCTTTCTGAGTAAACTGAAGAACAAGATTAGACTGCTCATATTTATAAACCAAATCTTCACCGTCAATGATGGTCGCTTCCAAATTATCTTTGATATCTTCATATTGAGCACGTGAGAAGACAAGAACATATCCAACTCTTTCAGCCGGTTCGTACGAAGCAGGAGTATATTCGTCTACAATAAGTGTCGCTTTACCACCTTCACGTTCGCAACGCATCCATTCATTATAGCTGGCATCCATGATATACAAATCATTATTGTTGCTTCCTTTTTCAACGAATACTACCTCATAATCATCGTTCAATGTTTTAACAGTAAAAGGCACACGATTCTTAAGAGTCGTAGTACTGCCTCCGGTACCTGCCACTCCACCTGCGCTCTGAGTAAAAGTCTTTCCGTCCAAAGATACAGCCCAATCATACTTATTAGATGACGGAAGTGTCATTTCCAGTACACCCGGAGTCATACCATCATAAGAAACGTTGAAAGAATAGAATGCTTTTCCTTCTTCATCCGAGAACGTTATCACATTTTTATCTGAAGCCGGAACCGGATATTTTTCACGGTTATCATCTTCTATTATTTTCAAGCCACCACTTACTTTCTGATTAACCGGACCAACAAGAGAACCACCTTCGAGTTCCACCCATCCCGGCAGATTGGTAGCAGCAAAGCGGAAGTTTGCTTGCACACTAAATTTAGAAAAGTGTTGGTATCCTACTTTCAGTTCGTTAATCTCTACTCCTTCTTCATCGAATATTTTCAATTCATATCCTGCTGCCGAGCGCGTAACCTCACCGATCACAATAGTCTGACCACCCATTGTTAACTCCAACTTAGCCACACTTGCGTTATCGTTATTTTGGTTTTCATTAGTAGCCATGATTGTTACGGTTTGCGTTCCAGCAGTTCCGGATACTACAAACTCTTCCGTATCGTTGTTCTGAAACTTACACCAGATTGTTGATGATGCCAAACTCCAGTTAGTATTAGCCGTGAAAGTGAACTCTTTTTTCTCGCCTGCATTACAGACAATATTTTGTTTTTCCGGAAATATCGGAGTCACCGTATCATCATCATCGTCCGAACATGCCGTCAGGCAGAAAGTCATAAGTAAGCCAATGAAGAAGCAGCTCTTGCACAACATCTTCATGCAAGAATCTCCTAGTGGTTTTAAACTAAACTTTTTCATATCCATTTATATTTCTTGTTTTTTTAATATCCTTGTTCTTTTAATTTCTCCGCTTCTGCTTCGCTTATCCATTCGATCACATTGACAAACGTGCCAACCGTACCGTATGATGATCCATCTCTATTGTTCACGCTTAGCGTGACATACTGTAGGACGAAATTTTCGTTAGTACTGAAGTAAGAAGTATAAGCGGTAGGTTGATTCATCAGCAACTTGCCATCACCGTAAATAGTTCCGAAAGCCGTTGCTGTAGATGCACAAAGCTGTTCATCCATTTCAACTAGGGGTTCTTGAACATCCTCACGGTTGAAAGTGATTTCCGTATCGTATCCGTCATAGTAAAGACCATGTATGGCAATGGTATTTTCTTTGCCTTCTACGATATCCGAAGTTACCAAACGCAATTCTAAATTGTTCAAATAACTTGCAAAATAAGTCGAACTGACAACACAATAACCTGTAAAGTTTTTAATGTCAAACGGACGGATTTTCTGCATTACAACTTTTGCTTCAGTTCCATAGAGTCCCCATTGTTCCGTTTCAGGAATTACCAGTCGCAATGCAAAACCCAGCGAATCATTAATTTCCAGATTATCATAAATACCTTGTACCTCTAAATTGGTACTCCTTTCTCCCGCCTTAATGGTAACGGTATTCGACAGAATTTTATAATGCTTACCTTCCACGGCATTACTTTCGCGATCAATTACTTCGACAGCGAAGGTCCGGTCATGATCGGCAGCCACAGTAGCAGAGATCGGAACATTGAATATCTCATTCGTTTCTTGCACGGCATACGTATAAAGCGTGTCAGAAAACATAAGATAACTGGGTCCGTTGTATGCCACCTTGTCCTGATCGCATCCGGAAAGAGCCATCAGAGCAGCAACGGCTGCTATACATCCTAATAATAATTTCTTCATTATCATATGCTTTTAATCTATTTGTTACTTTCATTCGGTTGAACCTGCGAACCGGGAGCATCCAGTTCATGCTGCGGTATCGGCCATACAAATAATGGATCATCTGCTTCCACTTTCAAGCTGCTACCGTTAGCCAGTGACTGGTCTTGCGGCTTCCGTTCGAATCCTTTATGCCAACGTTTTAAATCATGGAGACGAAAACCTTCCATATAAAGTTCTTTCACACGCTCTGCTTCGATAACTTCCATTGCATTGGAAGCAGACAAAGCAGTAGAACCACCGTAAGTTGAATAACGTGCTGTACGGAGAGTCGTAATATCTTTTCCTGCACGACCATAGTCAGGTTGCGCTTGCTGCACATAAGCTTCAGCACGTATCAGATATTGTTCGGACAGACGAAGCACTTTAGGCATAGATACGTGAAGGATCTGGGCATTTGTAAATTCTTCATTGCCCAAATACTTAATCAACAAAGGCCAGGAAAGACCGTGGCTATAGCCGGTAGTGTATGTTTGAAAGAAACTTGACACACGTAAGTCGTTACTATCATACGAATTGATAGCCCAAGTTGCCGGTACATAATCCGGACGGTAGCTACTGTAATCATAGTTAAAAAAGATCTGCCCCAAACTACCACCATAAGAATTTACAGTAAAACCAACTTTCCAGATAGCTTCGGTAGAGAGGTCGCTAGTCCACATATATTTATAATAGCTGACGTTTTCGGACACATAATTTGTACAACTGGACAATAGGTAATAATTACTGTCTATTACTTTACTGGAATACTTAATAGCTTCATCCCATTTTCTCATATAAAGAGCTACACGTGCACGCAGTGCGTATACAGTATATTCATTAAAGAATGCAGCAGTGTTGTACAAAGCATCTTTGCCGGTAGGCTGGAAGTCTTTATCCAATGCCAGTAACTCAGCAGCAAGATCAAGATCGTCTAAGATAAACTGATAAGAATCTTTCAGCGAAGCACGCTTCATTTCTTCGTTTCCCTTATAATGTCTAGTCAAAATAACACCCAATTGATTGGCAGCATCTTCATCGCTTTCATAAGCCTTGCAGAAAAGTTTAACCAGTTCCGAATAGGCAATCGCACGGGCAAAATAGGCTTCACCGCAACACTGGTCAATCAGATCCAAATCATCATCATTAGTTGTGTTCTTTCTTACATTATCCACACGGTCGAGCAGAAAGTTACAGCGATTGATCACATTGTACAATGCAGCATAAACACCTTCAATATTGGTATTGGTTGCCAATATGTCTTTCCAACGCCAGATTTCTCCGTAAATATTCGTATTACCATTTACTCCATACACTAAGTCTGTCTGCAAATCGGGCAGCAATGTAAGACTCCCGGAATAAAGAGAACTACTTTTAAAAGCATCATAGATACCTATGACTGCTAGATTTACGTCATCTACCGTTTGGATTGCCTCATCGAAAGGTATAGAATCTTCAGGCATCTTATCCAAACATGAAGTAGTGGATAACACCACGGCAGCCAACAAGATATATAATTTAAATTTCTTAATCATCTTTCTTTTATATACTATTAGAATGTAACTTCAATACCCAAAGTGAATTGGCGCGAAGCCGGATACTGTGCTCTATAAATATTGCTTGCAACTTCGGGGTCTAGTCCGGTGAAGCCGGTCCAAGTCAGTAAATTCTGTCCTTGCAAATAGACACGTGCAGCTGAGAAGAAATTAGTTTTCTTCAACCACGGCTGCGGAAGTGCATATGCCAATGTCAGATTCTTCAAACGAAGGAAGGAAGTGTTTTCAAGAAAGCGATCGTCCAATCTCGCCACCACGTCGTAGCGGGGAATATCAGTAATATCACCGGGCTTTTTCCAACGATCATACAATAATCGTTTTGACTGATTATAGGCACTATAGATTCCGTTACTCTCTTCAAAGAAGCGGTCATTATTCATCACGTAGCGTTTCGCCATCCAACTAAATTGAGCTGACAACGAAAGACCTTTCCACATAAGAGTAGTTCCAAAACCACCCGCCCATGGAGAGTCGAATGTCTTACCGGTCATTACTTTATCTTCTTCACGGAATTCAGTAGTCAGTTCTCCGTCAGCAGTATACCACAATGCATCGCCATTGGCTGGATTCACACCGGCATAACGATTCATGAAGTATTCGTGTACAGAATGTCCCACTACGTATTTCAATCCGGTAGTAGAGTTAACATATTCTTCTACACCGTTGTAGAGTTCCAACAACTTATTCTTATTATAAGAGAAATTTGCACTAAGATTCCAAGTAAAATCTCTCGTACGGATGACGTCACCATCCACTGCCACTTCAACACCCCGGTTCATCATCGCACCGATATTATCCCAATGACCGGATTCACCGGATATGGCATAAGACTGAGGAACAAACATCAACATATTAGTGGTCTTCTTATGATAAAAATCGAAGTTTACATTCACTCGATTAAAGAGTCCGACACTCAAACCGATGTTGTTAGCCCAAGTCTGCTCCCAGCCTAGCTCTTCGTTTCCACTCTGCAAAGGAAACAGACCAGCTTGATCAAGGTAGTTAGCATTTCCAGAAACAAGCGCCAGATGATCGTAGTCAGGAATAGTGGAGTTACCGGATGTACCTGTGCTCAACTTAATCTGAGCACCAGTCAGCCATTCCACATCTTTCAAGAAAGCTTCGTTTTTTATGTTCCACATAAAGCCCAATGACCAGAAAGCCCCCCAGCGATGATCTTTACCAAAACGGGAAGAGGCATCTGTACGTGCAGCAACTTCCGCATAATACAAATCTGGAAAATTTAGTTATATCTCAAAATTTCACATCTTAATATCTTATAAATTAACAATTTATATTGTGATGTGTTTTTATCAAGGAACAAATTAGGAACAGAAACACGAATTATCATATTTTCTTGTTTTTTTATTTGCACTACCTTTCTTTCTCTTCACTTGTTCGTACTTTGAGTATTTTTCCAAGTCATTTCACACGATTTTCATCCTCTCGCCAAGAGTGATTGTTGCAGTCATCTATGGATGAATAACCACAGCCAAAAGAAAAAAGGACAAATCTCTGTTTCTTTCAAGGAACATTGTTTTTTGCAAAGGTAACCATTTCCCTCAAAACACCTATACAGGCAGTCCAATATATCTGCCTATATTTAGTTTACTTTAGTTTAGCATATATATAAGCTAATAGACTAAACTAAACCTTTACCGAAGTTCTCCCCCTTACTTTTATATTCACAGTCAAAAGAGAAGATAATCGCACCGATATTTTCTTTTTTCGCTGCATCCCAATTTTACGGAAGTTCCTTTTATCGTAACTTCTGCCATAGGCATTTTATCCTCGCATCCCAACTTTCGGTCTGCCTGATGAGAATTGTGTCGCAAAGGTACTTGTCATGTCTTTCTTGTATTCAAGGTCACAGCCTGACGGTTCCCGACAAAATCTCCACGCTCCGCTTTGCAGAGGTCGTATTTGGTCGTGAAACCCTGCATAAAGAGCCATAACACCTTTTGAGGCGACATAATTTTCAATCAAGCCCGAAAGTAGCTGAAATGCTAAAAGAGGGAAAATAAAAAACTTAAAACTTAGGATTATGGCAAACTATGCAACAAACATTTTCTACGCAAGGACGGAAAACAAAGCAGACCTCGACAAGATAGAGGCATTCTTGGATGACACTTTTGACGGCTTTGTCAATAGACACAGCGATAGCGTGGATGCGGAGTTTACCTCTCGTTGGGTTTATCCGGAAGAAGAAATCGACAGGCTGATAGCTTCGTTGGAAGCCAAAGACAAAACTTATATCAAAATTCTGTCCTACGAATTTGCAGACGAATACGTGAGCTTCAGAATCTTCTCACAGGGTAAATGGGATATCAAGTTGTAACCCTAAAATGACAAGACTATGTACGAATACGAAAAAGATAGCGAAATTATAGGTGCGCACTGCACCCTGCTTACCCCCTATAAAGGCTACTCCGAGGGAACAGTTGTCGGCGACTTCGGCAATAAAATAGTGGTACGTCTTAGCAGTGGCAAAGAGGTGGTCGAGTACCGTGATGAAGTGATTATTTACGATTAAATCCAAGAGCGATGCAACAGGTAGCAATGAAATTCGTCCAATGGGACGTACCCGAATTAGAAAAGCTGAAAGGCTGCAGGGTTTACCAGTTACGGGAACAACTTGATAACGGAGACAAGTTGAGCCGTGAAGACAAGAACTGGATTACCCGAAACGTGAAAGAGTGCATCCATTTCAAAAGAGGTATCGCATTGATGGGCTACTTCTTTGATTTCTCCGATGTTCTCAAACGATATTTCGTGAAACAGCACGGACATATCACCGAGTATTGCGCCATTGACAAGACTGCGTTGCGCTCTGTCTTGTATGGTCGAATAGAAGACGTAGTAGAAGTATAATTAAAATCAAAGAAACATGAAAGCAACGATTGAGCATAGCTTTTGTCCTTATTGTGACGAGGTAACAGAACTCTACTTCCGTATCATCAACACGATTCTTTTCTCAACCGATGAAACGGAACTGCGTACCGGCATGGAACGCCTACAAGAAAAAACACGTCTTGATGATTATTTCGTCTTCGGCTATGGCAAGCATCACCTATGGGTCTGCCAAAGACGTCCCAGTAATCAAAAAAAGATTTTCGAGCATCGGGTAATCATGGCAGAATTTTGATGATACAGGCAGGAACGGGATAATCTTCCATTCCTGCCACGCCGCATTCCCTTTTTTACATCTATCTCTCTCTTTTGGCTGCGCCATATCCTTTTGTAAAACCCAGCCATTCGTGAAAAGCTGCCGTCCGCTTTTCCGAAAAGCAGGGTTCTTTCCTTTTTCCCTTTTGTCCCCTATTCTTTCTGCCGGACGGGAACATGGCAGCACCCCGATACCCCGTTCCGCCTTTTGTCGCCACTTCGTTGATATTCCCTTCTGCGGTATCGCCACCTGTTGTCAGTTCAGTGTTCTGTTTGTAGCCACCTCTATTCAGTCCGACCGAATTACACGAAAATCCCTGCCGATTCTGCGGACTTACAGCCGAAACGCGCACCATTGTGCCGGTGGACGGATTGCTCTTTCACTTCCCCTGCAACTACGGCTTTCCGCTCATTTTCAGAATAGTTTTCCGCCGAAGTCATCATCATTTTCCGATGCAAAGATAGTATGCAGACGGGAACGACTTTGGAAGTCTTGACCAATGGCACAGCCGTACAATCTTCCTTTATCGAGCCTTCTGGTTTTGCCTACGGACAAAAATAAAGAGTATTGATGCGTCCGGCCTTGGTGCATTCCCTTAACTGCACCTACTTTTTGAGGCAGCGTAAAATTGATTTAATAACTTCTAAAAACAATTCATTATGAAAAAGATTGAAAACAATTTCGTAGTAACCGGTTTCGTAGGAAAGGATGCAGAAATCCGTCAGTTCACCAACGCAAGTGTAGCACGTTTCCCTCTGGCAGTAAGCCGACTGGAGAATAATGGCGAGGAATCCAAACGCGTTTCCGCCTTTATGAATTTTGAGGCGTGGCGTAAAAACGAGAACACCGGGTCGTTCGACCAACTGACCAAGGGTACGATGCTGACCGTCGAGGGGTATTTCAAGCCCGAAGAATGGAGCGACCAAAGCGGTGTGAAACACAACCGTATCGTGATAGTCGCCGTCAAGTTCTATCCGCCCGTCGAGAAGGAGGAGACTCCTGAAAAGCCGGCCAAACCAGCGAAAAAAGGCAAGAAATAATCCTTGCCTTATCACGACAAAAGCGGCCTTTGGGTCGCTTTTGTTTTACTCATTACGGTGTTGTTGCACCATCTGTACTTTTATACTCTACTTGTTCTCTTTTACCGCATTCAGAAATGCTTTGGCAGGTTTGAATGCAGGGATGTTGTGAGCGGGAATTTTAATTGTCGTATTCTTCGAAATGTTCCGGGCCGTCTTTTCAGCTCTCCGTTTTATAACAAAGCTGCCGAAGCCGCGCAAGAACACCTCGTTTCCCGCAACCATCGACTCTTTTACATTTTCCATGAATGATTCCACCACAGTCATCACAACCGTTTTCTCAATTCCGCTCTGCCGTGAGATCTGAGCGACAATTTCCGCTTTTGTCATATTGTTCTTGATTTTAATGAATACGGTGCAAAATTAACAAATATCCGCCTGTTATAACAATCCAAACTTATTTGTCATCCCGAAAACTGCTTTTACTGAATCCGCCGAAGACGCCCCTCAAGAGCCTGCCCACTACCAAAAATACCAACAATAAAATTATAATATCTCCCATAGGTCTTATTTTTTATAGTTATATCCAACTTAAAGATACGAAAAAATAATGAATTACGCAAGTAATCTACTGATTTTCAATATCCATATTTGATTTATAAGTTCTATTTCCGGATGCCCGGCACGCGTCCCGGTGTTCGGTTAAGCTGAACCTTGTATTTATTGAGAATGCTGTACACGGTGCTTTTACTCCGGACACCGCTCTCTTTCCAAATATCACGGATTGAATACCCATTGTTATACATATCCACGATTTTTTTGTCCCGTTCAGTTTTACTCATACTTTTTTTGGTAATCGGAATACTGATACTCTGCTGCAGGCGTATAATCTTATCTGACGACTTCCGCAAAACAGCCACTTCCTCCGGTAATGCCCCGAACATGGCCAATACTTCCGCCGGTGTCGTGTCCGGAAACAATTTGTTGTCGGTGTCAATTTTATCGTGAATGGAGATAATACGCACGACCTTGATGCGGCATAGCTCGATCAATGCCGATAGTTCCCGTAAACCACGCACGGCATTGCTGAATTTTGACACCACCAATTCGTCGCCTCTTTCAAGATTCGACATCAGTTGTTTCCATCTCGGTCTGAGCGTCTCGTGTCCGACCGATTCTTCAACCACTTGTACACACCCGTACTGGCGCATCCATTCCTTATCCGCATCAAACGCATCGTAGGAATTCGCCTCGAATATATAACCGACTTTTGCCATATCAATATACAATATTCATGATAACAAGTGCAAATATACAAGTTTTATTCGAGTATCTGAATCATACTATATTAAAAAACGAAAATCGTACATTTTTCATGTTTTTATCTTCACTTGTTTTCATTGGTAATCATACTATTAAGTACGATATTAAAAAATGCGCAAAATACGGTTTTTCGGATGCGAAGTATCAAAAATAATATATAGTTTTGCACTAAATAGTACGAAATAATATAGTATGAAAACATCAAAATCGAACTTAAAACAGCCGATAATCTTTGCCAAAATAATTGCCGTTTCGATTGCCGTATTCCTATGCGCGTCATGCGACAACGGCAATGGCAAACGATTGGCGAAAGCCAAGAATGACCCTGCCGGAACATACAGGGAATACCTGTCTGACATACGCAGGCAGAAAAGACTCTCCATTAAAGAATTGACCGGACACCTCAAGCAATGGCAAACATTGAGGGATTCCGTATTCCTGTATCTCGAATGTGATACGCTTGGCCGGCTTCATTCCACTGTAAGAGAAGAGTGTGAACAGATACATGATTCCATCCGCATGGAATTTTCACGGATGGTGCTGTCTCAAACACGCACTTATAAGGATATACTGTGGGTAAAAGAACAAATCTCGCCGCATCTTGAAGACAAAGAGTTGCATCGTGTGGCTGAAACAATCCGGCCGTTCTTTGCCTCATTGGATAACCAGCCCGTCAGTCAGAGAAACCGACAACATATTCTTGCCACTTATCGAGCTACCCTTGCTGAAACGATTGATTACGGTATTCATTGTATGGCAGACCTGACGACCTTTATCGAAAAGGAGGATGCTGTGTACCGGGCATTCCTTTCACGTCTGCCTGATTTCGACGGCGAGAATCTTTCCGACATCACGCATGACACGGAACGATGCTGCGCACAGGTATTTCTTGCCGCCGAACGGAACGACATCACCTATCGCAATGCCATGATTTATTTGGCCATGCGCACCAACCGCAGGCTGATTCAGAATGTCCGAACCTGTATCGACGACATCTGCAATCAAAAAGTCAAGACACCGGCACAGGCACAAGCCTACATCTGGATGCTTCTCCAGCCTTATTCGTCGTTGGACGGTTTCTGCTTGGCGTTGCTTTCAGCCGAAGAAAGAGAGCAACTCGATATGCTTGCCTCGCAGACACCCGACGCTTTCAGAGAGTTGGGCAGGATGCTGCACCCAGGAGACAACCGCTTGGACGAGCTGCCCGGAATGCTGATGGAAGCATTCATACACACGCTGTAAAATATGACAACAGAAAAATATATGAATATGTTACGACATTTTTATAATGACTTCATGGCATTCGTCCCCCTGCAACTTCCGCAGTTGCTCGATGTGACGACGATGGAAGAACCGCAGTTCTACGGCGACTATGTGCTGCTTACGTTTCCGTTGCGCACCCCTTACGAACTGGACGAAGTAATGGATATGTTCGAGGACGACATGGAGTTGATCACGCTTTACCACCATATCCCGATGCGGACGGAAAAATTCGGTCATAGCACTTGTGCATACTCGAATCCCGCTTTCGGACAGATGTTCAAGATGAACGCCAAGACTGATACGGAGGGTAATGTAAACAGCATCCTTGTTACCATCTATGATTCTTTGGAGCAGATGTACGGGGACCTATGCCTCGATTTGGAACTTCACTCCAAAAGCGGGTTCCTGAAATACAAGAAAGACAAGTCCGACGTGCTGATGAATTTCATATGAGAGAAAGTTTATACCGACAGATGGTCTATTGCATCAACACCTACCGGACGTGGATAGAGGTTGCCGATGACAATCTCTACAAGGAGCATATCATCTCAAGAACCGACCGCACCGATTACCTCGTTTCCCGTACATTGGTGCTGCGTGCCTTCAAGACGAACGGCATACACGCCGAGGGTACGACATGGACTATTCCCGAACACGAACTGGACAAGGCTTTGGCCATCTACCGAAAGCAAGACAGTACATTCAAGCAGCGCATCAAGAAAGCGGCCATGTACTTTTCGCCCAAGGATGCCGAAACCCTTATCCGACTGGCGACATACGGTATTGTCCAGTTGGAACTCATTGTGCGCCCCACTCCCATACCCGAAAAGCCCTATTACTTATGTTACTGAATATCCTGCTACTCATTTTCTGCGCGATACCTTTCGGGGTATCAATGTCATTGTACAAGAACAACAAGCGGTTCATGACACCCTTTTACATGGCAATGGCACGAAGCGGCAACGCCCGTAAACTGTATGTGCAAGTATGGCTGATATGCCTGCTTCTTTTCCATTATGTATATGCCTGTGGACATATGGGTGAGTTTGGAATCCTACTCTCTACCGGTGTCTGTGCCGCAATGTTCTCGTTCCGATGGACGGACAACTGGTTACGCAGGTTGCTTGACCGCCCCGGTGCATTTGTCACACTCGCATCGGTCGCACTGGTCATCGGCTTTGTGCCGCATCTGTACACCTTGGCGATAACCATTACCTATCTTCTTCTGGCAGCCCTGTTCTATCCCTCCGTTCGGGTCATGTCCGAATGCAAGGACACGGGGACACTTTCCGGATGGGCAAAGCATCCCGGAATGCTGTCAGAATCCTATCACGACAATCATCACGCAAATCTGCCGCATGAAGCGGACAGCGGCAACACTGACATATCCGCACAATATGAATCATTAAAACCGAATGAAAATGAAAAATAACCAAAAGATACCTGTTTCCATATTGGCAGACAGGGAGGTATTCGAATATCTCAAGGAGAAAGGGGATGAACGCAAGACACGCACCGAAGCGTACTGTGACCTGTTGGACAAATCACTGGCAGGTTTCGTTTCCCCGTTTTTAAGAAAGAAGGACTACGTGCTGCAACCCAACCAGTGCTACCTGACCGTTTCCGACCTCGCATCGGAGTGGCATTGGCACAGGGCTACCGTCCGTTCTTTTTTGAGTGCAATGGAGGCATTCGGCTTGCTGACCCGCATCCAGCTTCCCAAAAGCGTGGTCATTACCATGACCGTACAATCCGGTCAGGCAGCACAGCCCCGCGATGCACAGGAGCAGCCGGACTTTGCCGGACAGCTCCGTGAGGTATTGTCCGATTGGGTAATCGGCAAAACGACCGCTGCCGAAACTGGCGTAATGTGTGGACAACTCGTAAGTCTGGCAAAGGCTGAAATTGCCGACCGTGACGCCGGACACTGTTCGGACACCCATTCCATCACGACCTCCGCACATTCCGGCACTTTGGTCACGGAACATCGTGAAACAGCCCTGTGCTGCATCGCCCACGCCGCCCTGCAAAAAATCCTGCACAAGTCGAGATTCGATGACAGTTCGCCGCTTGTGGATTTCTTCCGGCTTGACCTCGGCGAAGAATGGGCAGCTTTCATCGAGTCCGCCAAAGACCTCGCCGGGCTGATTCTCGACACCGAGGCATCAGTGACGGACTTCGACATGGACGAAGACCAAGAACGCCTCAAATCGCTTCGCAAACCCTTTTTATCGCTTCTGGCGAAGGCACAGGCGATGGTGGATTGAACCGGGAGTCGAAAACAGATTGTATAACGCGAACAATCCGCCTCCATCCCTTAACGGTCATCCTGCCGGTTATAGGAGGCACACGGGCTTGCCCGTCTGCCACGAAACAAAGGGAAGGGGGAGCCTAATACCCCGACCGTCTATCGACCGTCGGGAGGCTGTCCGGGCAAGCAGCAAGCTGGGACAGGACGGATTGTCCGAAACAACACGAAAAGAGTATGGCAGATCAAAAACAGGTACTTGATGTGAAGGTGTCGAAAGGCATCACCACAGCCCAAAGTAACGAACACTTGCGTGATCGCAGTGAAAGGGCGGAAAAGTACGCTATGAATAAGGGGAATTACGACCCCACACGCAAACACCTGAACTTCGAGATTGCACCCGGAGGCAAGGTACGTCCCATCGACACGAGCCGCAACATTCCCGAACGGATGGCGGACATATTGGAGAGGCGTGGAATCAAAGACCCCAACGAAGGACTGGCAGAACCGAAGTACCGCACGGTGGTGAACTTCATTTTCGGCGGTTCCCGTAAGCGGATGCACGAACTCGCATTCGGCACGCAGAAAGTGGATTTCGAGAAAGATGCGGACAATATCCATATCAAAAGAGAAAGCGATATTGAACGCTGGGCGAAAGACGTCTATTCATTCGTGAGTGGCAAATATGGCGAGCAGAACATCGCCGCATTCATCGTACACCTTGACGAATTGAATCCGCACGTCCACTGTACGCTCCTGCCAATCAAAGACGGTCGCTTTGCGTACAAGGAAATATTCGCCGGTAAGGACAAGTTTGAATACAGCGCAAGGATGAAACAGCTTCATACCGACTTTTTCACCGAAGTCAATACAAGGTGGGGAATGTCGAGAGGAACAAGCATATCCGAAACAGGCGCACGGCACAGGACTACCGAAGAATACCGCCGTATGCTATCGGAAGAATGTACGACCATCGAGGAAAATATCAGCCGTCATCAAAAAGTTCTGGCTGACCTCCAATCGGACATCCGTCTGGCAGAGCGCAGGGTCAAGGGGCTTACGACAATGGTCGATAACCTTGAGAAGTCGAAAGCCGAAAAAGAGGCCCTGCTATCGGCAGCCGAACAGGATTTGAAAGCGAACAAGGGTGATGCTGAACAATTAGCCGCACAAGTGAAAAGTCTGGAAAAAGAACTGGCCGGAATCAACAGGCAACTGGCAGATAAGCAGGAGAAGTTACAGACGGCTGACCGGCAGCTTGCCGAGCTGAAAGAGAACATGGATGCCATTGAGGAACGTACCGGGGAACTCAAGGAGGAAGCCTACAAATACTCCCATGATGTACATTCCAAAGTGGACACGTTGCTCAAGGATGTCCTGCTGGAAAATGTGGTCGGCGAGTATAGGAACGTATCGGCACAGATGGACGTGGCGGAACGGCAACTGTTCGACGGCTCGCTCGTCCAGTCCATAGCGGAACAAGGTACAGACGTGATGCACTGCGCGACGATGCTGTTTCTCGGTATGGTCGATGATGCCACCACTTTTGCCGAAACTCGTGGCGGCGGAGGTGGCGGCAGCGACCTGAAATGGGGACGCGACGAGGACGAGGACAACCGTGCATGGGCACTCCGCTGCATGAGGATGGCGAGCCGCATGATGCGCCCGGCCATTGGCAAGAAACCCAAACGGTAAGTGGCGTACGCCTTATTACAAATCAAAAAGTATAACGAATAATATCATTGGAATATGACGAAACAGATCTTTTTTATATTGGCCGTGCTTTGCACGTTGCAGGCGCAGGCAAGTGTACAACCCGTACAGGTGGATACTGTACAACATACACCGTACTATAATGTCTCGGAGGAACGGCAACCGATACAGCCCGTCTATCTTGACGGAGTGGTACTTCCGGCATCCCGGACTGGCAACTGGTTTGTCAGCATTGCCGGGGGTACGTCCGCCTTTCTCGGCACACCTCTCGGCTGCGAAGACCTCTTCGGACGCTTGAAACCCTCGTACAGTTTCGCAGTCGGAAAATGGTTCACTCCGTCCGTCGGTGCACGTATCAATTACAGCGGTGTGCAGTTCAAAGATGGAACATTGTCCAATCAGGAATACCACCATATCCATGCGGATCTGCTGTGGAATGTCCTTGGCCGCAGATATGCCCGGCAAGAACAGGTACGCTGGAATCTTGCTCCCTTTGCCGGTGTCGGCCTGTTGCACAATGCTTCTAACGGGAATAATCCCTTTGCTGTTTCGTATGGCGTACAGGGAGAATATCGGATTTCCAAACGAGTAAGTGCCATGTTGGAACTCTCCGGCACGACCACCTTTCAGGACTTCGATGGTTACGGACGCCCGAACCGCCTCGGCGACCACATGGTATCGCTGACCGCCGGTTTCACGTTTCATCTCGGAAAGGTCGGTTGGAAACGCGCGGTTGATGCAACACCTTACATTCGTCAGAATGAGTGGCTCGTGGATTATGCCAATGTCTTGTCCGGAGAAAACAAGCGTTATAAAGACTGGTACGACCGCAACCGACGGACGCTCGCAGAATTGTTGAAAATTCTGGAAATAGAAGGCTTGCTTGACAAGTACGGTCATCTGGTTAATGACGATGAGACCGACCGCCGTCAAGGTTATCCCAGAAATAATTACAGCGGATTGAACTCACTTCGGGCAAGATTGAAAAACCGGCATTGGGATGGAATCTCGCCACTTGATTCTGCAAGTATTATATATGGCAACAACGGAGATGATTCCGAACAACCGGGCATAATCGTTTCTGAAAAGACGGAACTCATACAAGCCGGAAATTGCATCGGGTCGCCTGTCTATTTCTTTTTTAACCTCAATACGGCGCACCTGACGGATGCTTCCCAAATGCTTAACCTTGATGAACTGGCTCGCGTGGCCAAGAAATACGGATTATCCGTGAAAGTGACCGGCGCGGCCGACAGTTCGACTGGAACTCCCGTGCTTAATGGTTCATTAAGCACATTGAGAGCGGATCATATCGTTGCAGAATTAGAAAAGCGTGGCATACCGATCGAACGCATCGTCAAGGTAAGCAGGGGCGGCATAGCTGACCATGTGCCGGTCGAAGCCAACAGGCATACGAAAGTGGAGTTATTCTTTTAGTTTTTACATTAACTTTCATCAAGTCCCTCAATCTATAATCCGGATTGCAGGGACTTTTTTGTGAATGGCTATCATAACGTTATCAATGAGAGTAATAAGATTATAGGTTTCCTGAATCCGGATTACGCTTCGTATGACTGATAATATTTTCTGTCGAGTTATGAAATAATCCGCTTACGAGCACAAGATATTCTGGTAAAATATCATTCTTTCCCCAAAGCAGTTCTATCCCGAAAAGTTCCGAGAGGGTACGTGCTATATCGAATCCGAATGCTTCAAGCGAGGGACGTACTTTGTCCGGATGCAGGCAAGGACGGTTGCATTTGCGGGCGCATTCGGAATCTGGACAGTATAGGCATTTTCCTACATAGGCGAATGCCCTGCCTCCGTATCTGTGCTCCAGTTCCAGCAACTCTTTTTCTATCCTGATTCGTTCTGGTCTGATTAACTCTTGTGATTTGTCTATCGGGATGCCTTTTTCGATAGGAATAATTTTGGTAGCCATAAGATAGGCATACTTGTACTGGCGCAGAAATTCTCCGGTATCGAAATCAAACGGCGGACATCCCCAACTGTTACCGTAATTAGGGCATTGCCTGCAAAACTCGACAAACCGTTTCTCATCCCGGAAACGTGAAATATATTCATCCACGCCGATGCTTGCCGTGAAATTCTCTATGATATATTTTTCAGTCATTGCTTCACTTTAATGAATCCTATTGTAGTGTCGAACTTCACGCAATTATTTCGGAACAGCCGTTCTATACAGCCGCTCAGGCGCATCTCCTTCGTCAGCAGAACCGGTAAATCGAGAAAAGGGCTATAAAGGTAATATCGAGTTATGTGCCGGTTTATCGGCTCGAGTCCATTGCAATGGTAAAATATTTGTTTGAGCATGCGCGTATAAATCAGATGATTTGGGTGAATAGGTCGAGTTGGTGCAGGAGCGTGACGGTAAAGAAGATGCCGACGACCAGACTCAGCGCAATGAGCAGTGCATCGAGTACGTGGGCCGAGGGTTTCGTCGGCCGGTCGGCGTTGCTTCGGACATACTCCCGAAAGAAGATGTAGAGTGCAGGTACGGTACTGCACGCCAGCAGGTAGTCTTCGGGTATGCCGAAGAAGTAGACTTTCGACAGTCCGATCAGCGCCCAGTGGCAGAGGAACATGGCCAGCACGATATTGACCTGCTCCGAGAAGGCGAGCATCAGTCCAATGGTGAAAACCGCCACCGAACAGGGCATGACGGGCGAGGTCATCATGGGGAATTCGTGGCCCAGCGCCAGCGAGCAGAGGGGATATATCAACGGCATGGCAAGGAGCAGGACAGCGAATGCGTTGTGCTGGCCGGTGCGTTCGAGCGAGGCGTGTTTCACCAGCAGGTCATAAATCCAGATTCCACCCATGATGGCCCAGAAGAGTGCTAACATGCCGTGATATTCGCGCGGTCGGCAATAGATCATGTAATAGACTCCGGCAATCCAAAAGTTGCGCATCGCCATGAAACTCTTCATGGCGATGCGCACAGTGTTTGTCGGCCGCAGGCAGAGCAACAGAAGCAGCAGGGTTGCAATGCCCGTAAAGACAATCTGCGCAGGCCAGGTTGCGGCATTGTAGGCCGCGATCGTGTTCCAAAAAATTTCCATAACCTAACTATTTTTTCGTGTGCGTCGGGTCATAGAGAAGGCCCGGCGCTTGAAGATGAATATCGGCAGCGTGGCACCGGCGGCAAGCAGCGCAATGACACTCAGCGATACGGTGGCATTGAGAAAAAACTGCTGCATGTAGCGCATCCCTTCGTCAGCCCGATCGAGCAACTGGAGGAACATGATGAGCGAGAAAACCGTCTTGTAGGCGTAGATGCCCGGCACCATCGGCAGCAGAGCCGGGATGTAGAGACAGGTCATCGGGCAGCGGACACCGCGGCCGAGCCATAGGCTGCCCATACCGATTGCAAAGGCCGCGAAAAGCGATGCGGTGGCGATATCCAGTGCGGAACAGTGCATCAGCGTGAAACGCAAGGCGTGGCCTATGGCGGCAAGCAGGGCGATGCGTGGAAAGGCTCGCATCGGCGGATCGGAGATGGCCCCGAATCCGATGGCGGCGACAGCGGCGAAGAGTCCGTCGAGCAGAATATCCGTCACGATCATAGCAGCGAATCTTTAACCATTAACAAAGTGGCCGACAAACCGACGGCGATGCAGACGATCAGCAGCATGGCGTTGACCAGCCGGCTGACACCCATAAGGACGTGTCCTTCCATGATGTCGATGACCCCGTTGATGAGCGGCACGCCCGGCACGAGAAACAGCGGACTGGTGGCCAAAGTGATCTCGGCTGTGCAGTCGAAACGCAAGGCGGCCGTGGCGCAGAGTGACGCGACGAAAGCCGAGCAGGCGAAGACGAGAAAGTGATTGACTGCGTGAGCCTGCATGCGCTGTTTGACGGCGAAGCCCACGAGTGTCGCCGTGAAGACGATGCCCACGGCCGTCCAGTCGCCGCCGAAGAGCTTGCAGAACGAGGCGTTGGCCAGTCCGACGAACACGAGCGTGAAGATCGGGTCCATGCGCGGTTTGTCAACCAGCGTCCGGTAACGGCTGCGGATTTCGTCGAGCGAGAGGCCCTCGTCCAATGCGTCCCAGCTCAAGGCACTCAAATCAGAGTTCCGCTCGAAACTGATGGGGAGCGACGGGATTGCCACCACACGGGTTGCGGACTCGCCGCTCCCGAGGTCGAGCACAGTCAGTATCGTACTCTTTTGGAAACTCGACAACTGAACGTCCACGCCCAGCGCTTCGCCGATCCGGCGTGAATTGCGGACCGCCCGCGAGGTGTGAACTCCCGAGCCGAGCTGATAGGTGGCGTATTCGGCGATGAAACCGAGTATATCGCAAAGTTCCTGCTGCGTTTTCATATGCGGATCATTGTTTATCGGACTTTTACCACACCTGTCGCAGTATCGAACGTCACGGAATTATTACGGAACAGCCGTTCGATGCAACCGCTCCGGCGCATCTCTTCGGTCGGCAGGCACGACAGGCAGGGCGGGTCGATAAGGGCTATCGCATCGGTGAGCGACAGGGCGATATCCAGCTCGTGAGTGGAAAAAAGGATGCACTTGTTTTCTTCATGCGCCAGCCGTGCCAGTAGCGTACACAATTCGTAGCGGTTGGGCATGTCGAGAAACGAGGTGGGTTCGTCGAGCAGAATAATCGGCGTGGATTGAGCAAGGGCGCGTGCGATCATGATGCGCTGGCATTCGCCGTCCGACATCTTGTCCATTGTGCGTTCCGCATAATCTTCCATGCCCACCGAGGCGAGCGACCGCATAACGATCTCCGTGTCGGCCTTCTGCATCCTTCCTATCCAATTGGTATAGGGTGCGCGGCCGATAGCCACGACGTCCTCGCATTTGAGGTTGGCGATGCGTGTGCGCTCGGTCGTGACGAATGCCAGTGTTCTTGCTCTCTCTACAACCCGCATATCAGCGGCGTTATGCCCGTCGAGCAGGATTCTACCGGCATAACGGTGGTTCAGTCCGGCGATGGCGCGGAGCAGCGTCGATTTGCCCGTGCCGTTGCGCCCGATAAGGGCTGTCAGTTTGCCCTTTTCTATGGTGGCTTCCACCTCGCAGAGCAAAGTTCGCTCGCCGTAGCCTATGGAAAAATCGTGTAACTCTATCATGCTGTAACGGATTTGTTGCGCAAGACCACCCACACCACAATGGGGATTCCCAGCAATGCGGTGATGGCGTTGATCGGCAGGGTGAACAGTTTGGAAACGAGGTCGCAAAGCAGCAGCACGGAAGCACCCGAAAGAACGGTTCCCGGCACGAGCACCCGATGGTCTCTGTTGCGGAACAGCATCCGCGTGACGTGGGGCATGGCCAGCCCGATGAAACCTATCGGACCGCAAAAGGCGGTCACCGTGCCGGCCAGCAACGTCGTGGAGAGGAACAGCAGTCCGCGTGAGCGACGGACGTTCAGCCCCATCGTCACGGCATACTCCTCGCCGAACAGCAGCAGGTTGAGCGGCTTGATGGTGATTACGGCCAACAACAATCCGGCGATAATCGACGGGATGAGTACCGCAAGCTGGTTGAAGGTCACGTCGCCGAGCGATCCCATCGTCCAGATGACGAACATTTTCAAGGATTCATCGTTGGCAACATACTGCAATATTTGGACGACCGCACCGATTCCCGACGAGAACATCATGCCGAGAATCAGAATTACCATGATATCCTTGATGCGGTGTCCGACGGCGGCGATGACAACCAACACGATTGCCGCTCCGAGCCATGCCGCCCCAGCGATGCCTATCGACGAGCCGACACCGACAAGTACGACGAGTGCCACGCCGAGGCTCGCGCCCGAACTGATGCCGAGCACGTAAGGCCCGGCAAGGGGATTGCGGAAGAGGGTCTGCATCTGAAGACCGCTGACCGACAGGGCGGCTCCGGCCAGCAACGCGACCACCGCCTTAATCAGTCGGATATTCAGTATGATTTTCGCCGTCGCTCGCGGACAATCGCCACCCGTCAGGGCCGCCCAAACATCGCCGAGCGGCACGGCGACAGCCCCCACCGCCAAATCCAGCAGAAACAGGAAGAGGGTGAGGGCAGCCAGTGCGGTAAATAATAGGACGGAACGGGAGCGCATTTATTTCAATTGCTTGTAATAGACGAAATCTTCTGCGACCAGTTCGGGGTGGAATATCTTTACGAGGTCTCGTAGCACGAGGTCGGGATTCACCACGGCCGACTCGTAGTAGTCGTTGCCGCCGGCGGCATTCGTGCGGGCGTTGTTGTTATAGACGTATCCGTTGCGGAAGCACCGGGTGTCGGTGAACTTCGGGCAGGCGGCTCGCAGCTCGTCGAGCGTGTTCGCCATACCCACATGCAGCCACATATCGACTTGCGAGGCCAGCAGATACGCCTCTTCGAGGTCGATGGGCGCGGAAGCGTTTCCCGTGTTCTTCTTGTAGATGTAATCGCCTCCGGCATCTTTGATCAACCGGGCGACATAGCTTTCGGTCGAGGGCATGAACCAATTGTCGCCGTAAGGCGTGTTGAGCATCACTGAAGGGGCATCGATGGCTGCATCGGTTACTCGCTTTTTCAAAGCGTTATAGCGAACCGGAATATCGGCAAACACTTTCTCTCCCTCTGTCCGTTTCCCTGTAACCTCCGCTAATGCCACCAGCCATTCGGCCTTGCCCAACGGAGACTCTTCCAGGTAATCGCCAACATACATGAACGGGATGTTCAGTTCTTTCAGTTTTCCCTCCATCGAGCTCGCGCCGTTCACGCCGTAAAGCAGCACGAGGTCGGGGTCGAGCGAGAGCAGCAGTTCGTAATTGATGTTCCCTTCGTAGCCCACGTCGCCGACGCTGTCACGACGAGCCTGAATATCTGGATTGGAAATGTAGTCGATACCCGATACGCCAACGACGCAACGGTCTTCGTCAATAGCATCGAGCATGGCGATATGGGTAGAGGACATGCAGATGATGCGCTCGGCATCTTTTCCGAGCACCTGACCGGTGAAATCTTCGGGTACGCTTTCTCCGTCACGGGCGATGAACAGGTATGTGGTAATGCTGTCAGCTCCCTGCCAAGGGTTCGTGACGGTAACCAATACGCTCTTTTTACCGTCTGCACCTTTTATGTCAAACCCCGAAGCGTATTCGGGTGTATAGACCGCTCGGTTGAAATCGGCAAGTTTGGAACTCTTATCATGGCAGCCTGTGAATGTCAGTACAAGCAGCAATATCAGGCTCAGATTTTTCAATGCTTTCATATCGTTACAAATTTGTGTTTACGGACTTTTTCTTGTTTTTCCCGAACTTCGGGGTGATACCGATGAACAGCTCGAAGTTGATGCCAGGCATGGGGCGCGAGAGTACCGAGAGGTAATCTTCATTGAAAAGGTTGTTGACAGCGAATTTCAACTGCACGTCCACCGGTTTGAAAAAGAGGTTTTTCTCCAAGGAGACGTTGCTCATGAAATATTCGGGCAGGTGTCCCGTCAGCGTATAGTCGTTGCTCGACATGGTGAAACGCTCCGAGTAGAACGCCCACTTGTAAAGGAACGCCCACGACCGCCACGACAACCGTCCTGTCAGCGAGGCGGAATGCTCCGGCACGTAGGGTAACTGTTTGCCCACCGACTGGTCAGCAGGTGACATTTTCTCGCCCTCGTTGATAGAGGGTGTCCACGAATAGGAACCGTTCAGGTCAATGAGCCAATCCTTTGCCGGCTGCACGGCCAGGTTCGCCTTGACCTCGATGCCGTAGGCGTGTACCTTCTTCACGTTGCGGGGCGAGAAGAAGCCTTTGGTCGTCGGCAACCATATGATCCAGTCGTCGATGTAGGAGTCGAACCAGTTTGCACCGCCGCTCAACTTATAGATACCCGGCTTGCCGACCTCGAAACTGACGCCCGCGTCATAGGTAAAGCCTTGTTCGTTTTTCAGGTCGGGGTTGCCGCCAGGCAGGAAATAGAGGTCGTTGAGCGTCGGGAACCGGTAGTTGCGTGAGACGGAGGCTTTGGCGACGATGTTGCCGCGGCGGGAAATCACGCCGTCCACAAAGAACGCCGGAATAAGCGGTGCCCATCGGTCACCGTACATCTCCTCACGCAGTACCATCGACATGCCCAACCGGTCTATCGGCTGCCATTTGGCGGATACGGAGCCGGAGAGTTCCACACGGCCCTTGTCATATCCAACAATCGCCTTGTTGCCGTCTTGTAAGATGATGTTCTTGTCCTCGCTGCGTACCAGATGCTGGTACGCCGACACGTTGGCAGAAAGGAACCACCGCTTCGACGGGCTGTATTCGCCCTCCGCCTGCCCGTAGAAGGTATTCACCTTGCTGCGGGAGCGGGTCATCGACGCCCAGTTGCCGGGTGCCACCTCCCGCTTGTAATCGTAGGCCATCCACGTGTGGATATAGCCGCCTTTCACGCCGACCTTCCAATTGCTTTTCATGTGATCCCACGAAAGGATGCCGCGAAATGTCTGTTCGCGCTGGCGGTTCTCGAAGTCGGTCGCATCGCCATAGTCGGTGGTCAGCATCGGAAGTTCCCGGTTGGAGTTTATATACCAGGCGTTCAGCCCCAGTTTGTCGCCTTTGCGGGTATTGTAATAGACTTCCTGAAGCAGGTGCAGGTCCTTGAACGCCCCGGAGCGGTTGCGCTCCACGGGGTGGTACTGTCCGATGATGTTCTTGTCCTCGTCGTAAATATTGATTTTTTTGTCGTGGTTGGTGTATTTATAGTCGTTGGGAGACGAAGAGTAAACGGCACGGGTAGAGATACTCCACCGGTCACTGCCATAGGTGAAGCGGGCGAACTCGTCGAAAGTCTTGAACGAGCCTATGCCCTGCACGTACTGGGCATTGAAACCCTCGGCGACTTCGGAAGTCGTGCCAAGCTTGACCTGACCGCCCAGTCCACCGCCTGTTTCGTTCACTGACGAAGTGCCGTGCAGCAATGATGCCTGGTCAATGAAATAGGACGGGATGGTGGAAAAGTCGGTCATGCCGAGCATGGGGTTGTTGATGCGCATCCCGTTCCATGTTACCTGCGTGTGCGAGGGCGACGTGCCGCGAAAGGCGACGGTCGAGAGTGTGGCGCGACCGTAACTCTTGACGAATACCGACGAGTTGAACGTCAGGATGTCGGCCATCGAGAGGGCGATGTTCTCTTTCAGTGCGAGCGAATCGAACTTCGTCTTCTGCACGCCGATTTCTTTCATCGGTCGATGTCCGATGACCGTGACTTCCGGTATGGTAAGATGCCAGGCCGACCGCTTTTTGCTTTCCGTCTGCTGCGCGAAGAGTGCCGTGGGGAGACATGCCGCCAAAGCGAAGAACAGATATAGTCTTTTCATATTGCCTCCTTTCTTATTTCCAACAAAATGCACCGGGGATAATCCCGACATAAAATTCATCTATCAATTTCCCTTCGGGCGAGTAGCGGTAAATCATACCCTGCTGCTGGTAGTCGATGGCATCGGCGATATACACCTCTCCGTTGGCGGGGTTTACCGTCAGTCCGTAATACAGCGTGTTCTGGTACTCAAGGAACGGGCGGACAGGGATACGGTTTGCCGTCACGTCCATCTGCCAGACATCGCGGTTGAGCCAGTAGAGCTTCGTCCCGTCGCCGTTCAGTTGCACCTCGCTTGGCCAGTCACCCAACTTGAACTTGAACTGCTTCTCCACAGTGAAGGTCTCGGCGTCGATGCGGTAGAGCGAGGGGGCTTCGTAACCGTAGGGGCTGCCCTCGTAGCCGCCGTCTGTAATCGTCCACATTTTGTTGTTGCAGTCCATGACCAGCGATGTCGGTTGTATGCCGACCTTCAGTTCATCGACAACTCGGTCCGTCTCGGTGTCGATTTTGATGATGCGGTTTTGGTAACTCCAGCAGTTGCAATAGACGTATTTGCCGTATTGCACCATCTGTTCGGTGGAGCCGCTCTCCATCGTCATGTCCGGCACTTGAATGTAGCCGGTAATTTCATATTTCTTCGGGTTAATGATGAAAATGCGGTTGTCCCACAGTTGGGTGACATAGGCCTTTTCATCGCTTAGGAAATGGATGTAGCGCGGCGAGGTCAGGTTTTCGATGCGTCCTACCTCCTTGAAGGTGTTCAGGTCGATGGCGAAAATCACATGGGAGTTGTTCACCACGACCCAGCCCTTGTTGTCGTGGATGGTCATCGACTGTGCCACGTCGCCGAGTTTCATGCCGTTGGCACGGAAGAAGATTTCGTTCTGCACTTGTTTGGTCGCCGGGTCGTAATAGGACAAGGTAGCATTGCCGTACTGGAAGTTGCCCTCGTTGGTGATGAACAGTCCGGCTCCCGTAGCATTGAAATCCTCCACGGCATCGCCGTAGTCCCACTTCATGCAGGATGTCAAGGATAGTGTCACTCCGACAACTACGCTCCATAGCAGATATTTCAATTGGTGATAGGTCATACCGTTATTTTTATAGTTAATCCCCGGCAACTTACCTTACGGTAAGCATACCGAGGATTGGCAGAAAATTTATTGTTTGATTATCTATTCGGCAGGCTTGTACTTCCCGTCTTTCATGTCTTGGTAGGTGGGATTGTATTTGCAGCCACTTACAATCCAATTTGGTTCAGTAATCTGATTATCCCTGATAAAAGCCTCAAACATAGAAAAATCAGAAAAAGCAGTAAGCCTAACGAGATTTACTCCTGATAAACTTTTAAGTTTCGGCATATCAAAAGATGTTAGCTTGGAAGCTGCATCTGCACTTAAAGAGCCAGCTATAGTAACTAATTCAGGGCATGAGAAAGCGGAAAATCCATGAATCGTTATTCCGCTCCCCCCAACTTTTTCAAGCACAGGAAAAAGCTCATAAGTGGTTGTAGAACGAATATCTAATCCGCCATATGGAAGGTTGTTGGTTGACCACTTACCTTCTTTTGCATATGATGGATTTGAATTGCAACAAATCGATTTTAAATTACTAAAATTATGAATCATATTAGGGATATTAAGCGTCCCCTCCATAAAAAATTGACCGCCTATTTTTTCAAGTTTCGAAAATTCTAAGTTCGATACCATCATGCTAATTTTGAGATGCATATAGCCGTCAACAAATTTAAGATTATTTGCAATGATGCCAGATTTCATCCCCGCACCAAAATAAAAGTCACCGTGTACCTCTTCAATTGGAAGAGTAAAAACTTTTTTGTCTGGTGTTGTGTATGATAATTTTTTTACCTTTTTAAAATTGAAATCAACATAGTTATTTGCCCAAGCATCAATATCAACAGAAACATTCGAAAGATCATCTTTCGTTATAAGTTTTTGCAATTTCTTACATTCCGAGATGCGTATAATGGATTCTTCTGAATCTTTAGCAGAAAAAACAGCATCACTAATATCTATAGGTGAAGAACAATTTATTAGCTTCTCTAATTTTAACGATCCTATTCTTTTTAAACTTTTAAGATTTGATAATGACGAAAGTTCATCGAAATAACAAATTGAAAGAATGCCTGTTACGGTTGCCAAATTCGACATTTCATCAAGATTAGTAAGAGAAACATTTCCTGTAGTAGAAAACAAATCTCCTTGAATATAGTTCGAAATAATCAAACAATCTCCATTAATAACAGAAAGTTTGGGCATTGATAATTTTTCAAACTCGATAGGCAAAGATGAAAAATTGATACTTCCTGTTTCAATAAGCTCCGGGAAAGAGATAGATTTTAAAGTCGATATCTCATTAATGCTCAACGAATTTTTAACAGTCTGTACTTTGGGAAATACCAATGTGCTAATTACACCTTTGCCCATACCGAAAATGTTTAATACCCCTCCGACGTTTATCAGTTCGGGCATTTGAAGCGTTGTCAATGTGGACGAACTAATAACAAAATCACCCTCAATTGCTTTTAGCAAATCAAATTGAACGAATTTTACTCCATTGTTGTACACATGGATATTGCCCGTTACCTCGTTCAATTTGGTCATGGAGACCATCTCCAGCGTTTCGTTCGCAGCCAGGTTCTCCTCCGAACCAATCGACAAGCCGCCGATTTTGGTAATGTTGTCCAAACCGGTCAGCGTTCCACCCGTATAACTGTTGCGGATGATGATATTCCCTTCGATTTCTTTCAACATTCCGAGGGCTGAAATATCTTTAATTTCTTCGGCATTATCACTGTCGGAACCGATAACCAAATCGCCTTTTATAATAGATGTTCCGGTAGCCGCAAATGATACGATTTCCGCCGGAGTTTTCAATTCGACGTTGCCTTTGCTACGGATTTCATCCTTGATAACCAAATAAGTATAATCATGCGCCTGGCCGTTAAAGGAGGTAATGCGGAATGTGCGCTCCGTATCCCAGTCGGTGATTGTTGCTGGGTCAGGCATGATTTTGGCGGAAGGGGTAAACTCGACTGTTGCGGATGCCCCGTTCAGCGACACGGTATAAGGGACGGTCACGGTGATGGTGTCTGATGCTATAACGGCGGAATAAGTTTCTCCTGCAACCGACACGGTCACTTTCGTTATGAAATTATCGTCGGCATCTGCCGGGATATCCTCTTTTTCAGAACATGAGTATAATGCTATGACCGAAAGGAATGCAATAAAAATTTGTTTGAGTTTCATCATTTATCATTTTATTTGTTCATATTTAAATCTTGGAACGAAAATACTTCGGTAGAGATTTCTCCTAAAACGCCGCTTTTAGCCAAGGCTCCATTCTGAACTTTTATGAAGTCAATGTATTGAAGATCTACCGGAGAGCCATCGTGATACATGGCATTAGATATCTTGAATCCGTTTTTCTGTCCAGAACCGTCATACGAATCACCAGCCAACATATCGGAACCGCAATTATCCACATACCCCCAGTCATAAGGAGAGTTACTCCAGTAACCTGTGGTTGGACTTTGTGAATTGCGTGGCAATAGTCGAGTACCGTACAAAGTGTAGGAGTCGGCCGTAATCCACAACGGATAGTAGTAAGGTTGCGTGTGGTAGGCATTGAAATCGACCCAGCCAGTGTTTCCCAAATTGTCAATCCAATAAGTGTGTGATCCATTCGAGGTCGGTCGGAAATAGGTTACCTCATAATCTTGAATGGTGGTAGGCTTCCCTGTTTCGCTGCCCCGCAGTTCGTACCACTCATCATCGGGAAGTCCATTGCCGTTGACATCCTGCATAACCCAAACAATGCCGGGTTCATTGGAAGAATCAAAGGCATTGCCCTGAATAGCAAAATCATATCCGCCCTTATTCTGAATGCTGTGGTCAAACCCTACTATGATGTAACCGCCAAAGGAGCCGAGAGATACATAATTTTGCTTGGCAATACGCTTGGAAGCATATTCGACAGCCGCTTCCCGGGTCGATTCGCTACCGGTAAAACCGCCAGTATTGGTTTCGTTGATGAATTGTCCGGGAGCCGGCGTATATTCATACACTCTGTTGGAATAGGCTGAACTCGCACCTGAAGCGGCGCGATATCCGGAGGCTTCCGACCCGTTCACGCAAACTACGGTGACGGCGGATTCCACGGATATGCCATTTTGCATTTCGGTGACAGAGACGGTTATCCGGTATTCTCCGGCGAACGAAGGGGTGAACTTATATACCCGACCGGTTTCACCCTCCACGGGCTTACCGTCTACGCTCCAGCGGTATTGCGGATTCTCGAAATAGTCCAGCAATGGACGCAAGAACACCGGTCGCCCGACAAACGTATAGCGTGTGGAAACAGACTGCTCATAAGACGGGGCAGGGAAAACAACCTTATAGGGCATATTCTCGACCACCTCTATCTCCAACTCTTTCTTGGTTTCACCATCCTCGTTGGATGCTGTTATGGTAATCGGAAAAACTCCGACCTGATTTTCCTTAAACGTGTAGGTCGTATCGGTGGATACCACAACCCCGGCACGCACCCATTCCACCTTGAAACCGGCAAGGTCGCGATGGGCAATCACGGCAGTCAGGGTATTCTCTACACCTTTTTGTACTTTCAATCCTTTGGCCGGCACGTACAGATTGATGGCCGGGGGCAACAAATCCCTCACTTCCACTTTCACCTCTTCTTCGGCATGACCGTTTTCGTTGTCTACCCGCAGCGTAATATAGACCTCCCCCGATTCATCCCACGTGTATTTCAGGGTCGGGTCTGTGGAAATCAGTTTCCCCTCTATGGTCCAGGCAAACAAGGCATGGTCTGCGTATTGGTAAGTCGGTGCGATGACCAGTTCCCGACCAATCTTGACTGCATAGATACCGTCTTCACTATCAAGCTCAATCACTGGGGCTTGTCCGGATTCTGCAACGATAACTTCATCCCGATTACAAGATATGAATAATACAGCGAGTGTAAAAAAACAAATTAAATTTTTGATCATTATGGATACAAGCTGGTCGGATTAAATAACAACCACCCTTCCAAGTTTAAATTTCCTTGGAAGGGGTAGTTATAAAATTAGTTTTCAAAAACAATATCATCAATACAAAGGTATGCAGGGGTATTTAAGCCATACTCTCCTGTGTCGGAACCTGAAAAGTTAAATTTCACAAATCCTACTCCAGCTTGATTAATAGGCCAATATGTCCATGTAGTAACGGGATTTTCGTTCTTCCCATTTCTATAATCGGCTAATACCTTGGTGTATGTAGCTAACTTATTACCAGCAAAATCATAACATTCAAGTTCAACTTGGAAATACCCGATATGTTTTCCGCTTGCATCAACTTGTGCTGACAACGGAGTAGCTACTCCGGATGCGCCGAATTTATTACCATGCATGATTACACCATAGGTATATGATGAATTACAGAACCATAAACCTTTTAGAGTATATTCGCCTGTTAAATAGAATTCGGGCTGAGCCATCCATTCGGTATTATACTCATCAGAATAACCATAAACAACAGCAAAATTATTTCCGCTGTGACCTGCACCTTCGTTAGAACCATTAACAGAAGTCGTATCATAAACACTCATTTGATTGTTATAGGAATACCACCAATCAGTCGGTATGGTATCACCGGTAATCGTAATTCCTTCGGCGGAAGATGGATTGGTACGGTAATTCCATTTAGACAATGCTAATCCACCACAAGAGAAATTGTTGAATGTTCCATAATTATTAGTCACTGTGTTAATCTCTGACATGAACATTCCATCTGGATCGTCAATTTCTTTTACTTGGGTATACGAACCCACATTTCCATAATAATTAGCGCCATAGGATGTCGGCATTGCCATCATTGATGAGGAAAAATCATCAAACGTAATGGTATAAGAACCATCGGGGTTAGGTGTCGCGCGGGTTTGAATCGCACTTTCCTCATACGAAGCAAGGAAGTCATCGTCGGACGAACATCCTGTGAACACTGCGGCAGCCATTGATACAACGGCCATTGCCAAGAATTTAAGATTCTTTTTCATAACTCAATTATTAAAAGTTAAACAAAAAGTTTAATTACACATTCGTTTTCCTTACGATAGATTTGCAACGAATGAGAAATCGGTTATCAAAAAGAATACAGGTGGTCTTTGGATGAGCCTCTGTTCATTTTGATCTAATGCCAATATCCCGTGGTCACTAAATCATATCTCATCAAGCAGGTCTTCTGGCTCATCCCGCTTATCGCGCCTTCCCAGCTTTCACCAGTGGCAAAGAGTGCGATAAACTTTAATAGGACTTACAGCTGCGAGTACAGCTCCGGATTTTCACCGGGATTCCCTTTTAATTCCATTCGACGCTTCGATTGGAAACTTGACTGGTGCAAAGTTAAGAGTTATTTTTTATATAATTTCTTTTTTCTCCATTTTTTTCTGATAACAGTTTTTATGAATATAAAAATGTACTCTTTCTACCATTTTTTAGTTGCGAATAACGATATGCCATTGCCCAATCATTTATTTTTTAATTCGTCTTCTCCCCTTATGTCGGCAATTCCTGTCGGGTGATTTTTATGCAAAGGTACAGCGTTCGGTCAATTGCCAAGAGCCGCAAATGCTAACGTTTTGCGAATTTTACAGCAGCCTTCCGCAAATCGCAGATTGGGGTATTCCGTAAAATCCGCCCGCCGTTCACTTGTCTTATTTGCCTCGATCCGTCTGTCAGTCCTGCATAAAAATCATTCCCCAACGAGAAGCCGAAAGAGCTTCAAGAAGAGGGAAATAAAAAGTTTAACAAATTAAAATTTACAATTATGCACAGCAGGATTTTTCAAATTTCAACGGAGCCGATAGACAAAGAAAACTATCTGAATGAGGACACACTCCAGCAAGGAGACGGGAGCTTCTATGACTATTGTTCAGAAATAGACGAGGAAAACCGTAAAGAGGATATTGCCAATTTGGTCAATTATGCCTTACCCAACGGAATGTTCGAGCTTATATCCGATGACACCATGCGCTATAATGGTGGCATAGAGCAATGGAAAGAGGAGTATGTCGCCAATATCAAAAAGAGAGCGGATGCTCTTACGGCAGATAATATGTTGGAATGGGGGTCGACCTATTATCTCAAACAGGCAGTGGAAAATCCGTTGGATGTCGCCTATCATTTCTATTTGGATGGCGACGGCTGCCAATCTTTTGCCGAACAGTCCTTTGCGTTTATGGAGTTTGTTTGTAGGCTTGAACCGGGAACGATACTCTACATCGGAGGAGTTGTTGATTACCACTTCTGATGTTTGTCCGAAACATTGGCAACCACCCGCTTTTGAGGCGGGTGGTTACTCTCTTTTTTGCACAGGCTCACCGGTTACTTTTATAAATATGCTCTGCAGAGCTTCCGCCACCGGTTTCACTGCCGGTATATTCCTTTTTTAAGGGTATAATCCCTTCACTACCCCGACATACGCCACAGGCTTGTTTTCGTGTGCAAAGGTACGGTGGACGAACATGGTTCAAGTACCGCTATCGCTACCTGAAATAAAATTTGATGACAACTTTCCGTAATCGGAGATAACGGTATTTCATAAAATTTCATCGCAGGTTCCTTGTCCGTCGTTCTTGTATCCCCCGTTTGGAACGCACATGAAAACAACCCTTTTGGGCGAAGTCAGAAGACTTCAAGAAAAGGGAAATAAAAAATCAATAAATCAAAAGACAATGAGCAAGTACGATTTCATCAAGCAAGGCAACCTCCTTTATTGGCACACTGCCGATAACGATGTAGAATGTCGAATTATCTCAACTCCCGAAAAAGTGGATAGCGACAGTATTATTTTAATCGCAACAGGTTCTTCAGAGATTGAAGTCTTGGCATCGGAGCTATCACCTATTGGCTCATCGAGAAGCCACAAAGAGGAATTTTTGCGCTGGAAAAAAGAGCGTGAAGCCGAGGGCATGGAGTTTTTCAACCGTCTTTCCGAAGTCATGGAAACAGACAATGATTTGGCTGTAGGCGATATGGTGGCGTTTACTAACGACTACGGGGTGGTATTTGGCCCCAAAGAAGTATTAGCTTTCAGAAAGCCTTGGAATGGCGGTAGATGCGTATATATCGACAGTGATGCCTATTGGTTCCCAGACCGTCCCGGACAACTCACCATACTCAGCAAAGGAGGTACAGAATGACAAACGAAGACAAAATCTTAAAACGGCTTTGCGGCAATATTGCCGCAGGTCGTTTCAACTGGCGGAAATACTGCACACCGCAACTTTACTTCGGTTGGGAGATTTGTGTTACCCCTCTGCATTGCTCTTACGGACAGATAGGTTACACCGTTCATTTCCCTTATACCAATATACCGGAAGTGGAATACGATTGGGAAATGGGCAAACTGACCATTGACGGCGAGAAGTGGAAAAGTTATTTGCGGAACGAATAATAAATATCAATATGGCACAGAATTTTTATACCAAATGGCAGAACGCTATCCTTGCAGATGCAGGAGGCTATGTTTCAAAAGAGTATCGCAGTTTCCAGACAGCATTGGTACGTGAGATTTCCAAATATGCAACGGCGGTCGGTGCACAGGTGGCATCCAACTTAAAAGGACATTATGATACCTCATGTTTCATCGAGCGCAACGGCAAGTTCGTTTACATCAGTCACTCTTCCACGTTAGCCCGAATGGGCGGCGGCGTAAGAGTTGAACTTGATTCGTTTCTGATACGGACAGCCCAACACGCAAAAGACTACAGAGGAGGATATAACCAATATTGTGACATGGCAAATTTGCAGTCCATGATGGATGATTTACTGAAAGAATAAAAAACCGAAAACAAGAAAAGATGCGGAGCCAACCGGTTCCGCATCTTTTTCTTTCCATCCTTACCGGCGCATACCGACGCTGTATTCAGCCTCTTGTAGCTCTGCCCGATACTCTTCCAGTTCGTTCAGCTTCTCGTTCACGGCTTGCAGGTTGGCATCCAACCCGATATTGTGGTCGTAAGGGAAACGATGCTGCGCGACCAGCCCGGCATTGGTGGGCTGCCCGACATCAAGCATATCGGAGTCCTTGTTATATTCGACATACAGCACGTCGCCGTTCGGCATCTCGAAGGCCGGAATCTTTTGATGCGCCAAAGCGGAGAACTGTTCCGCCGCCATCTCCCTGGCAACCTCTTTTATCGTCTCTCCGGCAATATCGACACCGTAACGCCGGATATGGTCGCGAATTTCCTGCTCCGTGAATTTCAACATCACCTCGTAGGTTCCCCCGACACTCCCGTTGTACACGACAGCGAAATTCTCATCCTCGGCAATTAGGCTGTCACCCTTGTTGTTCGTGGCTGATAAATAAGTATGCTGTTCGTTGATGCCGTTGCCGTCGTAATACTCCTTGGCAAGCGTCAGCAATCCCTCGCAATCGCCTTTCTCCCGGAGTTCGTCAAGCGGCCTCGTGTCATCCGAAAATTGGAGATACGCGACAGAGGAATAAAATGTCTTCTCCTTTGCCGCCGCTCCGTTTTCCTGCTTCTCGCCGACATTTTGTTCCAGTTCTTGCGCTATCTTATCCACCTTCTGGGTAATTATCGAGGTTGCCCTTTTCACGTCCAGGAGCGTTGTCTTGATGAATTGCGGCGATTCCTTCAGCTCATCGAGCCATCCTTTGAGGTATGCACAACTTTCTTCCTTGATATGCTTGGTCATGCCGTAACGCTGTGCGACCAGTGCGCTACCTAACTCTGCCACCAGTTCCTCACGGGCATATTCAGGAGAACCGAAGGTAGTCGGCTTGAACCGATCGAGAACACCCTCCGCACCGGTCGAGTGCGTCATCTCATGGAACAGTGTCCCGTAAAACGATTCTCCCGATCTGAACTGTTCCTTTTCCGGCACGATGATTTCATTCTTCGTGATGGAATAGTAGGCGTCATTCTGATATTTCGGCGTAATCGGACAAATCCACAGGTTATCCCTTATCATCGTATCGACTGGGGCAAAACTGTAATGCTCGCCCTCCTCGATTGCCGGACGCGAATTTTCCTGCTCCAGTTTTTGCCACAGCTCCGGTCGCGCTTCCTGCAAATTGGTCTGCGCAACATTGAAGACCCTGAAAACCTGCATCTTCGGATAAACATTGTACTGTTCCTTTTCGTCATCGGAGAGTTTCTTGTAATCGTCATACTTGATTTTCTCCTTGGTCTCCTTATGGATACAAGTGAACGTGGTGAGCATGACCGGAAAGGACTTCTCGCCACGAAGCACGGAGACACGCGGCAGTTCCTCTCCATCCTTGCCGGACTTATTGAGCTTCTGAACACAATCGAAGGTGCAGAAACGGGGAATCTTGTACCCTTCTTTCTCGCAGTGCAAAAGCAGCATAAAAGCATTCATCCCGTTGTACTCGCGCCCGTGAAGGTTGCGAGGCCACTGCAACGCACCCTCGGTAAACCAAGGCTTTTTCCAGTCCTTTTGAATGCCCTCGATTTTCTCGATCATCATTTCGGCGAACAGGTCGAGAGCCTTGTCCTCGCTGTTCGGTCCGTCGGCATTCTTCTTTCTGTAACCGGCCATATTACTTACTGATTATAGTTAGACGAATCCGCCACATATTGCGTCAGTTCCTCCACCTTGCAGGAAAGATTGATTTTCCCGTTATGTGCCGACAGGTTCATTTCACCTATGGCATCCACCTTTATACCCGGCTGTAGCCACGCATCGCGCTCCTTGCCGAAACAGAAGAAGCGCACCCACTGGTATTCGAAGCCGTCATCGACCTTCTCCGCACTGAACGCCGAGAACACCGTATAAGGCTGGTCTTTCTTATCCCTTTTCTCCTCGATATTCTGGCCGACTTTACCACGAAATGCCAGCTCACCCTTGACGCAATCCGCATCATCCGTAGCGGCATTGCAGATTTCATCGGCGAACAGGTTGAAATAGAGCTTGTCACCCCGGCGTTTGAGATACATCGTACCCCTCACTTCCACACGGGAGCCGTTCCGATAACCGGTGGCTTCTTCCTGACTGCACTCCTTGCGGACATCCACCTCGATAGTATGCCGTCCACCCGTTGCCGGAATCTGTACCCGGAGCGGAAATGCCATAAACTCCTTTTCCTCTCTGTTCTTGCGAACCGACGCATCGCGGCCGATAACGCCGCATACCGTAACATTACATTTAATCATCTGTTTTTTGTCTTTAATGATACATGGATCATCCGACAAGTGATACATGGGTTGATTGATGTTGAACTGTTGGAGGGTACGGTCAGTCAGGCGCACGTATCATCGCCCAGACCATCCATCCGGCGATGGCTAATTGCACGCCCACGACAACGAGCGTCCCGATCCACCCCAACAGCAGGTAGCAGAACCGGACGTGCAACGCAAGGATGGAGACTCCCGCCAGACATTTGCATAGCTGTATCATCACGCATTTTACCATATCGCCATGCCTTTATCTTCGCAGGTTTTCCGTCTGTCCCTGTTGCCGGGACATCTCTTGCTCGAAATTCTGTGAGGCCGCTTCCGACAGGATAACCGTATTCAGCATACCGGTTACACGCATCCGTTTGGTCTCTTCCGTGAGTGTGCCGTTGTTCAACGTGGCAGACAACCGGTTCAGCTCGGAAGCGGTCAGCTCCCGCGAGACACGCAGTTCCCCATTGTCCGCTTTCAGAATGGCCTTGCCGTTCTCGCCGATAGTCAGGTCGCAGTTCTTCATATTCGGCAACAACGGCTTCAGGTCGATGGTACGAAGATCCATCGCGGTGGATATCATCGCCTTCTGTTCCTCTTCGTTCCGGTTGTCAATCTGTGTGGCCAGCAGCATCAGGGAGGCGAAAGCGGTCATCGCCATCTCCACAATCGGGTCGTTGCATCCCGACATTCCCACACCGCTATCCTCCGACGAAAGGAGTTTTTTCATCCATCCGTCGGGCGAAAGGTTCTTTTCAGGCACGGTATCTTCCGCCGCCTTGTATTTGGCGAGCAGGTCATTCCCGTTGTGCAGCATTTGCAATTTGATATGTCCTTTCTGTGCGATTTCAGCCAGATACGCCGCAGGGTCTATATCCCGTTTCGTCCCGTCGGCATAGATATTCTTCACACCGAAATGCAGATGTTCCCCGGTCGTCCGTGTTCCCGTATTGCCCGATGTGCCGAGCCGTCCGCCGGCCTGTACCGTATCGCCGACCTTGACGGAAATCTCCTTGAGGTGCATATAGGTACATTGTACCTTGCTGCCGTCCGTCCGGGCATATTCCACCGTCAGCGACTTGCCGCCGGGCGTATTCTTGTTCTGGTTTACCGCCACGACCTTGCCGCCGTTCTCCGTAGCCAGTACCGCATCGCCTTTGCAACGTATATCCACGCCCTTGTGCATCTGTTGCTTTGTGCCGTCCAACGGGTCTTGCCGTGTTCCGAACGGAGAGGTAATGAACAGAAATTCCTCCCGTTCCACCGGGAACGAATACCCCGTTCCATGTTCCGCACCTTCGGAGGTCTGGAGCGGATTGTGTTCTACCCCGAACTGCCTGCCTTGTGCCGCCATCTCCTGCATCACCTGCCTGTCATACTTCTGCAAGCCGTTCTGCTCAATGATTTTTTGCAGGTTCTCGGCATACTTGCCGCCTGTGGCGTAACCGGCTTTCTCAATGCTTTGTGCCCAGCCCTTGTAATCGTCCGGGGAGAGTTTGAAGCAACCGGCATAGCGGCTGTTCTCCTTCAAAAAGCGGGAGTGATGCTCGTATGAATCACCCACGCTGTCATAGCTGCAGAACTTTTCATTCGGCTTATCATCGGTGTAGATTCCGTATTTGCCGCCTCCGGCAATCCACGAGGGTGTCGCCTTGATGCCGAAATGGTTGTTCTCGTTCCTCGCCAGACGGCTCTGTCCGTTGCTGCTTTCCAGTATGCCTTGCGCCAATGTGACGGAAGCCGGAATGCCATACCTGCGCATCTGTGCCATCGCATAATCCGCGTATTGCAGTGCATATTCCTGATTCTTGCTCATAATCGTCACTCCTTATCTATGAATACCCCTATGTGTTTCCTGCTCGTCCTGCCGTTTATCCTGTAGCTCTATCTCACTGATGGCGACACGCTCACCGGCACGGACAAGTTTGGGCAGATAGCTGTCCAGTTGCGTCCTTGGGAACTCTGCGAAAGTCGAAAATCCATGTTCCGGATATTCCTTGACCGTAATTCCCAGTATTTTTGCTCCCTTTGCCGCATCCTCATTATAAAGCCGGTACACTTCTCCTGCACGAATCAGATACAGGGCGTCGGGATGCTTTTCCTTGAGGTTGTCCCAAAACTGCCGTTTCGGAGACATATTTTCATCATTCGTCTCTTCCGACCGATTTTCCGGCACCGTCTCATTCTGTTGCCGTACCTGCTCTTCCGCTTTCTGTTCCCCGACGGATTGTCCCTTTTGCAGCACATCGGCAAACAGCGTGGCCGCCAAATGCCGCTTGTAGCCGTCCCGGTCTTCCGCCACCCACATCCGTTGCCACTGCTGTGGAGTGACGCTGCGGGGCTGCAGCTTTTGTCCGTCGATGGTTGCCACACACTGGATTCCATCCTGCCTGGTCTTGAAGATGGCAACACGCTGAATACGGTTCAGGTCAATCTCCGGCGTATCGCTGCCGAACAAATCCACTTTCAGGTCGGGCTTGACCTCCGCCAGTGCATAATACTTGTGCGCCAGCTCCATCCGTACCTTGTCGATGTTGTCCATCGCCTGCTTGAGCGTGGAGAAAAAACGGTTCACATCCTCCTTATCGGGATAGACGCTGTACCCCTCCTTGTTTTCCGGCTTGATATAGAGTGCCCAACGGTTCTTGTCGTCCTGAATCATCTGCACGGCATCGAACCCGACCTCATTCGCCCGTCTGACCGCCTCCGACACGTCCAGCGTGGAGAGCTTTTCCAACGTGTAGTTCCTTAACCGGGCCAGTGTCACCATTTTTTCATTGAAATAGCTGTCATCGGGTCTGTAGCCCAATGCACCGTCAGTATTATAGAAACGCACCTGCTCGATACCCTCTTTCTGCAATGCCCGTTCGATACGTCCCTTGTTCATGCCGGGAATCTCGTTGTTCGCCTCGGTCGAAGCTCCTGCCGGCAAAATGACATCTGCCGATTTTGCCTCCCGGTCTATGACGAGGACGATGCTTTTCGCCGCCTTGTCCGGGTGCTGGCGGATTTCATTCGCCACAAAGTAATGCTTGTGCATCTGTTCCTGCATGGTCGTGGTCTGCCGTCTGTTTCGCAGGGTGGCGTACTCAATTTTCTCGCCCCGTTCCGCTTTTCGGATAACATCAAGCGCATTGTTCACGTCGCTTTCGAGAGCGTCCATCATACACGGATTTTCCTTGAACTCCCGGCACCAGTAATCCACCGTCTTCAGGCTTGCATCGGACAGACGGGCGGGCAGTCCCAGTTCCAGCATTTTGATACCCGAAGCCAGTTCCACGACCAACCTTTCATATTTTACCGCATCCTCCGACGGGGCCACGCCGTTCTTCATGACCATGCCTTCACGGGCGAGCCGCTGTTGATGCCCCGTAGCACTCACGATCTGCCGCAAGGCTTCCTGCATATAATCGTGGTAATGTTCAAAATCCTTTTGACGCGGCATATAGACCGCATCTTTGTCCGTCTCGTAATGAGGAACTCCGCTACCGTCCGAGCGCACGGGAACGAGGTTGTCCCGCATCTTCAATAGAAAGTCGTTGAACCGGGTGCGCAACCTGCGGTTGTCCGCCTCGGTATATCCTCTTTCCTGAACACTGCCATCCTGCTTTACCGCATCCTCGTAAGCCGGCTTGTCAACGTAGGGCAACGTCGTCTGGTCGATATTGAAAAGCGTGCGGATCTCCCGGTTGTGGACACCCTTGAACTGTGCCTTATGCTCTTCGTCCAATTGGAGATAGGCGGTACGGTCGATGGTCTCATCCGGATTGTTCCGGTTGACATACTTGTTCCAGTTATAGAACAGGAACGGTACGCCCTGCTCATGCTCCCGCACCGCAGCACCCCGTACCTTGGTTTCACTGTAAAGCGTGAACAGGTTGGTCTTGCATCCGTTATTGTCCGAATGCAAGGCCATAAAGAGGGCATTGAACGGGCTGGCCGAGACCCCTTGCGGATAGAGCCGGGGAAATCCCTTGCCCGATACGTTGAGCCAATGGCCGCCAGCGTTCGACGCCCCGCTCAGTGCGGCAGACAGCAGTTCCGCCTGCCTTGCCTCGGCTTTCTTCTCGATTTGCGACTTTTCTTTCATATCATCATGCTTTTATTGTTCATGGAATTATTGGATGCCCCGTGTACGCACGACCGTTTCCCGCTGTCCGTCATCGTAATTCTGCGAAGCGATATGGCGCAACTGGTCGCTCTTGGCAAGCACGGCGTTCGCCAGCGTGTTCAGCGGCAATGCCCCTGCACGGTAAGCCTCCGCGACGGTCGGCGTGAGCTGGATGGTACAAGGCACACGGTCTATCGTGGCGATGAGCGTACTGCCTTGCAGTACCGGGTTCACAATACGGGGATTGAGCGGTTCATCGGGATAACGGCGGTACTGGTTCTCCGTCTGTTCGGCAGCGGACGGCATGGGTCGCCCCAAAGCCTCGTGTCCCGCCTTGTTCAGCAGGTTTGCGCCGCCCAGACCGACAAGGAGCATCTTCAGCAGCGGGTTACGCACGAACAGACCGGCCACAATACTCGCTATCGGCAGCAGGTTGTCCCCAAAGCGCAACGATTGTGTCTTGCCGGTAAAAGCCCCCAACAGGATGTCGGGCAGCATGGCCATGACATATCCGAGGTTGCCCGTGATATCGCCCAATCCCTCTAATCCCAACGTACTGAGCAATCCGCTCCATCCGTTCGTGTTGGTCTGCACAGCCTCTCTCTCTTGCTTTTCTTCCTCACGTGGAATAACCACCTGCCGTTCCTCTTTCTCCACTTTTTCCCTCTGTTCCGTCTCCGGCTGCGTTGATTCCTTTTTGGCAGTTACAGCCGTTGCATTCTTATATTTCTCCAAATGCTTCAAATAGGCTTCTTCCTGTCCGGGAGCGACGACCAGCGGCACATCCTTGTACCGTTCGGCACGTTCATTCTTCTTTTCAGGGTGTCCGGGTATTTCTGGCATTTGGAAAGGGGTAAACTTTGGTGTCTGCATCCACTTCGGGAAACTGAAATCCATCACCGGTATTTTCTTCTTCAACCGCTCGTTGGCGGCCACGATGAGCGCACTGTCACCCGTCTGTACCGTTGCAGCCTCCTTGCGGAAGTCCGTAAATACGTTCCGTTCGCTGCCGAACACCCCTTTGCTTATACACTCTTCCACAGAAAGCGTATCAGGCTTTTCAGGCTCGAAGCGTGAGGCGACTGCCGAGATAGCCACGTCCGCCCCGACAAACTTCGCCAGTGTTGCCCACGAACCCACGCCTCCCATCATCACGGTATCTGCCGTTGCGCCCAGTACCCGACCCGCGCCTTTTTCCCATCCTTTCGGACGGTAGGCGGCTTCGCCCCGTGCCTCGATTTCCACAGCAAGCGGCGAGCGGTTGAAGGTCTGCGAAAGTCCAAGCAGGCTTGATTCTGCGGCTTTGCGGATGATGTAGTCGGCTGACGATTTCGGCATACGCTCCTTGACCAGCCGGTCGATCATCAGTTCCTCCACCCGGTAGTCCATATAGGCATAGGCAAGGTCGCCGCCTAATTGTTCCGACAGTTCATCGTAACGCTTGCGCCCGATTTCCTGCACGACAGTATCGCGCCATTGCCCGGCCATGTATGCGAGGTCTTGCTGTATCTCTTTGGAGCCGGTAATCTCCGCCTTGCACATTCCGATATAGTCCTCCGTTGTCTTCGAGTTCCATTCGCCCGTGACCTTGAGTACCTGGTACGGGTCGCCCATCGGCTGTGCCGCAGACGCCATCGCGCTGAGTATGCCGCCCAAAGAGGTGGAATACTCCCTCATTTCCTCGCCCTGTTTCTTCGTGAGGTAAGCCTGTGTCTTCGACATGACGGGCGCAAGGTGGCAGTGGAAATAGTCGCTCACGAGGCGTTCCATTTCTGCGAATTGCCGGCTATGTTTGATTCCATCCATATTGTGTATTATATATTTATCTGTTTCAATAACTGCTCTTTCGTCTGCTCGATGGCGTTGTGGTAAACCTCCATCTGCCGGGGAAAGAACTCTTCCAGCCATGCGTCCTTTTCGATGTTGTCCTGCATGAACCGTATCGCCTGCTCCCGTTCGATTTCGACGGATGTCTCGCCCTCTTCCCTGTTGTTGAACCATGCCTTCGTCCACCAGCGCACACCCGCCCGGTCGGGATAGACCGTGACAAGCCTCGGTATGTCGAAACTCTGTATGTCGATGTCCAGTTCCGCCAACGGGTCTATGATGCCGCCATAGGTCAGGGCTTCGTCATGGAGTTTTTTTTTATGTCACTGCCCGCAGTGGAGAGGTACACATCATGCCGCAGGGCGAGGTAATGCAGGAAATCCGCAATCAGGAGGTTCTGCACCTTGCAGGCCAGCGGCATGGCCTTATGTCCCAGTCCGAGCGGATTGGCCATGCTCGGCATATTCTCGTAGAAATACTCCTTCATCGCACCCACCGTGAAGATGTGGCGTAGCGACTGCTCCGTATTTCGGGGCAAGGTGTATGCTCCATGCCGCAAATCCTCCATATAGTGCGGCAGGAAGCGCAGCATCAGTTCCTCTATCTCTCTCTTATCCCGGTCATAATCGGTTCCCAGTTCCATCTCTACACCGGAGGGATAGTCGGTTTCGTGTCCGCCGGCCTGACGCATTGCCTGGATATTCCCGTACAGCATTGTCAAGAATTCCAACGGATTCAGTTCCTCGCCCTTGAAGCGGACGGTCATGTGCAGTTTGTCACCGCTCAAAGCTACCGTCTGTCCGGCCTTTACACGCTGTCCGAATTGGGCGAAGACATTGGACAGGTTTCCGTATGTCACCTCATATTCCCCGTAGCGGATGGTCTGGCAGATGCCGTGTCCGGAATCGTTGCCCACGCCCGACACAATGCCGCTGGCAAGGGCGGAAAGCATATAGCACCGCACGTTGAAGTCAATGCCGTGATGAAAGAATTTCTCGCCCGTCACCGGGTCGGTCTGTTCGCCGTAGCCGAGCGACAGCTCCACGTCTTTGCCCTGCTGTTCCTCGAAAGGCATACAATAACCGCTATCGGATTGCAGGATCATTTCTTCTGTATATTTCATGCTGTTTCCATTTTGATTCGTATTCTATCTTCTCATTCCTCCGCCATGTGCCTGTTCCCCTGCCGAAAAGTCAGGTGTACGGGTACGTTGCACGTTTTCTGTCTCCGGCGTGCGGAAGACACCCGCATTGTTGCCGATGAGCATCATGCCGAGAAATGCGCCGGCAATCTTGCCCAGCCAGCCGAAGCGTCCGAATATGAGGAACGCCGCCGCAACCAGTCCGGCGATGCTCAACCCTGACACGTTGCCGCTGCCAAGGTTGCGGAAAAAGTTGCCGAACATATCAAGACCTCCGCCACCGGAGGCCTGTCGCAAAAAGTTCGACACGCCGTTCAGTTTGTTGTCGATGCCGGTTACCGCACCGCTGACCGAACTGACGGCTTCTCCGGCCTTGCCCGTTAGTTCACGCACGCCGTCCGCCGTGCCTGCAATGGTATCCGTGACGGATTCGCCCACAACGGCATCGCTCACGATACGCACCACGCTTTTGTCGGTGGTCAGCTTCTCCCAGCCCACATAACCGACCGCACCGCCGATAGTCGCTGTCTTGACTGCCTGTCCTGCACCACGCAAGGTCTGCGAAGGGTGCAGCACTGCCTTACCCATACTTTTGCCGGTAGCCGCCGTTGCCGTACCGACACCTTTTGCGGCCTTGCCGCCATATTTCAATAGTGTACTCCAAACGCCCATACATTGTCTGTTTTTTAAGGTCTTACATTTCTTCCAATCTGCCGCCAGCGTCGCTTGGCAGCTTCCACTATGTCCCGTTTGCCGGCCACCGGACGTGCTCCCTCGTCGATTTCACGCCAGATGTCGCCCATTGTCGTGTACTTCACCGCCTTGGTCAGCCGTTGCAGTTTCTTGTTCATCATCTTGAGCTTCGGACGGATGCCGAATACGATTTCCATGCGCTCTTTCTCCGTCATCTTGTTGTCCGAAAGGCACGCCATGCGGATGTCGTTCACAATCTCCACGCTGTTCATGATCAGTTCCCGGTAAATCCGGTTTCGTTGCGTGGAGAGGGCGACGGCCAACGCATGGGAGCTGTTCCGGCTCACCTGTCTGGTAAAGTCACCCATGTTATCCGTCAGCTTCGATATTTCGTGATAGAAACCGTATATCTGCGCCGCGTAGCAGACTATCGACCGGAAAGAGTCCAGATAGCTGTTGAACTCCCGTTGCAGGTCGGTCGTGGCTTTCACTTCCTCTTTCGTCCACAGGTGTCCGGTGGTCTGCATCAGCATGACTTTCTCCTGTTTCTTCAGCTCCTTTTCCGCCTTGTCGGTATAGAGCAGGATCATTCCGGCCAGTACAGGGTCGTTTTGCGCCCGTGCCTTGCCGATGCCGATGCACAACAATAAGATGCCTATCCAAATCGTCCGTTTCATTGTCAGTTCCGTTTTTATCGTGCGAGGACGGCAGCCCTGCGCCAACGGGTCATGGCCATCCGTGCCGCCTCCCCATTGTTGCGGTCGAGCATCCCGGCCGTCACATTGTTCCACATGTCATTGAGGGTATAGTATCGTATGCTCAGGTAGAGCAGGTGTAGCTTCCGGCTGAAAGCCGAAAGTTTGTCGTTCAACGCCCACAGGGTCTTGCTGCGTTCCGCTCCCGTGAGCATATTCTCTTTGCCGCCCTTGGCCACTGCGTCATTCAGGAGTGTGAAGACCGATACCAGTTCCGTTGCCGTCTCGATATAGAGGTTGTTCATGCTTATGGAGGCAATGATGCCCTGCGGGTTGTTCCTGATGGCGTTGCCCAGTTTCCCTAACGTGAGAAAGATTCTCACGCCGTCGTTGTAGAGGTGGGTGCAGGCTTTCAGCGACGAAGCGTAGCCGCTTGCCGTCTTGAGATAGCTGTTATATTGCTTCTCCCATTTGTGAATGCGGTTGAACTCGGCGGCGATGCTGTTCTGCAGCATCGCTGTCTTCGTCTGACCGTTTATCTGTTTCTCTATCTGGTCATTGATGACCTCGTTGCCCTCGGCCAACGCCATCCATTCCAACGGATTGGATGCCGTGATTTGTGCTTTCGCCCAGTGTGGCATCATGCAGACGGCAAAAATGACCAGGCTAATGATTCGTGATTTCATATATTCCCTTTTTTCGTTTGTTATACTCGACCCGTTCCCGGATAAGCGTTACCACATCGAAGTTGTGTCTGATACCTACCAAATCAAGCCGGGGCGTATTCCTGTCCATCGAGAATATGCGTACCGTCTTCAATCCGCAAAGCTGCTGCATGAGGTTTTGGTGTTCCACAAAGTCCACGATACGGTATTGTTCCATGTAGTCCGTCTTCCGGGACAGCACCCCATGCCTGCTGATAAGCTGCTCGCTACCGATGTGGTAGCGTGTCCGGCGCAGATAGATGAAACGGTACAGCAATACCAAAGCAAGCAATGCGGCAACCGATACGGCAAGAGCTGTCAGAGGCAGTCCCTCCATGCCACCATACACCCATGCTGCACAGCACAATACGATTGCGGGCAGCTCGTCGATAACGAACTGTCCGGCGTGCGGTTGCAGCACGATACTTTGGAAATGTCCTGTGGGTGCATCGGTCATCATCGGCGAAAGTGTGTTTGTTGTTCCTCTTCCGGTGACTGTTCTCTCGCCTGTGTCTCATCGACCGTCTCTTCCTGTTTCTGCTCGGCCAAAAGCTGTTCGTTCCAGTCCTTGTTGGGATAGGTAGGCTGTTCACGGACAAAAGAGGCGTCATTCGCCTTGTCCAGACCGAGGAACTCCCGCAATCCTTCACGGAACTCCTTGTAATTTCCGTTCATGATATCCGTCTGTTCCCGTATGTCGTCCGGATGGCACAGGCCGCTCGAACGCATCGACATGGCTTCTTCCCATGCGGATTCATATTTCCCGTAGCTCGACCGCAAAGCGTCGGGCAACAGGTCTATGTCACCTTCATCGAGGTTCTTGCCGTCAGTAACGGAATCCAGATAAGGCTTCCGCTCCGGTGTCTCCTCGATGGTGGAACGGACAACCCGGTACATCTCCTGTTGCAGGTTCTTGGCAAACTCGATTCCCGCAAGGTCGGTATCGAAACAGATGTGTTGCTTGGCAGGAAGCGAGAGCGTGAGGACACCCCGCATCTGTTCCACCGTCGGGTTACCGCCGGTAGATATGAAGACCGCTTTCCGCAAATCCTTGTCGTTGGCCTGATGAAGCTGGTAATAGGCCATCGCGTCGTATGCACTCTCGAACCAGTAGATATGCTTGGCTTCGGTAAGCGTAGTTTTGGCTGGGCTGGCAATCCATAACCCTTGGCTCGAATTGCTCCCTTCCGCCTTCCCTTTATAACTGCCGCTGCCATCCATGCGAGGGCGGCCTCGCTCTTCCAGACCGACAACCTGTCCCGTATCTTTCGGAACGGTCAGCGGAAAGGCGAGGTTGGTGTATTTCATGCCGTCCTCACGATGCTTCGTCGCCAGACAGAAGTTCCGATGAAAGGCATACTGCGTGTAAAGGTCGATGCCCCGATGCTTGAAGAACGGATAGAACTTCTTTTGTGTCGCCCGATCCTGCGGATTGAACTGGTGAATGTCGTAATCCGCCATGTCAAACGGCTTCACATCCCGTTTAGGCTGGATAATCCGGATGTCCCGGTCAGCGACGGGATGGTTCAGCAACCGGTTACAGACAAGGTTTACCAGTCGGTCGGGAGACACGCCTGTACGGTATTCCGCAAAAAAATGCGGATGCTCCTTGATAAAGGAAATGATGTTATACGACTTCTGCTGTTGCGGTTTGAAACAGCATTTCCCTTGCTGCGTGACAATGAACTTGTCGTTGCGGATGCGCCGCCCCTCGCTGTCCAACCGGACATACGAGGGATAGCGCAGGCCGTCGCGCCGGTTCAGGTGATAGCCCGCGTCGATAAGCACGTCCTGAATGTTCAGCCTGCGCAGAAAATCGTCATAAGTCAGTTCGCCCTCTCTCATGGTTTACCTCCCCATTCTCATATCATTGATTTCACGGTTCATCTCTGCCTCGAAACAACGGATGGCCATATCCCTCGGTGTATCGACCCCCAGCTTGATGTACGGGCGTGGCGGACCGCCGAAACACTCGCCGTAGAACTCCGGGGCATGGCAGTGATGGTGGATGCCGTGCGCGACACCCGCCGCGACTACCGTACCTGCGGTGAGGGCGGCAAAGATTTTCGTACCGAGCCCCCGTTGTGCTTCCGGGCGTGTTTTCATGTCCACTTCGCTGAAAATCTTGGAAAAGAGCTTCATCCGGTGATAATCATCCACAGCAAGGAACTTGTCGTAATCCCGTTGGGTTATCTCATGGCTGATAGCCTGACCGTCGATAACAGCGGTCATCCTGTATTTCCCCTCGGTTTGTGCCGGTTGAACGGCTATCTGGCTCACTTCAACTTCCCGCCCGTGCTTCTCTTCCCGATACCATCCCTTGTTTTCATTCAGAAACTGGAGGTCACGCCCGTCCACTGCCGCACCGACATAGCCCTGTATGGATTCCTCTTGCTGTTGCAGCGAGGTTTCCACCGGCATGAAAGCCTCCTGCTCCTGCCGTTGGCGTTGTTCCAAATCCTGCTGTACTTCGGGATGCAGGCCGATAGCGATGCGTTGATCGCTGTTGAGAGCCTCCATCGTCACTTTGTCGGAAAAGTCAGCCCCGATAATGCCGTTCAGCAGTTCCAGACGTTTTTCTACGGGTTGTTCCTCGATGGGTGCGGCAACCAGTGTCCTCACTTCCTTTTCCGTCAGGTCATAGACCATATCGGCTTGGACGCTTTCCGACTGCACAGTCAGCGTCCGCCTTTCCGCATCCACGACAAGACCGTGCGAGGCAAGGCACTCCGCCAATTTCTCGTTGGAAAAATAGACCGGAGAGGCTATAAGCTCCTTGTACGACCGTGCCGGTTCCCCGCTGCGCGGACGGCTGACCATCGGCGTGATGACCGCCTGCAAGTCCTGCAGAACGTCCCGTTGCTGTACGGGTTGCGCCTGTTGATGCCCCTTGTAATAGAATCCGTAACCGCCCGATTGCAACTCGCCGGGCTTCATGCGCCCGTCGGGACGTTCGGGTACGATGGACGGCCCCGGAAAGAACAGTTGGCCGCCGACCCTGCGCAGGTGCAAGCCCCACTGGTTGCGTGGCGTCCAGCCGAGGAACGGCGGGGGCATTCCCATCCGTCCCATGCGACCGTACTCGCCGATGCCGATGCGGTAGCCGTGCAGCCCCATAGCCACACGCCCGTTGGCATTGCGGGCATGGACGAAGTTCTTGGGCATATAGAAGTCTTTGCCCACGATGCTCGTGAGCACGTTGTAGGCTTTCTTGTTGGCCGTATTGGTTCCCCAGTCCGTGAGTGCCAACATCTGACGTTCGCTTATCGGATAGACCAGCAGCGGAGAATTATGCCCCTGCACAATCAGCCGATACCCTGAACCATCAAGCGCAACATGGGCTTGCAGGCCGTTACGCATCAGCATATTGCGCATTTCGGGCTGCAAGTCCATCTGCCGGGGATTGGTATTCGTTCGTATCGCCATAGTCGGATTGTTTTCGTTATGCGTCGCCGCGTTCCATTGCTGCCTCCAGCTGTTCGTCCTTGAAGCGGACAAACTCGGCAGCGGATTCGTTGCCGACAGCAAGCCCCTTTTCCTCGCAGTAACGGGCGTATTCCTCCTGCCAGTCGGCGGAGAAATGATTGACGTAATCGAGCCAGCCGTATTCGCCGCTCTGCATCTTCCCGACAAGTACCTCTTCGGGATAATATTCGTTTTGTGCCATAATCTACGGATTGATTGTTTTTACTTGTGGAGGGCTGCCGCACGGTTGCGTTCGCCGCTCTTCTTCTGTTCGTTCCACAACTCCTCGGTGTAGTCCTCTTCCGAAACGTAGTCAAGGTTGCCGTCATCGTCCATGATCCAGCAACCGTAGCACCCGAAGGTGTATTTGTCCCACTCGCGCTTGGGCTGGTTGCGCCATTGCTGCGCGTCGCCCGAACAGAAGCGGATGCCGGTCTTGGCATGAAGGTCTATGCCCACTGTAGCAGACTCGCCGTCCACGACGACCGTCAGCGGCTCGCCGTGCTGCATCCCGTTTACCTCCACCGCACCGAGGCGCATGACCTCGGCCAGCACTTTCAGGTTGCGTGCGATGATGGGCGTGGGGACATACATCACCTGTTTCGTCTCGGTGTCAATCTGCACGAAAGCCTTGCTGCTCCGGCCGTCCGCCATTTCCACGTCGGCGACAATCGCCTTGCCGTCGAGCAACTGTTTCTGCTGCGCTTCGTCATACCGTTCCAACGGAGAGGATTTCAGTGCCGGATAGAAGACCACATCCACCTGACCGTTGTCCATGCGGATAAAGGCAAAGCGGCTACGGCTCTCTATTTGCCCGCCATGCTCGTCCGTGACACGCACGGGAAGCACGGGAGAATGCCGACCATCGCAGATGTCGTCCAACACACGCATCGGCAAATCCTCAATCATCTCCCGTGTGAGACCGAATCGTTCCAGTGTCGGAAAAGGTAATTCATCAAATTCAATCTGAACTTTTTTCATACTATATTCATATTATAAAATTGTACTATACAAAGATAGAGACATCTTATTATGACGGACAAAAATACAGCTATATAAATGGTTATAATATGCTGTTTTTATCTTCATTAGTACGATTATTCAATTCAAATCGTACTAATAGACGCAAAATATCAAACCAATACAAGAAATGACGGCTGTTTGTTTCCGACATGAAAACTCCCGTTATAACTTTGCCGAATGAGAAAAATTTTACTGATAGCAATATCGGGTGTTTCATTCTGCACGATGCCCGCTCAGGCGCAGTTCAACACGATTGCCAAGACACCAGAAAGATACAAGGTAGAAGCCTTGCAGGAGGGTATGAAAAAGCCGGAGCCGACACCCGAAAGCATGGCTCCTGTACAGGAGACTTCGACAAAACCTGCCGATGAAAGTAAGAAGTTGTGGATTGACCGTTATCTCAGTGTGTCTTATCCATTGCAGCGCATCAGAATTACATCACCATACGGCTACCGGAAAGACCCGTTTACCGGAAAGAGGAAGTTTCACGGCGGTATCGACCTGCACGCACGGGGCGAGCAGGTATTGGCCATGATGGAGGGGGTGGTCGTCAAAGTGGGACAGGACAAGACGTCCGGCAAGTATGTGACCCTGCGGCACGGAAATTACACCGTCAGCTATTGCCACCTTTCACGGGTGCTGACCGCCAAGGGTACGGTAGTCCGTCCCCGTGATGCCGTCGGTATTACCGGCTCGACCGGACGAAGTACAGGCGAGCACTTGCACATAACCTGCAAGCTAAATGGCAAGAGTGTCGATCCGTCGGTCGTTTTCGATTACATCCGGACTACACAGCAGGAGTGCATTTCAGCTTTGAGCAGACTGTTGTAAGAGTGTTTATGTCGCCAAACGCTAATCGAAAAGAGTGTCATTAGGTGATGTGGTTTTCGATTAAAACAGGGAACTTTTCATTTTGGAACTTATCGTAATTTTTTATTTGAATGATTGTGAAACCAAGACCGAGTAGGGAGATCGGACTCTAACGGTCTATCCCGTTGCGGGAGAGGACGCCTTCCGTGTAATAATGTTTGACTTCTCGCATCTCCGTGACCAAGTCGGCTATGTCGATCAATTCTGCCGGAGCGTACCGTCCCGTGATTACCAACTCTGTCCCGGAATGTCGTCGAGAAATCGCCGTCAATACCTCCTCAATAGAAAGCAACTCGTAATACAGGGCAATGGTTAGTTCATCGAGCACGACCAGATTATACTCTCCCGAAGCGAGAATTTGTTTGCAGCTTTCCAATCCCGCATAAGCTGCGTCAATATCTTCTTGTGCCGGCTTCTTTTCAATAAAGCACCCCCGACCGAATTGCTGGATGCGGACGTTGTTAAACAGATGTTCGATCTTGGTTTCATTATATTTCATGTTCTTTACGAATTGTCCGATGAAGACGCTTCCTCCGGCACACAAAACTCGAATGGCAAGCCCAAATGCGGCCGTTGTCTTTCCTTTCCCGTTGCCAGTATAGACATGTATATATCCTTTGTTTTCCATATTGTTGATTTATGATTGCAAATGTAATCCGTGTTATGGTTCGGCGGAAAGATGGGCAAAACAATAAGTATAGGTTTGAATCGTGCCATCCTCAAGCCGGATGTCATAACTTTGGCTAAAGGGAGTTCCCAGTCGGAAAAGTACGGGTGAGGAGAATATCGGTCCGTCGTAGCAGAACGTGTGGTATTCTCCGTTTTCTCCGTTGTGATCCATTTCCTTGGGGAGAGAGGCAATAAAGTCGGCATCTACCTCGCGACCGATGGCATCCATTCCCAAGCCATCGGCTTGCGTGGTCACGATGACCGTCTTCAGTCCGGAAGCGAGGTATTGCTGCATGACGATTTCCGAGGAGACTACTCCCCATAACGGCTCCACAACCTCTATTCCGAGTGGTGCGAGTTGTCGCTCCCTGTAGGCACGGACATCGTGCAAGTAAATATCCCCGAAAATAAAATGGGTTACTCCTTGCTCCTTGAAATGTAGGGCTGCGCAAGTCATGGCCTCTGCGTAATTTTCAAGGTTCCCCTGGGGTGTGAGATTCACGATATGCAGGGGAATACCTATACTGTCTGCTTGTGCCTGAAGCAAGGGGAGTGGGATACCGTGCATGCTGGAGCGTTGCGAGTCACGATTGATTGTGGTGAGCAGGGCAACGATGTCGTATAGCTCCGATTGACGAGCTCGCCAAAGGGCATGCGCGGAGTCTTTTCCCCCGCTCCAGTTGAATACGGCTTTTATCTTTTCCATTCGATGTTCGTAAAACTTCATGCTTCCAATAACTCACTCGTTTTTGCCCAATAGTAGTAGGCTTCCGGTAGGTTGCTTCTCAGCTTATTCAGTTTGTTGGGCAGCGAAGGTCGGATGACCATATCCTTTATATCGGCAGGGTTGTTGGAATAAGATTCTATTTCATTGATTCCCTTTTCAATTAACGTGGCTAAATAAGCCGCTCTTGCTGCATCAATAATGGCATGGTCTATCAGATAACGCTGCTTGTACATGAATGATTTGACACGGATGATTCCGTCTTGTATCAGGTCGAAGTCTCCTTCTCCGGCTTTTCCCCGTGTGGAGATACAAAGTGCCGTTTGGCGGATGTCATTGAAAACTTGCCCTATGTCCGTTCCGAAAGACCGGTATGAAAGTTCGACCACCGCAATCTTACGGAACGCTTCTTTGGTAATCTGCAGGTCTGAAACATTTTCAAACAGCCGCCCCACATCATAAAGCTGTTTGGCTATCTCCATCGAACAGGACCTTCCATTCCTGTAATAAGGTATTCCAGTTGTGTTGGGAGCGAAAGCCGTCAGTTTATCGCCCAAAATATCTTCTGCGGACGGGACTGTTACCATCAATGGTTTTCCTTCCAACCGTATGAACGGGCAGTTGATAGCTATTTGTTGGGTACGGAAATAATGAATGTCCTCGTAGAGTACATCCAGCAGGATATAGGATTGTGCATCGGTGTCATTTCGGTATGCAATCTGATAGAAAAACTTGGAATGGCTCTTGGGAATATCCGCATCATCCCGTTGCTTGCGTTCCACAAGTTCCAGATTGATGAAGCCGAAATCGGCAAATGATTTCAGATAGTCTTCAATGTTGGTTCCAGGGGGACAGATAAGATCAATGTCGATTGACAGACGATGAGCAGATTTCCCAAGTATGAGCATAAGTGCCGTTCCTCCCTTAAAAACCAGTGGACACCCGGCTTTAACCAGCATTTCAAGCAGGGACAGGGCACGGATTACTTTCTCTATCAGATTTTTATCATTATAGTGCAATTCGGATGAAACCTGTTCGATCCATTCTGCCGTAAAACACTCCTTCTTTATCATTTTATGTTCAGATTTTCTAATATGGACAATATTTCTTCTTTTGCCTTACGTCTGCCGGCATACCTGAATAGCCGATTTCGATTGACAGCGTACAGATTAAAGGCATTTTCAAAGATATGCTCGCTTTCACTGCCTTGTAGGTAGAAGAAATCCGCATCCCTCAATATATCCACCAACAGCTTTTCCAGTGTAGGCATCGGTACATCTGATACTTTCTGCAAAGGAGCTTCCGAGACCAAATTTTTCACAAAAAAGACACGGCTGTCCATATCTACATATCGGTAAATCATATCTTTGTCCGGTCGCAGATAGACGTCACGGTTCCCGTCTTTCAAAAAGTTGAAAACCGTTTCTGCCGAATCCCTGTCTGTTTCCACATAGACAACACGGTTGGAAGAAAGGTGATGCTGCAAGGTTGCGATAATATCCCCCTGATAGACGCAGAACTTCGCAAATGGGAAATTGACCAGCAACGAATCGTAAATTTCTCTTACTTCACCTATGAGTTTAGGAACAAAGGACTGTTTCATGACTTTAGCATACATTCCGCGTCCGGTTCTGACCAATGCATTTTCATTCACGAGCTTGAACAGATACCATGACAAGGAAGACTTGCTTATGCCAACCTTTTCGTGAAGATAGGCAAACAAGTCATCCATGCTGAAATCACGGTGTACTTCAGCGTATTCAAGTATGGATGTCGTTGTTTTGTTACTCATATTATATCCTGTTTTTGCCTGCAAATATAGCAAATTTTCGGCACTATTTCTGAATAGTGCCGAAAATTTGTATTTATTTAAAACAATCTATATGTAAATAACCTTTTGTCATCATCTACTAAATATCGGCACTAAATTAAAATTGTGCCGATATTTAGTGATTGTTCAATATTGTACAATGACAATTTACCAAATCGTATTTTCCTGTTTTATTGTTGTCACATCTCGTTTATCGGCAGGTCATTCTTTACTCTTTTCGTCGGCGAATGTAGGACGAAGCGCATAATCGCCAAGCCGCATTGCATTCGGATGACGAAAACAGACTGTTGCACGGTCGGTTTTCTATCCGGGTTTGGCTTATGATGCCACAGCTTCATCCTCTGGCTGCCTCAAAAAGCTGAAAACAAACCTGCACGGCAAACGAAAGCAGGGAAAAATAAAAATCAGCATGATAGTTCAACCAATTAAAAGTAAACAAGTATGGTAGAAGAAATTAGACAAGACGGCAGAGTGATATTGTCGAGCGAAGACGGTTTTTCCGTCCCTATGATTTTCAACAACCTTTGTGGAAAGAATTTCATTGGCAAAGAATACAAGGACTATATCAGGCATATAGCCTTTGAGGAAATGGGACTTAAGCCGGGTATCGTGTCCCATTATCGGAACGGTGTTCTATATAAGAACGGCACAATCCCGGAACTTTGAACAGGTAAACCAAAATAGGAACAGCAAAAATCAAAATTTATACAAATTTATACAGATATGGAAACAACAACAATTCATCCGGCAGAAGCCTATCTACGCAACGAACAAAATCCTACATCCTTATATGTAAGGATTGCAGGAAAACGCAGACGGCTGTTTATCAACCGCAACGAAAACGTCATCGGCATTATCGCACTCGGAAAACGCAAAAGCGGGTACATCTTCACAGATTGGGCAAGCATTGAGAAGATATACTATCCGTCATCCTCTCCCGAAGATGCAGCGGACATAGAAAAGAAACTGGTCTTGAAATACCAGAAACTTGCCCGGCTTGCCACGCATACGAATGATTGGCTTCGCAAAATCGCTAATGCCGATTTGGATAAATCCCTCTACGAGAACCGCATCACGACCGGCACACGCATCGACGGCAAGTGTATCGGACTTGCCACCATCGAGAAGTATTGCGGCAGTTGGGATATGGCTCGTTTCAGAACGGCACTGAAGCAAGGTGAAAAGTTTTCCACCGGACGCTTCGACTTTTGCGGCTATGACGGTACGCTGTGGTGCGAGCCACGCGAAAATGGCGATATGGCGGCAGGATTCAGCAAAGAGTACCGGAATTGTGGCAACGGCTACTATTATCTGCTTATCAACGATGAATACATGATAGGCTATGACATAGACTGAGTTATATGCAGGGCAACGACAAGACCGTATCGGGCAAAGTCTCGGTACGGTTTGTTGTTCCGATCGACCAACGACCTTTTATAAAACTCCTGTTCTCCCTCTTATAGCCTTACATCCTGCGGCCAGTTTGCTTCAAGCAACCTCACGCATTTTGTGTAACATGTTACATAAAGTGTGTGAAGCCCCTTTTTGCAAAAGGACGGACACGGACAGACTTGGCATTACAGGGGGCGGGATAAATCCTGCCCTCTGTAGTCCCAAGACAGTCCGTCGGAAAGTCCGTCCCGGCTGACCGCTTCACTCTTTTACCCATAATCTTTCCTTTTCTAACGGATTCCCATTAAACCCAAGTCCGCTGCCGTGCGACCTACGGGATAGAATTTTCCGCAAAGGTAACCGACCGTGCCAATCTTGCCAATGCCGACGTGCCGCCGCGAGTGACACGCAAAAATCTTCCTCTCCCTCTGTCGAGCGTATTTTTCCGGTTCAGCCTTGTCCGATTGTCCCTCGCCACCTTCCGAAAGCAGAAAAATCTTCCCGGCGGTCGCAAACAGACCGAACAGAGGGAAAAAGATAAATACATATAATCAAAGAGAAATAAAAGTATAACATCTCCATATATAAGAATATATATTATTGTATATCTGTGTATTATGAAAATGCATCCATTTTCTTATCCATTCCTGTAAAACTCCATTTATACCCATTTTTGAATTATTTTTGTTACCTGTTTTGATACTTATATCAAACCTATTTGCTACCTTTGTACCAGAATATAAAACACTGGAGTACAATGGGTAGAAAAAAGCAATCAAAAGTAGATAAAAGCCCGTTCAAATTAAGAAGGAGGAAACTTGCAGACGGTCGTGAATCCCTTTTTATAGACCGCACGGTTGACGGCAAGCACGAATACGAGTTCCTCAAATTGTATCTTGTGCCGGGAACCTCCGTCAAGGCGAAACGTGAGAACGCGAAAACACTCCGTCAGGCGGAGGAGATTATTCTCGCCAAGACCGAGAATATGGTTGATGACAAGGCACAGGAGGAAGCGTCGAAAGACAAATCAAAAATGCTGCTGTCCGACTTCATTGGTTTGCTGATGGAGGAATACAAGCAACGGGGACAGCCCACATATCGTCATTTAAGGGCATCACGCACCAAGTTCGAGAAGTTCCGCCCCGGTGCAAGGCTGTGTGACATGGACAAGAAATTCTGTACCGACTATGCCGAGTGGCTGCAATCCGAGCCTCTCACCCCGCAGGGAAAGCCGCTCGCCCAAGCCACCGCCTGTTCCTGTTTCTGGATTCTCGGCATCATCCTGTCCGCGGCATGGCAGAAGGGATATATAAAGAATAATCCATGGAAGTTATTGAGTTTCCAAGAAAAGATAGCGAGACCGGAGAGCAAACGTGAGTTTCTGACCCTTGATGAAGTCCGTAAGCTGGAGAATACCCCTTATGTAAAGGAGAATATACGCAAGGCATTCCTGTTTGCCTGCTATTGCGGCCTGCGTGTAGGCGACGTTACGGATTTGCGCTGGGGTGACATATCTGTCAATAGCGGGCGGCATTTCGTGTCGGTGGTAATGCAGAAGAATTCCAAACCCATATCGCTTCCGCTTCCTGCCAAGGCATTGTCATGGCTTCCGGAACGGGGTGAACCGGAGGCATCGGTATTCTCCCTGCCGTCACATACTGTCCTGCACAAGCATTTACGTAAATGGGCGGAACTTGCCGGACTGGAAAGGCACCTTCATTTCCATCTGAGCCGCCATACCTACGGCACGATGCTGATAACCGCCGGGGTTGACCTTTATACCGCCAGCAAGATGATGGGACATGCCGACGTGCGCCCCACGCAGGTTTACGCGAAAATCGTCGACAAGAAAAAGGAAGAAGCCGTTTCACTGATTGACAAAGTATTTTAAGCTATGGCAGCAAACAAAAAATCAAACAAGTTGAAAGAGCCGGTAAGGGTGCGCACAAAGAAACTTGCCGACGGTTCCGAATCGTATTACCTTGACATTTACGTCAACGGCAAACGAAGTTATGAATTTCTGAAGATGTACCATCTGCCGGAAGTCAACGCGAGAGTCCGGGAACAGAACCGGGCCACCCGTGAGGCGGTCGAGACCATCAAGTCCCAACGCATCATCGAGATTACAAACTCCAGAGCCGGAATCAAGAGTAAATCCGCGTGGCAGAAACTGACACTGGCGGACTGGCTGGAAAAATTCTATTCCAATCAGGAACGCAAGGGTATCAAACGTGTCGATAAATTGAGAAGCATTATAAAGGTCATCAACCAATACGGTAAAGCCACAAGGATGGGTGACATTGACAAGAAGTGGGCACTCGGCTTCATCGACTGGCTCCAACACACCTATAAAGGCAGACAGGGGAAAAATCTGGAACAGGGTTCGGTCGTCGGCTATATCTCCCAACTCTCCATCGCTTTGAATGCCGCAGTCCGTGCGGAATGGCTGGGTGAAAATCCGTTCATGCTGCTCTCGGCTTCGGAGCGTGTAAAGAAACCTGAATCGAAACGCCAGTTCCTTACCATCGAGGAGGTAAAACTTCTTATCGCCACCGAATGCCGTAACAAGACTGTGAAACAGGCGTATCTGTTCTCGTGCTATTGCGGACTTCGTTTAAGCGACATGGAAACCCTTCGTTGGAAAGACATTATATGTAATGACGGCAGGTATATGATCGCCACCGTACAGCAGAAAACATCCACTCCCATTTATACACCGCTTTCCCAAAATGCCGTCAAGTGGTTGCCCGGGAGGGAAATGGATGGAAATGACGAAACGCTTGTTTTCGCCGGACTTCCTTCACGGCCTGTCACCAATAAGGTCATCAGGCAATGGGTGGAAAAAGCTGGTATATCCAAGAAAATCACCTATCACACGAGTAGGCATACCTTCGGAACGATGATGATGACCGTGGGGGCAGACCTTTATACCACCTGCAAGCTGATGGGACACGCCGATGTGCGCACCACGCAGATATACGCGAAAATCGTTGACAGCAAGAAAATCGAGGCCGTGGGTATGGTGGACAGGATGTTCGAGCAGACGGAATCAGACCGTTGACATAAGAATTATTCCACACGATTGACTTTATCTGCCATAAAAATACAGATAAAGTTCGCCGAACGGGCATTTGTGTATCTCTTGCCCTTCCGAAGGACTTTTAGTTACCGGTTTTATACGATAAAGTCTTTTTTATGGGCAAAACAATTGCTCAAATCAAAAATAACCGTTAAATTTGCAACAAAACAAAGAAGTATGACAGAAAAGCTTATAGGCCGTGAATATGAATGTGACGAGCTCAAACGCTGTCTGGAGTCAGACCGTTCGGAACTCGTCATTGTGTATGGCCGCCGACGTATAGGCAAGACATTCCTCATAGAGCAATATTTTGAAAAGCACTTCGACTTTTGGTTTGTCGGGGTACGCGGACTGACAACAAAAAACCAGTTGCGGAGATTTGCCAAAGTCCTCAAAGAGCATTCCGGTGTTTCAAGCTATCGCTTTTCAGACTGGTTTGACGCTTTTGATGCATTGCAGGATTATCTGGAACGTCTGCCTGATGACAGGAAAAAAGTCGTGTTCATTGACGAGATGCCTTGGATGGATTCCGGGCGTTCCAATTTTGTGGCCGCATTGGAGAACTTTTGGAACGGTTGGGCCATGAGCCGTGAGAATGTCATGATGATCGCTACCGGTTCGGCAACCTCTTGGATGAGGGATAAACTGATCGGCAACAAGGGAGGTCTCCATGCCCGTGTCACTTGCCAGCTTCACCTTTCTCCGTTTACACTGCGTGAAACGGAGAAATATCTGGAAAGCCGGGAAATGGTCTGGGACAGATACCAGATATTGCAGTCCTATATGCTGTTGGGCGGAGTACCCTATTATTACAGCATTCTGGCACCGGAAAAGAGCCTGACACAAAACATAGACATCCTATGTTTCAGACCCGACGGCAAATTGCGGATAGAATTTGACGAGCTGTACAACGCCTTGTTCTCCAATGCGGACTACTATATTGATGCCGTCAAGGTTTTGAGCGCACACAAGTCGGGACTGACTTTTCAGGAAATATCGAAGGAAATCAGGCTGGAAGGCGGCAAGCTGACCCGTGTGCTTAAAAATCTGGAACGTTGCGACTTTATTGAAAGATGGTCCCAATACGGCAACAAGAAGCGGCAGGAGATACTCCGCCTTACGGACTTCTATACCTTGTTTTATTACAAGTTCATTGAACCGGACAACACCAAGGATGAACAATGGTGGAGCAACAACTTTGATTCGCAAAGTGTCTCGTCATGGATGGGAGTAAGTTTTGAACTTGTCTGCCTGCGGCACCACAAGCAGATAAAAAAAGCGTTGGGCATATCGGGGATGGCGACATCGGTTTCCACATGGCACTGCAAGCCCGACGAGAAAGAACAGACACCGGGAGCGCAGATAGACATGATCATCGAACGTGCGGACCGCATGATCCATTTGTGTGAAATGAAATTCTCCGGGGGCGTTTACCATATATCGCAAGACTACGAGAAAAAGCTCCGTGAAAGAATGGGGCTGTTCAAATACCTGACCGCGAACAAAAAATCACTGGTACATACATTTATAACCACTTATGGCGTTGCCAATGGCAAACACAAGAGCATCGTCCACAGCGAGGTGACAATGGATGACCTTTTCAATTCCTGACGGCTATGATGATACAGCAAATTCCCCAACGGCTGCACGAAGTGAACACGTTTCTCGCCACTTGCCAGCAAGGTGTCTTTTCCTTTGAAGAGGCCCTGCCGTTGCCCCTGTTCTATCAGGATTTCAATGACACGAACCTTCTTGTCAAGGAGGCGGTCTGTCTGGTAAAGGAGAATCCTGGAATGCTTCTGGATTTTTCCTCTTCCCTGCTTTCGGAAACCAAGACATACCTGTCCCTTGACAGGACACCGTTGCAGGCGGTGGACTTTGAATCCCTTTTCGGGGAGCACCTCAAAGCTTTTGAACTCCGCCACGAGGAAGCGAAAGCAACCGCCACAAAACTATGGCGCGAGTATTCGGGAGTGAGCAACCGTCTGGACTTCCTGCTTCTGGATTCGGAAGAATACAGCCTGCTCGATGTGGAATGCAGCGCGGCAAAGACGAAGTCTGACGAAGCCCACGCACGTGCAAACCTTTTATATAAGGAGTATCAGCAGGAACGCGACCGGTATTTTTGTGTGTACTGTTTCAAGCCGATGTTCCTCGACGTGCTGGTGGAACGCCTGAAAGGAATCGCCGGAAGTATCATTTCCGACATCAACAGGATGCAGGAGGACAAGCCATGACCGGGACAGAGCTGCTGCAAGAGACATCCGGGTATATTGACATCGTCAACCTCTCCACGTGCCTGTTCATCTACGAGGTGTGCAACGACTGCCAGTTTGAATGCGTGTCTGGCAGCGACTTCGCGTATTTCATGAACCTGAAGCCCACCGGACGCACTGTCGCGGTACGCCCGAAAGAGAACCTGCGCGTCTGTTACATGGTGTTCTCCGTCTCGCAGACCATCAGGCCGCGCGAGCGTGGAAGGCTTTGGGCGGAAGAGTTCCTCAAACGTTGCGGCATATCCAAGTCCTACTACGACAAGCACCGCAGCGACGTATGCGCCCAAGGCGCGACAAAGGAGAACCGGGATTTCCGCGAATCCATCGACAAGGCCATCGAAAACGCGAAGCAGTTGAAGGCACGCCCCATGGCCGCCCGCCAATTCCCCATTTGACATAGTATTTCCCCATCATTATCATGCGCCATACTGTTGAGTTCCAGCAGTATGGCGCATTTTCTTTTCATGCACTTTCCCCATCCGTTCCCCATTGCCCCACCTTGGGGCAAACTTAACTTTGCATCGGAAACAGAAGAAAACAAAAGACTGACAAACAGCATTTTCCGGTTTCCCGAAAGGACAAGGAACAATTTTAAAACGAACGTATATGGAAAACGAACGGAATCTGATGACCACCACGGAAGCGGCACGGTATCTCGGACTGAAGCCCAGCTATCTCTACAAGATGATGATGCGCCGCGCAATCCCCTATTACAAGCCGGGAGGCAAGCTCTGCTTCTTCGACAAGGAAGACCTCGACGCATGGTTGAAACGGGTACGGGTGAAATCACAGGACGAAATCGACAGCGAGACCTCCCGCTATCTGGTGGCACGTGAGAAAAACAAATGATTTATTGACTTATTAAACCAGAAACGTAAATGAACAATTTGACAAACATGGAACCGGGCAGCCAGGCCGCCACGGTTCAGGATTCCACGAACAAGGAACCGAGAAAAAAGGAATGCAGGTCTGCCATTGGCGCGAAAGCCCAGACCATTCTGGATTTTCTTCGTGCCTGTTCCCCCTACGAGGCCGATTCCATCCGGGTAATGGTCGGCTATGGAATGGGGAAAGGTGACATCGGGACGATTGAAGCGACCGACCTGCTGGCCGTCAACCGCTTCCTTAACCACGGGCTTGCCAAGGAAAACGGGGCAAGTAACGAAACCGTGATGAAACACCGTCAGGAGCGTGCGCAAAAACTCATGGAAGCGGTCAAGGGATTTGTGGACATAGGCCAGCTTTGCCGCATCAGTGTCGCGCTGATGAAAATCTCATCCGATTTCAAGGCGGTGGAGGATGCACGGCAGCACCTGCAATCCCAATCCACTGCCAACGGGAACAGAAACTGATGTCAAACCGGAACGGGGTATCGGACGAAACCTCGGTGGACAAGGAAAGTTTCATTCACGACATTTTATCGGAACTGTTGCTGGTTACTCCGCTATTCCGTTCCCTTATTTCTACCAAATGACACATGAAGACATGAGGAACAAGGAAACGCATCTTTTCAGAAAGCCGCAGGGATTCCGGACAATCCGTTTCCATTTTACCGCAGAAGCCATTGAATGGCTTGCTGGGACAACGAATGATAACGGCGGCAACGCCATCGACAACCATACACTCTTTTATGACCTGCTTTCACGTGTGCGCCTGACATCCGGCAGGGATGATTCTTTCCGCAGGCCGCAGGAGCTGCAGCCCGGACAGTTCCAGTTCTCGGAAACCGGCCTCGCGGAGGAATGGAACACAGGGAGGAAAAAAGTCCGTAACCTGCTCGCCACCATGGAGAGGCTGGGACTGATAGCGGTAAACGCTTCCAAAGTGGCTTCCGTCGCCTCCGTGACCTGCATCGGGGGTTGGACGGACACACGGGGCGACCATGTCAGAAACCCCTTCGCCACCGTCCCGAATGGCATCTGAACGGCTTTTGAACGCTATTCTATCCGGCAGTGGAGGCACGCCGCGGGAGAACCGGAAACGCCTTTCAGTTTCGAGATATGCCAAGGTATAACCTCCCTTTGGTCGGTCATCCCTTTGCGCTCTCGCGGCTCACTGTCGGTTCGCCGGTGGCGGCGCTCGCAGGCTCGCACCTTATGAAAACCCTTTTAAGACAACAATATATGACAGAAGACAAACAGAATACCCCTTTTTCGCCTGATGACAGGCGTACCGAATACGTCGGGGCGAAAGTCACCCCGGAACAGAAACGGCATATCCGCCGCCTCGCCGACGAGTGCGGCATGACCGTCAGCGGCTACCTGTTGGCAAGGGCTTTCGGTTACAGGCCGAAAGCGAGGCTGACAGCAAAGCAGGAGGCCATTATGGAAACCCTTATAGGTTGCCGCAGCGACCTTGTGAACTACACGTCCGCGCTTCGTGGCATGAACCCGGAGAAACGCAGACAGATGTTCGGCAGTTACCCGTTCATGCTCGAATGGCTTAAGGAACTGGGCAAACTGGCCGGCCGCATCACCGGTGTACTGGACAAGACCCGGCTGGACAACCGCGTACCGGACGGGACAAGGAACGATGAAGAACGGGAGGAGGAGCCATGATAGGAAAAGCGAAATCCATCTCCCACGGGATAAATGACATCAGGTATATCACGGGAGAATCGAGGAACAAGAAACATCCCGAGCGCATCCGTCACGTCAAGGACAACCTGCTACCACCCGGTCTGGAGGCGACAGGAATATGGGATTCCATACGGCTGACGCTGGCCAAATCCAAACGGGTCAAGAATTCCGTCATCCGCATCGAGGTCAGCCCCGCGCCGGAACATACCAAAGGCTTTACCATCAACGACTGGGAAAAGCTGTGGGACGACTTTATCGACGAGTTCGACAACATCGAACTGTACGACAAGAACGGCAGGACTTATTCCCCGAAGACCAACCTCAAAGGAAGCAAGGGCTCGGTGTGGCTGCATGAGGAATCCAAAAGCGGCATTCCACACCTTCACGGCGCGTATTGCCGCATCGACGAAAACGGCTGCATCAACAACGACCACGACATCCATGTGCGGGCGCAACGGGCAGCCGAACGGGTTGCCCTGAAACGGGGCTGGACGACCGCCGCCGAGGTGCGCGGGACGAACATCGGGCAGGTGAACCGGGACTGCATGGAAGCCCTGCAATCCATGGACAGCTGGTCATGGGACGAATACGAGGCACTGCTCCGAAGCAAAGGCTATGAGATATGGAAACTGGAGGACGGCAAGAATGTATTGCGCGGCTACGTGCTGAAGAAAGGCAGCGCCAGATACAAGGCTTCCGAACTCGGCAGGGGGCGCAACCTCATGGCGAGCAAGCTCGAAAGCACGTGGAGGAAGCTGCACACGGCATCCAAACCGGCCAGACAAACCCCACCGGCTACCGTCGTAACACGTCCCGCACCGGTTCCCGTGAAAGGAACGAAGGCAGCCACGCCCCGGCCTGCACGCGCACAAGGAACCATGCCGGCTGCGGACTACACCTTTTACCAATCCGGAACCACCTCGTACACCATCGGCACGGACAGCAATAGCCGCCGATACTTCATTCCCGAAAAGGTCATGGAGGTATTCGACGACGAGTTCGACTTCCGCGAGGTGGCGAACCATAAAGATTTGACGGACTTCGCTGTGGCCTTGTTCGTCGGGATGATGTCAGCGCAGGCGGCACCGTCGGGCGGCGGTGGAGGAGATTCCAACGGCCTGTCTTGGGGACGCGACAAAGACGAGGACGAACTTGAATGGGCACGCCGTTGTGCCTGCGAGGCGGCAAGAAGAATCGGGAAGAAACCTAAGACAGGACGAAAATTATAACGGATCATGAACAACAAATTTGATTTTTCGGAAGATATGGATGCTGCCGTCTCCACCGCAAAAGAGGCGGAGCAGACGGAACAGTTGATAGAGACGCTGGAGGGATGCAAGACAGCCATGCATGAGTTGAGCACCCAAGCGGATTCGCTCGTCAGGGAGTTCTCGCCGTTGGTTCTGGCCCTCAGTTCCACCGTGAAGGCGGTGAAGGAGGCAACGACAATCACCGTTTCCGGCGAGGCAAGGGAGATTTTAGAACGGGAAAGTGTGGGGATTTGCCAAAGGATGCTCGATGAATTTGAAAAGCGGGGTGAACGTCTTGTCCGACAAATGGCACCCGTGAGAAACCGCACGTCCGTTCCCACCGTGGCATTCTGGTGCATGATAGAGGCAATCATTTTTCTTTTGGCTGCTTTCATCTGTACCTGCGCCGCCAACGCGCAGTTCATACACAATGCCGTGCTGTGGAAACTGCTCGGCTATACGACCGGGTTTCTTGCCGTTTCCGTCGCGCTGACAGTTTTTGTATGTCACAAGTTAAAGCAATGAAAATGGAACATTACCAATTAAAACGATGTAAGTATGACTACAGTAAAAACAAAACTCCGCCCCTCGACGGTCGCAGGCCGTCCGGGCAGTATCATTTTTCTTGTAACCCACCACCGTGTCATAAGACAGATTACCACCGGCTACAAGGTCTTTCCCCATGAATGGGACGAAGAACACTCCAAGCCTGTTCCCGTGGTCGGGGATGAACGCATGGAGACCATCCGGTCGATAACGCAAAGATTGCGTTGGGACATGGAGAGACTGAACAAAATCATTGAAAGATTTGACAGTTTGCGGCACAGCTATTCATCGGATGATGTGGTCGCAGAGTTCCAACGTGCCGTTAAAGAGGATGCCTTTTTCATTTTTATGGAGAAGGTCATTGTCAGGTTAAGGCAACTGAAACACACCGGTACCGCCAATAATTACCGTGCCGCACTAAGCAGTTTCAAGCGTTTTCGAAATAACGAGGATATACCGTTGGACGCAATAGACCATATTGTAATGGAAGACTATCAGGCCTACCTGAAATCGGTCGGTCTTGTCCCTAATTCCATATCCTTTTATATGCGCATTCTCCGGGCTGTCTATAACCGGGCTATTGAACAGGAACAGACCAAAGACCGCAAGCCTTTCCGTACAGTATTCACCGGAACGGAGAAAACACTTAAACGGGCCATTTCAATCAGTGACATCAAGCGGATTAGGGAACTTGACCTTTCATCCAGACCGAATCTCGAATTTGCGCGTGACATATTCCTCTTCCTCTTTTTCTGTCGGGGAATGTCGTTTATAGATGCCGCCTTTTTGAAGAGGACGGATATTCAAAACGGCGTGCTGACCTATCGCCGCCACAAGACAGGTCAGTTGCTTCACATTAAAATAATAAGTCAAATCCATGAGTTGATCGGACGCTATTCAACCGAAGGTTTACCGTACTTGCTCCCTATTATAACCAATTCAGGTAACGATGAACGCAAGCAATATGAGGCGGCATTACGCCGTATAAACAATGCGCTAAAAAATATAGCAGATATGCTAAAGTTGCCGATACCGCTTACAACGTATGTCAGCCGCCACGCTTGGGCGACCATCGCCAAATCAAAGAATGTGTCGGTCAATGTCATTTCAGATGCGCTCGGTCATGATTCCATTGCCACCACGCAGATATATCTTGCTTCGATTGATACATCTACCATAGACCGTGCAAACGAGTTGATTATTAAAGATTTATAGGATTTATTCTGTCAAACAAAAATATCCGTTTCCTTGCAAGAAACAGATGGCTCATGCAAAGATATGCAAAAACCCTGAATGGGAAACCATTGGAATATAAGAATTTTCTTGGTTTATATTTAAAAACATGTTTTTGATTCATCAGAAGAACCGATATGTAAATATAATCAACTGAATATCAATATATTAAATATTATATCCGTTTCTTGCAAGGAAACGGATATAGAGAAGACTTTTAAGAAATACTTTTTAATATGTGGAATTTTATATTACTCATTATTGGAATACCTATAGCGTTATTTGTCGTCTATAGAATTTTTTGGACGCTTTCTATTGGAGGAAGAGCTATTGCAATCGGTTTAGCTTTAGGGAGCTTATTCTATTATATGGGGTTAGGATTTTGGATTGGGGCAGTTATAGGAGTAATTATTGGGCGACTATTACCAATGCTATTTGATCTATTGGGGTTTGACTATGAGTTCCTTGAAAAGAAAACCCAATGCCCCAATTGTGGCTCCACACGCTTCCGAAATTCAGTTGAAAGTACCGGTAACGGTGATTATGATACTCATTGTTATTGCAAAAACTGTGGATATAAACTATATTAAAATTGGCATAGATGGAATGGATATTATACATTGTCGGTGGACTTTTCCTGATTGGCTTCCTTTCAGCAATAGGTTTCTTCACTGAACTTTTTACAATGATATTTATAGCACTCTTCGCAGGTGTTATTTCTGGCGGCGTTTCGGCATTGTTCGGTTGGGGTTTCTCCGGGGGATTTGGCGTCGGAGTAATAATTGGTCTAGTTCTTTATGGCGTATATTGTGTAATGCGTATGTGCAGCGATGACTACACTATAACTGTATTTACCGACGGAAGGCAAGAGAAAGAATATGAAAGTTTTAAAGGTATAATCGGTATAATCGTAATGATTGTATGTGGAATACTTTGGGCTGTAAATTACTTTGATTAATTGCGAGAAAGTGACAATATAAAAATCATTAGTGCTAGTGTGATAAAATTCATTGGTGCCAGGTCTGGTATAGGAAAAGGGTGACAGAGAACGATTTTTTGACAATAAGTCAGTCCAAACAAGATGAAAGAAATGAAAATAACTACTATAATAGATTGGATTTTAACAGAAAAATGCAATCTGAATTGTTATTATTGCCTTCAAAATGCAGACACCAGAATGGCTAAATGTATGCCTGTAGATTGTCGTTTTGCACAAAAGGCAGAATCCCCTATGCTATTTCATCTGACAGGCGGAGAACCTTTTCTTGTTCCGAATCTCATTGATTTAGTCAATGAACTGCAATCAATGGGGCATTATGTTAGTATGAATACGAATCTGACCCACTCGACCCGTGAGTTCTCCGAATGTGTAAACAAGGAACATTTCCTGTTCATAAATGGAAGCTACCATTATATGTACAGAAAAGAACTTATCAAGCCGTATATCAGAAACTATATGTATTTGCGGGAAGCAGGCATATTTACCTATGCAACGATAGTGATGCTTCCAGATTTGTTCGATGATTTGTTGTCCGTAGCTGACAAACTAATATCAAATGGAGTGTGCGTATTGCCAAAATTAATGAGAGGCCGTGACAACGGCAGACAATATCCACAAGATTATGATTCCACACAAATCGGAAAAATGTCTGCCTTACTTGATAAGTCTAAGTCAAATCTTTCTGCCGAAGATAAGATCCGATTGGAGCAGGCTTGTCAGTACAATGTAAGCATTGACGATTGGCAGAAGGGTGAAAATAGTATCGGGACGCGCTGCTTTGACGGACTTCATTATATACGCATTACGGAAATCGGTGATGTCGTATTCTGCAATGAGTTGTCAATGGGGAATGTGTATCAGGAAAATTTCCAGTTTCAATTTTGTGACACAAAAAAGGACTGTCCATATAAAACGGATAATTATTTATGTAAAAAGAACTATTAATATGAAACTTGTCAATGTTCATTATAATACGAAAAACAACATAAACAAATACTATTTAGCCCAACATGTGGAGTGGCATTGCATGGAAAATGACTTGGTGTTGTACAACACTCTGTTTGATTCCGTAGTCATCGCAAAACCCAAAAGCATTGAAGGCGGAATCACGTTTGTCAAGGCTTTGGAAAACGGCTGTGACGACGTTATTTCCCTGATAAAAAGCTCTTTCGACCAATCGCCGAAGGCTGTTTATTCATTGTTGGTAAATAAAAAGATAATAGAATGATACCTGAATACAAATACATTGAACCTTTCAAGATATCCGATGAAGTAGGAACTTTTATCGGAACATATATCTTTTCAAACAAAGATTATTCGTTTCTACTGAATGCAGAGAACGGGTGCTCCATTGTGCTGGACTCCGCCCTCGCCAATGAAATACAGAATCACAATATTTCAGAAGCTTTGGCAATGAGGTTGATCCAACGCGGTCTCATATTTAACAAGAATAGTATGCCACCGGTAGTTGAAGAGAGTGAACAACCCACTTTTTTTATTTTCGATCTTACACAGGCATGCAATTTCAGGTGTGTATATTGCTTCCGTCATCTTGAAGACAAGGTAACAACCATTACTGACGACAACTTGGATGCGATAACTTCCTATATTATCGACTACTGCAAAAAATATCAGATTAAAGATTTCTGCATCCAGCCATGGGGAGGAGAACCTCTTATAGCCTTTGAAAAAATCAAAAGAATGGATGATGCTTTCAAGGCGGCAGATTTGCATCCATTGATCTCCATTGAGACCAATGCAAGTCTGATTACTGGGGAATTGGCAAAAGAAGCTTCCGAACGTAACATAAGGTTGGGAATAAGTATAGACGGATTTCTTGAGATTCAGAACATGCACCGTCCACTTATGAGTGGTGCGCCCTCTTTCGAAAAGATGAAACGAGGCGTTGAGATTATTTCAAAATTCGACAATCTTAAGCAATTCGGAGTGGTTTGCGTTCTTACAAGCCGCAGTTTTCCTTTTTTAGCGGATATCATTGAGTTTTTTGGTACTGAATTAAAAGTCAAGTGCTTCAAACTTAACTTGATAAAAGACAACCCTGTAATGAAGGATGCCCAATTGTGTCTTAGCGATGAGCAAATTACGGAAGCTCAGAATATCTTGATTGATAAATTGATTGATTTGAACCGACGTGGTTATGAGATTACCGAACTAAATGTTCAGGAAAAATTAATGAATCTTTTAATCAGAAACAAATCCAACATCTGCACATCCCGTGGTTGTATGGGTGGAACAAAAATGATTGCTTTTGACCAAAATGGGCGCATATATCCTTGTGATATTACTGATTATAAGGAAGAATCAATAGGTGATGTTCATGCGAGGGGAGATCTTATTGAATTGGTTCGGACTGCAAAAAAACAAAAACGGGATTTCTTTGCGAAGAAACATAGTAAGGATTGCGACCAATGTCCATTCTGGTTCTTTTGCAAAGGCGGTTGTACAACTGCCATCAAGTACAAAATTGGGAAAGTTGAAGGGGTTGACCACCAAGAGTGTTTAGCCAATCTTTCATTGTACCCGCGACTTATAGACATTATATTGACAAATCCGAAGGCTATTTGTGGTTTGACACGCCATCGGGTAAAAATTGTAGAAGAATGAAAACATTATATTGTGCAATAGGATATTTATGTAATGAACATTGCCGGTTCTGTCCTTGTTCGGAGGGATCGGCTGATGTTCCGTCACTGGCATTTGAGGAGATTTGCACTGCAATCCGCCGTGCAATAGAGGAAAGAGGTGTGGAAAACATCCTGCTATCCGGTGGAGAACCCACCATTCATCCTGATTTTTTCAGAATATTGGAATTCATCAAAAGTTACAATGTAAATATCAGTCTGCTTACTAATGCTCTGAAACTTGCCGATGACATCTTTGCTGAACGGATGTTCTCGATCATTGATGGTGAAAAACTTGATGTTACCGTGGCATTTCACAGTCACATCCCAGAGAAGCATGATTTTCTGACTCAACATAAAGGAAGCTTTGAAAAGAGTATGAAAGGTGTAGAAAACATGTTGAAACACAACGTGAGGCTGTCCATCAAGAATAACATAGTCAATTACACATACCAAGATCTTCCTGAATACGTCAAGTGGGCGACATCCCATTTCACTGACGATGTAACCTTGTTATTCTGCAACATTGACATCAATGGGACAGCCGCAAGTAACAAGGGCAATGTCGCTGTAGAATTCAAACAATCAATGCCATATTTACAGCAAGCATTGGATATTATTATAGACCAGCGCAAAGCCGGCCATAAACGAAATGTAAAAGTTCTCACCACTCCTTTATGCCTCATGGATCCATATTATTGGGGATTTGTCGAAAATGCCACTCAGACAGACATAGAGGCATATAAAGTTCCGAACAGCGATTTGCTTTGGAATGTATGTAGTGATAGCGGACCATTGTTCAAAGCCTGTGCTGATTGTGAGCTGAAGCAATATTGCCCAGGCACATGGAACAGCTTTAAAAAGAATTATGATGAATCTATCTTAAAAAGCATTGTTTCTGAAACTACGTGATGAACAATGTTGTATGTTTAATTTATAAATTTATCAACAATGAAGACTGTAAAAGTTTTTTCAGAGAAGTTAGGTGCTGAAGTCAGCATCCAGCTCGAGGGTAATGCAGCAAGCATTACTGAGATGTATGATTCTTCAAAAGAATCTAACGAATGTGCTCTTGCTTCAAAGTTTGAAAACCGTGCATGGGAATCATGGATGAACAACGGTTGGAATAACTGGGGAGCTATCTGCAACTAATCTCAAATCCGGCAATAGAGGTAAAAGTCATCATCGGCTTTTATCTCTGTTGCTATTTATTACAGTACTTCAATTCGTGTTCAATTACACCTGCAAAACTTCGTTAATAATGAATTGTAGAAGATTATCAAAATTCAGCCATATATACACAAAGAATGGTCATACTATGATATATCATTCTTTAAAAATGATGTCTGAAGACATCACAGGAGCGACATATGATGAAATGACAAACTCCCTGACCGACATAAACCCTTCTATGGTGCAGATTCTGACAGATAAAGGCTTTATTGTCGAAAATGATGATGCAGATGACAAAATATTGGATGATTGCAGAAAAGAAATTTTAGAGCCATATATCTCAACCGCGTATTTTTTCCTGACAAAAAACTGCAATCTTGCATGCAGATATTGTTTTGAAAGACAGTCAGAAACAAAAAACTCCTCGGAAGGAGTCATGTCTTTTGATGTCTTTAATAGAGGACTTGATTTTTTTCAAAGACTTATCAACCTTGATAAAGACCGCTTCAACGAGAGAAAGACGATAATCTTTTATGGTGGAGAGCCATTTCATAATAAAAAACTTCTTTTTTCAGCAATAACCGAAATCCAAAATAGGATAAAAAAAGGAGATCTTCCTGTCCAATCGAAAATGTTGGTGGTGACCAACGGGACACTGATGAATGATGAAGACATCCAATTCATTAAGAAGAATGGAGTTACCATTACATTCTCTTTGGATGGCGACAGACAGGCATCTGCCAACAGAGTGTATCCTGACGGGGAGACTTTGGCATGGGACAAAGCGACAGAGACCTTCAAGAAATGTGTTGAAGCAGGAATAGACCTAAACATAGCATGTACTCTATCGCCGGAAACCATTGCTCGCCAAAAAGAAGTACTGGACTACTTTATCAGCATAGGTGCTACCAATATCGGTTTCAATGTCATTTTGGATAACGACATCATTCAATTGAATACTGATTATGATGACAAGGCAGCAGATTTTGTGACAACAGCATATCGGACGCTGTCAGACAATAACATTACAGAAAACCGCACAAGGCGCAGACTGGATGTGTTCAAGCATAAGCATCCTTGTTTGTTTGACTGTAATGCAGCGGGAGGACGGCAAATAGCCATTGCCCCTAATGGAGACATAGGTATCTGCCATGAACATATAATGGACAAGAAGCACTTTATCACGACAATAGATGACATGGAATTTGATCCCAAACAATCCGCCGAATACAAAATGTGGAACAAACGTTCCCCACTGTATATTGACAGCTGCCAGAATTGTATCGCATTGGGTGTATGCGGTGGTGGATGTGTAATCAATTCTGAAAGGAAACATGATTCCATATTTATTCCTGACCAGCGATTCTGTAAGCAGACAATATCAATACTAAAGAACATTTTGTTATGAAAACATTATTTGTCTCTCCTTCCTATGTCTGCAATGAGAAATGCGTTTTTTGCCCTTGCTACAAGGAAGCTAAACGCTATGCGCCCATTCCTGCAACCCTGCTGAAATCTTGCATCGAAGAGGCTTTGCAAAAGAACAGGATTGAAATGGTGTTGATTTCTGGAGGAGAGCCTACACTGTACAAAGAGTTGCCTGAAATAATGAACTATATACGCGAAGCGGGGCTCAAAATCGGAATTTTAAGCAATTCACTAAGATTTGCAAATGAGATTTTCTTCAATTCGTTCATCAACACCGTGGGTGTTGATTTTGAACTAACGACAGCATTTCACAGCCATGTCGCAGAAGAACACGATGCAATTACAGGAATAAAAGGAAGTTTTGAGAAATCATTAAAAGGAATAAACAATCTTGTCAAAGCGGGTGTTCATGTGACGATAAAACACATCATCAACGGTCTCTCATACAAGAACCTGCCTGAATGCGCACAATGGGTTTACTTGACATTCCCAGATTCTGTTTCTTGGGTCATCTGTAATATGGATTTGTGTGGAGAAGCCCTCAACAACAATTCCTTAACCGCTGTTTCTTTTGATGAATCAAAACCGTATTTGGAGAAGACGTTGGACATTGTTGCTGAAAATCACAATAAAGGAAGACACAGGAATGTATCTGTATTCAACACACCTCTGTGTTGTATTGACCCTTACTACTGGAAGTTTCTCCAGAAGTATGAGAGCGAGGAATCTATGTCCGCCCTGTTGCTGCCATCAGCGGATATGGATGTAACTCCGGCTATAAAATATGATTTGAAAGGTGATGGCGGAGCGAATTTCACTCCATGTAAAGAATGCTTGGTCAAATCAATATGCCCGGGAACATGGCGGCAGACAGCTGAGTATTTTGGCGATAAAATATTTAAACCCATCAAATGATAAAATCATGTTCAGTAAAGATATACAGACGTTTTTCGAACAATTAGTTGAGACGCCCTCACCTTCCGGCTTTGAGACAAGATGCCAAAATATCTTTAAAAAATTTGCTTCAGAATATGCTGAGCATGTATATGAAGATAAATTTGGGAATGTCATTGCACACAAATCTAATAGTGACAAGCCAAAGCTTATGATTTCGGCTCATATTGACGAAATTGGCTTCATGGTCAAGCATATAGACGATGAAGGTTTTTTATATCTCGTTCCGATTGGTGGAATTGACACCATGCTTCTCCCCGGATCTCGCTTGGCTGTCCACCATAATGAAAACTCATTTTTAGGGATTGTCGGCAGGAAGCCGATACATCTACTGAATGAGAGTGAACGACAGAAGGTAATTTTCGAGGAACTTTGGCTGGACTGTGGTTTTACGAACAGGAAACATGCCCAACTGTCAGTGTCTGTAGGGGATCCTGTTACCTTTACGACAGAACCAGTTTACATGAGTGACAATTATATGGTGTCCCGTTCAGCAGACAACAAGGTTGGTTGTGCCATTATGATGGAAGTGATGAAAAGGCTGAAAGACCTAAACACGAACTATGATATATATTATGTCTCAACCCGTCAAGAGGAAATCGGTTTGCGCGGAAGTATTACGGCAGCGGCAAGCATTAAACCGGATTATGCCATTGTGATAGATGCCACCCATGCGACTGATTATCCTTCGGTAAAAACTACCCTATATGGAGAAATTGCATTGGGGAAAGGTGCTTCAGTAAGTATAAGTCCGGATACTGACGAGGGATTCAGGGCAGAATTCATCGGCAATATCCAAAAGGGAACACATTCATACCAATTGGAAGTCCACCCGAATGCAAGTGGCACAGAATCACGCGCTATCCAATTACAGCAAGGAGGAATAAAAACGCTTAATATATCATACCCTGTCAGATATATGCATTCCGCATCGGAAATCGTATCATCCGATGATGTAAAAAGCGTCATCGAAATACTTTGCAGTTTCATTGAGTCGTGAAAATCAGTGTTATAATCCCTGTATACAATGCTGGGAAATTCATTAGGAAATGCTTGGATTCTATTGTAAATCAGATATTTCCCGAGTTTGAGGTAATATGTGTGGATGACGGTTCAACAGATGAAAGCAGTTCAATTCTATCCGAATATGCTTCGCGATATAAAAATATTACTGTCATACGCCAAAAGAACATGGGACAAGGACCGACGCGAAACAGAGGGGTTGGTTTGGCTGTCGGAAAATACATCAAATTCGTTGATGCTGATGATTACCTGCATCCTGACGCTTTACAGATATTATATGAAACAGCGGAAAGGACAAAGGCCGATATTATAGTCTGCAAAGCATTTTGCGTAAATGAAACAGGCGATATTGTTTCAGCTTTGAAAATGTGGAATAATTTGATTGGTAACTATTCAAAAAAGGATTTTTCGAATATTGATTTTTTCAATAATGCATGCAGCCCTGTTTTGTGGGACAAACTGATTAAAGCGGATATCGCGAAAACCTGCCTGTCTCCTGCATTGAAAAGAGGTCAGGATTTTGTAACCTTGATAAAATATCTCGCATTAAGTAATAATGTTTTCTTTATCAACGACAGATTGTATTACTATAGGCATCATGTTTCATCCGTGATGGCGACACCGGAATCAAGAGTAACAATTATGTCGGATTTTGCTACAGAAAAAATAGCAATAAAGGTAATGCAGGATTATTTTCAAAACACTGAAGCATATTACTTTTATTGTAGAAGGATTATGAGAGAATGGGTGGATAGAATAGGAATCAATGAAAAATTACTAAAAAATAGTGATATAACATTAATCATAAACTTTTTGGTTGGAATTACGGACGATTTTTTGAACGAGAAAGATATATTCGTGAAGAAATTTCAACCCACTAAAACTACATAATAATGTTTACATTAGAAGAGCTGCTAATTGAAACGGATCCGGATTTAACCTTAGCAGCAACAATGGTTATCGGCTTTGATGACAATGGGCATTTGGCATTAGAGTATAGAGTCACGGATTGTAATAATCCATTGGAAACCCGTATAAAGTATGTGTCTGTTGACAAGGAAGATGCATATGTTTTGGCTAAAAAAGTAAATGTTGCCTTAACAAAACTTCCAAATTATATTTGCCGGAGATATGGAAAACGACCTTTATGCGAGACTGTCCCTTCTGAAGCTCATGCTTTGTTCGGCGAAATATTGGATTTCTACAAATATAATGGCATTAGATACCAATTAAAGAATAGTCTATAATTTCAAGTTGAAAGTATTGTGGATGCTAGAACTACGATGTAACTTTACACCTGACATAGAAAATATAGAATAATTTATATGACTTACCAAGACGCATTAGATTATCTTCGAATTGCAGAGAATGCTTATAATGTGCAAGCTTATTCAGAATCGGCTGAAATAGTCGAAAAGCTTGCCTATTTCGCTGTCAGTAGAGATAACGGACTTTCACCGCAACAACGTATTGAAATCATTGAGTCCGTTAAACATGCAATAAGTCGTTTTACTTTTTGTCCCGATGAATGTATTTGGGAAGAAACTTGTGGTCTTATAGATTTATTTTGACGGAATACAATGAAGAATTCATATCAATGTCAAACACTATAATTGACACAAACAGGTAGTGGAATTAATATAGCTAATTTCATAGTTTATGTAGAATGTGACATAGACGTGCTGATTTTACAGTTTTCTTGAATCTTATTTATATAATGTATATTGTCAATTATAAAAGTCGTTCAAGATAGTAACGAGTAAATGACCTTACTTGTTTGCATTAAGAAAATATAATTCCAAATCTCATTTGCTTGCCAACACCAATATTATTCAAATTGGCATTCTCCATATAACAATCATATTTGTTACTTATCTGTTACTTTTTATAATTTAGTGCAATATATATTATTGATATACATTGTACTAAACACCTGTTTTATCTTGGAGGGAAATAAAAAGAAAGGTTAAATATGAGTTACAACAAATTGAAATCATTGGTGGCAAACGTGGAAGCGATAAAGACAGCGTTACAAATCCACATTCAAGGCAGACAAGCCACACCAGAGGAAAAAGAAACCTTATCCCAATATTCGGGGTTTGGCGGTATCAAAGAAGTGCTGAACATCGGCACAGACAAGCCTGTAAGTGGCGACATGGAAGAACCGATAAGGCGGTTGCAGGAACTTATCGACACCTATCCCTATTTCACGGAAGCCATGAAAGCCTCTGTCCTGACAGCGTTCTACACCCCGAAATTCCTTATTGATGTAGTCGCAAAGCAGATACACGCCACATTCAAGGACAATGAGCTGCAAATGCGCTCATTCCTCGAACCGAGTGCAGGCATTGGCGGTTTCCTCCCGGTAGCCATGTCCGACACCTGCGGCTATGCCATTGAAAAAGACCCGGTTTCGGGTCTGATACTCTCCCTGCTGAATGACAACACGGTTACACGGACAGCCGGGTTTGAAACGATAGACGAACAGGGTTTTGAACATACGAAATTCGATGTCATAGCCTCCAACATCCCTTTCGGTAACTTCCGTGTGTTCGATGCGGAACTCTGGAAGAAAGGCGGCATATACGAGCAGGCTACCAAGACCATACACAATTACTTTTTTGTCAAGGCTTTGGAGCTTTTGAACGAGGGCGGCCTGCTGGCTTTCGTCACATCAAGAGGTGTGGCCGATACACCAAGCAACAAATTCGTGCGTGAATACCTTGTGAACCATGCCGATTTGATTAGTGCTATCCGTATGCCCGACACGCTTTTCATGTACACAAGCGGCATCGAGGTAGGCAGCGATTTACTGATCTTCCAAAAGCATACTCACAAGGCGGCACTCTCGCAGAGGGAACAGCTCTTTTTACAGGTCGGCAGGGAAAAGGCAGACACGACAGGCGCAATGACCGAATACGCCAACAAACTTTTCACATTACCGAAAACCACCCTCGCCACAGGCAGCCGCATTGCGATGAACCAGTACGGCAAGTATGTACGCAAATACCAGTGGCAGGGTGATGAAAACGCCATGTCGCAGTATCTCGCCGCATTGCTCAAACTCGACTTTGGCCGCTATTTCCGCAAAAGCCTTTTCACAAGTGAGGGACAGGACGGCATACACACGCAAATGTCCCTTTTCGGCAGTGTGGCCGTTAAGCAGCCACCAAAAGGCAGACGAGCCTATACGGACGAGCCGGAAGCGTGGATGAAAGAGGGTGCAATGGTACTGTTTGAGGGGCAGGTGGGCATTATCCGATACCGCAAATCCGAACTATACCAAGAGACGGCCACCGATTTTGTCCCGGTGGACGAGGGCAAGGTGAACACGGAGAGGGCTAACGACTATTTCTCTATCCGCAAGGCATATTTTGAACTTGCAATCAAAGAGCAGGAGGAACAGACGGAACAGCCGCATTTGCGTGAACGGCTGAACGCTTGCTATGATGCTTTTGTCGCCAAATGGGGCTTTTTCCACTCTAATGACAACAAGGAGTTTATCATGCTTGACAGCCTCGGCGTGGAAGTGTTCACGATTGAAATGCAGGTCAAGGGCGACATATTCAAATCCGACATCATGCGTGAGCCTGTAGCGTTCAAGAAGATAGACACGACCGTGCAACTGACACCGGGCGAAGCGTTGGCAAGCTGCCTTAACTTTTACGGCTGTGTGGATATGGACTATCTGATGCAGACCACAGGCAAGGACGAGGACGAGGTTATCGACGACCTCAAAGGCGAGATATTCTATAACCCTGCCACCGGAGAATGGGAACACAAAGGCAAGTTCATAGCCGGAAACGTCATCGCCAAAAGCAAGGAAACAGGCTCTTATCTTCCCGATCTCACAGGCAAGGAAAAGGACTGGACGGAAACCGCTGTAAAGGCATTGGAGGAAGCCATACCCGAAGCGATACCCTACGAGGAACTCGACATCAACATGGGCGAGCGTTGGATTGACACGAAGCTGTACGCCGATTTTGCCACAGAACTTTTCGGAACGGAAACCGATGTGATGTATTTTGACGTGAACGACACCTATTTAGTGCGGCTACAAGGATATTCCCCTGTAGTCTATAACACCTATTCCGTAAAGAATTACAACGGAGAGGATTTGTTCGTACACGCCCTGCAGGACACCGTTCCCGAAATAACCAAAGAGATAGAGCGGAACGGCGAAGCGGTACGAGTGCCGGACGAGGAAGCCATACAGGAAGCGGCCACCAAGATACAGGAGATAAGAAACCGTTTCAACCAGTGGCTCGACTGTCAGCCGATAGAGGTAAGGGACGAATTGGTAAGGGTGTACAACGAGCGGTTTAACTGCTATGTCCGTCCGCATTATGACGGCTCGGCACAGACCTTCCCGCAGCTCTCTTTCGAGAATTTTCCGTATGACAGCCTCTATCCCTCACAGAAAGATGCCATTTGGATGATTAAGCAGAACGGCGGCGGTATCTGCTGGCACGAGGTAGGCACGGGCAAGACGATGATAATGTGCGTTTCCGCTTACGAAATGAAACGCCTCGGATTGGTGCAGAAACCGCTCATTATCGGCTTGAAAGCCAATGTTCACGAAATAGCCGACACGTTCCGCAAGGCTTACCCTTCGGCAAAGGTGCTTTATCCGGGCAAAGAGGATTTCACTCCTGCTAACCGCAAAGAGGTATTCTCGAAAATCAAGAACAACAACTGGGACTGCATCATTCTGACACACGACCAGTTCGCCAAGATACCGCAATCGGAACAGACCATGATAGATATATTCACCGAAGAACTGGCCGATGTGGAGCGCAATTTGGAAGTCTTGGAACAATCCACCATGCGCTACCGCAGCGGAAAGATGCAGGACGGTCTGGAGAAGCGCAAACAGAACCTCGCAGCCAAACTTAAGGAATTGAAAATGAAAATCAACGAGCGGAAAGACGATGCGGTGGACTTTCACTCGATGGGCATAGACCACATATTTGTCGATGAATGCCACATTTTCAAGAACTTAATATTTCAGACACGCCACACGAGGGTTGCCGGTATCGGCAATACCAAAGGCTCGCAAAGGGCGATGAACCTGCTGTTTGCCATCCGTGACATTCAGCACCGGACAGGACGTGACCTCGGCGCAACATTCCTTTCGGGCACGGTGGTTGTGAACGCCCTGACCGAACTGTATGTGATGTTTAAGTACCTTAGACCAAGAGAATTGCAACGTCAGCAGATTTCTTGCTTCGATGCGTGGGCGGCGATATTTACGCAGAAAACAGCCGATTATGAACTGAACGTGACAGGTGCAATCAAGCGTAAAGAGCGTTTCCGCACCTACATCAAAGTGCCGGAACTGGCAATGTTCCTGCGTGAGATTACCGACTACCGCACCGCCGACATGATAAACCTCGATGTACCGGATAAAAATGTGCGCTTTCTTTCTCATGCGCCCACTATCCAGCAGGAGGAAATGATAGGCCGTTTGGTTTCCTTTGCACACAGCGGACAGTGGGAGGATTTGGGACTTGATACGCCCGAACCCGACAATCTCGACAAGGCAAAAATGTTGGTAGCTACCAATGTGGCACGAAAAATGGCTCTCGATATGCGTTTGTTGGGCGACAAGTTCAGCGACGATGCCGAAAACAAGGCTTCAATCTGTGCAAGAACAATCTATGAATATTATATGCGCTCAAATGAAAACCGGGGTACGCAGTTCGTGTTCAGCGACCTCGGCACATACAAGCCGAATGAGTGGAACGTATATACCGACATCAAAGAAAAGTTGGTGAACCTCGGTATTCCGACCGATGAAGTGCAGTTTATCCAGTGTGCTACCACCGAAAGGGCAAGAAAACGCCTGTTCGAGGACATGAACAACGGCAAGGTGCGTGTGCTTTTCGGCAGCACCACCATGTTAGGAACAGGGGTGAACGCCCAGCAGAGGGCTGTAGCGGTGCATCATTTGGAGATTCCCTGGCGACCGGCTGACATGGAGCAGCGCAACGGCAGGGCGGTACGCAAGGGCAACACCGTGAAACTGTGGGGCGGCAACGTGGTGGATGTGGTGATTTACGGCACGGAAAAGACACTTGATGCCTACAAATTCAATTTGCTGAAAAACAAGCAGATGTTCATCAACCAAATCAATAACGGCACAATCGCCGTGCGCCGTATCGACGAGGGCGGCATGGACGAGGACAACGGCATGAACTTCGCCGAGTTCGTGGCAATCCTTTCCGGCAACACCGATTTGCTGAACAAGGCAAAACTCGACAACAAGATTATGCAGTTGGAAAAGGAACAGACCATTTTCAAGAAAGAACGCATCCGTGCCGAGCGGAAAATAACCGCCGGACAGGAAGATATGGCAAAGACACAGCGTACAAAGGCCGGTTTCATCAAGGATTGGGAATACTTCAACTCTTACGAGGGGACAAAAGTAACACAACTTCTCAACCTGCCACAAGCTACAGCCGAGGAAACAGGCCGGGAATTACACCGCATCGCCAAAACCTACCGTAGCGGAGCGTATGGTACGATTGGCACGTTTACAGGGCTGAATTTGCTGGTACGCAGCGAGTACAGCATAAACGGTACATTTGACCGAAACACGTTCTTTGTCGAGGGGACAAGCGGGCTTAAATACCGTTGTGGACTGACAGGTGCGTTACCGCTTGGCTTCGTGGAATCTGCTCAATATCCGCAGGCTACACTAAACAAATTGCCCTCACTTATTGAGAAGCAACAAAAGACGGTGGAGCGGATTGAAAGCGAAATCCCCATATTGCAGGACATCGTTGGCCGCCAGTGGAGCAAAGCCGATGAATTGGTAAAACTCAAACTGGAGTGCAAGGAGCTGCAGCGGAAGATTGACGAAAGTCTCAAGGATGCGGAACGCTCTCTAACTCCATCCGAAACAACGGCTGCCGAATACGAACCTACTACTAAGGCCGCTTAAACCATAATCATATCTTAACCTTTTCCCTCTGTTCGGTTGCGATAACTCGACAGGGGGATTTTTCTTGTACTCCGATCTGATGGCGGCAATATCCATTTATATACACCTCCCAAATAGGCTTTACTTCACTGCTATACAGTCGATACTAAATGTAGTACATACTAATGTTAGTAAAGTAGGATATCAGGAAATCTCCCGTTGCAAAGGATAGTATGCACTACATTTAGTCAATCAGTATTTTAGTATAGTAGTAGATACTACGATACTAAAATGTAATAAAGTAGTAAAATAGTACACACTAATCATAGTAAATACTAAAAATAGTAGTATCTTTGTATCAGAAATAAAGATAGGAATTTATGGCAAAGATAATCGCTGTTTTGAACCACAAGGGCGGTGTCGGAAAGACGACCACCACCATCAATCTTGCTGCCGCATTGCAGCAGAAGAAAAAGCGTGTACTGCTCATCGACATGGACGGTCAGGCAAACCTCACGGAATCCTGCGGTCTCTCCATCGAAGAGGAACGGACGGTGTACGGAGCAATGAAAGGTGAATACCCGTTAACGGTATTCGAGTTAAATAATGGCCTTTCCGTTGTACCGTCCTGCCTTGATTTGTCAGCGGCAGAATCCGAGCTTATCAATGAGCCGGGGCGGGAATTAATACTGAAAGGGCTGATTGCAAAATTGCTTGAAACCCGTAAATTCGACTATATCCTGATTGACTGTCCGCCCTCGCTGGGTTTGCTGACACTCAACGCACTTACATCTGCGGATTTCTTGATTATCCCGGTACAGGCGCAATTCCTCGCCATGCGCGGAATGGCGAAGATTACAAATGTGGTCGAGATTGTCAAAACCCGTTTGAACCCGAATCTGAACATCGGCGGAATTGTCATCACACAGTTTGACAAGCGCAAGACGCTCAACAAGAGTGTTGCGGAACTCATCAACGAATCATTCTGCGACAAAGTGTTCAAGACCGTCATCCGGGACAATGTGGCATTGGCCGAAGCTCCGATAAAGGGTCTGAACATCTTTGAATACAACAAGAACAGCAACGGGGCAAAGGACTACATGGAGTTAGCAAAAGAAGTGTTGAAATTAAAGTAAAGACGATATGAGCAAAAGTGATTCATTGAAAAACGGCATGAGAAGCGGACTGGACGGCTTGCTGTCATCCACCGGGAAGTCCACGCAAAAGAAAGAGCCTGCACCGGTCAAAGCGGAAAAAGAACCTGCCGTGCATTGCAATTTTGTTATCGACAAGAGTATTCATACCCGGATGAAATACCTCGCTATCGAGAAGAATATGTCGCTCCGAAATATTGTGAACGAGGCGATGAAAGAGTATTTGGAAAAGCACGAGAAATAACCGGGGCGGCAATCCGCCCAATCAACTTTTATACCATACCGCTATCTTATGGCACATGTCCACAAGGTAGCGGTTTTCCCGTTTATACCCCTGGCTGTTCTCCTGCTCTATTCGCCTCTTATAGCTGCAATGCTGCATTTCCCCTTTCTATCCATTCCTCTTGCCGCTTGTCCGGTCTCGTTCCTGCCATCGCCGGTTGGTTTTCCAGACGCAAATTTGGACTGCCGCGCTTGATTTCATCGCTTTGAAGTGCATTTCTCGTAAAATTCTTCCTTTCCGTGAAAGAGTAATTTTCCGGAAAAAGCGTTGAAAATAGCTTGTTCGTCAGTCCCTTGAAGCATCTGTAAATCCCAAGCGGTTCAGGCAGAAAAAAGAACCGAAAAGAGGGAAAAATAACAAAACAAATATCAACCAATTAAATTTTATGATTATGGCAACAACAGCAGTTCAAGCAGTAGAGAAGAACATCACATCGGTAGCATTGGCAGACATTCAGTCGAGCAGTTACAACCCACGCAAGAACTTTGACGAGACAAGCCTTGCGGAACTTGCCGAGAGCATCCGTCAGCAGGGAGTGCTTCAGCCTATCGGTGTGCGCCCTATTGCGGACAACCGTTTCGAGATTGTCTTTGGAGAACGCAGATACCGTGCTTCCCTCATGGCTGAATTGGCGGAAATTCCGGCTACCGTCATGGAAATTTCAGACGAGACAGCCGAGGAAATGGCAATCACCGAGAACCTGCATCGCAAGGATGTTACCCCGATTGAGGAAGCCAATGCCTACCAAAAACTCATAGACAGCGGTCGCCACGATGTCCAATCCTTGACCGTGCAGTTCGGCAAGACGGAAGCGTATATCCGTACACGACTTAAATTCGTTTCCTTGATACCCGAAATCGCCGTGCTGTTGGAACAGGACGAAATCACAATCAGCGTGGCAAGTGAAATCTGCCGTTATGGGGAAGAGATACAGCGTGAGGTGTACGACCAACATCTGAAAGAGGGGGTGCAGTACAATAGTTGGCGAGGCATGAAAGCCTCCGAGGTGGCACAGAGCATCGAACGGCAATATACCGCAGACCTCAATCGCTATTCATTTGACAAAACCCTTTGTCTTTCATGTCCCCACAATACCAATAACATGATGTTATTCTGTGAGGGTAGTTGCGGAAATTGCGCCAACCGTGCTTGTCTTGTGGAAATGAACACATCGCACCTTACCGAAAAGGCTATGCGGCTCATGGAACAGCACCCTGCCGTTCCCCTCTGCCACGAAAGCTACAATTACAATGAAGCCGTCGTCGACCGACTTACCGCTATAGGCTACGAGGTGGAAAGTCTTAAAACCTATGCAACGAAATACCCCGAATGCCCCCAAGCTCCTCAAAAAGAGGATTACGATACCACCGAGGAATACGAGGAAGCAGTAAAGGATTACGAGCAGAAATTGAACGGCTACACCGAGAAATGCGAAGCAATCCGCACCCGAAGCGAAGCAGGAGAAATCTCCCTCTATCTCCGTATTGAGAGCAACGACATTACACTGTGCTATGTTGCAAATACCGCTACAACCGCAAACGGTACGGCAACCAAAATGCCGCTTTCACCTATCGAGAAGTTGGAAAAGCAGGACAAACGCAACAAGGAGATTGCCCTCGAAAAGACCGTTGAAGACACCAAAAAGCGGATTTTAGAGGTCGATATGTCAGAGCGCAAATTTGGGCAGGACGAGGAGAAAATGGTGTATTTCTTCCTGCTCTCCTCACTCCGCAAAGAGCATTTCAATGAGGTGGGAATTGAAGATAAAGGCTCTTATTACTACCTTACGAGCGAGGACAAAATGCGCATCATCGAGAACCTTACCGCCAAGCAGAAAGCCGTTATCCGCAGGGATTATCTGATTGCCAATTTCAAGGACGCATTCGGTAACAACGCCACAGCCTCCCTGTTGCTTGACTTCGCTCAAAAGCATATGCCCGAAGAACTTGCCAATATCCAAGACGGATATAATGAAGTGTACGAAAAGCGACACCAACGCATCGAGGAAAAGAAAGCCGCTTTGCAGGAACAAGCCACGCAGGAAGCGGAACAACCCGATGAACCGCAACCCGAAGCGGAAGCACAGACCGAACCGCAAGCGGAAGAAATAGCTGCCTGACAAATGTTGTTGTCATAACGGATAGGGGGAGGGAGAAATCCGCCCTCTATTCATTTTTGTATGCTCCGGACAAAGGACCCAAGTACCTCTTCTAACTTTCTGACGAACCCGTCACCACCCGCCCTTCTTCCATTCATAGCTTCCGTTTCCTCTCTTTTTTACCATTTTCAACTTCCCTTTTATAGCGTTTCCCCGGCTTCGTCCCCTGTCAGCCCCGGTTTGGTTTTATCAGATGCAAAGGTCGGCCGTCGCGCTTGATCCGGCGGCTTAAAGTGAATTTCCTGCAAATTCTTCCTTTCCTCAGAAAGAGTAATTGGCAGGAAAAGCCTTCCGTATGAAGCTGTACCGACAACCGTGTACCGCATCCATAAAATCCCAAAGCGGTTCCGACAGAAAGGAACCGAACGGAGGGAAGAAAAAAACAAATCATTAAAATTCAAGATTATGGACAACATCAAGGAAAGCAAGGAGTACCAGCTCGCCAAAGACTGGGAAAGGGCAGTGAACGATTACGGCTTCAACCCCAAACGGTTTGCAGCCGCTATCCCCGAAATGCACCCCACACTGCAGCAAAGCCTTTACAGGTTGGTAAAAGAGTGTATCGTGGTCATGGCGGACGAGACACGCAACTACGACGACCGCAACCGTGCATCGCACGAGGAAGCGAAGTGCATCATGGAATACCTCAAGGCTCACGGGAAACACATCCCATTAAGATAACAGATGTATGAAAACGAAAGAACTACAATTTGACGGCAATATCTACATCTGCCGTATCGTGAAATCCAACGAAGGTGAAGAATTACTTATCGGCTCTACCGCTCTGCTCGATGCACTTCATCCGGGCAGTTTCGAGGACGAAAACGAAGGTTTTGCAAGTAAGGAAGCCGAACAAATATATGACGAGGTTTTCTTTTTCACCGATGCGAAAACCCTCAAATTACCGGACGATGAACTCATCACGGAATTAAAAGAGGATAACCCCGAATGGTTCAACTAACATAAATCAATAATCATATTAAAAATCAAAGTTATGGATAAAGAGTATGTAATGCACATCGCACAGACCATCAAAGAACAATTGGTATCACTTACACCCATGCCCATTCTTATGTCGTGGGGAATCGGCGATTTTGTCGCTACGGTATTCCGGGATTTGCCGGCATTGCGGATTAAAGTAAACGGGCGGTTGCACGCCGGAAATGTCGTTATCGCACTCAACGGCTCCGATTATTATGAGGTATATCTGCTGAAAGAGAACGGTGCGGAGTGCGTCAATGAGGAAGTATGCTTCGACGAGTTGGGCGATGTCATTGACCGAGCCGTCGAAAGCGGTACGGACAAAGAGGAATACGACAAATTCTGCGACCGGCAACTTGCCGTACTTTTAAGCGGTACACGAGCCTGAATAAGCGAGCGACCGAATAACACCGCCCATTTTTCTACGTGGGCGGTGTTTTCGTGTGCGGTTGGATGCGTCCAAGCCGCAATATCCTATTATAAACTCACTTTTGAAGTCCTTGTTCCACTTTTACCGTTGTTACGGCTTGTGGGATTGTCCGGCTCCGTCATTTCCAATACCCCTGTACCAATCATCGGATTGATATAGACCTCCATAAGATTTTCCCTATCTTTCAATCCTAAATGTTGCAAAATATCAGATAGGTATTGCGGCTCAACACAGAACTCCAAGATTTGCTCTTTTCTCAAATCCTGCTTGCGAGGTTTTCTTGCGGGTTTTCTTGTCGGGTTTTCATCCCTAACTGCAAGGTCAGCACAACATAGTCCGGACGTGTTTCCTCGGCTACAGTAGGAAGCGGCCAACCCAAAGACTGCCAACCGCTCACAATCTTATCCACACCGCTACCAGCTTTCTCGGCACGCCCCAGACGCATGAACATCTGAGTGAGTAGATTGGCAGCAAAGCGAGTGCAAGACACCGGAACGCTAAAAATACCGAATAAGACCCACGCGGCACTATAATATGTTGGCATTCTGCCCTGTATATCCCGTATTTTTCGTACCTTTGCGGCACAAAAACGTATGTATATGGAACAACAGGTTATCCCATCGGATTATACACAATATGCAGAGGCAGTAGAGATAATCAAACATGCCATCGAACGCTGCCGGTATAGAAGTGCGGCTGCGGTCAACAAAGAAACTCTCTCGTTGTATTTTGGAGTGGGGAAATTCGTGTCTGAAAATTCCCGCATCGGCTGTTGGGGTACTAAAGCATTGCCTACCATATCAAAGCTCCTTCAACGGGAGTTGCCCGGTCTGCACGGCTTTTCTGAATCGGGGTTGAAACGGATGCGCTCATTCTATGAGGAATGGAGGACGTTTTTAATTCGTCCAACAGTGTTGGGCGAATTGGAAAACCATTCGTCGGAAAAGGGTACGGCTTTAATTCATCCAACAGCGTTGGGCGAATTGGATATTGACGAGCATCTACTGCTGCAACTTATCGGGCAACCGGTCAATACCGAATTTACCTGGGACGATTTTGTCAAGATCAGCTTTTCACATCATATTGAAATCCTGACTCGTTCAAAAGACATCGCGGAACGGTTGTTCTATATCCATTGTGCCGCTCAAAATGCGTGGTCGCTATCCTCTCTCAAAAATTACTTGAAAGAAGACATCTATTCAAATCGCGGATCTTTGCCGAGCAACTTCCTTCAAGTGCTGCCCGAAGCCATTTATGCCGTAAAAGCGATATTGGCGTTCAAGGATGAGTATATGCTCGAAATGGTTAATCTGGAGAATGTGGGAGAACGCGAACAGGACTGGAACGAAAAGGTCATCGAAAACCAAATCGTAACCAATATCAAGCAGTTCATTCTCCGTTTTGGAAACGACTTCACTTTTATCGACAGTCAGCATCGCCTGATAGTTGCCGGAGAAGAAATGTTTGCTGACCTTGTATTCTTCAACAGAGAACTGAATGCCAGCGTAATCGTGGAGTTGAAACGGGGCAAGTTCCGCCCGAATTATCTCGGACAGCTTAGCGGCTACCTGACGGTGTATGACATGACCGACAAGAAACCGCACGAGAACCCTTCAATCGGTATTGTCCTATGCCAGGATGCCAACCGCAAGTTTGTCGAAATCATGGTGCGCGACTATGATAAGCCTATGGGCGTGGCGACATACCGCACAGCCCAAGAAATGCCGGAGAATCTGCGCAAGACTCTACCGGACATCGACAAATTACAAAATCTGCTATCGGAAAACGATTCCAAATCGGAAACTGTCAGATAATTCATTTACGTCCGTAAAACCGGCTTTATGCCCACAAGATTTTGGGTAACTGAAATTGAATATAAAAATCCCTGCAATAATTTCGTGATTATTGCAGGGATTTTGATTTATTTCGCCCCACGCTTGTTCAGTACATCCGTTATCATGTCTTTTACATCCTGTCCGACTTGTATGAAATTTTTATACAAGATGCGTTCCCGTTCCTCCCTCGACTTAAAGGTGTAGAACTTCGGTAGCGGTACATAGGCCGCTTCCTCCGCTTTTATCTCCTTCATATCGAAATCCGTCTTGCAGAAGAACTTTGTAGTCTTGAACTCTTCCGATTCCTGAATGTTCATCGAGCCTCCTGTACCGGTTTTCGTCTTCACGAAATCCCTGGCCGTCTGTCCGCAAATCCATCCCGTCGCCATATCCGAAATTTTCGAGGCGGGTACAAGGCTGTCCATATTCTCATTGAGATTGATGCTCGTCTTATCCCGGTCGATGGTCACGCCCTTTTTGACCTGTACTACCTTGCCGAAAATGTCATTCGACAACCATTCCAGTGTCTCTTTTGCGCGAGCTGAACCGCTTACCACGTTGCCCACTGTCGTGATGATTTTTTGCATTCCCACTTTTCCGTAGTCAGCCTCCAACTGCGGCAACTCCTGAAAACCCAGCGTTACGCTTACCTTGTTGCTTCTCGCCGTACCTATCAGTCGGTCTATCTTGTGGAAATACAGTGTCGGCAGCTCATCCACGATGATGCTGACCGGAATATTCTTCCCCTGCCCGGTGTTCACACGGGTAACGAGACGGTTCAATATCAGAGCGTTCAACGCTCCGATGATACTTTCCATTTCCGGATCGTTGGCTATCAGCAGATAACTGGGTGACTTGGGGTCACTAACTTTCAGGTCGAAGTCGTCCCCATCCTTGTGGAATATCCAGTAGGATTCCTTGGTGGCCAAACGGCTGGTATAGACACGCAGCGTACCAATCATACCCTCTAATTGTTCCATTGCCTTGTTCTTGAAGGCCGTCTGGAACGGGCCGAGCAACGGCGCGACCTCGTTGTCCGTCTCCAGTACCTCAAAAATAGTCTGGTAGCTCTCATTGAGAAATGAAAGGATATGCGGCATATCCGAGTATTTTCCCAGCCAATAGGCAGGTTCCACGATGCTGCCACCCTCACGGTCACGAACGACACCCGTCGGCTTCCAGAACTTCGTCTGCGGATCTTGCCGTTTCTCCGCATATAGTTTCTTTCCGTTTGCATCGTAGGGTTCCCGCTCGTAGTTCACGAAAAAGTAGATACAGGCGGCAAGAAAGTTCACGGCAGAAGTCTGAAAGAACTGGTCACTGCCTCCGCCTCCCTCTTTCTTGCCTTTCTGCAGGGATTCCAACAGGGTTTCCGCCGTTTCGCTCGCCGCCGCAAGATTATTGATGTACTTTGCCTGAATGGGGTTCACCCGTTTGCTGTACTCCACATCCACGAAGTTGATGATGTTGAACTTGCACCCTTTGGGCAGTTTTCCGAGCTTCTGGTTTTTCTTGTAATGATAGTAAAGTTTAGTGGCAAGTGTCGGAAATTTGTAGTCATAGACCACCATCGCAAAGCCCTTGGCACTATGTTGGCGGATGAACGGTTCTATGATGCTGAACGTCTTACCGCTGCCCGGAGTTCCGACTACCCATGTTCCTCTGAAACAGTTGCTTATCGACACCCATCCCTTGCGAAATTTACCTTTGTAATAGTACCGCATCGGTATATTCACGCTATACTGGTTCTCAACCTTCTCTTCGCTCTGCTCGAAACTTTCATTCTCAAAGTTGAACCGGTCTTTACCCAGTCCCTCCTTGATGAACTTCGAGATGTTATCCAGTGCGATATGTACCAATATCACACCGACAAGCGTGGTCGCCATGTAGAAGATGATATTTAGTGGCAACGTGTAGAGCCTCGTTTCCATCGGATGATGGTACAACCACACGGAGAACACAATCAGGAACAGTCCGCTGATTAGCGGATATAACACCTGTCTCCGGGCATCGAACTCCAGATGCTTCTTGTTCCTCGTACCGATACAGGTGATGCAGATAAGCAGGAACGTCGCAATCTTGCTGTACACAAGATTACCGTCATTGTAAATCATCCACTGCTTGATGCGCCCGTGAATATCAATCAGTATGCCACCCCAGTGGTCGAGCATGGCAGGGTCGATGGCATACTCGAAGAACTCCATCAGCACGGAGATATAGATGACCGCACGGAATATCTTGTAGAACCCTTGTAATTCTTTGCTCTCTTCCATGAATCAATCCGTTGTTAATTCTTGTTTCCGACGATACCAACGGTCGTTGATTCGTATGACATCCATACCGAACCACACACCGTTTTCGTTCAGTTTCGTCTTTATTCTTTCAAGTGCTACCGGTCCTAAACCCCAGATTTCCATGAGATATTCCTCGTTGAGCTGAATCAGGTCGCCGACATACAATATCCCATGAGATTCGAGTTTGCTTCTGACTATAGGCGTCATTTTCATGCTGAATATCGGCTGTGAGAGATAATGCACCTCTTCTGCCTGAATGTTGTCCAAGGCTATCTCAAGCCCTTCTTTGACTCTCTGGACAGAATTGATGTATTCTTCCTGCTGTTGGATTTTAATTTCCTGTTGCTGTATCTCATCACGCAATTCAGAAGCCTTCCTTAAAAGTTCGGCATTGCTTCGCTTCAATTCGTCATTAACATCCGTCATCGACCGGTTGTTTAACTCAAGTTCCTTGCGTTTGCCGTTCAACTCCTTGACAACTTCCTCCAATTTGGCAATCTGGCATCTCAGAGCCGAACCTTTCCCATTGTCTGCCGCCATGTTATCCAAAAGGTAGCTGAAGCGTTGAATCAGATAATCAATGTCCTTTTTATCAGACGCAACAGAATCGGCGAGCTTTTTCAGTTTTTGCCGAGGTGATTCATCTTTGATGGGATAGTATATGAGGAAAGCCCCCAATACCATCAATACTATACAGAAAAGCATATCTATATTCATATCGTTGCACATTTTATTTGTTCATGGTAATTATAGGCCGCAGCTTATGCGCCTGTGTCTTAGGTGTCTCCTGCATCGCGCCGCTTCCTGTCGAGTAAAGCCACGCTTTCGCCGTCTCTTGTCCGGACACTTCCGTCGATGTCCAGTACCAGCAATCGTATTCATCCAACGGCAACGGATGACCGCCGCACCGTTCAATGACAGGATTGACGGTTTCCCGGACAGCATACAGCAACCGCATCTGTGCTACCGACGGGATATAGGCACTCTGTCCGTACCGCCACAGGTCAAAGACCGCTTCCGCCATAGGCGAAGCCGTCTCCCTTGTGTCGTACAGCGCAAAGGTGTTCATGTTCCCGTCCAATGCCCCGATGTCGGCCGACGTCCCTTGTGCGACACCGAGGCTGTCGGCGAATGCCGCCGGAGCAATGTCCCACAGGTAAACCGCATAGCCGTTCCCTTCCGTTCCTTCACGGCGTTCGGTATCAAAGACAACCGCTATTGCCCGCTTCCCCGATTGTTCATACTGCGCATAGGACAATGCCGTGCCGTCCTCGCAGAGAATATGCCCCGGACGTACCGCCGTATCGGGTACGTCGATATGGGCGTCACAGGCAGCGCACAATACCGCCGCCACTACCATTGCAATCCATTGAATCTTTCGTATCATGTCATTTCCGTTTTTTTGTTTTTCCTTTATTTTATCGGCAGTTTTACACCCAGCACGATACCTGTCCGCAGCAAATCCGCCCCTTTTATCATCATGTCACTCTTGACCTGCCAGTACAGCGTCCATCCCGACCGCAGCTCATAATTGTGCTCGTAACCCACATGGATTCCGGCAAGAAACTTGTTCGTGTCGCTCCCTGCCGAAGCTCCGATACGCAAGTTGCCGTAATGGTTGCGTCCACGCACCACACAAGGTTTGTACGCCACACCGAAACCATAAGTGCGGTAGTTGCGCCAGAAGGATTCCGGACAAATATGACCGCAAGATTTACATTCCGTCCATTTCAGATAGCCGTTGGCGAAGAACTCCCACGCATGACGGTAGTTCATTTCATGCTCGTAAGCAAGCGTTACGTCCATGCCGTTCTCATACAGCAATCCCACGCCGAGCGAGAGGCGGCCGCCGTTGCGTTGCGCATGGGCATTGGTGGCAAACCCTATGCAGACAAGCATCAGTAACAAAACTGTTTTCAACGTCTTTTTCATCGTCATTCCTCCTCCAATAAAGCGGTGTTAAATGAATCGGCCGACAGCACATCCTCGTAGTCGATGTTCAGGCTGATATTGCGCCCGCTGATTTGTTGTTCCGTCATTTCGATAGTCAGCAGCTTGTCGTTCGGAAAGGTCATCTTTTTCACGACAATCACGTTCCGGTAGCCGTGCTTGAACGTCTTGCCGTGTTCCAATACCAGGGCAGGAGTCAGCTCGATGGTCTGCGCGTTAGTTGCCTTCGAAAGTTTCTTGTCCGACAGTTTCACCCGTATCTCGTCGATGTCGAAACGGATGTTCGTTTTGTTCTCGATGGAAAAGTCGATGAAGAAGTAGTCGCCCACCGAGTAAATATTGTTCAGGCGCATCACCATTCGGTGCGCCTTGGTCGCCACGTTGCGGATTTTCGCGGGCGAGTTCCACACCCGTCTTGCAAAACGCACCATGTCGGCTGTGGACATCGAGACCGTAGGATTGTTGTAGGCATCCCGTTCCTGTAGCTGAATTTCCTTGTCTGCCACCGCCTCGCTTATCCGCGTGGTGTAGATGAGTGCATACTGCGTGCGATAGCGTTCCGTTACGATGGTGACGATGGCCAGCACTTCACCGTCCTCGTGTCCCGTCTCTTTGGGCTTTAACCGGATGATGTTCTCAATGGGTTGGTCGCCCGCCACCTTGTCTGTGGAAATATCCACGAAGCGGACCGGTTCCGAGGCTGTGATGACGGTCGTTACCTGTTCATTGACAGTCAGCCGTTCCATCTCTTCGTATGTACGCTGAGCCTGTGCGTTCCGTGTGGCAAAAAGTCCTGCCGCCAGAAGAAATGCAGTTATAATTATTTTCTTGTTCATATCGTTTCTGTTGATATTTTTTATTTCTTTATTTCCCTTATTTCGCTTTCTTTAATCCCATGACCACGTTCCAGTTCCTCCCGAATCCGTCGTCCGGCAATTTCGCAATACGTCGGTTCAATCTCGAATCCGATGTAATGCCGTCCCGTGCGGATGGCAGCAATGGCGGTCGTACCCGAACCGATGCAGTTGTCCAGCACCACATCGCCCTCGTTGGTATAGGTGCGCATCAGGTACTCTATCAAGGCTACCGGCTTCTGTGTCGGATGATAGAATGCTCCTGTCTTGTGTTCCTTGGGTATGGAAATGACAGAGGTCGGGTACTTGTCTTCGGCAACACGCACCGGAGCCAGTTTCATTTCACCGTAACAGCGGTTCGTGAAACCGTCCGTCTTGCGCCGTCCATGATTTTTCCGTTCCGGTGGACACGGCATCATCTGAGGATGATATACCGGCTGACGGTCGTAGAACACGATGATGTCCTCATGCTGGCGTAGCGGCATCCGGTTGGCATTCAGGTGACCCGTTACCCGGTCTTTCCGCCACACGAGGTTATACCGCCACATCCGGGGTTGCGAGAGCATGAGCCGCGCCGAGAAGATGCCCTGCGCAAAGAGGATAACGGGGCTTCCCGGCTTGGTGATCCTGCGGTACTGTTCCCACAACGCTTCGAGCGGTATCTGCCTGTCCCAGTGTACCGCCTTGTTGCTACGGTTCAACACGCCGTAAGGCAAATCCGCTATCACGGCATCGACACTGCCGTTCGCCATGAGCTTCATGCCCTCGATACAGTCCATATTATATATGTTGTCAATCTCTATCATGGCTTCCGTTTTTACTGTTTCTCACGTCCGTTCACCAGATAGACGAAAGTGCCGTATTTCAGCTTTACCTTATTTTTTTTGATAGCTTTGCCGATGGCATTGCTCGTTTTCTGGTAGGCATTCGTAGCGGCTTGCATTCCCCATTGCGAGAGACTGTTGCCGTAACTGCCGGTATTCATGTTCAGATTCCCCGACACCGCACCGCTTGCCACATCCTTGCTCGTTTCCCGGAACTGGCTGTTCGGTACATAAAGCCCCTCCATGCCGTCCGTGTCGTAAAGGGACAGGCTGACCTTCACCAGTTCGTCCTCGATGAGAATGCTGGTGATGTTCCCCTTCACACGCCCCGACGAGAAGCCGCTCATGGTGGCATACAGATACGACCCTCGTTTGACCACGCACTCGTTGATCTCCACGTCGTCGAGCAGACGCAACCGCACACGCGAGCCGTCCACCGCTTTGATGTCCTCGTCGATAATGGCCTTTATCAGTTTCGGTTCACGGGCATTGACCGCAAGCGTATTGAAGTAATCCGAAGCCGTCTTTACCTTGCGTACCACTTCGCTGGGCGGTTCGTTCTCTGACGGGGCTTTTACCGAACGGCTCTCTTCCTCTATTTTTCCCTTAACCTCTATGGTTGCCGTCGGGGGTTGCGCCGATGCGGTACTGTCCGTATCGGTCGCCGGTAATACCTCATTGCGTCCTCTCAACCTTGCTTCGGCAAGGGCTTTCTCCAGTTCCGCGAGAGCTTCTTGCTCGCGCGTCTTGGCATCGGCAATTTGCGCTGCCGCAGCCTTTTCCTGCTGTTGCTCATCGAGCAGGGCGATGTCGTCCACCGTGTATTGCGATTCATATTCTTCCTTGTTGTCATCGGGTTCATCTCGTTCTATGTTATCCACTGCGGAGTAATCCTGTATCTTACCCCATGATTTGGCCATGTTCTCGTACTTGCTGCCTATGCCGTCACCGCCTTTAAGCCGGGCATCCGGCAAATCGGGGTTCAAAAACTCCGTTGTCTGCAGCGTCTTGTCCGGAATCTCCGCCGTTTCGGTCTGAAACAGGTCGAAGATGAAGTACGATGCAACCAGAAGCGGGATATACAGGACAGCCGGAAGCATATACTTCGGCTCCCTGAAATTGATTTTATCAAATATCTTCATCATACATCTTTTAATTGAGTTGTACATACTTGCCTTCAATGCTGCAGTTTTTCAGCACTTCTGCGTTTTCCACTCCGAATGCGATCAGGATGCTGCCGCAACCGGGAGAATCGCCGCGTGTTCCGTCCGGGCGGTAAAACCGGATGCGGTGGCGCAGGAATTTCATGCCCGTCGCTTTCTCGAAAATGACGTCCTGAAACATTTTGGAATCGCAACGGTTGAACAACAGCGCGATGCCGTTGCCGTGTTCCGCCAACTTTCGGACAAACTGTTCGATAAGGGGACGCGAGTACGGAGGATTGAGCCATACACGCCCTTCCCATTTCAGGGACAATCCGTCCATGTCCCGGTCATACATGACCTCGGCGGTCGGCCACAACGGATGGACAGGGGCGCAAGGGTCAAGGTCGAACCTGCCTAACGCTTTCAGCACCTCCTTCGGGGTGTACCATTCGTCCGACGAGCGGACTGATTTTTCAAATCGTGTATTCATAAGCACTCCTTTATTGCGGTTCATATTTCTTGTTCTCGTTCCGATTTTCCCTTATTTCACCCCCTTGCAGCCTCTTGTGTCTTTCCCGCAGCACCGAATCCTGCATTTCCGTCGCCGTGCGTGTCGGCCGGCTGTTGCGGTATGCCATCGTAATGCGATAGATGTTCCAAGTGAACCCTCCGATAGCGAAACCGAAGACGATGACCAGAAAAAGTATCCGGTGCGCGTTGGCGAATCCCTGTACCTTGGCGGCAGCCTTGTCGATACGTGTCGCTTGGGCGAACTTTCGTCCGGCGGACACCTCCCGCTCGTAACGGTCTTTGTATTTCGGATCGTTCTTGTCCGGCATCTTTTCACCGAAGAGCATCCGCCTGAATCCCTTGATATTCATAAACTCCGTTGTTTAGTAGTTGATCTTCGTTTTCTGTTCGATGTCCTTGTTCAGCAGGGTACGCCAGTTCACGATAAGCAGCCCATGCGGATTGTTCTCTGTTCGGGGTACACGCTTGAGCTGTCCTGCCGTCACCAGTTCACGCATCAGGATATTGCTCCGTCGCTCGATGCGCTGCCGTCCGTAGTAGGTGAACTCCATCTTCTCCTTGTTGAAAGCCACGCTGTCGCAATAGATGGAGAACACCGAACTCGTACCCAAAATGTTGGAGTAGAAACCCTTTTCCTTGAGCGTGTTGTATTGTGCCAACCCCGTCTCATCGACTAAATACATCGCTTTTTCCATCGTATAGCGGATATATTTGTCATCCGGCGGTAACGTGAAAAAATAATGATGAAACATCTCCACATGGCTTTTGGCTTCCACATCAAGCGTTTCGTCCATTGTCGTGCGATTCACGAGGATAGGCACGTTGCCGTCCAGCACATACACCTTCTTCTGCGCATCCGAGACCATCGTCCGGGCTGTCCAGATGCTTGACAAGCTGATGATGACACATCCCACGAGAAAAGCGGTACAGATGATGCCCACCAGTCTGATTTTGTTTTCCAAATTCTTGATGACCATCGGTTATTCCCTTTTACCGTTCAACATCTGTACATATTCCGTGTGCAGCATGGGTATGACCGCATCCCGAAGTTCCGTCAAAAGATTCTCGAACTCCGCCGAGAATATCTCCACGTAATAGCCCTGCATCTCCACATGGACAAGCACCCACCAGATTCCTCTTTTGCGCTTACCAGCGTTCCGCTGCAGCAGGGCAAGACGCAGCTTGTACGTTAGGTACGTCACTAAGGGGGCGATGTACCGGTCGTCGTACTCGAAGGCTTCGTCCAGTTCTTCATACTGCGGGTCGATGCGGTGGTTCTCCGCCACCTCGCAAACCTCTTTTCTCGCTCGTTCCTGTGCAAAGGACATAAATTTCTCATCCTTGCACCAGCTTTTGATTTTCTCTTGCAATTTCATGTTGTTATGATTTTTATTGGGTTTATATTATCTTTTGCGGATTATCTCATGATGCCGCCCAACCCTCCGGTTGCCGTCATCTTCGCCTGCTGTGCCACGCCCTCGCCGAAGTTTCGGGTAGAGAATGCCGTGTCGCCCTCCGGTATCATCCATGCCGCCAAGTCCGGAACAAGGTTCAGGCACTTGAGAGCTACAATCGAAGCCGCCATCAGGTAGCCCGCCGAGAAGAACGAGTTCTGCAGGTAGGCGGCCATCGTCTGCTCGCTGGCGGTTATCGCCGTCAGGTTCTCGATTTGGATGCACAATACAATGTCAAAGAGCAGCAGCACGTAGAAGCCCACGAAGTATAGGCAGAAATGAATGATAACAAATCCAATAAAAAGAAATATAATAGAAGTAATATAACTGATATAGAATGTATTACGCTCGTTTCTTTCTTATTCTTTGATTTCCTTATATTTGATGTTTTAGGTGTAAATTTGTTGCAGATTTGTTGCGCGTTCTCAGAATTTTGATATAACTTTGCATCAAAATCAGATGCTTGAGGCATTGCCGAAAGCAAATCAAAACAAATAAAAACAGACAAATATGGGAAGACCCAAGAAAGCATTAAAAGTAAAAGAGCCGATAAGGCTCAGGGAGCGCAAGCTTGCTAACGGCAACCTTGGGCTCTATCTCGACATCTATGTAAAAGGTACGCGCAAGTATGAATCCTTAGGGCTGTATCTCATCCCAGAGAAGACCCCACTGGACAAGCAGATGAATATCCACACCCGACAGGTGGCGGAGAAAATCAAGGCAGACCGTATCATTGCATTGCAGGAGCGAGGCATCAAACAGTACGAGAAGATTAAGCAGTCGAATATGTCTTTGCTCGACTGGCTGCGCAAGTACGAACAGGAGAATTTCGGATTCCGTCCATCGACTTTGAAAGGTCGTGTCGATATGAGGAAGAAAGTGGAGGAATATCTGGAACAGCAAAAGACACCTTATATTTCCATGAGCGAGGTGGATGCTGACTTCTGTCGTGGATTCCTCCGATTCCTTGCAACAGCAAAGAACAGCGTTTGTACAATCAATGAGAGGACTATATCTCCAGGATGTGCCCACCATCATCAAGCCGTCTTTAATGGAGCATTGAACAAGGCGGTAAGAGAAGGATTGCTGACGGCAAATCCGATGAAGAGCCTTGACCGTAAAGAGAAGTTCCAGCCTTCACCAGAGGACAGGGAGTTTCTGACCATTGAGGAACTGCGCTCATTGATGGATTTGCCGTGTTCCAATGAGCAGGTGAAGAAAGCGTTTGTCTTCTCCTGCTTCACTGGCTTGCGATTGAGTGATGCACGCACACTGACATGGCGCAAGGTCTATAAGACACCAGATGGCAAAACCCTCTACATCCATGTGTTCATGCAGAAGACTCAGAAGCCGAACAATATTCCCTTGTCGCAGGAAGCGCTGAACTGCATACAGGTGAAGGATAATTTGGATGAACCTATATTTACCTTACCAGCCAGTGATGCGACCATCAACTATCACGTCAAGAAGTTGGTAAAGGCAGCAGGGATAGAGAAGAAGGTCTCTTTCCATTGCAGCCGCCACACCTTCGCCACCATGATGCTTACTCTCGGAGTGGACATATACACGACGAGCAAGCTGCTTGGTCATGCCAATGTGACTACAACAGCCATCTATGCCAAAATCGTGGACAAGAAGAAAGTGGATGCAATGAACCTCGTCAACGACCTATTTACAAAGGATGATAATACCGAAAACTATGAAGATTGAACTACGCAGCCGCAAGCATAAGAGTGGCAACACGACCCTATATCTGGAGTTCTATGAAAAGGGAGGAAAGCGTCGGTATGAATCGCTGAACCTTTACCTTATTCCAGAGAAGACTGAAAACGACCGCAGAGTAAACGAAGCCACGCTGAAAAAGGCATTGAAGATAAAGTCCGAGAGAATACTGGGTATTTGCAGCAAACCAGAGGAAAAGGATGTATCTACACCTGCTACTGAGTTTACAAAATGGATGGATGAATACCTACTTCACCTTCAAAATGGAGACAGATATTCGCTTGCGTATCAGAAGCATATGCGGAGCACCGTCAACATAGTCAAGTCATATTTGGTTCACATCCACCGTCCCAGTCTCATGATGGATAAGGTGGACAAGTCCTTCTACAAGAACTTTCTCACATATATCAAAGATGTGTACCGAAACATGAAGTCTCCCAATCGTCCGAAGCCATTGTCGCCCAAAACAATGCTGCTGATACAGACCGATGTCAACTCTATGCTGAAATATGCGGTGGAACAAGGCGTGTTACAGAAGCATCCGTTCTATGAACTGGAAAAGCGAGAGACCTTTGTGAAGACACCAAGCGACAGGAACTATCTTACCGTAGAAGAGTTGAAACGCATATCGGAAGTCAAAACTGGCAGTCCCGTTACTAAGCAGACATTTATGTTCTGCTGCTTTACAGGTTTGCGCCATAGCGACTTGCTACAACTGTATTGGAGAGACATCCGAGAGACAGAAGATGGGCTACAAGTGTATGTCCAATCCATGCAGAAGACGAAGAAATCCGCAATAATCCCTTTGGGGAAGCAGGCTTTGGAATGGATGCCGGAACGAGGCACAGCCTCACTTGATGACAGGGTGTTCACACATATCCCCCTTCTCTGCAATGCCGACCGTGCCTTGAAGCGTATGACAGCTAAAGCAGGAATAGACAAATCCATTTCCTTCCATTGCAGCCGTCATACCTTTGCCACCCTCATTCTGACAGCAGGAAGTGACATCTACACCACAAGTGAGATGTTGGGGCATACCAACATCCACACTACGGAAATCTATGCCGATGTGGTTATGGAAAAGAAAGTCGATGCGGTTAATATGCTTAACGGCATCTTCTGATTTCACAAGAAGTGTTCGATGTGCGAGCCACAATAAGGGTTCGTGCTTGGAACACTTCTTTTCCCTCTTGTTGATGCTTATTGACTTTATTTGCGCTAAAAACAAGTTTTTTGATACTATTTTAGCCAATACAATTATTTATTTTCATTTTATTTCCATATTTTCAAGACAAAGTAGTAACTTTGCATCTGAAATAAATGGAACAGGTATCATGAATAAAGTAAAGATAGATAATATACAACAAGAAAATGTTCAATCATGTGCTATTGCTGTGATTGGACTTGGCTATGTTGGTTATCCATTGTTTTGCTCAATATCTCATGGTTATGAATGTTGGGGCATGGACATTGACGAGAAGCGAATAGAAACTTTATCTATGGGTGTAACCATGATGGAAGGTTCTCAAAATAATATTCATTTAACATCATTGTGGAGTGACATTTCTCATTGTACAATGTTTATTGTAACGATACCGACACCTGTAGATTACCATAACAGACCTGATTTATCAGCTCTAAAGGCAGTGTGTTATTCCTTGGGTTCAATATTAAAAGCAGGTGATATAGTTGTATTTGAGTCAACTGTTTATACAGGAACTACAGAAGAAATTTGTGTTCCTATACTGGAGGAGTCTTCAAGACTTAGATTGAACAAAGACTTTTCGGTAGCGTATTCTCCCGAACGTATAAATGTTGGAGACAGTCTTCATACACTGGAAAATACGCCAAAGATATTAGCGGCTTCGGATTCAACTACTTTAGAAAAGGTGCGCAATATCTATGCTACCTTTATGAAAGCACCTATTGTAATTGCTAAAAACATTAAAGTAGCAGAAACCGCAAAGATGTACGAGAATGTGCAACGTGACGTATTGATAGCTTTGGCTAACCAATTTTCTGATTTTTGCCATGAGGAAGGAATAGATGTACATGATGTAACCCAATGTGCATCTTCTAAATGGAATTTTTCAAATGTTAATCCTGGCCTTGTTGGTGGACACTGCATAGGAGTTGATCCATATTATCTTCTAAATAGGGCAACTTCAAAGGGAATTAAACTACCTCTTGTAGAAACGGCCCGACGAATTAATGAAGTAAAGTCAGAGACAGTTGCTCATAGAATATTAGAAATAGCTAGAACCATAAGCGGTTCACATAATTCACCCAATATTCTGTTATTAGGCTTCTCATACAAGCCTAATACAAGTGATATAAGGAATACTAAAGTGGCGGATGTAATAAAATGGCTTCAAAACAAATGTAATGTGGATTGCTTTGATCCTTTAGTTGATATCGAACAAGCCTACGAATGCTATGGTATTACTCTTAGTACATTAGATAATATCCAATCTCGCCAGTATGAGCTCACTGTTTTAATGGTTCCGCATGATATATTGGCAAATATGGACTTTTCATCTATACGTCATATCGATATAAAAGAAATCTTATGATACAACAAGTTAATAATCATTCTGTTCGTGAGGTTATAGAACATCAAACAGATATAGAGTATCTTAAAGTGTATTACCAGGAACATGGTAATTTTCCCGTGTTTAAGCAAGTACTTATAGAAACGAGGACTGATTGCAACAATCATTGCCCATTCTGTCCTCATGCTTTCAATAATAAGTCTCTTGGTATTATGGATTGGGAGTGCTACACTACAATCATTGATCAATTATGTGAAATACAATATAATGGACGAGTAGCATTAATGCTTTCAAATGAACCGTTATTGGAAACCCGTCTTGAAAGAATGATAGAATATGCAAAAGATAAATCACAGCGTTTTTTCTTGGATATTACGACAAATGGCAGATTATTAACAGTCTCTATGGTAGATAAACTCTTTAAGTTGGGACTAGATAATATCAACATAAACGATTACAGAGGGGACAGAGACATCTATCCAGAAAAATGGTCATCATACCTGGATCCTATATTTGGTGCGTATGGGAATAATCCAAAAGTTAGTTTCAAGCGTAGAAGATTGGATGAAAAACTTCCTAATTATGCGGGAAATATTCCGCAGGAGTTTAATCCTGATGACTTTGGTTTCTGTAACTATCCTTTTAGAAAGTTGACAATTGCTTATAATGGAAATATCCTTTTGTGCTGTGACGATTTCATGTATGATACTAATTTCGGCAATGTAATGGAGGATAAATTGATTGATTGTTGGAATCACCCAGACTTAAATAAAGCAAGGTTCTCTTTGTTAGAGAATAGCCGCATTGGACTCTGTAAACGTTGCAACGATTATCAAGATTACAATGTGTTTTGAGTATGATGAGTAAAGCAATTCATAACGAAACCGACTTCCAGACTCGTACGGCATTTCAATGCCCTTTCTGTGGATTTGTTGGCCCCCTAGAGATGATGGGTGCCGATAGATTTCCTGTACTCCAAAAATTACAAGTAATAGGAGCAGGAAGAAGGGCTGCCAAATGCCCAGTGTGCAAATCCACGGATAAAGAAAGACTGATCTATACCTTCCTAAAGGATGTAGAAAAGTTGGAACTTAAGAGTGACTTGACAATCTTGCATATTGCTCCTGAGAATAATCTTCAGTTGTGGCTTGAATCAGTATCTGCCAACTACATTGCAGGTGATGCATTCCTTCAAAATCAGAATTTTATTGGGAATGTACAATTAGTAGATATTAGAGATACTGTTTTTCCAGACAATAACTTTGACTACATAATATGTAACCATGTTATTTGTGATATCAAAGAAGACAAATTGGCTTTATCTGAGATTTATCGCATATTAGGTTATGGAGGAGTGGCAATATTACAAGTCCCCATAACAAAGGTTTTGGGGACTGTTGAATATGAAAATGTCAAGACAAAAGAAGAGCGTGAGATTGCATATGGCTATGGTTATCACGAAAGAATATACAACGATGTTGATTATAGTGAACTACTTTCTTCCATTGGATTTAATGTCAAGATTCGTAATCTCTCTAAAGAATACGAAGGTAACGGATTAAATCCAGCAGAAGATTTATATATATGTAGAAAATAATATGGTATTAAACAAAGAGCAGTTTGAAGCTTTCCGTATGGAAATAGCAACATTCGGAAACATCCCAATATTGAGCAAATATTGCGGAATTGGTTGTGTATTCTGCAAAGTTCACACGGATTCGTATCTTGGACATTATCCCAAAATTCCGGCTATTGACAGGGAGGATTTAATAAAAGGATTCGAATATATCAATCCCAATGTGAATTATGTCCGATTAGGTGCAGGTGTATTGGTCGCACCACATACAGACCCATTCCTTCATCCTGAGATTTACGAGTTCATAAAGTTGGCTTCAGAGTACTTCCCTACAAAAAAAATCACGACAGTAACAACAGGTGCTTATATTAGGGAGGATAAAATAGAATTTTTAAATTCAATCTCGAATTATGGAATAGACTTGTCGCTGATTACCATGCAAAAACAACGAGAAGCGATAATTCCGCGTTCTGAGCGAGAACGTACTATGTTTCTTCTTAAATATGCACCTTTAAACAAATGTACTCTCATGTTTACAGGAGAGCTAGATGAAGTAAAGAAGGACTTGGAATTGCTTTATGAACTTGGTGTTGATAAACGTGTTCGTCAAATTCTTGTTAGACGCATGGAACATACTGCTACATCCCAATCTCGTTTGAAGGAACTTTCACAACACTGCATTGACCATTATGAGGAATGTATTACTTGGATAAAGAAAAATTACCCCAATGTTGTCTTTACAGTTCCTATTCTAAAAGATGTTTTCCGAGGAGGCAACAATGAATATTTCATTGATGCAGACGAAAGGATAGAAAAACAAAAGAAGATAATCCAGGATTTACCAGCTGGCACTTTTGTAAACTTAATCTGTCCACTTTCCGGATATGACTATTTTACTAAAGCATTTTCTGGATATAAAAATGTGACAACAAATCTTATTAAGAATAATCTTTATGGTGGTTCTGTTTCTGTATCAGGATTACTTAATCATCAGGATATTAAAGAACAATTTCATCCAGAACATAACGATGTGATGATAATGCCATATGAGATGTACAATTCGGATGGAATGGATCTGTTAGGTGAGAAGAAAGAACAATTGGAAGACTATTATAACGCAAAAATCATATTGGTTTAGAATGAAATCTATAAAATGGGATAAAATCAGGCTATTAGTCACCAATGGTTGTAATTATCGTTGTCCATTTTGCCATAACGAAGGCCAGAAAAAGAATGGCCATTCGGGGATGATGTCTGTAGAGCCCTTCAAACAGCTAATAAGGTATATTGAGGGACAGGAGTTGTCAGAAATCAATTTTAGTGGTGGTGAGCCTTTTTTACACAAAGAAATTGTTGACATGATTGTTTATGCCAATAATCACATGAAATGTGATATAAGCTGTGCGACAAATATATCTTTGATATCAGACAAGCAGATTGAGCGTTTGGCAAATACAAGAATTAAGTTCAATATCCAATTTCCGTATGTTACAGAAAATGATTTTGCAAGAAGTACGGGTACTGGAAAACTATGCAATATTCTTGAAAAGATTAAGGCGGTGAAATCTGCTGGCATAAAGATTGGATTAAACACTGTGATTCAATCTCCTAATACTGATTCTATTGAACAAATGATAAAATTTGCCTTGCAAAATGAATTGCCTTTGAAACTTTTGCCACAAATAGGGTTGGAAGGCAGCCAACGATTCTTAGATAACATTCAGCCCATATTGGAAAGATATGCTTTGCAGTTTGTCAACAAGGGAACTGGGGCATTAAGATGGACTATTGGGAACGATAGTCATCAAACTTCTGTTTTATACATTGACTCACCATGTTTCAGTCGGGATATTGAGACTTGCAGGAATTATGGAGAAGTAAGAATTCTTCCAGATTTCATGATGCAAAGTTGCATTCTTAAAGAAGCAAATGAACGGATTTGTCTGGAAGAAGGAAAAGATTATGTAATTGGCCAATTTGAAAGATTATGGAACGACTTCAGTCACTGTTAAGACAATACAATCTGTCACATAAAGAGGATTTGGTGCTTGCTCCATGGAGCAAGCAGTATTGCGAAGAAGAGTTTCCCAAATACTGGGAGATTGTTTATTCTATTTTGCAATTATTTGATAAGAACAGTAGGGTCTTGGAAATAGGCTGCGGATTGGGTGACGTAACGGCAATGTTGTGTTACCTCGGCTTTAAGCACGTCACTTCTCTTGAAAAAGATGAACAAATTTCCCGTGCAGCACAGAGGCGGATTGTAGACATGTTCGGCATGAATGGAGTTGTAAGGAATGAGAATTATCCAAGCAACAAACAATATACAGCTGATATTCTAATTCTCGTTAATTGTGTATATGCTGACCAGCTAAAGACAAAGCGAGAATACGTGGATTTGATACAAAAGTATTATGTATGTGCTGGTAGTCCAAATCATTTCCTAATGGAAGTCATTGATTCGTCATACGCAGAAAAGAACAGTGAATTCCCTGAATATATACGGTTAAGCCGTCAAGACGTAGAAGGTCTATTTCGTAATTATAAAATTAGTTCCTGGGAAACTTACAAATACCCCTATAATAGTAAAAGCAAAACGCTTTATTTGATAGAAAGACAATGAAGATACTGATTGTTACAACAGAAATAGGTCTGGACGGCGGAGGTATGTCTTTATCTTGTACCAGACTGACAAGAATATTATCACAAAACAATGTTGTAGAAGTGGTCAACTCTTCTGCTACATCCATTCTTGCTGCGTCAAGTGGAATATTCCCGTTGTTAGGAAAATCGATCCGGATGGAATATAAGTTAAAAGAAGAGTCGGAAAAATACTATGGATTTGACTTCGTGATAGGTTTCGGAGGAAAATTTAATGGTTATTATGCCTCATTATTGGCGAAACAGATAAAAGCAAAATATATACTTTGCTTAAGAGGAAGTGATGTCAATTTGGCGAAATGGTCAGAAGAAGACAACTGGTATCTTCATGAATCATCGAAATGTGCAGACAAGATTGTATGCTTATCGAATGAAATGCGACAGAATATTCTTCTGTCTAATAGTTCCGTCAGAGACAAAGTCGTCATTATTCCTAATCCGTTAGAGGGCGATTATACTGGAGTATCCTTTCCCAACCTCCCTTCATCAGTAGTTATTGGCTGTGCAGCTTCTCATTTGAACGAGAAAAAGGGAATTGCCAATCTCTTGTGCATGGTTGCAGAATTCAAGAAAATATCAGAACTTCCAATAAAGTTAATGTTAGTGGGAAGTATTGATGATGATTTGAAATGCGAATATCAACAGATTATTGATAAGCAGAGCTTGCATGACAATGTTGAGTTTCGTGACAAGACATCACGGACAAGCTTGATATCTATAATGAAAGACTGGGATTTCTATGTTCAATGCTCTGTTTGTGAAGGCCACCCAAACGCTATATCTGAAGCTTTGCAAAACGGCTGTGCTTTTATTAGTACAAATACAGGTTATATAGCAGAGATTGTATCTTCGGAGTTTCCTGAGTTGTTCTTCAAAGAATGGAATCCTGTATCTATGGCGATTTCGCTTAAGAAACTCATATCTTTAGATGACAAAGAAATTATTTATTCAAAAGTGTTCAATTCGATACAGCATAATTGCGATAAACAGGAAATAATTGATAGATGGACAAACTTGTTGCGTTGTGATATAAGTAAAAAAGTGCCAAACAGTATTGAACATATAATAGCTGTTGGTCTTCATGATGTCCAAGGTGATTCGTACGACAGTATCACTACGCCAGTTCTTGTTTTCCATAAATTTGTGGAAAAGGTACATCAGTATGGTTATGGTCTGTGTTCAATGAATGATTATTTGGCGAAAAATATAGAAGAAAGAAAGTCTTGGATTGTTTGTACATTTGACGATGGGTATAGTGGATTGAATGATTACGCCTTGCCTATTATGAAAAAGTATGGTTATACAGCTACTGTTTTTGTATGCACCGGTCTTATAGGAAAAGACAATAAATGGAACAACAAAGATGCAGTGCTTAGGCAGCATCTAAATATGGATGAACTGCAAAACCTTCATCAACATGGTTGGGAGATAGCTTCCCATGGAGTTTCTCATTTCAACCTTCTTAAACTCACAGATGAAGAAATGGAACATGAGCTAAAGGAGTCGTATGACTTTCTTTCTACTAAATGGGGGATGGTATTAACTTACGCTTATCCTTATGGTGCCTATAACGATTTCATAAAAAGTCGTGTGGGAAAATACTATAAGTATGCCTTTTCTGTAACTAAAGGTGGAACCACACTTATTTCAGACGCATTACAGATAAGAAGATACTCAATAACTGAAATCTATAGTATGTTATCAATTACTATTGAAGAAGCATAATTAGAAGATATAGCATAGAAGGTCATTATGAAATCATATAAAAACAAGATATTGATATTTGCTTACGATGGGACTGGCGTGGGGCACTTAATGTGCCTTGTGAAAATCGCGTCGGGATTAGCTTCAAAATTCGATATACTTATTGTAACTGGTCATACTGTTGTATCAAAAGTGGTCAAAAATGGCGTTAGATATATCCAACTTCCAAATTTCTATGAAGAAATTGCAAAAGGAAATAAATCTGATGCTGATATTAATGCTTCAAGGATAATACAGTTACATCAAATAGTTAATGAGTTCAGACCAGATGCTTTTATCACCGATTTCCTGCCATTAGGGAAACGTTGTGAACTTCTATATATTATACGTAAATACAAGTGCTTGAAGTATTTTACATTACGTAGTGAAATTGGAGGGGAACGGATAATGCACGAAGATGTTTTCTCACCAAGAAACATAAAACTTTTTGTCCAACATTATGATCGCATATTTGTTACAAGTGATTTGGCAATAACAAGTATGGATATATTTTCATGGTTGCCAACTGAAGTAAAGAAGAAAATCACTTATACAGGTTTTGTTACATATCCCGTAAACAAGTGCCATGCGCAGAAATTAAGACTGTTAAAACATTCAACGGGGTATCGGAAATGGATAGTATGTTCCATTGGTGGTGGAAGAGTCGGCAACGAATTGCTCGAATCATGTTATAAGTTAGCAAAGACTAATCAATTTAACGATTGTTTCTTTGATATAGTTTTGGGCGAATACAACAAGGCTAGTATAAATTCAACAGAATGCTTACCGAATGTATGCATATCAAACTGGATAGATGATTTGTACATGTATCACGCTTCTGCTGACATGGTTATTTGTTGTGGAGCATACAATACGTTAGTTGAATGCATGCAGGGACTCCCCAAAACTGTTTTAAGTTATTCTGTACAAAATCCTCAGTTTGAAGATGAGCAACAACAAAACATCTTAAAACTTGGGAATTATTATTCTATCAAGCATATAGATAATTTGAAAAATCTAGAGAAAATGGTCGTGAGCTTATTACAATATAATGATTGCGATAATAGTCAAGATATATTAAACATGAATGGAATAGATAATATCTGTAACACTGTTATGAATGATATTATGAATGTTCCGTTATAATTAAATGACAATGATAGTATGAAAAGGATACTAGGTATATTTCGCGGATTCCCAGGTTTGGGAAGAGTTGTTGCAGGAGTGTCTTTATTGGAGACTCTAAGGGACAATTATGATTGCGATGTGAGAGTAATTAGTTATCTTCAAGGTAACAAATATCTGGAATCTCGTGGCTATGTGAATCTTCCAGAGGCTACTCCGATGGACTTTTGTTCTATCGGCTTATTGCCCACAAACAAGATGGGGGTATATATTCATGACACTATAAGAGGTTTTATGCCAGATGTGATTCTCATTGATGGGGAGCCTTTAATTTTACAGTCAATAAAGATCTCTCATCCAAGTATAAAGATTATAACCTTACTTAATCCTGCAGACGTGAATAATTCTCACAACGACAAGGAAGCCATGGATTATTTTAATGCTTTGTATTCTTTAAGCGATTTGGCAATTGTTCACGGTTTGAGATTGATAGAAAAGGACCAGAGATACAAAAACTTAATCTCAATTAATACGATTATTCGACATGAAATCATCTCCATGAAGAATATTCCGAATAAAAACATATACTGTGTACTTGGTGGTGGTACAGTCAATGTCGCTCATCAGTTCGAGGATTCCACGTTAAAAATTGGCGAACTTTGCCAAAATGTAGCTTCACTATTGCCCGATTACACTATGCACATAATCTGCTCAAGCCAGAATGTTTATAATGCGTTAAAAGAAAACAATTACCCAGAAAACGTAATACTTCACGAAGGAATCTTATCTGCTCAAAAGTATTACAACGATGCTAGTCTTGTAATCACAAGGTCTGGTCGCAACACATTGAGCGAACTTGCGGTTTTAGGCATTCCCGCAATAACATTCGTTTCTGGTTGTTCATACAGAAAAGTCGAACAATCCAACAATATACATGATTTAAATATACCTACCATTGTACTTGCAAATCTTGAAATAGCAACAGAGGAATTTGCCGAGTTGTGTGTTAAAATGATAGGGGAAGAGAGGGCTTGTCATTTTCAATGCGGTAATGACGAAGCTATCAAACACATTATGCAGATATGAAGTTCATCCACATAAGTGATATTCACCTCACAGAAAATGGTCGTGTAATATGGGGCGTTAACACTCTTGACCATTTCTGTAAAGCCATTGAGAGAATAAAAGATCTTGATGGTATTGATGGTATTTTTGTTAGTGGAGATTTGTCTGATGATGGAAGCTGGTGGACATATGAATACATAGACAAAGCATTTGCGGAGATTGGAATTCCAACGTTTTGCTGTCCAGGTAATCATGATAACTTGGAAGAGTTCTATAATGGTTACAAACCTTCATTTTATAGTAATAATGAAATGGTTGAATTTTGCGGATGGAATTTCATCATGCTGAACTCTGCTGTGCGTGACATGTCGAGAGGATTCTTTAACCCAGAAAAGCTATTCAATCTGATTCAACAATGTAAAGGGCCTATTGCGCTTGTTCTCCACCATCCGCCAATAGAACAAGATGGTTGGCTTAATCGAAAATTATTGGAGAAGCGTGATAGATTTAACGATATAATTCAGCAAGCAGAGAATGTTAGATTGGTTTTATATGGGCACACCCATTACCACACGAAAAGAGTTATAAATGGAATATTTTATAGTTCTGCTCCATCGATTGGTTTTGCGTTTAACCCCAATTTGAACAAATTTGAAATAGCAGATGGCGAGGAAGGGTTTAGTATAATAGAAATAGATGGTGACAATATATGGATATCAAAACAATTTCTATAGAAGACTGGAATTCCATAATAATAGAAGTAACTATTATATTTCTGTCTTGATATATAATTTGCGAATACATTTTTAGTAAAAAAAAAACAAACTATGCTTTTGCAAAGAAAATGAAAGTAGATAAGAACCAAATAAGATTTATAGTAGATATTGTTGATCACTGTAACTTGAACTGTAAAGGCTGTGGTCATTTTTCTCCGTTGGCGCCAAAGTCTTTTCTTGACATAGAAACTTTTGAAAACGATTTGCGCCGATTGAATGAACTATTGAATGGAAATATCTATTGTTTTGAACTGATGGGTGGAGAAGCGTTACTACATCCTCAATTAGAGGATTTTATAGAAATAACGGCTCAATATGTGTCTGGAATGAAACATCTTTGTACAAATGGGGTTCTTCTCCCCAAGCTTCCTGATAGGATATATCAACTGTGTGCTCAGACTGGAACAACTATATGTGTTACTATGTATCCAATTCATATTGATTGGAATGAGATTAATAGGAAAGCAAATTTGTATGGAACAAAATTATACCAAATAAAAACTGTTGGAGAATCAGAAAAGAAATGGTTTAAAAATCCAAGAGATAAGAATGGCAACCGGAATGTTGAAGAGAATTTTAATTCGTGTTTCTGGAAGTCAAGATGCATTGTCTTAGAACGAGGAAGAGTTTCTTCGTGCGTCGTTCCATTCAAGGCAAAATTCTTCCAGAATTATTTCAAATCAAATGTTTTTGATACAACGGAACAAAACTCTATTGACATCTATAAGGCTAAGGATATTGATGAAATTGTTGAATTCTTAAATAAGCCAATACCATGCTGTAGATACTGTCTTCCAAATAAAGAAGAACAGATTCAATGGGGTGTTTCAAAAAAAGATATTAGTGAATGGATTTAATTAATTGAAAACAAATAATTATGAATAAGATACTTGTAACAGGTGGTGCAGGATTTATAGGCTCAAATCTTTGTGAATACTTGATACATAAAGGATTTGAGGTCGTTTGTTTAGACAACTTCTCAACTGGTCATATCAGAAATATTCAGTACTTAATTAATAATCATTCTGATGCGTTTTCTTTGATTGAGGGAGATATTAGAGATTTAAACACATGCATTAGAGCGACAACAGGTGTTGATATGATTCTACATGAGGCAGCATTAGGCAGCATACCAAGAAGTATTAATGAGCCAATTACAACAAATGACGTTAATATTGGTGGTTTTTTAAATATGTTAGTTGCAGCGAGAGATTGTAAAATAAAAAGATTCATATTTGCAGCAAGCAGCTCAACGTATGGAGACAATACAGACTTACCCAAGGTGGAAGAAAATATCGGAAAACCTCTATCTCCATACGCATTAACCAAATATGTAGATGAATTGTATGCAGAAGTGTTCTCCAAGACATATGGATTAGAATATATAGGTTTGAGATACTTCAATGTATTTGGAAGACGGCAGGATGCTAATAGCACATATGCCGCTGTAATACCACTATTTATCAAACAGTTAATGCAACACAAATCTCCTGTGATAAATGGAGATGGTACGCATAGCCGTGATTTTACTTACATCGACAACGTGCTACACATGAATTTACTGGCAATCAAAACGACAAATCCAGATGCTGTTAATCAGATTTATAATACTGCATGTGGAGAGAGAACTACGATTTCACATCTTGCAGAATTGACAAAAGCCATGCAGTCAAAAATTGATTCAAATATTGCCAGCGTAGAGGTTAAATATCGCTCTATGCGCCTTGGAGATATTCCACATTCACAAGCGAGTATAGAAAAGGCGAAAAGGTTGTTAGGATATGTGCCCTTGGTTAACTTTACAGAGGGACTAGAAGAAACTATAAAATGGTATTATTCCGATGGTAATCATTCCCTTTTAACTGATTGGAATAAAAGTGTATAGAATTGTTACAAACCATAAAATATAATCATCATGGCAGATATTAATCGCTTAAAACTGGTGTTAGTTGAAAAGAAGAAAACCAGTAAATGGTTAGCAGAGCAACTTGGCGTAAACGCTTCAACCGTGTCTAAATGGTGTACCAACTCATCACAACCAGACATCGCAAGTTTGCTAAAGATATCTGATTTGTTAGAAGTGGATATTAAGGAGTTGATAGTTAGAGAGTATGAAACGTTTATGCTGTCAAAAATTTCTAATAATTCAAGTCTTGAGTAATAAATCATATGGCAAAGAAAAGAGAAATACGAAATAGTACAGCTGAGTTCCTAACCTTTGTAGCTGAAGGAAGGGAGAATGGCATACAGGTATTATACAAAGACGAAACTATTTGGGCTACCCAAAAGGCAATGGCAGCCTTGTTTGATGTTGGCACTCCTGCCATCAACAAGCATCTTGCAAATATCTTTGCGGAGGGTGAATTGAAGAAAGAGGCAACTGTTTCCAAAATGGAAATAGTTCAAACGGAAGGCAACAGAGAAGTCAAACGCATGATGGAACTCTATAACCTTGATGCCATTATCAGCGTGGGGTATCGTGTCAACTCCATCCGTGCGACCCAATTCCGCCAATGGTGTACATACGTCATCCGACAGTTTTCACTCCGAGGTTATATCATAGACAAGAAACGAATGGAGAACGGAGCGTTCATTGACGAGGATTACTTTGAGCATCTGCTGTCTGAAATCCGTGAGATTCGTATGAGTGAACGGCGATTCTATCAGAAACTCACGGACATATATGCCACCAGCATTGACTATAACAGAGATGCTCCTACTACAAGAATGTTCTATAAGAAGATGCAAAACAAAATGCACTTTGCTGTGCATGGTCATACAGCAGCAGAGTTGATTGTTGAGCGAGCTGATGCGGCAAAAGAACACATGGGACTTACAACTTGGGAGAAAGCACCAGACGGTAAAATTGTCAAGGCTGATGTGAGCATTGCCAAAAATTATCTAAAAGAGAATGAACTTGATGACATGGGTAAACTGGTCAACTCTGTTCTGGACTTTGCACAACGTATGGCAGATAGACACATTCCTATGACAATGGAAGACTGGGCAAAACGAATAGACATAGTTCTTGAGGCTGGTGGAGATGCCGTTTTGAATGATGCAGGGCAGGTGACGGCAGAATATGCAAAAGAATATGCGGAGAGTGAATTTGAGAAATACCGAATCATACAAGACCGCTTGTTTAAGTCGGATTTCGATAAGTTCGATGAAGACGACAATCTTCTTCCATTGGATTTCAAAGATTGATGTCTCTAAATGTGAAATAGCAAAATTGTATGGGCATTTTGAGCAAGTTATTTGGCAACAAGAAAATAAACGAAGCTGATGAGCAGCACAAGGAACAGGGGAAAAGAAAATTCTCTCCTGTTCTGCCCACGCTCATGCATGACGAGCCAGCCAGTCTTGCCAAATACGTGGATAAGAAGATGCCTGTGCTTATTATCGGAGGCAAGTACCATCAGACACAAGTTGTTCTCACTTCCAATCCAAATGAGAAGAAGTTTACTGCCAGTAATGGAAAGGCATACCCTGGTGTTACCATAGGAATGGTGATGGGAACAGAAGGTGCACAGGAACAGCAAAATCCAAAAGAGCTAAAGATTTGTCCATCCAACCCGAAAGCAGCAGATTTGCCCAAAGGCGAGAAAAAGGAACAGCAAAAGAAACCTTTCGTTCTCACGTTTCCAACGAATATCAAGCACCCGACACTCGGAGAACGCTATGATGAGTATTGTGCCAGTCTTCCACCATTTGACTTTTATGAGGGTGACAATGAAGATAAAATCCCTGCCGATGCAGACATGGAAATCAGCGACTACCTGAACAGGTTGGCAGATACACTTGCCTATTGTAGGGATGTTGAGAAGAAGCAAGGATTTGTGGCTGCGGAACAATACTATCTGTTCCTTATCGGGCATCATCCTTGGGAACCTGATGCCTACGATGACCTGCTGGAACTGTATCGCAACAATGGCAAGAACGATGCGTTTGAAGCCTTGCGCCTTTATTCCATAGACCATTTCTCTAAGAGACGTGAACGAATGGAACGGCAACTGACCTCAATTGCAGAACAGCAGGGAGTGAAAGAGATGGCAACGGAAGCCATAAGAAAAGGGGAAAAGGTCTCGTACTTCCGAGGGCTGTTTACCCTGTACGACCCTTTCCCCTGCATAGAGCATTGGAAGCGGCTGATACCTATCTTCTCGGACCCCGAGTAGCCGACTTGGAAGGTTTGTTCCTGCTGGCATATCTGGCGGCACGATAGGCAAACCTCCACCAGTCCTCATCATCATCTTTCTTTGGTTTGTCATCAGACGACGAACCGCCGCCACCACCCGAATACATGGGAGTGGTAGCATCACCGATAGCGGTTGCCACCATTCCTGCGGCAGTGGAAATGACATTTTCCAATGTACCGTCAAACAGGTCTCCAACGATAGTTCCCTGCACGCTCTCCAAAGCATAGGCAGTTGGCTTCGGCATGTTATTCAGGAATGTTCGCAAGCCAGAAAGCAGTTCATCGAAGATTGCCCCTTTGACCATCATGACGGAATTGCCCAGTTGTGCCTCCTTCATCCTTTCCACATTATTTGCCGCCTGTCTCACCTCAACCTCAGCATTAACCTGCCGTTGTCGAAGCGATGCAATCTGGTTCTCACATTGCATGAGTCGGCTCTTGCGGTCACGGATTTTGTCACCCAAGGCAATCTTCTGCTTCATCAGTTCTGATGTTCGTTCCTCATATTCAGACAGGGTGATTTCCTTGTTTTCCAAGTCCTGCTTCAAGGATTCAATCTGATGGTTAAGTCCATTGTATTGTAGTTCCAACTTGCTGATAAAGATTCTTAGCTCAATGGCACGGTTTTCCAACTCCGGCAACTCACGTTTCAACTGATAGTACATCTGAACCTTGTCCTTATGCTGTGCGCCAGAAATCTCCACAGGGTCGCCACGCATCAACCCATATTTACTGTTTACCTGTTCGTAGAGTTCTGTGTGCAGCTGCTTCATAATCTCCTGACCTGTCGCTTTGTCCTTACCAAACAGCCCTTTGTATGAAACCACAGGTCGCTCCCTGCCAGTCTTCTTTTCTGTTCTCATCACAACAGGAATGATGGTCGCATGGCAATGTGCCGTAGTCTCGTCAAGATGCACATCAAATCCGATGATGTTCTCTTCACCATACTTCTTTGCCATCCAGTCATAGAGGTCGGTAGCCCATTGCTCGATTTCATTCATTCGCTGGATGTGGCTGTTGTCCGCTGTTCCGTCACGCTCGAAATCGACTGCCTGATTACCGAATGCCATCATGTTCATTACTTCGTGGTCACCGCTGAAAACGAACTCCACAATCTGGTTGGACATCTTCGCAGCTGCTGGGTCGTTCTTCTTTACCTCCGGGTTAGGCTTCACCCCCAGTTCCTCCAACCTCTCCTTGAAACGTTCCTCAACAGGTTTTGATGTTCCCATCTTTTGGATAATACCACCCTTGGCGACCTCAAAGTTGAGATGTGCACGGGTGATGTCGTACCAATGCAGCGGTTTCTTGTTCACTGTCTGATAGTGCTTCTCGTCCCACCTGCGCTGGTTCTCGGCAGCCTCCATCGCTCCGATGGACTTTCTGCCCTCAAAGTGCATCGCACCTTTTGGCTCATTACTCATATTTCTGTTCTGTTACGTTATAGTTCTACATTGTGAATGTCCTCACGTTCCAAGCCTATGGATCGTGAGACATTCCTTTTCTTGTATTGCTTTGGGGTAGTGGGGGCATTCATCCTTGTCCCAGACGATAGGCTGGCATGGCAGGCACGGGAACATGTGGGGCATGAGACCGTTGCTGTGCCGCCCTGAGCCTCGCAGAGGTGAATGGGCATATTGTGTTATGCCCCCACTTAATCAGTTGGGCCGTGGAGCAAGCTCTGCGCGCCCGACCATCCTACTCATGCTGCCCATAAGGAACAACAGTTCCGTCTTCGTCAGCGAAATCAAAAAGGCTCTGAGGCATCTTTGCAGCCTTGGAGGGTATAGTTGCCTCGGAAGAGGTGATAATATCCGTCTGAGGCTTTTCTGATGTCTTCATGATGACAGTGGCCGTATCTGCACCTTGTACAGATTGGGCTGGTGGTGATAAAACTGGAGAAGTCTGATTTCTCTCAGCAAGGAGAAGACGGTTGGGATTGGTGAACGCCCGTCCCATGGCATGACCATTCTGCACACTCACGACATCAACAATGGAGGTGACGAAATCAGACGAGCGGCTGATAAGTCCCAGCTGTTCCATCTTGTCGAGCAGGTTGCGCCCCTGCTTGCGCTTGATACCCCACACTTCTTCAAGGGAAGAGACCGAGAGCGAACATTGGCAGGTGCCTGTATCGACACGGATGCCTCGCACCATTTGCGACTTGTCACCGATGGTCATAGTGTGGAGGATGTACAGATAGTACATGAGGTTAAGCCGTCCTTTTGTTGTCCCCATAAGGAATGTAATCGCATCCGCTGAAAGATGAAGCGTGATGTCAGTAAAGGGAAATGACTCCTCCAGAAAGGAGTCAATAGGCAGAATTGCTGCCTCGTTGTTGTTTCTTTGCATATTCAGTAAAGAGAAAATGGAACGGCAGACAGATGTGCATTGCTTCCTGCGCATGGTGTTCCTGCCATGCCGTCCCGGGTTTGACATTTGGTTAATTGATAAATTCCGTGGGCATTCCACATTTACAAGACCGATACAGTATCTGCGTACAAAAGGCAGAATGATTGCTGTGTCGTTGGAGCACTGGCTAAGAGAAATGGAAAGATGGAACGTTCCATTCTGCTGTTCTTTCGTAGAAATACGGCTTCATACCTGATAGGGTTATTAACCTTGCAGCGTTAGGATTATTATTCTTTCGGCATAAAGGTTATTAACCTTGTCACCTTTGAAACCTATAGATGTTGTTGTTCCAAACAGAGGGAAGAAAGGGAAATGTCATCTATGCCAGCCCAATTGTTGCTTGGGCGCATCGTCCTTTGCTATCCTCTTTAATTCCTGTTCCACCTTATGCAATTCATCCTTGCTTAGGAAAGCGATACTCCTGATGGTGAGTTGCTGCGCACAGATTCTTCTCCTGTCAATGACGCTCTCGTCCGACATGGCTTTGTTCGCACCTACCTCCTCCATATAGTCATTGACTGCATCACGCATGGAGAATTGCCTTAGCCCGGTCTTTGCCCAGTGGACAGCCAGCTCTACTGCCAGCTTCTGCTTGTTCTCATATTCTGCCATACTCCAGTCTATTTGGAAGCGAGACGCTGAATGATTCGTTCAGCCTCCTCGGAAATCTCCGCCTCAGAGGACACACGGTTCTTCCGTACCCATGCCAAGAGGTCTGACTTCTCGAAGAAGATCATCTTGCCATTCGGCTTGTAGAACGGGATGGTCTGCTCGTGGGTCATCTTGTAGAGAGAACTGCGGGCAATTCCCATGAACTTGGCTGCCTCTTCCAAGGTCAGCACATCCTTCCCCTGATGGAGAAGCTGCTCCAAGGACTGGACTCGCCCCTGGAGTTCGGCAACCTGCTTGCTAAGGTTTGCCTCCTTGTTACTTTGTACTTGTTGTGTCATACGCAATTATTTTTAGTGAATATATATGTCTATGTGCCTTGATGATGTCTGGAGATGTACAAACCACTCCGATAAGGAACACCTGTCCACATCTGTCCAAGAACATCAGTCCGGCAAGAGCAAAGTTACTATGGGTATATCAGTGTAATGCAATCCTGTATCGAATAGAAGACTGAATTTAATTGTAATTATCATTTGAGTATGATTTTGAGCTAATAATCATACTTAAAAGTACCAAAGAGTGATTTTATCTTCGATTTGAAAATATATCAAACATCACAGCTTTGTGCCAGATGATGAGACCAAAACATGATGAAATCCGAGGACAAAAATTTGAGAGAAAACAACTCCAAACAAGAGAAAGATAAGAGGACAAACGAAAAAGGAAAACATTCATTTTTTTTATCCCGACCTGCCAATATGCCTTCGCACCACCTTCATTTGATTTTTTTATTGCTATTTTGGTGCAGGTTTGTTGCAGGTGCTGTATATTGGAGTATAATCGAACTGATACAGAATGAGTTAAGTTATAAAAATAACCTACGAAGTAGAGCATCGCCCCGTAGAAATGCACCGTCAGATAGCGTGTCAGCCACTTCGCCCAAGCACCTTCCCATTTTGGCAGGATGCTGAACGCCCACTGTATCGGCCCGAAAATCGTCAGCATTCCCAACAGGATTTGTTGGCAGTAAATCGTAGCCCACGATTCAATATTTATATTTAGTGAAATTCAATTTTAGATATATTATTTGTATATCAGTTATTTGCATATATTTTCATTTGCTTTGAATACTCACGAATTTTCACGGTTTTAGAAAATATTGGTACTATTTGATACCATATTTCGGGATATATTTTGTACCTTTGTAGCACCATAATCAAGATATATCGCATATGGATTTCATCTTCATCAAATCGTCCAAGAAAGGAAAAGAGGACTTCGGTTCCATCTATGCTCGTGTGCGTACAGGCAAGGCAAATCTGAAAGTCGTAACAGGCTTCACCATCAAGCAGCTTGAATGGGAAAAATACCGTTCCCTGCAATACTCCTCGTCTGCCCTGATGTCAAGCATCGGAATAAAGTACGGACAGTTCGCCCAAGTCCTCGCAAGGATAAAAACGGCATTTGAGGCTGACGGCTTCAATCCCAAAGAAGCCAAGAGTATCATTGAAAGCGTGAAACACGATGTACTTAACGGAATGATGCAGATTGTGGAGGTAAAACCGAAGGGCAGGATGCTGTTCGAGGATTATCTTACCTCTTATATAGAAGATATGGAACTCGGACGGCGCACCAAGAAAGGTCGTACCGTGAAAGTTTCTCCGGCTTACATAAAAGGTTTGCGTATTATCTTGGGACAGATCCGCAATTACCAAAAGGAAATGCACCGCAAACTCGGATTGGACGATATGACGATGGAAACCCGCAACAGTCTTGTCGGTTACTGGAAAGAGCGTGGGCTAATGCCCAACGCCATCAATTCGTATATGACCGATGTCCGCACGGTGGCAAAGGCGGCTTACGAGGACAAGCTGACCAAATGCGATGACTTCTGCCATTCTGACTTTGTCCCGAAAAAGGAAGATGTGGATAATATCTACCTCACGCCAGAGCAGATACAGGAAATGCTTGACCTTGACCTTTCCACCAAAGAAGCCGTTAAAGAAAGATTGCAATCTTTGAACATAGACGAAGAAGAAAAACTATTGCAGCTATCCAAATGCCGCATTACCCATATCAGAACATTGGAACACGTAAGGGATGTTTTCATTGTCGGCTGTCTGACCGGACAGCGTGTTTCCGACTATTCAAGAATATGCGAGGACATGATAACCGAAATTGGCGGTACGGAGTTCATTCTCATTACCCAGCAGAAAACGGAAAAGAAAGTCTATATTCCCGTTGACAGGCGTGTGAGAGCCATCCTTGCCAAATATGACGGAGCGTTACCCCATGTCTGCCCCAATGAAATGAACAAACTGGCAAAAACGCTTGGGCTGTTATTAGGCTGGACTCACGATTGTGGTTTTGACGAGAAACGGCTCAACCCCAAACGTGGACGGCGGTTCTGCGATATGCTTCTTTCGCATACCGCCCGAAGGAGTTTCGCCACCAATGCGTACAAGGCAGGGGTGCCACTATCTTCCATCCAAGCCATCACAGGACACAGCAGCGAAGCGCAGTTACGCCGCTACCTGAAATTGGATGCGGAAGAAAAAGCCGTCATTGCGTTAAGGGATTTTAAGGGTGTCATAGAAGTATAAGGAGGAAGTTATGGAAAAATCAAGGTTTGATATAATCAGTGACTTGTTCAAGTTGTCACACATGGTCGGCGACAGCTTAAAACGCATGGAATCGCTTGCCGACAATGGCTCTGGCAATAAAATAGAGATTTGCAGGAACATCAAATACAGCCTGAAGACCATGCCTTTTCTTTTGGACAGCATCAGAGAATATATCGCCGAACACGAGGACAGGGAACTGGCACGAAAATTTGTCGAGCTATACGCTGACACAAAGAGGCTTCACGAGCTTTGTTCAAAGCATACAGACTTAAACAAAGCGGCTTTCCGTACAGGTATGGCTTATATGAGCATGGAGGTCATAGGGCAATACTTCTTTCCCGAAACGGAAGCGCAAAAAGTGACGGCAGAAATCCTGCCCAATCCTATGACACGCACGGAAGCTACCGATTACATCGACACCATCCGTGCTGCCATACGGAAATGTGCGGAGAATCCAGACGGGAACAGAGGGCAAGAAATGTATACCCTGCTCTTCGGTATGGATAAAGCGAAAATCCAGTCCGTCAAGGAATATATCGTCAATGCCAACGACAAGGATTTGGCGCAACTTTTTACGGAATATTTTGCAGAAGCCGTCCATCTCTCCCTGCTGCCCCAAAAGTCCGATGTCAAAGCACAGTCGGCAGGAATAAAGATGTTCCATATCGCCTTGACGATGGGATATATCAAAAGAAACGTGCTGCGTGAGAGCACAACCAAGACAGCACCCTCTTGTATAGCAGAGACAGCCTCCGATTTTATTGCCACAGACATGATGCAGGGAAAGGCGTTCAGTACAACGGTACAAGTCCCGGTTTTACGCCTGTATCGTTTCCTTACCACTTTTACCGTTCAAAGCGGGGCCGACAAGGGAAAGCCGTTACTGGACGGCAACGCTGTTTCCGACAAGGATTTTCTTTATGCCGTGATGCGTGCGGACTATTCTATGGTATATGCCAACTGCGTGAAAGGCAAGATGCGTTGCGTCGTTATCTTGCTATCCAAAGCCTATTTTAAGGACTGGAAAGGATACAGAGCGACAGCAGCCTGTTCTATGGGGCTGACACCCGAAAGCCTTGCCAAATACAACGTAGAGAAACCCTTTATAGAAAAGCTCAAAGAGCTGCTTCCCATGATAAAATAATGACATAATCCACAAGTGGTTACAACTCACCACAATTCATAATCTTTCACAAGCCGTTAAACATCAATCGTTTGGCGGCTTTTTTTATACGATGTCATTTCATATAATACCACAAATTCACGGCATTTGTTTCAGCCATACCTTTGCAAGCACAAACTTAAAATCAATGGTTTATGGCAGATAAAACGGAAATGGTACTGGTATCACGCGATGAGTTGCAACAGCTTATCGGCGCAAGCGTGAGGTGTGCGCTTGAAGAATACCAACAGGCACAAACACTACAGGACGCATCGGAGTATTACACCATTAAGCAACTGGCGGAGAAATGGGGCGTGAGCATAGCGACCATCTGGCGGCATGAGAAACTGGGACACATAAAGGGGCAGCGCATCGGGCGGCGTGTCCTGTTTCCCAAAGAACAGATAGACCGCATAAAGAGTTTGAAAGCCACCAACAGGGACGCAGATAAAAACTCCAATAGGTAACAGATATAACGGACAACAAAATCATTCGTACTTATGAAGAATTTGAAGCAGCTTGTTTTGCCGTGCTATAAAGTAGAAATAGCAATGAGTGTGGAAGCGTGGTACTTCCTGCACGGCAGCACAGACGGCGTGTGTAATCTTACCTTTTTTCTTTCCCTTTTATCGAGAATGACTGTCGAAGAAGTACAGAATACCAAACGAGGATTGAGCTATGCCATCCATCCCGGACAGGCGGACTGTTCCATGCTGGTACTGGCTAAGGTATGGGACATCGGTCGCAAAGCAGTATGCCGTCTGTTGGAGGATTTCTCGGAACGTGGGCTTATCAAGGTTGATTCCAATCCCATGACATCCATTTTGGAGATGGTGTGCGTGAAGTCGTGGATGATAGCAGGAAAACTTATAGAGAATCCAATATACTGCCAAACGGTCAAGGCTTACGAAGGAGTAAGGCTATTCCTTTTTAACGGTCAAAAATTAGAGACATTGCGCCGCAGTTCGCCAAGAAAGAAAACAGAAAAATCGGTGGATGAAGCGGATAGTCTGATGCCCATCAAACCGATTGTTTTCAATCCTCTTGTAACAGAAACCGCCAACGCAGTATCTATGGATAGCGGAAACAAAGCAGAAGATACTTCTATTGAAGCCGACAATATACCTGTTTTAGCAGACGGCGATACCTTGTTTGATTCACAAGAATGGAAACCTGCACAGGAATGAAGTGGCAGGAGTGGCGAGCGATAGCATTTAAGAGGGATAGTTTTTAGGGCTGGCAAGTTAATGTTTTCGTCCACGAAAACTACGCCACCAATGGCGATACTACCGCACGGAAGCGGCAAGCCCTGATTGTAGCCCTAAAAACAGAGTAGTTGAACCGACAATAGAAATGAATATGACAAATCAAGAGACCAAAAACAAGGGTGGTCGCCCCAAAGCTGTAAAGGGCAAGGCCCGGACAAAGACCATATCCACAAGGCTCACGCTTGCCGAATGGAAAACGGTCATGAAACGGATAAGCGATGCAGGCAAGAAGCCGTCCCACTTCCTGCGTGAACTGTTGCTGCACGGCAAGGTCGAGGCGGCAAGGACACAGGAGGACAGGCAGCAGATAAGGATGCTGGAGGGAGGATGTAACAATCTGAACCAGTTGGCGAAGCTGGCACACCAACAGGGTTTCGCTTTTGCGAAAACTAAAATCATGGGTTTGTTGGACGAGTTCAACAAAATCATAGAGAGGATATGATGGGCGATTTGAAGAAACGGGCGAGCTTCGCCAGACTGGTGAACTACGTGAACAACCCGAAAAAGGCAAGGCTCATTGACAGCAAGGACGTGAGGCTTGACAATAACGCCACCATCGCAAACAGTATGCAGGGACAGGCGGATGACAAGCCGGGGCGTAAATTGAAGAATCCCGTGTACCACATCTCTTTGGACTTCGCCCACGAGGACACGCCCAAGCTGACAGACAATCTGATGGCTGAAATTGCCCGTGAGTATATGCGGCGCATGGGGATAAAGAACACCCAATACATTGTGTGCCGCCATACCGATAGGGAACACCAGCATCTGCACATTGTAGCCAACAGGGTGGATAACAACGGGAACACCATCAGTGACAGCAACGATGATGTGCGGAACGTGGCTGTATGCAAGGCTCTCACAAGGGAATACGGACTGCACTTCTCCAAAGGCAAAGTGAATGTAAAGCGTGACCGCCTGCGTGGAAAAGACAAGGTAAAATACCAAATTTATGATGCCGTGAAAGCCACCTTGCCCCATAGTGACAGTTGGTCGAGTTTGTGCGACAGGTTGGCCAAACAGGGTATCGGGGTGAATTTCAAATTAGACAGGCGCAATGGCAAAATAGTCGGAGTGTCGTTCACGAAGAATGAAATGTCATTCAGCGGCTCACGGATAGATCGGAGCATGGGCTTTTATAAGCTGGACAAACTTTTTGAAAGTCGTATTGCCGAGGGTATGGAATGGCAGTCCAACGGCTTTGATAAACGAACACAACCTATCCGACAAGATACAGCAACAGATAGCAGTGTAACAAATCCTGTTATATCCCAACCGTCACCAATCGGAGCGGAAACGGACAGCAACGGCGGTAATCCTGTTGAATCCGGCTCAAACATAATCCAAGTGACCATCGGCACACTCATGGAGTTGTGCGTACAGCCGTACCAAGCCAAGGTTTCATCCGGTGGAGGTGGTGGAGGAAACGAGAATGGCTGGGGCGAGAATGAGAACGAAAAGGACAAACTTAAACCAAGAAGGAGGAGAAAATGAAAGACAATATGCAGAACATAGCCGACCTTATCGGGGCATTGGCGGAGGACATCGAGGAAATCAAGAAAAAGCTGGAAGCAAAGGATACTTCGGACAAGGACGAGGCGGTGAAAAGGCTGTCGGTAAAACTGGAGCCTGTTATACGTTTCTTTGGAAGCAGCACGCCGAAAAATATCAGTGAAATTTTCGGAAGCAGGGCATCCATTGAGAACTATAAAAAATCATTGAGCAGCGAAATGATTGTGGGTATGCAGGCATATACCGATGCCAACGAAAAGAATATGCGTGAGCATGGAATGCTGACTGTCAGTGAGATGCTCCACAAAATATTGGAAATGCAGACAACACTTGCCGACAATCAAAAAACATCCGTAGGAATTGCACAACAAAAGCATGGCTTTTGGCAGATAATCCGTCCGAATAAGGCTATGAAGATAATCAAACGGATATGGAATAAAATCCCCAATGGCTGGTATAAGAATCCCTATATATGGACCGGCATTGTTTCCTTGCTTGTGTACACAGCCCTGTTTGCCGCCAGTTGGATGAAGTGGCACGAGTACCGTGACGAAAACAGGCTGCTGAAAACGGTTGCCGCCAAACACGAGATTACTTCAGTTATGCTCAAAGAATTGTACCCCGAACTGGCCGTAACCGTCGGGGCATACGAGGAACTGGTGGATGCTGTTGGAGTGGATTCCACTTTGACTGTATTTCAAAGGCAAATGAAAAAAATAAGACCCCCCAAAAAGAAATGATTCCATATCAATTAAGTTGATGTCTGATTGCACCTATATAAATTGTTGAACTTCGTAGTTTGCCGTTTATTTGTAAATGTGCGGAAATTAAATGCGTATTTAGTTGGTTTTTACCAACTAATCTTGTAAATTTGCGATTAGTCATGTCCGATGTTTTATTTCCTCTTCCTTTTCCTGCAATAAAACATCATGGTAAGGTTGGCAAACATATCTTGCTATAATGTTTGGATTCGTGGAATAATTTCAATGTGCCAATTTACAGACCATCTGCGACAACGTGAGAGCATGAATTTAAGATTAACGTAAATCAACAAACAATGGCATCTGAACTGACATTGGAAATCAATGGACGCAAACGTGACATATTGAGGTACAACTACCGTTTTCACCGGGAGATACGATATAACAGACCTGTAGATTCAATATGGGGAGGTGAGATCTGCGTAGAAATGACATCCGATGGCGACACGTATTTTTTGGAGATGCTTATGGCAGAAAAAGAGGTGATTAAAGAAATTAATGGTACAAGAAAGACTTTTACTGTTCCTGCTGCCGTATCCGGGAAAATACAGTTTATCAAGGAAAATGAGATATTCAGGGAATTATCATTCCAAGAAGCATATGTAGTTTTCTACGGGGAAAGAATGAGTTCAATTGGGCCAAAATCAATGAGCACATTTCTTGTCATATCCCCCATGAAAATGGAAGTCAACAAGCGGGTGATGATGGTGAAACGGCAAGATACCGGTATTAATCTTGGGTGGGTGCAAAAAGTTGAAGAAAAGCCAAAGCCTACTCCTGTAACACCTTATACACCTCCTATATTGTTGGTAAGAACCGTTAATGGAGAAACTGAGGCTTTGCCAAATGAAATTATTGAATACAAAGTAACATCATACAACTTACCCAATGTAAGCAATAGCGACAGAAAGCGTGTCAAATGGGATATTGAAATTGACGGCAAAAGAGAAACATTAAATGTTAAAGGTGAAACTATAAATCTTACCATAAAAGAGGAATGGGTAAATAAGGAATTAGTAGTTATGCCTTATCTTAAAACCCCAGATGAAAATGTCTGCTTAAAGACAAGTATAAGGGGGCTTATTGATGTTTATACAAAATCGGGTAAATATCTTTTTAGCCTACAGCCTAATGAAAAACATAAAGTTCAAAGAATCACAGCACACGAGTTATATGCCAAAGGAATTCAATGGTTTAGTCCTTCAGCAGATAATTTTTTGAAAATGGTTGTGATGTCATCTAAAATATTTTCATACAATGAATTAAAACATTTTTCATGGGATGATATCATAGTTTTTGCTGAAAAAGACCGTCCAATGCTTTCATATAGAACATCAGGTGCTGGAGATTGGAAAGCGAAAGGTAAACCTGGGGATGGTTATTTATTGGTAACAGTTGGAAGTATGCCATATTGGACAGACGCAATAGGTCAGATTCCATTTACCTTAAACCAATTTAGAAATTGTTTGAAGACTTTTGGTAGATATGATTTAGCTGAAAAAGAAACTCTTCGTATCGGAATAAAGTTTGGTGATGGCAATTTATTTGGTGAGGCAGATTCTTCGAATAGCTATGATAATGAAATGATAAAACGGGCCATTCAATGGGCCAAATATCGATATGTTATAGTTGGAACTGACAAATGGAATAGAACATCTATAATAAAGACTACAAATTATTCACCAACGCTTTTAAAAAATCCTCTTTAATGAACATTTTATATTGTATTATCGCAAGTTTGTTATTGTGCATATTTTATGTTGGTGGCATAGAAATATTAGAGAAATATATGCCTATAGCCAAATGGGATATCGGAATGGAAATAACATTTCTATATAGTATCATATTATTATTATTAACAATGTTATTACAGATGATAATTAAATTATATATAGAAAAAAGGAAATACATTGCGCTACTACCATTTTTCATTCCGATGTTATATTGGTTATCATATTATGATATATTTCCATATCGTTCCTTTTTTCTTATTGTACTAAATTGGATGGTTTGCATGATTTATTATATAGCTTTAAAAATAATAATACGTAATGGAAATAAGAAAGCTCGATAACTCTCGACGATTCAATAATGACTGAAAGTAAATTGAAACACGTATGTTTGGTAAAGTAAATAAGTCTGCTATAGTCAAATGGAGTATTATATTAAGTATAACACTGTTATTGTATTTCTATAACATACTTCATTCTGCCATTATTTTTCATAGTCCTAATAAATATGAATATTTGGGAAAAATTGTATGTACATATAGTGGAGAACAAGACAAATTATATATAGACGATTACATTACTACATATAAAATTCCATGCACATATAATTGGAACGAAGATGATGAAATCGCAATTTTTATGAAAAATTATGGTAATGTTCTTAAAAAAGAAGATATTGATTTCTGGAGACTTGACATTTTCTTAGATGCCCAAGGAAAATACAAAAGCCATAGTACAAGAAAATTTTTAGGAATATATCCGTGGTAGATGAAAATTTTTCATTATTAAAAAATACAATATTATGATGAATCCTGAACATAAAAAAATAAACAAGTCGTTACAATCTCCATTTGATCATCCATACCCTCCGGTTATGGATACAGCAAACTACATTTGCGAGGAAATAAAAAAGAATGTAAAATCATCGTTTGCAGATGAACTGATTTTTCTGACATCAAAATATAGTAAAATACAAACAAGTCAAAAGCAAGCTCTTGACAAAATGACACCATTAGGTCGTGCTCTCGTATTATCGGGTTCGTCATACAGTCCTCTCGCAGGTAAAGTTTTTGATAAAGTGGATGGGCGCATCCAAGCATACAACAAGTGGAAAGCTCTTGTTGCAGGTAACATGATTTGGGATCATAAATCAGCAATTATCCAGCTGCAAAACTCACAAAAATGGGCGTGTGACAGCACTACAGGGCTGAAATTTATGTATGATATTTGGTCTAATATACACTATGGTTTTGTAGGGAGATTTGTAGGTTTTACTGAATTTGAACTAATCAATGGTGCAGGATATGCACAAATATGTGATAACAAAAAGCCCTTATGGAAATGGACAACTGCGTATGTTGTCAATCGTTTTGTCGATATAGGTGATGCAGATATATTGGGCGGTTTTGATGATGCGGAAGACACCCAAGCCATAAAGGTTGGATTCAGTCTTTACAATAAGTTTGGTAAAGCAGCGTTTGCTTTAACCTCTCAAGACATAATAAACGAAATCCTGTCATTTTACTATAATGACAAACCAATACATGTAGCAAAATGCGAATATCACAGATAACCATATTATGTATTACCGGTCTTTTTGTTAGTTGTGGGAGATCGGTAAGCCCTCCAACAGATGATGAAATGATTCAACATTTCTACGCACATGAATCTGCATTTAATCAGATAAAGGAGTTGGTCTCTATGCGTCCTAACAGCTCCTACTATCCCCCCTATCATCCGAATGACACAACCTGTTTAGCAGGAATATCAATTCCTACACAACAGGCACTTGATTCTCTTCTTAGAGAAATAAAGTGTAAACGCATATTTTACGCTGTAAAAACAGGAAGGCAAGAATATGAGAAAGAAATGCCCGAAGTGGAACTATGCCTACAATATTTTGTTTCCGGTTATTCGGTTGGCGGAACGACAAAGGAGTTTGTATATTCAACTACAGTGGGAAAGCAATTTGAAGTAATAGAGAACAGGGAGCTAAACAACATCTACCAAGAACAATATAATGATACCATACTTTACAAATCAATAAATGGAAATTGGTTCATCAGACTTATATATGACAATTAAGGAATAAACTATTCAGGAAAATGCAAAAACATGAGACCGAATGCAAATACTACTTGCAGATAAATTGCCACCAAACACAGAAGTTAAACACTTAAATATACCATACAGAGATTAGAGAAGATGCCATAAATCCTCATCTTTCCAATCTACAGGAAAGCCCATCGCTGTAATATCTATTGATGGAAAATCAGCCAACAAGCCTGAAAGTTTTTCGTTGAAATTATTGTTGGGAGAAACCGAGGAAAGAAAATAGCGGAGCATGCATAAGCGATAGTAAATCCTCTTCTTATCCACTTTTGAAGTGTCAATCCATACGTTTGAAGTTTTTCGTGGCTCTGCCGGATTGAGCATAAAATCCCTGTTCCAAATTCTTGCATGATGGCAGCACATATTGCGTAAGTTGGCAAGTACGGTCAACCATGATGTGAAAACCTGTGGCTTCAGACCGAAATAACCGGCAATATGCTTCATCAGATGATTGCTGGATATATTGGAATAAATATAGTTCAAATTCCCGAAAGACAATACTTCCGTTATCATCCATGCAGGAGGATATGTTTCAATGAAATTTTGTCGAAAATCCTCAATGTAATCTTCCTTGTTCGAAGCCAGTTCCTTTTCTATGAAGACCAATGTTTGGTTAAACTTACCTGCATTCGCAAAATATTCCGGTTTTGTTATCCAAAACTTATCTTCCAATTCTTGGCATCCGATATTCGCCAATACACTGCGAATTGCAACCTCTATTTTCTCTATTTCATTGAAAAGAAGAATACGCAATTTCTTATCAAAACGGTAGAGAGTTAAGACTTGCTCAAAAGTTGTTCCCTCTTTTAGTGCCAAATCACTCTTGGGACCTTTATAGAATGGGTAGATATATGCAGACAAACGATGATAGCCAATGTTTAGCAAATAATTTTCCACCTTATGCTCATCTTTTATAAGCATCCCCCTTGATTTTAGTATTTGAACTATTTGTTCCGGAGAAGAATATGGTTTGGTGAAACTCGTTTTCATGTATATATAATAAAAAACGACCCGCCGATTTGAGCATTGTAAAGAGGCTTGGCAGGTTCTAATAGTGCAAAAGTAGTAAATTAATTTGGAATAGCCAAATTATCTGTATTATATTTTTTGATTATCTGCAAAGAACGAGAGAAAAATTGGTTTGCAGGGCTGTAACTTTGTAATAAAATCCAGTATTTGACGAAGCATAAGCCGGGATTCTAACTCGATTATCACACAGATCATATAGTGATACCAAAGTGGTACTAAATTATAAAATTATCCTTTCATACATTTATAAATAGCTATTATTCAAATTATTATAAAAACAAATACATTGTTGCCCACCAACCGATTCGGAACACCACGAGGGCAATCAGCATGATAATTTTGTCTATCCCCACGATGACACCTGCCGTCAAAGACGTGAACCACAACTTCGCCGCATCCTTTTCCATGTTCGTCACTTCGTCCACACCGGTCTGCTCCATTGTCGCCTCTATCAGATTGGGATCGGATGTGCCTGTGTGGGCGACATCCGCCTGTGCCTGCAGGTTCGTGTACATCGTGTCACGCACATGGATGAGCTGCTGAACTTCCTCGAACCTGTCCGATATCTGTGAAGCTTCGGCTTCATACAGGTCATGGGTGTACGAACCTATGCAGTTAGGGATGTAGGACAGGAAATCGAGAAAACACCAGTTGTTCCGGCTCCCCGCCATACCCGTGTCCGCAGGCGGATACCACCAGCAGATGATAATCGACACGGCAAGCGGCCTAAACAGCTTCATCACGTCCAACGGCTCGTGCTTTACCATCATCTTGTAGGCGATACCTGCCGCCATGACGATGGAGAACAGTGCCGCGAGTGCCATGCACATCTGCAATATCCACCAAAAAGGTCCCTGCGCACCGGTAAAAGTCGCGTCAGTCAGAAACTCGTTGGTCTGAAAGATGACATCATCTATTTCCTCCTCCAACAGGTTGATGCCGAAATCCGAAAGTATATCTCCGTTTGCCATAGCCCTGTCTTTTTATTTCCCTCTGTTTACACTCTCGTTGTCATCTTCGCCGTTTCCGTTGCTGCCCGATTGCGAACCACGCACCGCAAGGCGTGATTCCTGCCACCGGCTCATGGCATTGCGGACAATACCGCCTTTATGCAGGGTACGGTTGTCCGTTGCGTTCAGCAGTGCATTCGTCACCGTTGCGTTCTGACGCTTGGCAAGGTAGCCCACTAAAATCTCGTTCTGCCGTGCCACATCCTCGTAAATGCGCAGATACTCCTTCTTTCGCTGGGCATTGGGCATATAGGCGTCTTTCGTGGCTTTGATGGCACACTGATAGACGTGGTAGTATTCCGTCCACCGTTCCTTGTCGGCCGGAGTGCCACCGGACAGGAGAATACGGTCGATGTTGCGCCGGAACCGCTCCATCTGTCCGCTGACCTTATCGCCCTCGGCAAGCCATGCGATGTCCACCTGCCGGTCGGCAACGTTCAACGCCTCGACCTTCGCCCGCTTGACCAAGGCCGAATCAATGGCTTCCGCTTCGTCCACCTGGTTGTAGAGATTGATACCGGCAAGCGTGCGGAACGAGAGCTTGTTTTTGGCCGCTGCCGACTTCTTGTATTTGTTGTGCAGCACGGAATAATAGAGGTCGGGCGAGAGTGCGCCCGTACCGGTCTCCATGACCGTTACCTGATTCTGCTTCGGCGAATCATGGTTGTACGTTACATACTGTGCGTGTACGGCTGTCGTTACGGTGACCGCCACCGCCATGAGTAATAGTTTTCTGTTCATATTCTTCTCTTTTTGTCGTTAATAATCCAGTCTTCCGGCTCCGCGCCAACGCCCGAAGGCGTCATCGAGAATCTCCCGCATGGTGCGGGAGCGATATACCTTTGCCTTCCAATAGCCGATACGCACCTGTATATACCGCCATGTCTCGAAATACGCACGGTTCAGATGCCGCTCGATGTTGTCCAATGAGCGGTTGATGGCCTCCAACACCATCAGCAGGTCGGAGGTCGAGCAGGCTGCCGCTCCGGTGGCATACAGCACGAGGTCGCTCACGGACTTGTAGAGCTGTTCCCCCTCACGGGCAATCGCCCTCAGCCCCCTCGCATTGATGGAGATAATCAGGGTATCTGCGGATTCGATGCGTCCCCGTTTCAATATCTTCGCATTGAAATCCTCCAACAATGATTTATAGTCGCCGATACGGTCGCTGACCGATGTGTAGGTATTCTTGACGTTCAGCACCGTGCGCAACGACTGGTACATGACGTCGATGACATCGAACGCACGGGTGTACCGGTCAAGGTCGATATTCAGCTCTTTATAGCCCCCGACTTCCTTACAGCTGTATTCGTGCAACAGTTTGTTGCTGTACTCCAAGGTACTGCGGGCCAACAACAGGCTGCGCTGCTTCTTGTGGTCGTTGATGTAGGCTTCGACGGAGACTATATCGAAAGTCCACTGCGCCTTGGCGATACCGGGCAGCAGGAAGAGCAGCAATGCGGCTATCCGTAAAATGCGTTTCATGGCCGCACCTCCTTTCCGCCGTTTCTGCCGCCATCGTTCCGAAACGTCCGTGCGCTCTCCACCCAGCGGTCATGGCATTCCTCCACGAGCGTCAGCCTGCGGCCTTCGTCCGTGTCCAGTCCGGGCAACACATCCTTCATCACGTCAAGGATGCTCCGCTTGTAGTGCATCATCTTTTCCAGCGATACCAAGTCGGCGTATATCCTTGTGATTCTGCTGTCCACCTCCCTCGCGATTTCGAGGCGGTCGCTCGACCACAGCAGATGGTACACGTCGCCGGACGGAGTTTCCTCCAGCGGTGTGCTGCGGGCGTATTCCGTCGTGATTTTGCAGGACGGGTGTTCACGGGCGATTTCGGCGATGCGGTCGTTCACTAATTTGGTTTTCTCCGCATCCGAAAGCCCCGGATCGAGTGTCAGCACATCGGCGACGTGCGTGTCCGTATAGACCGAGGTCAGTTCCCATTGGATTTGGATGATGGCACGGTGAATCTTGATGCCGAGAAAATATTTCGGCTTGCGGGCAATCGAGACCGTAGCCTTGAATGTGATGATGCCGTTGATGTTCGGCATTGTCGCCTTGCGCACATACGAATAGCCGTTCCACGATCCGCCGTCCTGCCATGTCAGGCCGTAGGCAGCCTTGCAGTCTTGCATGATAGCTGGAATGCGGTAATAGTCATCCGTCGCTACGCTGTTGTCGTCTGCGGCTTCCGACTTCGCCTGAGCATAGTCGGACTGTTTCTTCTTCCACTCCGCGAGTTCGCCTTTCAGACGGTCTATCCGTGTCTTGTTTGCATTATACTGCTGTCGGTAAGCCGCCGCATCCTCAATGCTCGCCGTACTGATTTTCTTCAGCAGGACAGCGTTCTCGTTTTCCAATGTCCCGATTTGCGCTTCAAGATTGGCCGCTTGGCTGTTTGCCTCGTTCAACAGCGCATCCAGTTCCGAAAGGTCGAGGTTGTTTTCCGTCACCGAGGTCTGCATGGCGCACTCCTTGGTGTGGGCATTCAACGAGCTGCCGCATTTACGGCACTTGTATTGTGTCGAGCCCTGTCCGAGCGTAACCCCGTCGGAACAGGTCACGCTGATGGTCACGCTCTCGCATCCCTTCAATTTGGCGGCGTCCGTTGCTTGGTAATAGTTCCGCGTACCGGAAGATATATAATAGGTGTAGCCGTCCTCGTTTTCGTTGAACTCCGCAAGTCGGACATTCAGTTGCGCCCGAAACGTATTCAAGTCCATCGAGTAGGAATCGAAGACTTCCTCATAGACAACTTCTTCCTTATTCCAGCTTTTGCTCACATGGATTTCGTATGCGTATGCCTTTTTGGTCTGCTTGTTTTTCTTGCTGATGATATAGGCACTCATCCAATAGTTGATGCTGTAGCTGAACCCGTCGTTCTGGTTGTTCAACTGCTGCACGCGGTTTCTTGACCAACCGGCATATCCTTCCGAGTTGGCAAGTACCTGTTCCCGTTGCGAGGCGTTGGGATAGAAATTCGGGTCGCTCGTGTTGAACCGCACCCATGCGCCCCCGTTCAGGATGCTGTTGTCGTCCGTCGGAGGATAGTAGTCGCACAGCGATACGCTCCCTTGGTCACGCCGGGCAATGTACCACCGCTGCGTGTAATAGTTCCCCATCGCTTCGTCCAGGTAGTCGGTCATCCATGCCGTGAGGTTGTAGTTGCTGAAGTTGAACAGACCGGCCACGTTGTCCGGACCACCCACCATGTCAATCAGCAAGCCGCCGATGTCATGTTCCGCCTGCTCGAATAGACTCCCGTAGTGTTCATACAGGTTGCCGATTTCTTCAACCTTTCCGCCCATCAGGTCATGGAACGAGCTGCTTTGCAACAGGGCGTCACCGAGATTGGCAATGCCTGCCGTTGCAAGGCCGACACCCGTGTTATAAAGGTTGTCGAGGTCGCTTTTCAGGTTCTCGTGCGTGAAGTTGCCCGGTATGTGGGCGAAGTTGTCCATCATCCGCTGCCAGTCGATGTTTCCCGTTTCGGAGAGCTTTAGCAAGGGGGCAATCTCCGGATTGATTTCGAGAAAGACGATGTCCGAAAAGGTCAGCGTGCTGTTGGTCACCACGCTCTCGAACTGCATACACAGACTTTTGGTATCGTCGCAGACTTTCATCAGGTAACTGCCCCAATAGATAGCCGTTTGCGGCGAATGGAGCATCTGCTTCGCCACCACCCATATCTTGGGCATGATTTTCTCCGCCACCATCCGGTAGATGCGCCGGTAGTAGTAGTTCTCCGTGCGGCTGTTCCAGATGCCGAGGTCGCTCAGGGCTTTATGCTCCAAGAACTTGGCCGCGAATATCCCGGCGGTAGCGACCTCCGCTGCCGTGTAGTGCTTGAGGATGTCATCGACCTGCTCCCGGTAGTACCCTTCGGCGACCGCTTCCGTACCGAAGGCGGCCACCATCGCCGCAACGGTACGGGTGTCGTAGTTCACGCTGTAATACTGGGCGTGAACCGTCTGGCAGAGTGCGACCGAGGCGATGGTCAGGATAAGGAGTAGTCGTTTCATGGCTGCAATGCTTATTTGGATTCATACACGGGACGGAGGTTGAGCACACGCCCCGTCTCGTTTACTTTTTGTGCAAAAGGCAGGGACTTCCCGATACCGCTGGCATCCCAGTCCCGGCAATATGCCTCGATAGCTTCCTGGTGGCTGCACCGAAGTTCCTTCTTGTAAAGCTTCAGTGCCTCCTTTTCCGCCCGTTCGGTCGTGTAGGTCATGTAGCACTCGTGCGGCTCTTCCACGCCATACACGCCGCTGGTCGTCCCCCGGCGGATGAACACTTCGCGGAAGAAGCTGCGCCCATCCTTGTTCTCCAAGCGGTTGATGGTAAATATCTTCTTGCAATCCACCTCGGTCAGACCAAGAATCTTTCGGATTTCGTCAAAGCGTTCCTTGAACTTGCTTTGATCCAGCAGCATCACCACGTCCGAGTTGTTGATGATGGCCTCCTTCACGATTTCGCTGCCGATGATGTCCTGTATCTCCTGCGTCACCACGCCAACAGAAGCCCAAAATTTACGGGCGGTCTTGTACATGAACTTGATGTATTCCGCCATGAGCGGGCTGGCAATGGCCTTCCACGCTTCCTCGATGACAAGGACTTTACGGTTCTTCTTGATGCGCATTTTCTGCAGGAACACGTCCATGATAATCAGTGTGACAATGGGAAACAGTTTCTTATTTTCCTTGATTGCATCCACTTCAAAGACAATGAATGTCTCGTCAAACAGTGCCGAATCCACTGTCTCGTTGAGAATTTTCTCATACGCACCGCCCTTGTAGAACGGCTGCAGCATGGTCGAATAGGTCGAGTAGCTGATTGTCGTGATGTCGTTTTCGGTGCAGATCTGCTCCAGACGGTCGAATGAGTAGTCAAAGAATGAGTTGAAACTCAGCTCCGTCACTTTGAGGGCCGCCCGCCGTGCCTCAAGCACCTCTATCTGTTTGCGCACCATCTCATCCACCTCTCTGGGTGGTTTGTTTGGGTTCTTTCGGCTGGCCGCCGCAAACAGGTTTTTCAGCAGTACCTCCCGTTGCTCGTCGGTGTATCTTGTAAATCCGTTGAAATAGGCATCATAGTAGTCTATGATTATCTGCTCGACAATGCGGAACTCAATTTCGGGGATTTGGCTGTCCGACCCTTTCCAAATCATCAGGATAAGGTTCTTGAGGAAGTCTATCTTCTCGATGTTGTATTCCTCCCGGTTGATGCGAAACGGATTCATCGTGATAGGCCGTTCTTCGGTATAGCTGATATACTTGCCGCCCAGATACTCGCACAGTCCCTCGTATGAGTTTCCCGTATCGACCATGACCACATCCGTTCCCTGCTCATGGAGCTGGCGCACGACCGAGTTGATATGAAAGCTCTTGCCACTCCCAGAAGGCCCCAGACAAAAGAAATTCGAGTTGTCCGTCAGCTTGTTCTTTCCCTCTTTTCCCGTGATGTCAATAGCCACCGGCACACCCTGACGGTCGGTGTAGTAAATCTTCAGCGGTGTTTCCTCGCTGTGCAGCACGCGCTCCTTGTACATCAGGCACATCGCCGCATCGGAAAGGGTCAGGAAACGGTCGTATTCCTCATTGAGCGTGTAGCAGTTGCCCGGAAACGAACCGACGAACAGTTCCAGTTGGTTGTACGCCCGCTTGCTGATATGGATGCCCATGCGCCCGAATGCGTTTTCCAAGTGGTTCGTACACTTTTGCAGGTCTGCACCGGCAGATACGGCTACCACCATGTTGAAGTGCGTATATACCAGTTGCTTGCTTTCACGGGCAATGACCTCCTGCACACGCTTGATGTCCTCGACCGCCATCTGGTTGTTCGGGTTCGGAATACTCGCGTGGCGGTTCTTCTTTTTGTCGAGCATCGCCAGTTCCCGTTTTTGGTTGGGTAGGAAGATGACTTGGTTATAGACCACCGTCTCGGCGTCCGGTATGTTGTCCACCACCGAAGCCAGATCGACCGGCATTTCCGTGTTGTTCACCTCGATGTTCGTGTACGGACGTATCATCGAGGGCAGTGCGGCACAGTCCACGTCCACAAGGCTGTACACCTTGCAGCGTTTGTCGCCCATCGACACCGTTTCATCGTCCGCCTTGAAGTTCGTCATCGACACGGTGCGGTCTTTGAAGTTCATGGCGAAGTAGCGGTCGACATACTCGCTCGCCTCGGCTTTGTTCAGGAACCTGGCCTGTACGCCGCTGTCATGCAGTTGGTCATGCACCTTGCGGATTTTCACGAGGAAATCGCGCCACTTCTTGTTGTCGAACGAGAACAGGCGGCTCTTTTTCGCCTCCTGCGTGATGGTCAGGTAGCAAAGGCTGTCCGTGTAGGGACGCCCTTTGAAGTAGCGGAAATACGACGCCGACAGGAACTCCTGCCCGTCAGCCGGTTCGCTTGCAAACTGTTTCCTGACGAAGATATCCTGCTTGTGGATGGCGTACCCTTCGCCTAAGGTCTGCGCAAGGGCGGTGAACAGGTGCGTGAAGTCGTAGTAGCTATCTATGTCCGCCGAATATTTCTGTACCGGATTCTCTATCTTAAGTACGGCGGAATATTCGCCGGTCTTGGTGTACAGCACACCCACACCGTCCGTTTCCTCCGCTGAGAAATAGATGTCCTGAAAGATTCGCTTGCGCTTGCCGCCCGTACCGAACGCATAGACCGACAAGGCCATACCCGCGCACAAAGCGACAAAACATAAAATGATGTATAGGGTCATTTCGATATACGTGTAATTAAATAGGGGCAGGTTCGCCTTGCTTCAAGACAAACCCGCCCGCGTTCAACAATCAATAAAGCCATGCACATTGCCGTGATGGTTTTTCTTTCGTCAGATCTTGCGCGAGTGGGCATACACATACACACCCGGAGCGACCTTCTTGCTATGCAGTCCTTTCCGCTGTTTGAGAAGGATGAGCACGATACCGACCGATACGACGGTAGCCAGCACGACAAGCCCGGCAATGAAACCGAGCAGGCAGTAGGCGGCGACAAAGCCGACAATGGCTCCGCACGTCGTCACCGCCGCCCAATATATGTACCGGCCTTGGATGCCCAAAAACTCAAGAGGCCGTTGCAGTCCCTTGAACAGCGGATAGTCCGGATAGCGTTCGTCCTTGCTTTTCATACTTATCCTTGATGTTTAAGCGGCAATACCGAAGAACAGAGGCAACGCCTTGGCCGCCGCAATGAGGAAGATACATGCTCCCACGACCATCATAATCTTCTTCTTGACGTCCTGCTCCTCGTTGTTCATGGCGATATATACCGAGATTGCACCCACGATGGCCACAACGCCGGCAATGGCGTAGCACAATTTCACCATAATAGGCACATACTTGGCAATCTCATCGGCGACAGTGGATAATGCGCTCGTACCGGCGGAATAGTCGCCTGCGGAGTTCTGCGCTTTCGCCACCATGCCGGGCAGCAGCATGAAGGAGAACATCATTACTTTGGTAGGGATTCCGTTGACGAATCCGAATGCCTTGCGGCACAGCTGTTTGGTTTTCTGAAACATACGTTTACTTTTTTAGTGAATATTTTATTTGTCTGCGACCTGATACAAGTAAGGTTATATGCGGTAGCCGAAGAAAGCCGGGAAAACATAGAATGCCCCGATCAGGAACAGGCACGCGCCGACAAGCGTCATTATCGACTTGGTGATGCCGTCCTCGCCCGTGTTCATCTTGATGTATATCTGACAAACGGACACGATGACGTAAACCCCGGCTATGGTGCAACAGATATACTGGACATAGAGCATCATCGTCACCACGAAGTCGTGCATCGTGGCCAACGCGTCCGCTCCCCAGCTATAGTTCACGCTGCCGCTTTTGGCAAAAGCCGTGTAGGGGAACGGGAGGCACAGCGCACATAGAATCTTTTTAGCTTTCGACATCTCACAACCGGTCTTGAATTGGGTTCCACTTTATTTCCGGTCGGTTGTCTAACCGTCCCTTGGAAATCATAGCCTTGTACATCTCCTCCGACGTGCGTGCGTCCGACAGGTAAGGCGTGGTCTCTTCCATCTGTTCCTCCGCCTCGGCCTTCAGCCGTTCCAGTTTCTCCTGCGCCGTTCCCGGTTTGTCCTTGATGTCCTCCTCAGGGGATGTTTCGGAAGAGGTAGCCGTACTTTCCGTCTCGTAGTTCTCGCTACCGATACTGAAGCCGCTCTCGCTTTCCGTGACAGCCACACTCTCTTCCTCTTCCAGTGCGCCGAGGTCGAAAACTTCCTCGTCCGGTTTGTCCGTCCCCTTTTTCCCGTAGAGGTCATGCGCTATGATGACGGCGTAGTAAATGATGTAGGCAACCGTCAGGACAATGGCAAAAATGAAATATGAGTTCATGTATTTAGTATGAATATTAAAAATTCGTATTAGTATGATTTTGCAAAGAAACGCACGAAATATAAAACCATAAAATAATTGAGCATTAAACATCTGTTTCGTTAATGAGATTTGTGTAAGTTTCAAAAATCGAACTATTAAATCGTACTATATTGCAGTCTCTATGGTGGGAAATGGAGAAATCGGGGCATAAAAAAAGCTCTCGTGGTGGAGAGCTTTAGGTGGCAAAAGAGAACATTGAATATCAGCGTTTCTTTCCGCGCAGGTAGTCGTTCAGGTCTTTGTATTCCGCATAGTGGCAAGATTCATCGCTGACACGTCCGCCATACATCCCGGCAATGGTCTCTGTGGTTCTCTGCCCGGCAAGGTCATTGTCGAGATAACAGTGAATGTCCGAATACTCCTGTAAACGTGCCAGCGTCTTTTTCAAATTGTTTACCGAGTTCATCACGAGGTAGTCGCATGGTATGGCAAGACAGACCGTCCGGTCGCCTGCCAGTTTCAGTGTCATATAAGAAAGAAAATCCATGAATCCCTCGAAGACACAGACGTTTTCCTGTGTCTCTTCTGTCAGATGTCTTATCAATGAGATGTCCTTGTTATTCAGGCATCCCTTGTAATAGGCGTTTCGCACCTCGTAACCGCCTGATATATTGCCGAATGCGAGAGCGAAGTAATGACGGCCTCGCAGTTCGTAATGCACCTCCTTGCAATACATACGGCTGATGTCCGCGTCGATAAGCCGGGATTGGAGGTAAGAGAACAGGGCGTGATGACGGAGTGGAATCACGATCACGTCTTTCATTTCAGCCTCCACCGGTCGGGGTGGAGCGGTCAGCATACGGGTTCTCGGTAGTGATGCGCCATTCACAAGCCTCTCTATATACGCCAGGGCCTCGCTCACGCAGTCCGTCCGGCAAATGTATTTTGCCAGTTCCACCAGGTCGCCACCGGTCGCCTCGCCGAAATCGTACCATTCATTGATGCGGTCATTCACTTTGAACGACGGGGTACGCTCGTTCCGTAACGGTGAGAGATACCAGTATTGTCCCGATTTTATGTGCTGCGTATGGTGACCGAGACGTGCCAGAAAATCCACGATACGCACTTGTTTTGCTTCTGCTATGGTCATGTCTTTTTTCTTTCACTTGGTTTCACGAAAATGGTTTAGTTTAGTTTTTTCCTATATATATAAATACTAAAGTAAACTAAATCATACAGGCCCGCGCCCGGCATCATTCTTCATCAAAAAGCATGGCCTCGGTAGGCGTCATGTCATAATAGAACAGCTTGTCCCGTTTGATGATGAGCTTGAGGTTGTCTATCAGGTATTGCATCAGTTTTATCATGACGCTCCGACCACGTTTGAACCCGATTGCCTCATAGGAGACCATCAGGCTTTGCAACAGGTTGTCGAATCCCCGGATAGGCTTTTCCCCGAAAGCGGCGGAGAGGGCTTCCCGGTGCTGTTCGATGCTCAGCTCCGTGAACCCCGTCCGAGCCTTGGGCTTCGGGGGCTCTCCGAACGAGTGTCCTTCCGCAATGACGGGCAGCCCAGTCTCGTTGATGGTGAACGCAAACGGCTTGAACTCCTTTTCCCGGATATGGAGCGCATGGACTTCGCTGATACCGGGATTCTCGTTGCTCTTGCTGATGACAAGCACGGTTTCCGCCTTGTTGCTCATTTCCGTACCAATGTGTCCCCGCACATTATTATCCCCTTTGTTCAAATGGAGTACACAATGGATATGCAGGTCGTACCTTGAAGACCATTCCATCATCCGGTTGATGACTTCCACCGATTCACCGGTGCTGTTGATGTCAAGCATCAGGTCGCGGATGCCGTCAATGATGACCAGCCCATAGCCTTTGTTCTGACGCAGCGCATAGTCGATGACCTCGACACGCACCGACGGCGAATATTCACGCAGGCAGAAGAAGTCGAGATTCTCCGGGTCGGTTGTCGTGGGCAGCCCGGCCAGCCGCAATATGCGCTCCAATACCGAGCGGCAATGGAAACGGCTCTGTTCCGTATCGACGTACAGAATCCGCTGTTTGCCTTCGGGCAGATGCGCACGGTAGTTCAACACTTGTTTCCCGGCCAATGAAGCGGCGACAAGCGCAGAGACATTAAACGTCTTCTTCGACTTTGCCTTTCCTGTCGATGCACTGAAATTGCCGAGCGTGGCAATCGTCGAGTTGTCTATCCAGATGATTTGCGGCGGGGTCTCATAAATGTCCGTTGCCTTGATTTGCGAGGCCAGAAGGATGTCCGACAGGCGGTGTTCATCCATTCCCATATCGGCTGAGCGGTCAGTCTTTCTTTCGTTTTCCATTGCGTCTCTTATTAAGGAACGGTTCTGTGGCGGCGGCTTCCGTCGCCATGCGCACGGCCTCGTTCACTGTAGGTTCATAATTCTGCAACAGCCATTCGTCCAATTCCTCCTTGGCGAAATAGACCATTTTACCGCGCGGTTTGTAGTGCGGTATCTCCTTGCTCGATGTGAGCTTGTACAGCATACTTTCAGAAACCCCGATATACATACAGGCTTCCTGAAACGTGAACACTCTCTTGGTCGTGAAGATGGTATTTTCCAGCAACGTGATACGCTCCAAGAGACTTTCGACCGGTTCCAATTTCTTTAGTACCGATTCGATGGCGGCGAGCCGTCCGCTCATCCGCTCCATGAATGTCATTCTATTCGGCATAATAACATGGTTTGATTTTTGACAATGGAGATGCAACCTCCGTTATGCAGCGCGCTAACGGAGGTCAAAGGTATGTCCGGTAAACGAAGATGCCGTGATTTGGGGAATGATACTATGCGCGTATCATTGCAACTCTCATGCTTTTACCTTTCACATACTTCGCTTCTTGTCACTTCCTGTCATTCTTTCAGCCGGTCAATGGTCTTTCGGATGCCGTATGCGACCGATGTCATGTTGTTCTTGATGGATGACAGCGCGGAAGACAGGGTCGATACCGAAACGGAACGTGTCCCGTCCTTGGACTGCAGGAATGCACCCTTGCCGAGAACATTCTGCCACCGGGACTGGATAAGCGAGTTTTCAAGAAGCGCGTCGAACAGGATTACCACACGGCGGATATTGTTCACTCGGATGGAAAAGCCTTTCTTACAGGCGAAAAGAGCCTCCATGTCTTCAATGCGTACAGAAACACAGAACAGATGATAAGTATTGGCACAAGCCACAATACTTTCCATCTGTTCCGGGGTAAAATCACAGCCAAAAGAAAGGGAGAGATCTGCCGGTCGGTCAATGTGGGGCGGACCGAGCGGAGGCAACGATTCCGAGGTATCATACATCCGTTTCAGCTTCATGCACTCGTCAAACGTGAAATTCGGCGTAGCAAAGCAAATCTGGACGAAACGGGCGTACTCGGTCAGCAGCCCCTTGACGATGTGGATGTTCATTTCGTGGCAGTTCCGGCAGGCCGCATGGTCGCAGTCTATGTACCGGTGTCCGTTTACGAAATCGTCCACATAACGGTGGTACTGTTTACCACCCGACACAACATCGTGGAGATAAACTGTTTTTGCTTCGGTTAGCAGGGCGAAAAGTTCATTCGCCACATCCTTCTCCGCAGCGAAGTGCTGCAGGTGTTGGCTCCCTCCAAAAAGAGAGAAGGCCGTCTTCAGGTCTTTTCATGTCGATTTACCTTTTTGAGTTTATAATATGTGATGAAAGCATTAACTTCGGTTGCGTTCACAACCGGAGCAATGCCATAAATTGATGTTTGTAAATTAGACATGAACCACATAGTGCCGTCAATTAGTGAAACAAACCGTTTACAAGATTCACTGCCTCGTCCTTCTTCTTGTTGATAATCTTGGCATACACCTGTGTCATTTTTACGTCGGCATGACCGAGCAACTTCGAGACGGTATATAAATCCGCGCCGAGCGTCAGCATCATGGTGGCGAATGTATGCCGGCTGGTGTGATAGGAGAACCGCTTGGAGATTCCGGCTGCTTTCGCCCAAGGTTTGAGCTGCATCCTGATTGTATTGGCGGACGGCAGGTCGAACACATTATCTTCCGATGATTTTCCCCCACGTTCCGGCATCCACTTCAACGCTTCAGGAGAGAGGGGCAGGTAAATAGGCTCTTTGGTCTTTTTCATGGACACGGCCAAACGGTACTGTCCCCGGTCAACGAACACGTCTTTCCATTTCAACTTGATTATATCGCTGATGCGCAATCCGCAGAAGCAGGAGAACAGATACGCGCATTTTACTATCTCGTATTCCTCGTGGGGCATAGGAGTGTCAATCAACGCCTGTACCTCTTCGATGGTCATGTACGACCGCATACTCTCCGGCTTACGGATTTTCTCCGACTTCTCAAGCTCGTTGAAAGGGTTGGCCTTCATCTTTTTCTTCCTGACGGCAGAGTTCAACGCACCGTTCAACGCACGGTAATAATTGTGAAGCGTGTAGTTTGATATGTCCTTGCCTTTCGGATGATATTCCGTCAACAGATAAGTGATGTAGCCCCGGCAGAAGTCCCCGTCAATCTGATCCAGTGTGACCATTTCTCCGGCATAGTCTTTCAGTATGCGCATGGCAATCTTGATTTGGTTGCCGTCTTTCTTGCCCGCACTCTCTTGGGCTTCCATGTAAACCTTCATCCAGTCCAACAGATAAGTCTTGTCCTTACGGAATACGATTCCTGCCTCATTGCTGGTCAGTTCGATAATACGTTTCGACTTGATGGCATTGGCGGCATCCATTGTCGCCTGATTCTGCCTACGGGCATTATTATCCGTCTCCGGGATAATATACATCTTGAGGTATTCATACGTCCGCTTTCCATCGCGGTATATATCCAGATATAGACTCTTGCTGCCATCGCTCAACGGCTTCATCCGAAGACGAATCGGCTCTTTGACTTTTGTATGATTCTTAACTCGTGCCATAGGGATTCCTTTCTCATTTTTCCTATTGCAAATATACGGATAAGTATCGAGATTAAGAAACAAATAAGAAACAAAATTGCACCAAATAAGAGCCAATTCACTGAAAGTACTGAAAACAACTGAAAATAAAAATAGGCTTATAAAACACTGATTTATAGCTTATTTATTATCACTTTATTGGGTGTTGTTTGCATTTTGTATATATACTGCGTAAATCTTTGTAATTGTACTCGGTACGGAAGAAAAACGACATAAAAGAATGGGCTGTATTAGCATCTTGCCATGAAGAAGCCCGTGTACCGGCGGTTACATTTGTCAATCGGTCAATGGTCTGTCCTCTCGTTACTACTTGAAAACCGGTCGAACGATAGTCTATCCCTTCTTGTCCCAACATAAAGTTAAATGAATGATCCTCATTCAATGCCCATCGGTAATTTGCAGTAAGAGTTTCAGTCAAGTTTAGAATATCCGACGAACTGCGTCCGGCCCTTCCTGAATTATTATTAATAATGTAGCTCGGATAAGACTTCATAAAAGATGTAGAGTGAGCATAATCAGCACCGAATTGTGCCCGGACAGTCAAGTTCTTAACAGGAGTAATATCTGCAAAAACAGTTGACAACAACTTATATTTTTTATGTTCTACAGGGTTATTTGCCATCCACTCAATAGGGTTCTGTCCTGTCCCTTTCCAAGTTCCGTCATTTTCAGAAGCTAAAGAGCCATCAGCATTATAAGGATTCCAGTAAGGCAACATAAAGCGTGAACCGGAAATAGGAGTATAAAGTGCCATATCTCCTTCTTCAGCCTGCGCTATTTCCTCATAAGCCATCATCGTATTGGTACCTATTTTTAACCAGTTGCTGGCTTTTACCTCCGCATTGGCACGCATGTTATAACGACGGAAAGTTGAACTTTGGGCAATACCGTCCTGATCGTAAAATCCTCCTGAGACATAGTAGTTCAAACGATCGGTAGCACGGTTAACAGACAGTTCATAGCTCTGCAACGGTGCACGGTCGTTAAACACTTCATCCAGCCAATTAATATTAGTGCGGGAAAGCAGATTGTAATCTTTACCGGTATCCTGACCTATTTCCTTTTCAAATTGGATACGCTCCGGTGTATTCATCATCATCCAGTTATCATTCGACGCCAATTGTGAGAACCCCCACTGTCCGCGCAATGTCACTTTTGCTTTATCCATTGCCAATCCGCGTTTAGAAGTGATAACAACCACACCATTCGCTGCACGTGCACCATAAATAGAAGTGGAAGAAGCGTCCTTCAACACAGAGATAGACTCTATATCTCCCGGACTGATCGTATTAAAGTCAGCACTGGAAATAGGCACACCATCCAAAATAAACAACGGTGCCGTACCCGAATTAATTGAATTCGTACCTCGAATCTGGAAAACAGCCGCCTTACTAGGTTCTCCCGAGTTAGAGATTACAGATAATCCCGGTGTCTGTCCCTGCAGTGACTGATCAAAACCTGCAGCAGGCACATTTTCCATTTTTTCCGCTTTAACAGTGGATACGGCACCAGCAATCGTCCCTTTTTTACGAGTTCCATACGCTACTACCACTACCTCATCTATTAAAGCAGCATCTGAAACCAGACGAACATTCAGTGTTCCGGTTTTGGCACTAACCGCATGTGCCTGTGATTGCATACCGATATAAGAGAACAGCAAAGTAGCACTTGCCGTACCCTTAATCTCAAGAGTGTAATTACCATCAATGTCGGTAATTACACCATTTGTAGTACCCTTCTCTAAAATAGACACACCAACCATCGGCTCATTATCTTCTGCCGAAACAACATGTCCTTTTACCTTATATCCACTCTGTGCAAAAAGCATAAGAGGAATATTCAGTAGAGCAAAGAGTACAAACAAGAGAATTGATTTTCTCATCTTTGATACTTGAATTTAAATTAATGAATTGATTTATTTTTTACAGATTTATCTACAAAACGAAAACTTAGCATATTACGCTTCACGCATGAAACAGCAATATACTTCTCCCCTTGGAGCGACTTTGAAAAGTATACTTTTATCATCGTTCCAGGACAGACTATCAAATAGTCTATACAATATATAGAATAGGGAAATTAGCTTGGCTGGTTTTTAATATTACGCCATATGTCTAAATAAATGTCTTGTGTCGCTGCAATACTAATAAAGTGTATGTCCATCTCTCTAAAATTATAGATATTAATAAGTGCTTATCGTTTGTTTAGGTGTAAATTGCCTATAAAATTCTTTAATTTGGCTACAAATATAATTATAATAGTTAAATAGAAAAAACAAAAAGTCTCATTTTTTATACCAAATTTCCTCAAATGTCTTTTTATTGCATAATTAACAAAATATTAATAAACAAATAGATATATCCCATATAAACCGTCAAAAATAAGACCATCTTACTTTCCATTTGACATTCTTATTAGTTGCTTATGCAATAGTCATTAAAACGACATAAGACACCTCATTTTGAGGATTCAGAGTCAAAAGGGCAAAAATCCAAAACTATTTCCTATTTTTGTACCCACTATATATAAAAAGGTACAAGATGAACTACGGATTCGTAAAAGTAGCTGCAGCCGTGCCACACGTTAAAGTGGCCGACTGTAAATTCAATGTAGAGAGAATAGAAAGCCAAATCGCAATAGCTGAAGGTAAGGGTGTGCAAATCATAGTATTCCCAGAAATGAGTATTACCGGATATACTTGCGGTGACTTATTCGGACAGCAGATTTTGCTGGAAGAAGCAGAGATGGGGCTAATGCAGATACTCAATAATACCCGCCAACTGGACATCATCTCTATTGTCGGCATGCCGGTAGTAGTCAATTCAACCGTGATCAATGCCGCCGTAGTGATTCAAAAAGGAAAAGTACTAGGTGTTGCTGCCAAAACTTACCTCCCCAATTATAAGGAGTTCTACGAACAGCGCTGGTTTACTTCTGCCCTTCAACTGACAGAAGATACCGTACGCCTATGCGGACAAATCGTTCCCATAGGTGCCAACCTGCTGTTTGAAACTTCCGATACGACTTTTGGGATCGAAATTTGCGAAGACCTTTGGGCTACCATACCTCCCAGTTCCTCATTGGCTTTACAAGGAGCAGAAATTATTTTCAATATGTCTGCCGATAATGAAGGAATCGGAAAGCATCATTATCTTTGTTCTCTTATCAGTCAACAATCAGCACGTTGCATTGCAGGATACGTATTTTCTTCCTGTGGTTTCGGGGAGTCCACTACGGATGTAGTATTTGCGGGAAACGGATTGATTTACGAAAACGGCTCATTACTGGCACGTAGCAAACGTTTCTGCATGGAGGAGCAACTGATCATTAGCGAAATCGATGTGGAACGCATACGGGCAGAACGTAGAATCAACACCACTTTTGCTGCCAGCCAGGGAAATCCAGGAGATAAAAAAGCAATCTCCGTCGCAACGGAGTTTATTAATAGCAAAGAGCTTACTTTGACCCGAGACTTCAATTCACATCCTTTTGTCCCCCAAGGAGCAGAACTGGATGAGCATTGTGAAGAAGTATTCTCTATCCAAATAGCCGGCTTGGCACAACGACTGGTTCATACCAAAGCTAAAACAGCTGTAGTCGGTATTTCCGGCGGATTGGATTCAACACTGGCATTATTAGTCTGCGTGAAGACCTTCGACAAACTCGGTTTACCCCGCAAAGATATTCTGGGAGTTACAATGCCAGGCTTTGGAACGACTGACCGTACTTATAACAATGCCATTGATTTAATGAAATCATTGGGCATTTCTATCCGGGAAATCAGTATTCAAGATGCCTGTATCCAGCATTTCAAAGATATCGATCATGATATCAATGTACATGATGTCACCTATGAGAACTCTCAGGCACGCGAACGCACACAGATATTAATGGATATCGCTAACCAAACTTGGGGAATGGTAGTGGGTACGGGTGACTTGTCAGAACTTGCACTCGGATGGGCTACGTACAATGGAGATCACATGTCTATGTACGGTGTCAATGGAAGTATTCCCAAAACACTTGTGAAGTATCTAGTGCAATGGGTAGCGGAAAATGATATGGATGAGGACGCTAAAGCGACTTTACTGGATATTGTAGATACTCCTATCAGTCCCGAATTAATTCCAGCTGACGAAAACGGGGAAATCAAACAGAAGACCGAAGACTTGGTAGGGCCTTATGAACTGCATGACTTTTTCCTCTATTACTTCCTGCGTTTTGGTTTCCGTCCTTCCAAGATTTACTATCTGGCTAATATAGCTTTCAAGGATGTATATGACAAAGAAACAATAAAGAAATGGCTATCTACTTTCTTCCGACGTTTCTTTAATCAGCAGTTCAAGCGCTCCTGTCTGCCCGATGGTCCGAAGGTAGGTAGTATTTCCATCAGTCCCAGAGGTGACTGGCGAATGCCAAGTGATGCAAGTTCAACTATCTGGCTTAAAGAAATAGAAGATTTATAATCTCTTTGATCTTTCTTCTGTGACATTTTTGTATTTATCTTAAGTATTATACGGGGTAAAACAGAAATGTCACATAACTGTGTATCAATCATACAGAACATACGGTCAATTGCACTATTGTAATACTTCTCTTTTAATACGTTCTATATCAGCCTTCTCAATAGTGCGAATGATATTTTTATAAATACGATGAAAACCGAAACCTCCTTCGGTCATTTCCTGAATAGCTTTTTGCTTTGACACTCCTTGAAATACAATACGATACATAGCACATACTGCGCCTGTCCTATCAGAACCGTGATGACAATGAAAGACGATTGGCCCTTTGCGGTTCTTGATAATGCGCAATGCATTGATCAATTGATCTTCACTGACTGAATGCGCTTTCATTTTTAGCCGATAAAGCTTAATCTTTGTTCCTGCCGCCTCATCATCGTCACTATGCCTGTTGCGAAGATTCAGCACTTCACGAATACCGTATTTCTCCAAAGCCTTAAAGTCAGCATCCGATGGTTGCTCCGAACGATATACACCTGAGTCTATCTGATACAAATTAGTCAGTTTACTATCGGGAACAGTTATCTTTTCAGCGTTTATGTTTTGACCATAAACCGAAAAAGACATCACTATCCCGATAAATAAACCAAGTCAAATTCGTTTGTTATTGATTATCATATAGCAATCCTATGAGATTATATAATATGATGAGGTAAATTATAGTACTCCTTTGCTCGAAGGAAGCTCAAAATGATAGATATCTCTTTTCAATGCCATTTTCAGGGCACGTGCAAGCGCTTTAAAGATACCTTCTATCTTGTGATGCTCATTCTGTCCTTCAGCCTTGATGTTCAGATTCATTTTTGCAGCATCACTCAATGATTTAAAGAAATGCAGGAACATCTCCGTCGGCATCTCCCCTATTTTTTCACGATTGAACTCTGCATCCCATACTAACCAAGGACGACCTCCGAAATCAAGGCAAACCTGACAAAGGCAATCATCCATAGGCAAAGCATAACCATAACGTTCGATTCCGCGCTTACTGCCCAAAGCCTGATAAATACATTCTCCCAAAGCGATGGCAGTATCCTCAATGGTGTGATGTTCATCCACTTCCAGGTCGCCTTTTACCCGAATGGTCAGATCCATTCCGGAATGCTTGCCTATTTGTTCAAGCATATGATCGAAGAAGCCAAGACCGGTAGAAATATCACAGCCTCCATTTCCATCAAGATTGAGAGACACATAAATATCAGTCTCCTTCGTTGTACGGCGAACTTCTGCTTTCCGCTCACCGGCAAAAAGAAACTCTGCCACCTGATCCCAGTCTGTTGTTGCAAGTGCACAAACTTCTTCCAGACCTTTCTCTTTCAAATCATCTGTTGCTTCTTGCAGATAAATAGCACGGCAACCAAGATTCTTTGCCAGCTCCACATCAGTAGGACGATCACCGATTACAAAGCTTTCCGCAAGATCATATTCCGGATTATCAATATACTTCGTCAACATTCCTGTACGCGGTTTGCGAGTCGGCGCATTATCTTCCGGAAAACTACGGTCGATCAGAATATCATCAAAGGTAATGCCTTCTCCGGCCAATGTTTTCAGCATCAAGTTGTGAGCAGGCCAGAAAGTGTCTTCCGGAAACGAAGATGTACCCAGCCCGTCCTGATTGGTAACCATCACAAATTCAAAATCAAGCTTGCTACGGATAAAGCCCAAATTACGGAAGACTCTCGGATAAAATTCCAGCTTTTCCAGTGAATCAAGCTGATAATCAATGGGAGGTTCAATGACCAATGTCCCGTCCCTATCTATAAACAATATTTTCTTCTTCATATACTATCCTTGATATTTTTTGAGGGCAGCAAGTAACGTATTATTCTCCACTCTGGTACCCACCGTCACACGCAGACAGTTGCAACAAAGCGAAATGGAATGACGGTTGCGCACTATGATCCCTTCACCTACCAAATAATTGTAAATCTTCACCGCATCCGTTACTTTCGCCAAGAAGAAGTTGGAATCGGACGGGTACATTCGGACTGTACAAGATAATTTCGCAAATTCTTCTTCCAGATAGTCGCGTTCTTCCTTCAATGTTTTTATCCAGCGTTCTATTTCATAATATTTATGCAGCATAGCAATAGCCTGCTGCTGTGTCAGCTGATTCACATTATAAGGATACTTGATTTTACTCAGGATTCCGATAATTGCTTCGGATGCAAAAGCCATACCCAAACGGATAGCAGCACATCCCCAAGCTTTGGAGAAAGTCTGAAAAACAACCAGATTCGGATATTTATCCAGCTCTTCGAGGAAAGAAGGTGCTTCGGAGAAATCATTATACGCTTCATCCAATATGACCAATCCTTCAAATTCGCGGAGTATTTTTTCTATTTCAGAACGTAGCAGGTCGTTTCCCGTCGGGTTATTAGGTGAACACAGGAAAATGAGTTTCGTACGCTCATCTGTAGCTGCAAGAAGCTTTTCTGCTGAGAACTGGAAGTTTTCGTCCAACAAAACTTTCCGGTACTCCACATTATTCACATCGGCACAGACCTGATACATACCGTAAGTCGGATCGATAGCAACTACGTTATCTTTTTCCGGTTCGCAGAATGCACGAAACACCAGATCAATCGCCTCATCACTGCCGTTTCCTAAAAAGATATGCTGGGGAGAAACCTTTTTAATTTTAGACAACAGTGTTTTCAGTTCCCACTGCATGGGGTCCGGATAGCGGTTGTGAGGCAGGTTATAAGGATTCTCATTCGCATCCAGAAAAACGGAAGCCACAGCGCCTTTATATTCATCACGAGCCGAAGAATAAGGCTTTAGTTTCCATATATTCGGCCGGGTAAGTTCTTGTAATGTTTTCATTTCAATGTATTTAATCGTACTGTAACTGCATTCTTATGAGCATCCAGAAGTTCGTTGGCTGCCATTTCTTCAATAGCCGGCCCGATAACTTTCATGCCTTGAGGAAGAATTTCCTGAAACGTGATTTTCCGGATAAAGCTGTCCAGGCTCACGCCGCTGTATGCTTTCGCATAACCATTAGTCGGCAGCGTATGGTTGGTTCCGGAAGCATAATCCCCTGCACTTTCCGGCGTCAATGAGCCAAGGAAGACGGAACCGGCATTTATTACACGTTCAGCAACTTCCAGATAATTTTCAGTCTCTACAATCAGATGTTCGGGTGCGTATGCATTCGTCAACTCTAACGCTTCATCCATGTCCTTCACCAAAATCAGTTTACTGTTTTCCAGAGATTTCGCAGCAATTTCCCGTCGAGGAAGCTTTGCCAGTTGGCGGTTTACTTCTTCCATTACTTCTGCCTGAAGCTTTTCAGAGGTTGTTATCAACATCGCCTGACTGTCCACTCCGTGTTCTGCCTGCGACAGTAAATCTGCCGCAACAAACACCGGATTAGCAGATGCATCAGCCAGCACTTCCACTTCGGAAGGACCTGCCGGCATGTCGATGGCTACATCCCGAAGACTTACCAACTGCTTGGCAGCCGTCACATATTGATTTCCAGGGCCAAAGATTTTGTAGACTTTAGGAACACTCTCGGTTCCATATGCCATAGCAGCGATAGCTTGCACTCCTCCCGCTTTGAATATCTTACTGACACCTGCCAGTTGAGCGGCAAAGAGAATAGCCGGATGAATATTTCCGTTTTTATCGGGAGGGGTACAAAGCACAATTTCCCTGCATCCCGCAATTTTTGCGGGAACAGCCAACATCAATACCGTAGAGAAAAGCGGAGCCGTTCCACCGGGAATATAAAGCCCCACCTTTTCGATACCTACCGCCTTTTGCCAGCAAGTTACTCCTTCCATTGTTTCTACCTTTTTGCCAACGAAGCGTTGGGAAGAGTGGAAAGTTTCAATATTCCGTTTAGCCAGCGTAATGGCAGATTTCAACTCGTCGCTGATCAGTCCTTCGGCTTTCTGTATTTCTTCGGAAGTCACAGTGAGAGCAGACAAAGTCACCTTATCAAAAGCCGCCTCATATTCCAAAACAGCTTTATCACCTTCCGCTCTTACCTTATTTATAATAGTACGAACTGTATCGAACAAGCTCTCCGTATTCAAAGCCGGACGCTTCAGAAGTTCTGCCCATTGTTCTTTGGAGGGATATTTGATTAGTTTCATCATTCAAACTTATTAGACTATCATTTTTTCAATCGGCAACACCAAAATACCTTCAGCACCCAGTCCCTTCAATTTGCCAATGATTTCCCAAAAACGCTTTTCATCTAGTACAGTATGAACAGAGCACCAGCCTTCTTGTGCCAATGGCATAATAGTAGGGCTCTTCATACCAGGTAACACGGCAATTATTTCTTCCAGTTTATCCTTCGGAGCATTCATCAGCACGTATTTCTTGTCTTCGGCAGTCTTTACTGCATTCATTCGGAACAAAAGTTCTTCCAGTACTTCTTTCTTCTCATCGCTCATGTTTTTGTTGCCAATCAACAGCGCTTCGGATTTCATCACTACCTCCACTTCCTTCAAGCGGTTGCTTACCAAAGTAGATCCTGAACTTACGATATCAAAGATAGCATCTGCCAGTCCAATGCCCGGAGATACTTCTACCGAACCGGTAATGACATGTATCTCTGCATTTACTCCGTTCTTCTTCAGGAAGTTTCTCAAAATGACCGGATAAGAAGTAGCTATTTTCTTCCCATTGAACCATGACAATCCCGGATATTCAATGTCTTTCGGCATTGCCAAAGACAAACGACATTTGCTGAATCCCAATCGTTTGATGATTTCAGCATCTTCCTCTTTTTCCATAAATTCATTCTCACCGACAATTCCCAAATCAGCTACACCGGTAGCTACTGTTTGCGGGATATCATCGTCACGAAGAAATAAAACTTCGATAGGAAAATTGGAAGACTGCACCAACAAAGTACGCTTCGTTGTACTGATTTTAATATCCGACTCTCCTAAAAGTGCCATTGTCTCTTCGAAGAGACGTCCTTTGGCTTGTACTGCGATTCTTAACATGATTTTATTTATTATTTTATGATTTACAATTCGAACAATTCAGAAATAAAAAAAGGCTTACCGTATTCGGTAAGCCTTCGTTATCTTTATAGAGTTATACACACTATCAATCACGCCCACCGAGTTATTCGTTAGGAAAATGATGATGATGATGTGCAACTGTATATTTCATATTTCTTTTATTTAATGCGACAAAAGTAAAGCATTTGTTTGATACTTCCAAACATTTATCACAAAAAGTTCAGTTTTTATTTCAAATTAAAGGCAATATCTCTTCTGGCTCTACATCACACTTATCAAAGTGCATTTCATCTTTCGACTTTTCGTGCGAGAACGTAAAGTACGTACAAACCGCTTCGGTACATACTTCGCCATCCTTATTATATAACTTAGCTTCAATAATTACAATATTTCGCTTGACTTCCTTAATAGAAGCACGCAACACAATATGGGAATCAGTAGTACTGACCGGCTTGCGGTAACGAGTCTCCATTTTTGAAGTTACTCCCGTTGTCTGTAATTTACGAAGTATCACCCAAGCGCAAATTTCATCCATGAGAACAGCCTGAATACCACCGTGCAAGGTATTGATCCATCCCTGATATTCAGGACGGGGTTTCCAGATACTTACCACTTCGTCGCCATCTTCATAAAACTCCATCTTTATTCCGGCTTCATTATTAGGGGCGCAACCAAAGCAATTGTACCCTTCCAGACCTTTCCAGGGATTTATTATTTTCTTCATAATCTATGACTTCTATTTAAGTTTCACTTCCCAAATATAAGCAAAATATAAAAAAGAAGAACAATTTTCCACGATTTACTTTCGGATGCAACGAATGGCGTAAGCTTTGTCTAACCCGGTGTTTCCCTCTGCTATTTCGTTTTTATCACTTCTCAACAAGAATATTTTCTCATCCGCATCTGTCCCTGCTTCATTCAAAGTCCAATAAGAAAGATATTTTCCTTCATAGGCAGACTGAAACTTACCGGCATACATTCCTACCGGATATCCATCAAAACCCGTGAGATTGGTAGCAGTTCCTACTATTGCACCGGCACCGGTACTTATTGCTTTCCATGTCCCGGTTTTCAACAAAGAGGCATCATTACTCAAATAAGTTTTCAGCATATTCCAATCATTCCAATCAGGCATATTCCACCCCACAGGAAGCAGCTTATTACTGACAATTGTTCCAAAACTATAAAAATAATAACTCTTATCTGTTTGAGACAATAGATAACCTGTCGCTCCGGCATTCATAATCTCCAGTTTCGGAATTTCTTCTCCATCTATATATAATGATGTTTTCAGATTACTTCCCATCCAATACTGCGTACCAATTTTCACTATCGGGTAATTGTGAATACTACTCCCACGCACATCACGCATTATATCTTTCATGGCCAATACGGGCAACATTTCTTCAGGCATAGACAATGCTATTTGTCCGTCAGGCAAAATATACACCTTACTTCGGGCAGCCTGATTTCCAGGAGTATATTTCAATGAATGTTCTTTCAAATCCCACGCTACAGTTCCGCCGTGCACTTTATCTGCATGTCCGACCAATTGTACTACCGTTCCCTTGGATAAGTCAACCGCATGGTTATCTTTCATCGGATAAACGACAATTGCCTGTGAAGAAAAATCAGGCGTCACTAGATATTCTTTACATATTTCTGCTACCTGCTGCCCAGCACTCAACACTTTATACACCTTCGAATCGTCAAATACCAATTTTGACACATCCACATAATTGTGGAAAACTTCGGACCCGGACTGCCCTGTATTTCCATCTTCCCAACTATTGATTTCTCCTTCGACTTTACTTATCAAAACATCTTCGGTCGGGATGAAGGAAATCGCCAGCTCACTCTGCTTACCACTCTGCAACTGCAATGAAGAGGGCAATGGGCTGGTATATATCTTACCTCCAACATCCAATACGATATATTGATAGCCCAAAGTGGTTTCTTGCGGAATAAGGATCACTTCTTTTCCGCTCAACCGATCTCCCTGTATCTCCCATTTTCCGGCAGGAGTAATGCTTTTCTCATTAGAAAAAGCGGAATAAGTTTCTTTTTGGAAATCATAAATCGCCTTAGTATAAAAACCACAAACAGAAAGTTTTGGGTCAGCATCCAGTATACCCTGCAATTCTTCACCTTCCTTTCCTACCAAAGCGATTTTTAATTTGAAAAATTTGTGATCATAGTGCAGGGCGATGGCTCCTTTAGGAGCTGATTGCAGATTTTGAGAAGCAACCAGAAAATCAGAGCAGAAATAGCCGGCAGAAAGATTTTGATCTGTTTCTACCGCCACCGACATCGTACTTTCTCCCATATTCACTCCCTCTTCCTGATAAGGATAATAACTGATCAAACGTAATGTTACCTCATCATCAGGATAATAAATCGGCTCACTGGACTCAAAAACTTTTTCGGAAGTACGAAAGAAACGCAAATTATCCGCATAACGTTCTTCCTTCATGGTGGAGGACCCTACAAGGGCAAATACTCCCACTTCATCATTCTCTTCAAAGCCATTGCCAGCAACACGTGTATATGTCACTTCATGAATATCAGCAGTAAATTTCAATGGAATATCTCCATTGCTGACTGCAGCCTTCTCTCCCGGAATATGATTTACACATGCTAATACAAAAAAAGAAGAAAAAAGGCACACAGCGATTCCTTTTTCCATTCTAAACAAAATATTCATGTCCTCTTTATTTAAATATAAATAATAAGAAATCTTTGATTGGGCAGAAAGAAGGACATAAGAGGAAGTATTCACTTTCAGTTATGAGATTCCACACAACACGTCTGTTGCGACTGGAGAATCATCAACTCCAACATTTCATTCTGAAATGCCAAAAGCAAAAGTATAAATCATAAATCAACCAATACTTCATTTTCTTAAATAATATTTATATTTATTCATAAGTATCAAATTAGTAGCACTTTATGAATCAGGGATATTTCAAAACCAAATAGGCTTACACATTATTATATTAGTAATCTAACATTTTCAAAAAGAATAGCCTATTTCTACCCCGGCAATATGTTTACCTTTTGGAGACTCATACTGATAACAATAAAAAATATCTAACGCCCATCGTTTAGCCAAAGCTATCTCTACTCCAGGCCGATAACGCATACGATCTGCTCTCCAAAAAGGAGCGTCATCCAAACTTTGATAAATTTCAATTGAGAAGTAGGGGGAAACGATTCCTTTTTCAGGTGCATAAGCTAATTTTAAGCGGGAACGAAGGCGAGCTTTTGAATCTCCACGGTCAAAAGTTTGCTGAAACCTTTCTCTCAAAGCAATTTTCAACCACTGATATTGAAAACTTGCAGTTGCTCCAAAGTTATAACGGTGTCTGAATTTCCATTCCGAATCTCCCAAATTCCGGAAATGAGTTTCATATCCGGCTTCCAGTTTCAAAAATGAATAAGCCCGATACTCGCCTCCAATGGCCAATCCCAAACGGTCCATTCTACTTACGTCATCCTTTGTCCGAAACTCCAGATTGCTTAAAAGTGAAAATCGGGGATCGATCTTATAGTTCACTTTGAATTTAGTCCATGTAGTGAAATCATCGCTTTGCGCAAATACAGTGGAAGTCATTCCAGCCAATAGCACAAACAGCAGTATTTTAGTAATTGCAAATATTCTACTCATCGATTACCGGGTTAAAAGTACAAAGATAATAAATCTCCCGCAAAGAAAAATTATGATACTGAAATAATTCTGAAATATCAAGGCTCATTCCTTTAAAAGAAACACCCCGTTGGTTTTAAAGGAACAGGTCGTTGGTTTTAAACCAAGAGCCCGTTCCTTTAAAAGAAAAAGTACCTATTTTATACTCCACTGATAATCAATGATTTATTTTTGCTTCGCATTCCACACCCATAAAGCGAAAAATACCGACAATATAGCCGATCCGATCCAAAACCAATTGATATAAGTAAAGTCGTAAACCTCTACCCCACTCCGGATCGTTTTATGTCCTTCAATCAAAACTCCGCTCATGACATCTTGCAGCCCAGCTCCGATATAACCGGCAATTCCAACAACTCCCAAAGCAGCTCCCGAAGCATTGCGAGGAGCAATATCAACAGCCATCAGCCCACCTAAGAAACAAATCAGTACTCCGATGCCCAGTCCAAAGAGGATCATTGCCACAGCATCGAGCCAAAAGTGTACCCCTGGCACTAATAAGAACAAAGATAATGCTAAAACATTCGTCAGTCCGAAAATCAAAGCCGGAACATTACGCCGGCCACCAAACAGTTTATCAGAAATTACACCGGAAAACATGGTGCCGATAATACCACAAACAGAACTAATGGAAATAATGAAACTGGCATCCAAAGTGGAATATCCTTTCTGTGCTTCCAGATAAAAAACTCCCCAACTGTTTACCGCATATCGGCTGATATACATAAATGCACTTGATAAAGCAAGGATCCAGATAGCAGGCATTGTCAGAACCTGCCGTTGAGCTTTATTAAAATCTGTCGTTTCGGAAGCACTCATCGTTTTCTTTTCTTTCGGAACATTGACCGGAGGAAAGCCCTTGCTTTCGGGACTGTCATGAAAAAAACGCCATACAATTAATGCCCCCAGCAATCCTACCATACCCGCCCCAAAGAAACCATAACGCCAGCCGCAAACACTAACAATAGATGCTACAATTATAAATGTCAGTGCTTCACCAATATTATGACTAGCGGACCAAAAGCCATAATAAGAGCCACGTTCTTTATCCGTGAACCAACGGGAAAGTCCGACTACACACGAAGCAGCCCCCATAGACTGAAACCAGCCGCTGACTCCCCAAAGAACAGCAAACAAAATAAATGAATGGGAGAAACCGAGACAAAGATTAATCAATGCGGTAACAAGCAGGCCGGTAGTCATAAAACGATTTATATTACTTCGATCTGCCAGAAATCCATTCGTAAATTTACCCACCGCATACGTAAAGAACAGCACCGAACCGATTATTCCGAGTTCCGTTTCAGAAAAGATTCCCTCGTCTACAATCGGTTTCTTTACTACATTCAAGCTCAACCGGCAGACATAATACATACCGTACCCGAAAGTTGCCGAAAGAAAGGTAGACCATTGCAGATATTTCAACCGACGCTTGCCGGATGAAGACATAACGTCTTCGTTACAAGGCCCCGGTGAAGAGACCTTGTAAAAATTTATAAGATGTTTCAGCATGAAGGAATATCTTTAGTCGTGCAGTTTCTTTTTACGCAAATATTCGAGTAATAATGCCGGGCGGTCTGTTTGAATCAGTTTAGCCCCCTGATTCAAAATCCATCCCCAGCTTTCATCCGGTTGGTGTAGTTCTACCGCGCGATCGTCATCGTGACCTCCACAAAGTTCAGGCCACAAAGAATTAATGAAAAGCTTGGCACCACTATCACGTACTTTCCTGATCAAGCGAAGCATTTCTTCATTATCATCATTAAATACCAGTTCATAAGCAGCCGGTTTCATGTGTGACTGATAATCATTGATTATCTTTTCCGCTCCTTCTTTGTGCAGATTCACAATAGGCATAAAAATAACCTTATCAAGTACATCACCATTTTCTGCTTTCACTCGTTCATAGGGGAGTCCTGCTTTAATTACGCAATGGTCAATTGTTCCTGTTTTTTCAAGTACAGCATAAGCTTCCTGAAAATAATCGTAACCTTTATCGATATTCACCATTATCTTCCCTTTGCAAAGTAACATAACTTCTTCGAGAGTAGGAATCTGATGTCTGGTTTTACAGCCTGCTCCATTTTTAAGTCGCATTGCTTTCAGTTCTGCCAGTGTATAATCCTCAGCGTTTCCTTTTCCTGTCATTGTACGGTTAATTGTCTTATCATGCATGACGACCAAGTGACCATCTTTGGTCTTCTTCAAATCTATTTCTACCATATCCACTCCCATATCAATGCAATTCCGTATTCCTTGCAATGAATTTTCGGGAGCATTTCGCCAATCGGCACGATGAGAAACGACCAACACTCTATCGGAATAATTTCCTAACAGGTTTTCTCTGATTTCCGCAATCCGATTTTGGGCAACAGCCAGTTGCACCAGGCATACAAGCAATATAAAGTTATAAATTCGTTTCATAAATTCAAATATTAAAATTATTAGTTCAGCTTACCGTTCTTCCAGACCATCTTTTCTCCCCACATAGGCACATAGGTCTGGTCACAGTTAATCTTGGACGCCCGTTCTAGTGCCATGTCCAATGACCATCTGGATGCATCAACACCTGCATGAGCCATTTCCAAAATATGGGATAACAGAACATAATCCGGCTGTACCTGTCCCGCTCCGGTACCTAAAATATTATTCTCAGTCAGCGCATTAGGAGCATAGCGGGGAATCAAGACATTAACATGTGGCGCAATGTTTGTATATTGTTCCGTTTTAAAATTGGAATCACCGACATGCATAAAGACGAAATTTCCAGTATCGTCCCCACAGTCTATCTGGAAAATAGTTACGAAATTTGATAATCCGGAATTATTATGATCGGTAATACAAGTACGGATTTTAAATTTACCTATTTCATAATCTTTATCCCCCTTTGCCGTGTAGGGATAAGTGGTGTCTTTCAAATAATTGGATAATACCGGCTTATCCAAATCAAACATTGCCTGAATCAAATCTGTATTATAATGATCAGAATGCTTATGCGTCACACAAAGGAAGTCGATATAGGGTGCAAGTTCCTTCGCCCAGCGATGAGAAATATCAATAGCAAAACATCCGGAAGGAGTCTTAACTATATATCCCATGTTATAAAGCAACCAGATTTCTGCTGTGCCATTCTCTACTTTGGAGTTTTCAATTCCGTCCATCACCCGGTCAAAAGCACTCCGGTAATAGTATAAGATCGGTTCACTCTTCTCCATACTCATACTTGCCTGATCAAAACCATTCAGAAAACTGATAAAATAGTCATCCAGACATTTATCGGCATATCCCTGAATAGTGCTCAAAGCATCGGCACGTTCAGTATTTACAATTGATGGAGAAGTTCCCCATAACTGTTGGGTAGTGGCATCTACCTCTGCTGCCAGTTCCGTAAGAATTCCTTCGTACCCGGTCTTCTTATCATTATTATCATCGTCACTACAACTTGCAAGTCCTATTGCCAGCAGGCAAAACAGGAAATATTGTATTCTTCTTATATTATTCATATTATTTCAGTGTTTTATAGTCATCAGTTATTTTATCGAAGGTCTCTGCAATCCGTTCAAGAGCAGGTCTCACATTATTATTTTCGTGATCCTTCGTCGCTTCATACATGAAAACGCCTTTATATCCGGTCTTCTCCAAATCTTGCATCAACTTTCCCCATTTTATATTTCCCTGTGTAGGAAGCCAGTGGCATTCGTTCACCAAATCAAAATCTGAAGCATGTATAGTGCCGATACGGCTACCTACTATTGCCACAAAGTGCTCTGTCGTGCCTTTGGTATAGTGATTTGTATCAAAGCACACTTTTACGTCCGGGATATCTCCGACAATCCTCATAAGTTCCTCCGGAGTATTTCCCAAACAGGTTCTGGGCAGATTCTCTATACAAAGTTGAGCGCCAATCCTATCAGCATATTTCTTCAAATAAGCAATAGACTCCGAAGCATTGGCAATCCGTTGCGCCCGAATACTATCGGCTATCGGTTCCGAACTTGGATGCAAAACCAGGCAAGTCGGTTGGAACATGGCACACAATTCTATCATCTCTGCCATAAAATCTACATTTTCCTTCCTTAACCGATCATCCAGAACTGAGATATCCAGCGTTCGGGAGAAAGGAAGATGAATAGACCAGACTTCAATATCCGCACTGTCTATCTTCGCTTTCATTTCCTTTATACGTGGAATCACTTCATCGACAGGAACTCCCCTATAACATTGATTAAAGGCTACTTCGACATACTTCACACCAATCGCTTTTGCATGAAGGAAGTCGGCAGCAGCAGGTGCTTTCCACACTGCTGTCGTAGTACCTACTTCATATTTCTGTGCATATCCACAAACAGACATCACCATAAATGCGATAAATATCAATTTTCTCATCACCGTTTATTTTTGTCGGTTTGTACCTTGAATATCTCCACCCCGTATACTCCAGGAGTCTGTTTCCAACGTTTTATTAATGTCAAACGCTTTTATAGAACCTATATTGCTCGCTCCAATAGTACCACAATAAAGACGCTTGTCCGGACCAATCGAAACGGATGCCATTACCTGTTGACCCACAGATTCCTCATAAACAGTACTTCCATCTGCCGTATTAAGTCCGAAAATCTTATTATTTGACTGCGTTCCGATATAAAGAACACCATCTGTACTCAACGCAGCACCACTGTAGTTCAGGTTATTATTTACCTTCTTCACCCATACTTTTGAACCGTCAGCGTCTACAGCGTAAACTGTTTGCGAACCTTTCTCTGTAAAATAAACAACACCTTTCTTATCTACGATAGGGAAATAAGCATCACCGCCTGTTGTCGGATAGGTCCATTTTTTGGTTCCGTTCGTGATATCAACAGCAACAAGTCCAGCCTTTGACTTCAAAGTTGCGTAAAGCGTGTTGCCATTCAAAGCAAAAGTTCCCTGCTCTGTCACATTAACACCACTGAGTTTCCAAAGTTCTTCCTTATTTGCGCTGAAAGCATAAATAGCTTCACTGGTACCTGCATAGATATGTCCGTTTCTATCAATAGCCACCGCACTTCCTGTTGTTCCATCAAGAGATTGTTGCCATTTAATCGCACCATTCGCAACATCGAGTGCATATAACGTACTTTTATTAGTCAAACAATAGAGTACACCATCAGCAGACAAAGCAGGGAACGCACCTATCGGTCCGTCTAATTGCAATGACCATTTCTGAGTACCATTCGGATTTATGGCATACACATTCTTGATAGAAGCATCTCTCACGCACTGATAGATAGTACCGTCAGACCCCACTAATGCACCGCCGCCATAAGTTATTTTATCAATGGCAAATACCCATTTGAATTCGCCGCTGACTACATCTAAGGCAAACAAATGCCCGGCAGGCGTTGAAGTCGGAATATACATCGTCTTTCCATCCGGGGAGAATACAGGATTGGACGTCTTGACATATCCTGTTAATCCGTTAAAATTTAGATTCAGACTATCCCATTTATATTCGACAACATTAATTTCCACACTTCCTGACTCCGTCGTATTATTCGTATATGTTACTGTAATAGTAACTGTATAAGTTCCAGTAGCAGCAAAAGCATGCGATGGAGTCGTTTCAGCAGAAGCAGTACCATCACCAAAATCCCAGCTGACGGATTTAACATTGCCACCAGTAAAATACATATCGTTATAAGCAAAGACAGCAGACTCCCAGACAACCAATTCCGTATTGACTGCTACCGGATAAATAATTCCCGGAGTAGCCACCGCTTCCGCCGAAACAGAATTCCCCATCGGATAAATGCAAACAACATCAAACTTATACTCCTGATCATTAGTCAACCCTTCAACCATATATTCTTCCAATGTTGTGTCATCCAATTTGATAACCTGATTGCCGGGACTTACGGTAATCTGATAATTCGTAAACCGTTCGCTGGCAGGCTTCGTCCATCTCAGCCGGACTTTCTTGTCTCCCGCTGACGCAGTCAGACCAGTCACCGGATATCTTGCATTCTTTGGCGTACAAGAAGTAGATCGCTTACTCGCCAATCCTCCGGTATAGCGAGGTTGTACGGAGAATGTATAAGCAACATCATTGACAAGATCACTGACAGTTGCACCGGAAGCCTCAGCCTCCACAGTCATTTGCCCTCCTTCCGCTCCCGAAGAGCCCGAAGTCCAGCTAATAAGATATTCATCAGGACGGGCGTCCGGATATGCTTCCCAGGAAAGTGCCACATTCATATCTCCGGCCGTTGCCGTAAGCGTCTTTAATTCATATAAATCAAAACTTGCTTTTGGCAGTTCTTCGTCACAAGCTGCACAAACTGCCGTAATGACAAACAACAAGCTATATATTATTTTTTTCATCGTCTGAATTCTTTAAGTTTAACCATATTAATACCCCGGATTCTGCCACAACAACTCGGTATTGTTGATTCTTTCCAATTCCGTTTTAGGAATAGGATACAGAAACTGGAAATCCTGAATTGTATGTCCCTCCGCTTTCATAGCTTCCTTGGCACCTCCCATGCGAACAAGGTCAAACCAACGGTGTCCCTCATAAGGAAATTCCTGTTGGCGTTCCAGCATAATGGCTTTACGGAAACTATCCTGATCTGCCAGTTCCGTAATCTGAACCGGAGATAATCCGGCACGGGTATGTACCGCATTCAAAGCAACCATTGCATCAGAAGTCTGAGAGTTGCTATAGCTGATTTCGTTCAGTGCTTCGGCATACATTAACAGTACATCGGCATAACGAAGAATAATCTGATCGTTACCGACGGTATTGTATGTCGCACTTTTCAAATCCTTGAATTTATTCATTACGCAAACTTTATCTTCTACTTTCACATAAGTGATCAGGTCTTTGCGTTTATCACCGTCTTTATAGCACTCCTTCAAAGCCTTTGTCTGGTTAGTATCATCTGTCAGGTTGATAATTGAAAACCAATAACCATGTCCTTCACCCTCAACGTCCTTATTAAAGCGCACTGCGAAAATGATTTCATCGTTCATTTTATTATCGACATCAAATACTTTATCCGGTGTAGGCATCAAAGAATATCTGCCTATCAGTTGCGAAAGTACATTGCGTGCCTCTGTCCACTTATGGAAAGTCAGATAAATCTTTCCCAGCAATGCCATTGCAGCACCGGAGGTCGCACGTCCCGTATCAGTACCCGTATAAGAAGAAGGCAGCATATTCTCATTGATAACCTGATTCAAATCGCCGGTAAGAAAATCAAAGACCTGCTGCTCTGAGCTTCTTCCGATTTTAAGAGCTTCAGCCACCGTCACCACTTTATCAGTCATCGGAATTCCACCCCACAAGCGATACATATTAAAATAAGTAAGAGCACGCACGAAAAGCGCTTCCCCTTTATATTGTTTCTTCAACGTAGCATCAAAGTCAGCTGCGTCTATTTTGTCCAATACCAAATTACAGCGATATACTCCGTTATTAAAATTCGCCCAGGCGGATTCCAATATTCCATTAGAGGCTTTATCCGCAAACTGATCTATATCATAACGGTCTTGTGTTCCGGCAGTAGGAGCACTCAACGACAGGTTGTCACTCCGATATTCGCAGCATTCCGTGAAGTAGGAAACCTGTCCCTGCAATTTAGAATAACAGCCGATCACTGCTACATTAAAATCGTCTGCTGTCTTGTATACTTTATCTGTAGGCACACTGCTACTTGGCTCCAAGTCGAAAAAGCTATCTGTACAGGCCACTGATACAAAAGCAGTTGCCAAGAATAGGATTTGTCTATATATTTTCATACACCGTATATTTTTAAGGATGACTAAAGTGTTATATTTAATCCAAACAAGAAGGTTTTCGCCAGCGGATATGTTCCGTAATCTTCACCCGGCGAAAGTGAATTGCTCGGACGTGCATTTACTTCCGGATTGTATCCACCGTAGTTGGTAGATGTCCAAAGGTTCTGTCCGGAGACATAGACTCTCAACTTCTCCACAAAGAAACGACGTGTCAGATTCTGAGGCAAAGTATATCCTAACGTTACATTCTGCAATCTCAAATAAGAACCATCTTCCAGATGCCAGGTTGAAGTACGGCCATTATAACCTTTCGATTTGCGGTTGGCACGGTTCACCTGACCATTTCCGGGGTTATCCGCACTTTTCCAGCGATTCAGGGCAATCGTGGTACCATTGGTGTTTCCTTCCAAATTATCAATATAGCGACGATTCAGATTCAGAATCTCATTACCGTAAACTCCCTGGAAGTTAAAGTCAAGATCAATGCCTTTATACCATACTTTACCACCAAATCCATAGGTGAAGTCGGGCATATAGTTACCTACTATCGTACGGTCTTTGTCCAAGTCCATCACACCGTCTCCATCCACATCTACAAAACGGAAGTCTCCCGGCTGAGTATTGCTGAAATGAGGATATTTCTTCAATTCTTCTTCGTTGGAAAAGATACCGTCCTGCACCAGCAAATAGTAACATCCGATCGGTTCGCCTACTTTTGTGATATAATAAGCATGATCTACGCTTCCGGTAGAGATAATGGGAGCATTTCCCGGACCAAGAGCTTTTACTTCATTGGTATTCGTAGCATAGTTGGCATTAAAAGAATACCCAAAGTCTTTGGTGAAATTTTTCTGAGATGTCAAGGCTATTTCCCAACCACGGTTATTTACTTTTCCAATATTCATCAGGGCAGTGCTGTATCCGGTCAGATGAGGAACAGGAACATTCAGCAACATATTGGAGGTATTGGTATTATAGTAATCAACTGTTATCCCCAATAATCCTTTGAACATTTGCAGGTCCACACCGACATTGACCATTGCATTCTTTTCCCAGCTTAAATCATCATTCTTAATTGTATTGGGCTTATAACCTTGTACCAGTTGCCCGTTACCCGTACCCAGTATATAATTATCAAGAGCCATCAATGATAGATGATCGTAGTTGCCTATCTGAAAGTTACCTGTAACACCATAACTGGTTCTGATTTTCAAGTCATCTACAAAGGAGAGAAATTTCGCCTTCGTGAAGAAATCCTCCCCGCTAACTCTCCATGCCAATGATGCGGACGGGAAATATCCCCAGCGGTTATTTTTTCCGAAACGGGAAGAACCATCCGCACGAATAGCTCCGGAAGCCATATATTTACCTTTATAACTATATTGCACACGAGCCAGATAGGAAGCAATCGACCATTGGGTCTTATCAGACGCCCCCTTTATAACTGTTCCACCGGAGATCGTCTGTATATAATCATTCGGAAAATCGGTAGCCGTCACATTATCTCCTTTATAAGTTTCTTTTTGTGCAGATTGCACCAGAACCGCATTAATCGAATGATCTTCATTAATCACTGTATTATAATTAATCTTATTCTCAATCAGCCAATTAAAATAAAAACCGGAGGAGCTGTATGCAGTAGGGTTCGACTTGATATCATAATATTTCTGGCCCAGTAAGGGTAGTTCTGACGAACGATACTGATCATTATGAGAACCATAATAATCACCACCGAAAGAAATATTATAAGTAAGTCCCTTGAAAAGTTCCAGTTCGGCAAAGACTTTCCCTACAATTGCCATACGGTCTACTACGTCCGATTGCAGATTGGCCATTGCCACAGGGTTTAATACCGCATTGTGCTGATAGTCATTGCCAATTCTCCAATAGCCATTTCCCTGATAGTTATAACTACCGTCGGAATTATATACCGGCCACACAGGAGGCATCATCAAGGCCGACTGAACAATACCATTCGATCCGGAAGCATCCACCCGATTGGAAGTCGAATAAGAAGGAGAAAAATTAAGACCGAATTTCAGTCTTTTATATTTTCCGTCCAGATTCATACGCATGCTATATTTCTTGAAATCAGAATTGATGATAATACCTTCTTTATCATAATAATTGGCAGAAATAAAATAACCAACGGTCTTTCCTCTGCCGGAGATAGAAACATTATGGCTGGTTGTAGCCGCACTACGGAAAATTGCATCCTGCCAGTCTGTGTCCGTTAATCCCTGATCGCCGTTCAGATAAGGAAAAAGTTCTGCAGGAATCCGTTCCCATGAATTCGGACGCATACCATTAGGGTCATTGGGTGAACCACCGGGATTAGCATCCAGATAAGAATTATCATGCCCGTCTTTGGCAAACTCCGCAAACTGATAAGCATTCAACATCGGAAGTTTTTTTGAAACACTCTGGATACCATAATATCCATCATATTGTACTTTCATTTTTTCCGACTGCCCTTGTTTGGTAGTGATAATAATTACACCATTTGATCCGCGACTACCATAAATCGCAGCAGACGAAGCATCTTTAAGTACCTCTACCGACTCGACATCATTATTATTCAGATTGGCAAAGCCACGCTCCACAGGTACACCGTCAATGATATAGAGAGGATCACTCCCCGCATTGACTGTACTGATACCACGAACACGGATACTGACACTTCCTTCCGGGTCACCGCTCGGCTGAGTCACTTGCACTCCCGGCATCTTTCCAGCTAATGCCTGACGAAAGTCGGAAGCAGAAACCTCCGCAATCTGCTCGGCTTTCACGGAAGAGATGGAAGTAGACACATCCCGTTTCCGCTGTACACCATATCCTACCACTACTACTTCATCGATCATCTTGCTGTCTTCGGTCAACGTAATCTTAGCCGTATTCTTATCTTTTGCAGAAAGGCTGACGGTCTTATAGCCAATATAGGAAATTGTCAATGTAGCCGATTCCGGTACATTCATCAACGAATATCGTCCGTCCATATCGGTAATCGTACCACTGCCCTCTCCTTTGATCTGGACACTGGCACCAATAACTGGCTCTCCCTTATCATCTACGACCACTCCCTGAACGGTACGTGTACGTTGAGCGCTTTCTTCTTTAAGCGGCTGTTTACTGACAGCAATTGTATTATCGGTCCTATTGAAATAAAGTTTTGACTGAGTAGTTATCACTCCCAGAATTTGTTTAAGCGTAGCGTTTTTTACATCAAAAGAAACATGCGGAGCGTTATTTACCGTTTCCTGATCGTAGATAAATTTAAAGTTGGTCTGTTCACTGATTTTATTGAAAACATTTTCTACCGGCTCGTTTTGTACACGGAGCGTAATGTTGTTCTCTTTCAATGTCTGAGCAGCAGTCGGAGCAACTAAAAGGAAGGTGAATAGTAAAAAAGCTAAAAACGAGCAGCTATTTCTACTTTTTCCTTTACAAATAAGAAGATTATTCATAAATTTGTGCGTTTTAGTAATTGACTAAAGTTATTAAAAACAAGCAACGTGCGATACGTTATTCATTTGGGTCGAAGCGAATGAATATCCGTCCGGGTTGCGGATAGAAGCATTCCTTAGGAGTGCTTCTATCTTTTTAGGGAGTTTCTATGAGGGTGATGCTTTCATTCTGTCCTTATTAACGGGTTAAACATTGATCTATTTTTTAATTCTCATTTTTTATAAAGAAGTATATTCCTGCCTTCTTTCTTATAATTGATATCACTGATAAATTCGATGGATTTAAGTACGGACTCCAGACTCTTATTGTCATGTTCACCGGTAATCAGATTATCAAATTCCTGTCCGGAAGCAAAGGTTATCTGACAATTATAAACACGTTCCAGTTCTTTTGCCACATCCCGGATCGGAGTACTGTTAAAACGCAGGCTTCCCTTGATCCAGACTGCTACCCCACGTTCTTCCTTCTTCTTACTATATTCACCGGAAACGGTATTTATCAGAACTTGTTCTTTTGCAGTCAATCGCATCATTGCTTCCGGCAGATCAACCTGTACTTTGCCACTCTCTACACTTACCGATACGATTTCATCCGTAGAGTAAGATTTTACATCAAACCGGGTTCCCAAAACACGAACATCCAGTCGCTTCGTCTGTACAATAAACGGCATATCTTCATTATGGGCAACCCTGAAATATCCTTCTCCTTCCAGTTCCACTTTCCGGATATCCCCTTGAAAAGAATCAGGATAACGTACTTGTGAACAAGAGTTCAACACTAATATAGTTCCGTCCGGTAATTCCACCCGTTTCTTCTCTCCAAAAGAGGTTGAGATTTCAGCGAAAGTTATCTGCTGCTCACTCATATACCGGAAATAACTGATACTTCCTGTCACGATGGCTATTACAGCCGCCACACTGGCTGCAATCGTCATTACCCGACGAAACCAGGTACGTTTCTTATGTTCAATATGTTTCAGCAACTGGCGAGCCTCCTTTTTATACTTCTCACGCTCCAAGTCAGTAACAGGCTGCTGGCTGACGGATTCCTCCCAGACTTCGGCAGACAACTCATCCAATATATCTTTATGGTCAGCATCTCTCATACTTTCCAGTAACTGCGATGCTTCCTCCCGGATGTACATATCATCCAGATAACGACGTAATTTATTTTTTTCTGTCTTCGTATCTTTCATCATATATTCAAATAAGGGTGCTGATTTCTCCCCTTCGTATTAGTAATACACAAAGGCAGGAAACAGCTAGGGTATGATTAACATTTATTATAAATTCAGACAAAGTAGAATCAGCAATATGTCAGCAGAAGTACCCGAATATTTAGTCAAGTAGGCACGAATCACTTTCAACGAAACAGAAATATGCTCCTGTACGGTATTGACAGAGACTCCCAGCGCTTCCGCAATTTCTTTATGGGACATCTGTAAATCTCGGCTCATATTAAAGACTTCACGCTGACGGGGAGTCAATTGTTCCAATGCACGGCTAAGGACATCCTTCAAATCATCGAACAATATTTTATTATTCGTTTCATTGGCCGAATCAACCGCATGAGAAAGGATATGCTCTTTCAACTTATCTTCATTCGCCATATCCCGTATCTGATTAAGGATACGATTGCGTACAATCGTATATAAATAGGATGAGAAAGACGCATCCGGATTGATAAAACGCCTGCTTTGCCATACAACCGTAAACGCGTCCTGAAAAATATCTTCGGCAAACTCACGAGATTTGACGAACTTCATCGCAAAATACAGCAAGCGATTCTTATAGGCGGCATAGAGTTCGCAAAAGGCATCCTCATCGCCGTCTATCAGACGGAGAACTAACTCCCGTTCGTCCATAAGCGTGTCTGTTGCGTACATATTTTCTTTACTTTTGGGCACAAAGGTATTGTTATGATGTTACAAACGTATGTATTTTTTCTGAAATAAAAAAATAACCTTCTTTCTTATTGAGTTTCCGGCCGAGAACTTTGTGTACTCTTTAATTGTTGTCCTATTATAAAAGTGCGAACAAAGCACACAACAAAGTTCTATAAAAAAGAAAGGAAGATTATGAAAAAAGTAATCGACAGAGCTTCATCAAGAGGCTATTTTAATCATGGCTGGCTCAAAACCCACCACACATTCAGTTTTGCTAACTATTACAATCCGGAAAGAATCCATTTCGGAGCCTTGCGAGTGCTGAATGATGACAGTGTAGACCCGTCGATGGGATTTGATACTCATCCACATAAAAATATGGAAGTAATTTCCATTCCGTTGAAAGGGTATCTGAGACATGGCGACAGTGTACAAAATACGAAAACGATTACTCCCGGTGATATCCAAGTGATGAGTACGGGCAGTGGTATCTATCATAGTGAGTATAACGACAGCAAGGAAGAACAATTGGAATTCCTGCAAATATGGGTATTCCCCCGAATCGAGAATACGAAACCCGAATATAACAATTTCGATATACGTCCGCTGCTGAAACCGAACGAGTTATCTCTGTTCATTTCACCGAACGGCAAGACACCGGCCTCCATCAAACAGGATGCCTGGTTCTCTATGGGAGACTTCGATACGGAAAGAACCATCGAATATTGTATGCATCAGGAAGGTAACGGAGCTTATCTGTTTGTGATAGAAGGAGAGATCAGCGTGGCCGATGAACATCTGGCCAAACGTGACGGCATCGGAATATGGGATACCAAAAGCTTCTCTATCCGTGCTACTAAAGGGACCAAACTTCTGGTAATGGAAGTACCCATGTAAAAAACATTATTTCTAGTTTTATTCTATTCTATTTAAATGAAGCGGTCCCACTCTACAGAGTGAGACCGCTTCTCATTGATAGTTATATCTTCGGATTATTTTTCCTTCCGATAATTCTCCAGTCCAGTTTGCAGGAATTCAATATATTTGGGAATGTCTTCATCGTAAGCATAAGACTTATTCAAAGGACTTCCCTGATTATCCAGCAATACATAGAAAGGCTGTGCATTAGCACCAAACTTCACACGTTGCAGATAGCTCCACTTATCACCGACTGTACGCAAAGTACGTTCCTTACCGTTCTCTACGATTTTCACAGGTTCGGTCAACGGAGTTTTATTATCCACATACAGAGTAATCAGCACATAATCATTATTAATCAGATCACTCACTTTCGGGTCCGTCCATACAGCGGCTTCCATCTTACGACAGTTCACGCATCCATAGCCTGTAAAGTCAAGCATCACTGGTTTGCCATTCAGACGTGCATACTCCATACCCAGATCGTAGTCATCGAATTTCGCATGTACTTCATTCTTATACAGATTAAAGTCTTGCGTATGCATAGGAGGCGCAAAAGCACTTACGGCTTTTAACGGAGCTCCCCACAAACCGGGAACCATATATACGGCAAACGCCAGAGAAATAAGTGCCATAAAGAAACGAGTCACTCCCACCTTATTGTCATCATCGTCATGCGGAAACTTGATTTTACCAAGCAAATAGAAACCCAGCAATGCAAAGATGACAATCCACAGAGCGAGGAAGGTTTCACGGTCGAGTAATCTCCAGCCATAAGCCAGATCGGCAACCGACAGGAATTTAAGCGCAAATGCCAGTTCCAGAAATCCTAACGTCACTTTGATCACATTCATCCATCCGCCCGACTTCGGCATAGACTTCAGCCATGACGGGAACAGAGCAAAGAGTGTGAACGGCAATGCCAATGCAATGGCAAAACCCAACATACCGATAGCCGGGGCCACCACGCTTCCTGTAGTAGAAACCTGTACCAGCAGGAATCCGATAATCGGACCTGTACAAGAGAAAGATACCAGTGAAAGTGTAAATGCCATCAGGAAGATACTCAGCAGACCGGTAGTCGATTCCGCTTTACTATCTACCGCATTGCCCCACTTTGACGGTAATCTAATCTCAAACGCTCCAAAAAATGAAGCGGCAAAGATTACCAGCATCAGGAAGAAAAGGATATTAAAGACAGCATTCGTCGATAAAGCATTGAGCGCACTGGCACCAAATATCAGTGTGATAGCCAATCCTAATGCCACATAAATAACGACAATGGAAGCACCATAAGTCCACGCATCACGAATACCTTTCTTCTTATCTTTGCTACGTTTCAGAAAGAAACTGACTGTCATCGGGATAATAGGCCATACACAAGGAGTGAACAGAGCCAGCAATCCACCCAGGAAACCTGTCACGAAAATATAAATCCAGGACATATCTCCCTGAGTATGTTCCTCGCCCAGTGCCTGCAATTCACTGATTACCGGACGCCAAAGGTCACCGGAAGCTACAGCTGGTTGAATATCGGCATTTGCATCCGTAGCAGAAGCAGGAACCAGTTCCATCATCGCAGCAGAGTCTTTGGACGCAGTAGGAGCAGTTACTTCTTCCGCCTCTTTTGTCTCCGGCTTATCAGCTTTGGCTACAGGAGCAGCCGTAGTTCCGGCCTTTGCTTCACCCGAAAACTTAAAAGGAACTTCTGTCGGAGGCAGACAACTCTCATCGTCGCAGGCTCCATATTCCAAATAACCTTCTATCGCATAAGCTCCACCAGTCAGCTTCACTTTCTGCACGAATTTGGCAGTATTCTCGAAATAGCGCACTTTCATTTCGAACAGTTTGTCGAAAGTAGCTATTTCCTTGCCGACAGGCTTCAATTTACCTACCAGTTCTACACCAGACTTCTTCTCCACATTAAATGTGGCAGAAATAGGTCCTCCGTCTCCAAGATCGGTAGAATAAACATGCCACCCTTTGTCAATGGCAGCCGTAAACACGATCTCCGCTTCTGTATCAGAAAGAGAGTTCAGTTCTGTTTTAAACTTTACCGGATCTTTAATCTGCGCCTGCAATGTATAGGCTACAAAGCTTAAAAGCAGAAAAGAAATTAATTTTCTCATTTTCATTATTGGGGGTTATAATTCATAATCCACGCATGCACGACTGTCCTTTGCTTCAGCTATAATCTTTCCGGCTGCCACATGATCAGGGTGTGTTGCATAGAACTTCACATCCTCCAGCGTGTCAAATTCGCTATAGAGAGCTATATGCCAAGCCTCTCCCGGATTCATATTCAGTCCGACTTCAATCTTACGGATCACTGAAATCTTAGCGGGGAGCGCTTCGATAGCTTCCTTAAATTTATTCATCACTACGAGTTTCTCCGCTTCGGGAACTTCGTCTTTTAACTTAAATAATACAATGTGTTTCACCATTACGTTGTTATTTTAATGAATTGTTTCTATATTTGTCTTGTCAATGCATTACATTACTAATGCAAAATTACTCTATTTGGTTCAAATAACACTATAAAGAGATGTTAATAATAGGAATAGCAGGTGGAACGGGCTCCGGAAAAACCACCGTCGTACGAAAAATAATAGAAAGCCTCCCCGTTGGAGAAGTAGTACTATTACCTCAGGATTCATACTACAAAGACAGTAGTCACGTGCCGGTTGAAGAACGTCAGAATATCAACTTTGACCATCCGGATGCTTTTGAATGGAGCTTGCTTTCCAAACATGTGATGATGCTGAAAGAAGGAAAAAGCATCGAGCAACCGACCTATTCTTATCTGACTTGTACCCGCCAACCGGAAACCATCCACATCGAGCCTCGTGAAGTCGTCATTATTGAAGGTATCCTTGCCTTGTGCGACAAGAAGCTACGCAATATGATGGATCTAAAGATATTTGTAGATGCCGATCCCGATGAACGCCTGATACGTGTCATCCAAAGGGATGTCATCGAAAGAGGACGGACAGCGGAAGCTGTCATGGAACGCTATACCCGTGTTCTGAAACCGATGCACCTGCAATTCATAGAACCCTGCAAACGCTATGCGGACCTTATCGTTCCAGAAGGCGGCAGCAATGCAGTAGCTATCGATATATTAACAATGTATATCAAGAAACATTTGAAAAATGAAGAATGAAAGATAAAGAGTTCAGAATGAGTGCCAAGACACTGATCCTCCCCTTGTTTCTTATACTTTTGTGCTGTGTATTCGGATGCCGGAACAAACATCATACCGAAAAGAATGAAACAGCACACGATCTTCCACAGATTAAAGACAGTGGAGAACTGGTTGTGCTGACACTCTATAGCTCTACTTCATATTTCATTTATCGCGGACAGGAAATGGGATTCCAATACGAACTCAGTGAACAGTTCGCTAAAAGTCTGGGACTGAAACTCAGAATCGAGGTAGCCAGAAATGTCCGTGAATTGATTCAGAAATTACAGTCAGGCGAAGGAGATATGATCGCCTACAACCTGCCGATTACCAAAGAATGGAAAGACAGCCTTTTGTATTGCGGAGAAGACATAATCACCCATCAGGTTATCGTCCAGCAAGGAAATGGAAAGCATAAACCATTGAAAGATGTAACGGAACTTATCGGCAAAGATATATATGTCAAACCAGGCAAATATTACGATCGCCTCGTGAATCTGAACAACGAACTGGGAGGTGGTATCCATATTCATAAGATAACGGGAGATAGCGTTACCGCGGAAGACTTAATCACCCAGGTAGCACAAGGTAAGATTCCCTATACCGTAGCCGATAATGATTTAGCCAAACTGAATAAAACTTACTATCCCAATCTGAATATCGATCTTTCTATCAGTTTTGACCAGCGTTCTTCATGGGCTGTGCGAAAAGACAGTCCCGAACTGGCAGCCGCCGCCACAAACTGGCATAAAGAAAATATGACCTCTCCTGCCTATACGGCAAGTATGAAGCGTTACTTCGAGAATAGTAAAATGATGCCACACTCCCCCATCCTTTCACTTAAAGAAGGAAAAATATCACATTACGACGATTTATTCAAGAAATACGCCCAAGAGATCGGATGGGACTGGCGAATGCTGGCATCCCTCGCCTATACAGAATCAAACTTTGACACAACAGCCGTATCTTGGGCAGGAGCCAAAGGATTGATGCAATTGATGCCTGCCACTGCACGCGCAATGGGCGTACCCGCAGGTAAAGAACAAAACCCGGAAGAAAGTATAAAAGCAGCCGTTAAATACATTGCCGCCACAGACCGAAGTTTCAATATGATCCCTGACAAACAGGAACGGCTCAACTTCATACTGGCTTCTTACAATGCCGGCCTAGGACATATCTACGACGCCATGGCATTAGCAAAAAAATACGGAAAGAATAATCTCGTATGGAAAGACAACGTCGAAAACTTCATCCTGCTCAAAAGCAATGAGGAATACTTCACCGATCCTGTTTGTAAAAATGGATATTTCCGTGGCATAGAAACGTTCAACTTCGTACGTGATATTCAGTCCCGGTTCGAATCGTACAAAAAAAAGATAAAATAAGTAATAAGTAATAGGTAATAGGTAATAACCGTAGCTTATCAATAGTGTATCCGCACGGCTTATTACCTATTACTTATTACCTATTTATTACTTGTTTCTGCCCGTCAAAAGGCTAACCACAACAATAGCCAGTATAGACAATGGTAATGCAAAGAGAATAGGGTCAATTACCGGAAACGGATATGTCTCAATCAATACATCCTTGCCAAACAGGAATTTACATATTCCCATTGCGGCAGCTTCTTTCTGATGAAGGAATATTAGTGCAAAAGCACTGCCTAAAGTTCCTACCCAGAGACTTGCCATAACTCCCTGTTTCGTCGCTTTCTTCCAGTACAATGCACAAAAGTAGGCAGGAAGAAATGCAGCAGCACAGATACCCATGAAAATAGAAGTTCCGCGGGCGATAATATCGTGAGGCAGCATATAGCAAATAATATAGCTGACCAAAATAGAGAAAAGTACTCCCAAACGAATCACATTTGTCAATTTGCCACGAGAACGGGGTTTATAAGTACCATAAATGTCAGAACCAACCGATGCTCCCATTGTGTGGAACTGAGAACTAAGCGTAGACATACTTGCAGAAAGGATACAGAGCATAAACAAAGCGGCAAACCAGTCCGGCATAGCTTTATTGATGAAATAAGGAATGATTTTATCAATATCCTGTATCACTTCCGTAGCAACGGCTCCTTCTGTCTTCAAGAAGAAAAGATTGCTTAATGCACCGGCATGATAGATAGCTCCTACCGTTATAATCAGGAAAAAACAACCGATAAATACGCCACGATTCAACTGTTTGCTACTTTCTACCGTCATAAAACGTACCACCAACTGAGGCTGTGCAAGGCAACCGATTCCTACTCCCAAAATAAGAGAGGTAACCAATGAGTACCACTGTGGAGAACCTGTCACAGGCATTGCGGTCCATCCCTGATGCCCCAATGCCTTGAACTTTTCCGGAACCAGAGGGGCTATATTTGTCAATTCCTTGTTTGCTTCCGTAAAACCCATGCCAAGCACCTGATATAAAGAGAACAACAGAAACAACATACAGCCAAACATGATAACTGCCTGTAAAGCATCCGTATACATCACCCCCTTCATTCCTCCAGCAATCACATACGCAGCAATGACTAACGTAAATATCAGCAGAGATATATTAAAATCAATCTGAAAAATCTGTTCAATAAATACAGCGCCCCCTTTCATTACCACAGCAGCGTACAACGGCATACCTATAAATATGACGGCTGCAATGAACACCTGTATATTACGGGAACGAAAATGACGGCCTAATAACTGCGGAAAAGTGCTGACATTCAGTTTTGCTCCCATGCGCCGCGTACGCAAGCCGAAGAATATGAAGGCGATAACTACCCCGACAAACATATTGAGGAAACACAGCCACTGAATACCCATACCGAAAGCAGCCGCTACTCCGCCAAAACCAACTATAGCAGACGCAGAGATAAACGTAGCACCATAAGAAAGCGCCATCACTATCGGATTCATCTGACGTCCGCCAACCAGATAATCACTGGTATTCGTAGTCTTCTTATATCCTAAAAAACCGAGGTAGGCCAATGACAGCAGATAAGCTATCACAATCAAGCCAAGAGTAAATGTATTCATCGCGTTTCGTCTTTATCGTCGTCCTTATTCCAATATTTCAGCCCAAACCAGGCAGCAAAAATCACACATATCACTGAGAGGATATATGGCAAGACTATAAAAGGGTCATCTATTCCAAACATTTGCGTATCAGATTTTAATCAATTAAGCCACAAATGTAAGGAATTTATTGAAAAGACAAAACTTTTGTTTACTAATACTGATTATAATGTATCTTTTTCTCGTCATATTTCTGTTTCGGCTGCTCTTTTGTTGCAGGATAGCCGAAAGGAATGACACAAAGAGGAAGAATATTCTCGGGCAGGTGGGTATATTTGCGAACGACTTCCATACGATCTTCATACGGATAAGCAGCTGTCCATACAGCACCCAGCCCCATACTTTCAGCAGCCAGCAAAATATTCTGTGCTGCAGCAGAACAGTCTAAATACCAATAAAAAGAACGGGCAGAATCACCACAGACAATAATCGCATTACGGGCTTGTGTCAACATTTTGGCATAAGGAAGAGCCGCCGCCATCGAATCCAGTTTCGCACGGTCGGAAACAACCACAAACTCCCAGGGACGAACATCCTTTCCCGATGGAGCAGACATTCCAGCACGAAGCATTAAATCAATTTTCTCTTTCTCTACACCTTTATTCAAGTAAGTACGCACGCTCTTACGCTCAAAGATATTATCCAAAGCGGCATTTCCGGTGCCGGTTGTTCCTTTTTCCTCTTTTGAGGAAGAACACGAGATCATAGCAGTCATTGCCATGAGCATACACAAGAAAGAAAAAATCTTTTTCATTGTGACAAGTCTTTAAAATAGGTTTAACTTATTTTTCTGGGCTTCTTCCAACGATACTGTTTCACGGCGTAATAGTCCACTCTTCTCACGAAGTGCCTGATATTCCGCATCTAACTCATTAATCAGTTCGGCTTTCATCTGCGAATTCAACAGCCGGGAAGCAACACTGGCATTCTGAGAAGCATCTTTCAGATGTACAACCGGCGCATGATATACAGGTGCGATTTTCAGTGCCGTATGCATCTTTGAAGTAGTGGCTCCGCCAATCAACAGAGGAATATCCAGTCCGGCTTTCTCCAGTTCGGCAGCCACATGAGTCATTTCTTCCAGAGAAGGTGTGATCAAGCCACTCAAACCGATCATATCGACTTTTTCTTCGATGGCACGCTGAACAATGGTTTCTGCCGGAACCATCACTCCCAAGTCAACTATATCATAACCGTTGCACGCCATTACGACGGCAACTATATTTTTTCCGATGTCGTGCACATCCCCTTTTACGGTGGCAAGCAGAACTTTTCCGGCAGAAGATGATCCTTCCACTTTTTCTGATTCAATGATCGGTTGCAGTATAGCTACGGCTTTCTTCATAGTACGGGCAGTCTTCACGACCTGAGGCAGGAACATTTTTCCTGCGCCAAAAAGCTCGCCGACATAATTCATTCCATCCATCAACGGACCTTCAATTACATCTACAGCTTTATCATATAAAGGTAAAGCTTCCGCTAAATCCTGTTCCAGATAATCACCGATTCCCTTCATCAAAGCATATTTCAAACGCTCTTGTACGGATTCTTCTCTCCATGCATCCTGCTTCACAGCTGCCTGACCGGAAGTACCGCCCATCGTTTCTTTCAATGCTTCCGCCAGTTCTATCAGACGCTCGGCAGCATCGGGACGACGATTCAATACAACGTCCTCTATCTTTTCCAGCGTATCTGCAGGAATATCACTGTAGAGTACGGAAGTTCCCGGATTGACGATTCCCATATCCATCCCTTGCTGGATGGCATGATAAAGGAATACCGCATGCATTGCTTCACGAATATAATTATTGCCACGGAAAGAGAAAGAAAGATTACTCACTCCGCCGCTGACGTGTGCACCGGGAAGATTCTTCCTGATCCATCCGGTAGCTTCTATAAAGTCTACGGCGTAATTGTTATGCTCTTCGATTCCTGTAGCCACCGCAAGCACATTCGGGTCGAAAATAATATCATGAGGATTGAATCCAACTTTATCAACCAGCAGACGATATGCACGTTCGCACACTTCTATCTTGCGGGCAGCAGTATCCGCCTGTCCTTTTTCATCAAAAGCCATCACGACAGTTGCCGCTCCATATTGCTTGATGATCCGGGCATGCTCCAGAAATACTTCCTCCCCTTCCTTCAGAGAGATCGAGTTTACGATTGATTTGCCTTGCAGGCATTTCAATCCAGCTTCGATCACTTCCCATTTGGAAGAGTCGATCATAACAGGTACACGGGCTATTTCCGGTTCGGACATGATGAGATTCAGAAAAGTAGTCATCTCAGTCCGGGCATCCAGCAGACCATCATCCATATTAACGTCAATAACCAAAGCTCCGTCTTCTACTTGCTGACGAGCTATGGAAAGGGCTTCATCATATTTCTTTTCATTAACCAGACGAAGAAACTTGCGTGAGCCTGCTACATTGCAACGCTCACCTATATTCACAAAGTTGATTTCCGGTTTCACTTCCAGCAGTTCGAGTCCGGAAAGCCACATACAATCCGGTTTGGGTGCCGGAACATGAGGTTTGGCACCTGCTATCAGTGCCTGATATTCTGCAATGTAGGCATCTGTCGTACCACAACAACCACCGATAATATTAACCAATCCTTCCTGAATATACTCCTTCACTTCATGAGCCATATCTGCGGGAGTCTGATCATATTTCCCCAGACTATTCGGAAGGCCCGCATTAGGATAAGCACTGATATAATAAGGTGCACGCGAAGCCAACTGTTCAAGAAAAGGCTTCAACTGACGGGCACCAAAGGAGCAATTCAATCCGACTGAAAATATATTGGCATGCTGCACAGAAGCAAGGAAAGCTTCCAAAGTCTGTCCGGACAATGTACGTCCGCCGATATCGGATACCGTCACAGACAACATAACAGGGACTTCTATTCCTGTCACCTTCATAGCCTGTCCGGCTGCAAAGATGGCAGCTTTCGCATTCAGCGTATCAAATATGGTTTCGATAAGAATGGCATCCACCCCACCTTCCAGCATGGCTTCCATTTGCTGCTGGTAAGAGGCAGCCAGTTCGTCATAAGACAAGGCACGAAACGCCGGATTGTTCACATCCGGGCTCATAGAACAGGTTTTATTAGTAGGTCCAACGGAGCCTGCAACAAAACGCGGTTTATCCGGACTCTTTGCCGTATATTCGTCCGCCAGTTCACGTGCCAGTCTGGTAGCGGCAAGATTGATTTCGCGCACATATTCTTCTACATGATAATCCGCCATTGAGACAGTTGTAGAACTGAATGTATTGGTCTCGATAATATCCGCACCTGCTTCCAGGTATTTACGATGGATATCTTGAATGACATCGGGGCGAGTCAGACACAACAAATCATTATTCCCCTTCAACTGACCGGGAATATGCGCAAAACGTTCACCACGAAAATCTTCTTCTTTAAGATTATATTGTTGGATCATTGTGCCCATTGCGCCATCCAGAATCAGAATACGCTCGGATACAATCTGAGAAATTGTCTTTTTCATTCTTACCTTATTACATTAACACCTAATTGTCACTCTGCCTATCTTAGACCTATCACGATCTTATCTTACTATTACGCTATAAAGCCATCTTATCGCTTAAACATTCGGGCCATGTCTCTGCGGTCATCTTTTTCTTTAATTGATTCCCGTTTATCGTACTGTTTTTTACCTTTCGCCAAAGCAACGACCAGTTTCGCCAAACCTTTTTCGTTGATAAACAAACGCACAGGAACGGTAGTAAAACCGGGGTCTTTCATTCCCCGTTGAATTTTCTCCAATTCTTTCTTATTAAGCAACAACTTTCTGTCTCTACGAGCTGTATGATTATTGTACGAACCATAGAAGTACTCGGCGATATGCATATTCTTTACCCATAATTCGCCTTTCGCAAAATAACAAAACGTATCCACCAGACTTGCTTTTCCTAAACGAATGGATTTAATTTCCGTGCCTGTCAATACAATACCTGCCGTGTAGGTATCCATCAACTCATAGTCAAATGTAGCACGTTTATTCTTGATATTTACAGAAGGTTGTTTCATCTTTACACATTAATTAAGTATGGCTATCAACTTACTAAATACAATTTGAATCACCGTCGGACATAGTATTAACAAAACTGATGAGAAAAGGGTGTATTTCAATCGTACTTTTTCTTCCACTTGCATCAATATGGGAGCTCCTTCCCATACTACATAGACAATGTAGAACTGAAATAGCCAGGCAATAATTCTAAAATCAGGTAAAAGTCCGGTCACAATCTGAAGCAAGAAGGGAACAACAAGTGCGTATCCGGCAAACTGTTGTGTCAACGGAGCATTGGCAGGCATCCCAAACATTCTTACTCCCATTTCGTTAATTGCATAGGCCGCCAGAAAGTAACCACCAAACAATGCCACAGCTACGGCACAACAATTGGTCATCGCTATTTGAAAACTTTGCGGTCCTCCCCATCCATTCGTCAGCAAAGAGCCGATAAAGACGGACAAACCGCATAAACCAATCATAGGATAGACAAAAGCCATAAAAACTTTTCGCCTATCCTCTTCCATAGAAATTTCCTCCCAGGCCTTGGCCGGAGAGGAAATCAATTTCATTGCTATATTAAATAATTCTTTGTAGTTCAATTTGTTTTAAGTGTTTCACTCCACGTTGAATTTGCGGCACCATCCAAAGAATTCTTTGAGGAGTTGGTCTTTGCATTTACTTTTATTTTAGTTGGTTCTACTCCAGTAGCTTGTTTGAATGCATAAATAACACTAGACAGATTATATGCCTTATAAGTAGAAGTATACTTATCACGAGTCACAGTCTCCTCTGAACCATCTTTAATCACATGATTAAGATTCAATACAAGTTCAGTTGACCCTGATGCCAATTCATCAAAATCATATGTGAGTATAAAAGAATGCTTATTAAGTTCTTCTTTCTGCTTTTCGTCTGTACTCTCTACTTTTACCCAATACATAATAGGAATTACAAGATATTGATCAAAAAGTATTCCCGGCTGAGTTGATGTATCGCTATTAAAAGTATATAAAGGTGCAGTAGCTTCGTTATAATCTGCCGCTTTCTCTGGTCCTTCAGTAGATTTTGCACTAATAGAAGTCGGAGTACTTCCTGCATAAAGTGTTACATCAAGAGTCTGAGAATTCCCTGGCTGTTGCGCTGTGTCAAACTGATAGTAAAAGAAATAGATTTCTCCTATATTCAAGTTAGACATTGACAATTCATTCACAACTAATTTCTGCCCATTAGCCAATTCAAATGTAGCAGGAAAATAGTTTGTACATTTAGCGAACGCAGGTCCGGTATATATCGTATTATCATCCCCATTCATACAAGAAGTAACAGACATCCCCATTAAAACCGTCATTAAAGCTACTAATAAAAATTTCATTTGTTTCATAAACATATTTTTTAGAGTTTGCAAAGATATAAATTCTAATTCACAATTAATAAATGCAGATACTTAAAAAATACTGCATCGTTTACTTTATTATTTTTGCAAAAAGTTCCAGGTGATTATCTACATAGCTGGCAACCAGTGTTGTCACTTGTTCCTCCATATCTAAATATGCCTCTTCCAAATCATCAAAAGCCTCATATTGCTCATACATCGCCATGAATTCATCATCCGTCCGTTCTTTTTCCAGATCCTTCCGGTTGGCATCATATATCTTCTTGGCTTTATATACCAATTTAGAGAACTCTTCCGCCCCCCACAGGCGCATCACTTTTGCAAAAGGATTATCAAAGATATATCCGCCATAACCGTTCTGAATCAACTGACAGAATCCGCCGAACATTATTTCATCACGAAAAATCTGATAAGCCAGCAATGAATGCTGTTCACCTGTCAACAACGGCATTGTGTCAGCAGTCAATTCACCACCGATTATTTCCTTATATTTATCAGTAAAAACCTGGATAAATTCATCCATTCCTTCGCCCGCAGCTTTCTGTAAAGCGGACTCCATAACTTCTATCATAGCTTTGTTCAATAAATTATTCAGCAAAGCTACTAATTTTATTCTATATCTATCTAGTAATACCGCTACATTCTCACTAAAACATACCTGTTGGCGGAATTAATTTAATTCAAACCCATGAAAACAGGATGTCTTACCCTGGATTTGGTTGACTACTATAAGTATCAACTAAAATGAATAAAAG